>ERZ836877.2942-NODE-2942-length-20422-cov-3.300339_pt1 | contig 20422 bp, 13 predicted proteins | sample MGYA00519469_ERZ836877 | MGnify/ENA primary metagenome ERZ836877 (study PRJEB31850, sample SAMEA3708809) | human gut metagenome | biome: human gut; feature: human-associated habitat; material: faeces | place: China | collected 2014 ... | reverse complement strand
AGTTTAGACTATAAAAAGAGACTACCCAAACTTGTTAGACAGCCTCTTGTTTTGCGTCTCAGAATGTCACAACATCTCGAATGAGATCACATAGATTTCCGTAATCGTATGCTTTATCGTATTGCGGTCTTCCCAATAGCGTGTCCGCAGAGTGCCTTCGACAAGCATACGGCGCCCTTTGCGGATATATTTTTCGGCGAATTCGGCCAGACTGTCGGTCATGACGATATTGTGCCACTCGGTGCGCTCGGGAATCTCCGCGCCGTTGGGCGCCCGGCGCGCCGGCTCGGTCGTCGCGAGCGGGAACGAGGCTATCGGGCGCTTCTCGACAAATCTCATCTGTGGGTCCTTGCCCACATTGCCAAGCAGAATCACCTTGTTCATTTGCCGGCAGATGCTTTCAGGCCGTCGATGACAGCCGCGGTGAAACCCGATTTCTCCATCGCATTCAGGCCTTTGATTGTCAGTCCGCCCGGAGTCGTGACATTGTCTATCGCCGCCTCGGGATGTATCTTCTGCGCCTCAATCAGAGCGGCTGCGCCCTCGACCGTGCGGCAGACATATTCACAGGCCTCCGAAGCCCTGAAGCCCAGCTCGACACCACCCTCGGAGGCTGCGCGTATATAGCGCATGGCATAGGCTATGCCACACGAACACAGCGCCGTGGCCGCACCAAAAAGACGTTCGTCGACAACGGCGGTCGTGCCTATCGAGTCGAACATCGCCTTGAAAAGGTCTTCATGGCAGCGCGCCTCGTCGTTGAGACAGACAAAGGTCATGCTCTTGCCGACAGCAGCGGCGGTGTTGGGCATCACGCGGGCGATGGGCGCGGCTGCGGCCGAAGTCCCGAGAGCCTCGCGAAGATCGGCAAGCGTGTAACCCGGGACAAGCGACGCCACGACCGTGCGGCTGTAGTCGATTGCAGGCGTGACTTCGGCTATAACGCCGGGCAACACGTATGGCTTCACGGCAAAGATAACAACGTCGGCGTCTTTGACGGCCTCGACATTCGAGAGCGTCACGGCGACGCCATATTCTGCGGCAAGAGCATCAAGCTTGCCGCGCGAACGGTTGCTTACCGTCACACTATAGCCGGCGCGTGAAAGACCGGCGGCTATGGCGCCGCCCATAGCACCGGCACCTATGACAGAGATTCTTTTCATATCCTTATTTATTTTAATTTCACAAAAATAATAAAAATCTATGAAGATTTTAGTAATTTTGCGTTATTGACCACCATGAATCATCACATTATCAATTATATCAAATTCTTAGAATCTGTTTTTGCGGCAGTCGCGGCATTGCTTGCGGCTTTCTTGACAGCTATGCCCGCGTCGGCCTTAGGCCACCACTTCATCGACAATTTCAGCGAGCTGGCTCTCGGACAGGGCGGCCAGACATGGGATATAGGAGTTTTCGACGACGACCTCGTGTTCTTCGCCAACAAAGACGGCGTCTACCGCTACGACGGCAACCGATGGACCGCACACCGATTCAACAACGGCCTCGACGCCAGAGCCGTCTGCGCCGACCGCGAACATCATCGCATATATATCAGCGGCATCAACGAATTCGGCTATCTCAGCCCCGACAGACGCGGTTTCATGAAATACACCTGTCTGAGCGACAGCATCGGCGAAGACAGACTCAGCGGCAACATGTGGGGAATCTACAACCACAACGACGTCGTCTTCGTTCAAGCCGACCAAAGCATACTCCGCATCAGCGGCCGGCGGCACAGCGTCATCAATTCGCCGGTCAAACTCGACTGCTCGAGCATGATCAACGGCGTTCTCTATCTCGGCACCGAACAAGGCCTTAAGATGCTTGTCGGCGACGCCATTCTGACCGCTCACGGCACTGACAAACTCCGGGGCATGCGCATCCGCGGCATACTCCCATACGACGACCGGCTTCTTATCGTCACTGTCGGCTCAGGGCTCTACAGCTACGACGGCCGCAACCTCTCGAAGTTTGATGTCGCCGGCGACTTCATCCGCCACAACGAGATTTTCTGCGCCGCCATCACAGGCAAACGCTATCTCGCCCTGGGCTCGATACTCAACGGCGTCGCCGTCGTCGATCTCGCCACAGGCCGCACCACCACATACGACCAAAGCGTCGGGCTACAGGACAACACCGTCCTGTCGCTCGCCTTCGACCACCGGGGCGACCTGTGGGTCGGCCTCGACAACGGCATCGACCGCATCAATCTGACCGACCCAGTCACCAAACTTATAAGCGCCGGGCAACGCATCGGCGCCGGATACGCCGCCATAACTCACAAAAATAAAATTTATCTCGGTACAAACCGCGGACTCTTCTACTGCGACACGCCGACTGACGGCAGCAGCATCTCGAAACTGCGCAGCGTCGGCAACAACTACGGTCAGGTATGGGGCCTGGCCGAACTCGACGACAGACTCTTCTGTCTGCACGACCGCGGTCTGCTCGAAATCGACGGCGAAACGACTCGCCGCATCGACGGCCTCACCGGTGTGTGGCAACTGTTACCCGTCAAAGGCCACAATGACCTCTGTTACGCAGGCACATACGGCGGCATCTCGCTGCTGGCGCGTCAGGATGACGGCGACTGGTCTCTCTCAGGCACAATCAGCAATCTCGACGAAAGCGTCTACAACATGGCACAGGACGGCGACGGCTATGTCTGGTTTTTCAAAAGCGCCGTCGGCGCCGTGCGCCTGAAAATAGATCTCGCCGCAATGAAAGTCGTCGAATCAAGAGCTTACGGCATCGAAAAAGGTCTGCCGTCGGTCAACGACGTGTCAATCAGCGAAATCGACGACAACATACACTTCGCCACACCAGAAGGCGCCTTCATATATGACGCTGCCGGCGACACCATCGTGCGCGACACGCCGCTCGAAAAGCGCATAGGCGTCCAGAGCCTTCTCAAAGTGTGGCGAGACAAAGACTTCATATATGCCCTGACTCCGCGCGAGATCATACGCTGCCGCGTGAGTCTCGCCGAAGACATCCGGCGCCTGCCCGTGATACCCGAACACGCCCGTCCGCTCAACCTCTGCGTCGCCATGTTTGCCGTCGACGACACAACGATGATATACCCAAACTACAGCGGATACACGGTGTTCAACTTCGGCAAAAGAAACGAAACCGACACCGACGTCACAGCCGGAGCCATCTGCCATATCAGAATGAAAAATGCCGAAGACTCCGTCATCGTCAGCGACTCGTTCTCAAACGACCGAAAAGCGCTCCGCATCTCACACAGCAACAACTCGGTAGTCATCGAGTTCAGCGCGCCCGACCGCTACCTGTCGATGATAAAAGGCTACAGTTACCGCCTTAACGACGAACCCTGGAGCACGCCGTCGATGAACACTGTCAAAGAGTATACCAACCTCGACGGCGGCGACTATGTCTTCGAGATAAAAACCATGCTCATCGACGGACGCGAACACGTCAGCAGTGTCAGCTTTGAAGTCGAGCATCCGTGGTACAGGCGGTTATGGTTCATTGCCCTTACTATTATTATATGTATAGCGACGGCAATGTCGGCGTTCTTCATGCTCAGACGCCGCATCAATTCACGACAGCAGAAACTCATAAAAGCCAAGGACGCCTTCATAGCGCGCCAAAAAGCCGAGTTCGAGAGCATCGATGAAATGAAAGACCGCAAAATCGACGAACTCGAGAAAGAAAACCTCCACAACGAACTCGAGCACAAGTCACAGGAAATCATAAACCTGCTGCTCAGTCTCTCAAACAAAAACGAAGCCCTCATCTCGATAAAGGAAGAACTCAAGAATATCAGCGCCGGCCTCAAAGGCGATGCCGCCACCCGCAAATCGCTGATGATACTCCAGAGCAGCATCGAGGCAAGTCTTGAGTCGGGCAACGTGCTCGAACGCATCGAAAACGAATTCAACATCGTCCACAACAATTTCATCAAGAACATACGCTCGCGTTATCCGGCTCTGACGACAAACGAACTTCTGCTCTGCGCCTATATAAAGATGAATCTCGCCACCAAAGAAATCGCTCCGCTGATGAACATGTCGGTGCGCGGCGTCGAGACGATACGCTACCGCATGCGTAAAAAACTCAGCCTCGAGCGCGAAGAATCCCTGACCGACTTCCTCAACAAATTTAAGTGATTTTATCACACCTTAAAAAATGATGTTTTAAAACATGGCGAAATAGCCGTATTTTACAATCGGCTGTTTTACTGCTATTTGACAAACATCGACGAATTAATGACGTATTCAAAAATCATAGCTGACGTATTATTGAATAGTTAAAAATCTTGACATCGCACCATTCAAAACTTAAATTTGCGAAAAAAAATTCGACTAACCTAATTGATACGACAGCATCTTTAACCTTAAACACTGACATGATTCGTACTTATTTAATTGCAGCGCTCGCAGCCATCGGTTTTATCGGCTGCAGCAACTCAAAAGACGAGCCTGACGAACCAAAGACCGATACAACCATAACTGTATCGGAGAGCGCCATCGAGATTACTTCAGAGGCGCAGACTGTAAAATTCACAGTCACATCAACTGCCAACTGGGACATCAGCACCACCGCAGACTGGTGTAAACTGTTTCCTTCGGGCGGCATCAAAAACCAGACCACCGAAGTCACCGCGACAATGACAGCCAACACGGCTATGGAAGCCCGCACGGCAACCGTGACTATCACCGGCGGCGGCAAATCACAGGACGTCATAATCAGACAGAATCCCAAATCGCAGGTGAGTCTGAGCGTCACATCGCTCTCGGCAGGCGCACAGAGGTCTGAAATCAGCTTCACCGTCACATCAAACACATCTTATAATATAAGCAGCTCGGCCGCGTGGCTAAGTCTCGGTGACACCAAAGGCGAAGCCGGCGAGAAGACATTCAAGGCCACCGTTGACGAAAACACCGGCAACGCATCGCGCGAGGCTACGATAACAGTAGCCTACGGCAACGAGTCACAGACAATAAAGGTCACACAGCTGAGTGACTTCGTCAACACTCCCGACGGATATACACTTGTCTGGAGCGATGAGTTCAACGACCCGAAATTCGATATGCCCGACGAAAGCCTGTGGTGGTATGAAGTATGGGCTCCGGGCTTTGTCAACAACGAGCTGCAGCGCTATGTCGCCGGCAAGCGAGGTGACAAGAAGACAGCCGAAATCAGTGACGGCATTCTTAAGATACATGCCATCAAAGACGGCAACGAGGTCATCTCGGCGCGCGTCAACACCAAAGAGAGCTGGACCTACGGCTATTTCGAGGCCCGTCTGAAACTTCCCAAAGGCAAAGGCACCTGGCCCGCATTCTGGATGATGCCCAAACAGGACAGCGCATGGCCCGCATGCGGCGAGATCGACATCATGGAAGAAGTCGGCTATCATCCCAACTACACATCGTCGTCGATACACTGCGCGGCCTACAATCACGTCATGGGCACACAGCGCACAGCCGAAGTATTTACAGCCGGAGCCGAAGACGAGTTCCACGTCTACGCCCTCGAGTGGACCGAAGACTATATCAGAACGTATGTCGACGGCAAACAGCTGCTCAACTTCACCAATGACAAAAAAGGCGATAACGACACATGGCCGTTCAGCAAACCCTTCTATCTCAAGCTCAATCTCGCGTGGGGCGGCGACTGGGGCGGCGCACAGGGTGTCGACGAAAGCTTCCTCCCCGCCACATACGAAATCGACTATGTCAGAGTCTTCAAAAAGAACTGACACATACAAATCAAACACCGCACCTATACAATTTCACTTATAAATAATAATTGGTTTTAGAAGTTTGGCCCCAAGGTCACGGGCGCCCGGTTCATCAGACAGCGCCCGCGACCGTAAGGGGGATAAACATCAGTCCTCATTTTTTCATCATACCTTAAACCATGAACATCAAGCAAAAGACACATCTTTCTGCCTGTATAATCCTCGGCCTTAACATACTGGCGTCATGCAGCGGACGTTCGGACAACGACGCGGTCTATAAAGACAGTAGCCGTCCGGTCGAAGAACGCGTCAGCGACCTACTGTCGCGCATGACCGTCGACGAGAAAATCGGGCAGCTCAACCAGCGCAGTTTCTTTGTCGCCGAAGGAGATGACGATGTCTTCGGCCCTGGCATCGAGAGCGGCGCCATCGGATCGCTGCTCAACGTTCCGTCGGCCGAACTCTCAGACTCGCTTCAGAAAATCGCGATTGAGCGCAGCCGTCTGGGAATACCGCTGCTTATCGCCCGTGATGTCATACACGGCTACAAGACCATAATGCCCATACCGCTGGGTCAGGCGGCCACCTTCGACACCGCTGTCGTCGCCGACGGCGCCCGCGTCGCGGCTGTCGAGGCCTCGAGCGACGGCATACGCTGGACTTTCGCCCCGATGATCGACATCTCGCGTGACCCGCGCTGGGGACGCATCGCCGAGAGCTTCGGCGAAGACGTCTGTCTGACTTCACTGATGGGCCGTGCCATGGTCAGAGGCTTTCAGGGCGACGACAATGCCGCCCCCTCGTCAATAGCCGCCTGCGCCAAGCACTTTGTCGGCTACGGCGCCTCGCAGGCCGGACGCGACTACAACTCGACATACATTCCCGAACGCCAGCTGCGCGAAATCTACCTCACCCCCTTCGAGGAGGTCTGCAAGGAAGGCTGCCTGACATATATGTCGTCGTTTAACGACAACGACGGCATACCCGCCTCCGGCAACCGCCACGTACTCACTGACATACTGCGCGGCGAGTGGAACTTCGACGGCTTTGTCGTCTCCGACTGGGCGAGTGTGGCCGAGATGATCAACCACGGCTTCTGCGCCGACCGCCGCGACGCCGCCCGCAAAGGCTTCACCGCCGGCGTCGACATGGAGATGGAAAGCGGCACATATCTCGAGCACATCAAATCACTGATTGACGAAGGTCTCGTCAGCATGGACGACATCGACCGCTCGGTTGCAAACATCCTGAGAGTCAAATTCCGTCTCGGCCTGTTCGAGAATCCCTATATCGTCAATCCGCAGAGCGTCAAATACTGTAAGGAACACCTCGACGTCGCGCGCCGCGCCGCCCTCGAGAGCGTCATCATGCTCAAGAACGACAAGGCCACGCTGCCACTCGACAGCAACCGCGTCGGCCGCATACTTGTCACAGGCCCGATGGCCCACGCGCCCCACGACCAGCTCGGCACATGGGTCTTCGACGGCGAAAAAGACCACACCGTCACTCTTCTCGACGCCCTGCGCGACCGCTTCGGCGACAAAACCGCCATCATCTACGAACCCGGCCTCGACTACAGCCGCCACCGCTCTGACGCCGGCATCGCCCGCGCTGTCGCCGCAGCCCGCAGCGCCGACGTCATCATCGCCGCCGTCGGCGAAGAGTCTATCCTCTCCGGCGAAGCCCACAGCGTCGCCGACCTCAATCTCGTCGGCGACCAGAGCCGGCTCATCGCCGAACTCGCCAAAACAGGCAAACCCCTCATAACCGTCATCATGGCGGGCCGACCGCTGACGATAGGCCGTGAGGCCGACGCCTCAGACGCCGTGCTCTACGCCTTCCATCCCGGCACGATGGGCGGCCCGGCCCTCGCCGACCTCATCTTCGGTGTCGAAAGCCCCTCGGGCAAGACTCCCGTGACATTCGTCAAGCATGTCGGCCAGGTACCCACCTACTACAGCCGCAACAACACAGGCCGTCCCGCCTCAGGCTCGGAGACCCTTCTCGACGACATAGAGCTCGAGGCCGGACAGACATCGCTGGGCTGCACATCGTTCTGGCTCGACGCAGGCTTCGGCCCGCTCTATCCCTTCGGTTACGGTCTGAGCTACGGCAAATTCGACTACAGCGACCTCAGTCTCGACAAGGATGTCTACGGCGCCGGCGACACAATCGCCGTCAGCTTCCGGCTCACGAACAGCGGCAGCCGCAAGGCTACAGAAGTCGCCCAGCTCTATGTAACCGACAAAGTTGGCTCGGTCACCCGCCCCGTGCGTGAGCTCAAGGGCTTCCGGCGCGTCAGCCTCGCACCCGGCGAGGATACCGTCGTCAGATTCGAGCTGCCCGTCAGCGACCTCGCCTTCTATGGCATCGACATGACCCGCGCCATCGAGCCGGGCGCATTTGCCGTCGCCGTCGGCGGTGACAGCGACTGCACACTATCACAAGACTTTGAAATCAAATAACATAACAATTCAACTAATCTATTACCTAATCCTTTTGTAATGAAAAAACTATCATTATTCTTAATCAGCCTCCTGACAGTGCTGAACGTGATGGCCCAGGACATCAGCGTGACAGGTACTGTCACCTCGGCTACCGATAACGAACCCGTTATCGGCGCCAGTGTCATGGTAAAAGGACAACAGGGCGTCGGTGTCACGACCGACATCGACGGCAACTTCACCATCAAGGTGCCTGTCAAGACAGTCCTCGTTGTCAGCTCAGTAGGTTATCAGAGCCGTGAAGTGACCGCCAGTGCCGAAGGTCAGCACCTGACAGTCATCCTCTCTGAAGACTCAAAAGTACTCGACGACGTCGTAGTCATCGGCTACGGTGTCCAGAAAAAGAGCGTCGTGACCGCCGCGATTTCTAAAATCGACAACGAAGAGCTCGCAGTCACCGCTCCCGTGCGTATGGACAACGCCCTCAAGGGTCTCACCTCGGGCGTGACGGTCACCTCGTCGTCAGGTCAACCCGGCGCCGCAGCCCGTGTACGTGTGCGCGGTATCGGCACAATCAATAACTCAGAGCCCCTCTACATCGTCGACGGCATGCCTATCGAAGGCGGTCTCGACTACCTCAACCCCAACGACATCCAGTCGATAGAGGTGCTCAAGGACGCAGCTTCGGGCGCTGTCTACGGCGCGCGTGCTGCCAACGGTGTCATCCTCGTCACAACCAAAAACGGTCAGAAAGGCCGCACAAACATCACATATGACTTCTCTTACGGCTGGCAGAGTGCATGGAAACACCGCGACGTCCTCGACGCCACCGAGTATGCCATCATGATGAACGAAGGCTCGCTCAACGCCGGCATCGCCGCTCCCTACGCCAAGCCCTACTCTTACGGCAAAGGCTTCGACTGGCAGGACGCCGTCTTCAACGACAACGCTCCCGTGATGAACCATCAGGTCAGCCTCAGCGGCGCAAGCGACAAAGTCAGCTACTTCCTCTCGCTCGGCTACTACACCCAGGACGGTATCGTCGGCGGCAACTTCGACCGCTCGAACTACGAACGTCTCACCCTGCGCAGCAACAACATCTACACCGTCTTTGACGAAGCCAAGAACCGCAGCTTCCTCAACAACCTCAAGGTGACGGTCAACGCCTCGTATGCCCGCATCAAGAGCCGCGGCATCGAGACCAACTCGACATGGGGCTCGCCCCTGGGCTCGGCCCTGTCGATCTCGCCGATGCTGACACCCTATCTCGAAGGCGACCTCGCCAAACAACAGATGGCCTACTATGCCGACAACGCCAACTATGTGCCCCTCTACGGCAAAAACGGCCTGCTTCTGACCAACCCCGAAGTCTTCGGCAACTATCAGGAAATGTCTAACCCGATCGCCAACATGTCGCTCCCGGCAAGCAAAGGCTGGAGCCACAAGTTTGTCGGCAACTTCATCGGCGAACTCCAGATCTGGGACAACATCAAATACCGCATCAGCTATGGCGCCGACCTCAGCTTCTGGGGCAACGACGGCTACGACAAACCCTACTATCTCCGCTCAGGCTCGAGCAAGACATTCTCGACAGCCTACTCTCAGCGCAACATGGGCCTTGTATGGCAGATCGAAAACATCCTGAGCTATGACAAGAGTATCAAGGAACACAACTTCTCTGTCCTTCTGGGCCAGTCGGCCAAACAGAGCTCGGGCAACTACCTCTACGGCTCGCGCAACCACATCACCGACTACAGCCGTCCCTACATCAACGCATCGACAGGTCTCGCCGAGGACGGCGACATGACCTCGGGCGGCGCTCCCAACGTCAAGGCAAAACTCGCCTCGCTCTTCGCCCGCGTAAGCTATGACTACGACGCACGCTACATGTTCCAGGCCACTATCCGCCGCGACGGTTCGAGCCGCTTCGGCTCAAACAACCACTGGGCCACATTCCCCTCGTTCTCTCTCGGCTGGAACCTCACAAACGAGCCCTACATGCAGAAACGTCCCGAATGGTGGACCTCGACCAAAGTCCGCTTCAGCTGGGGTAAGAACGGTAACGAGAACATCGACGACCTGCTCTTCATCGCTCTCGCCACATCGGGTAACAACGCCATCTTCGGCCGCGATGAGTCTGTCGTCAACGGCGTCAAGGCATCGGTGCTCCCCAACAAGAACCTCAAATGGGAAGAATCGACCCAGACCGACGTAGGTCTCGACTTCGGCTTCTTCAACAACGCCCTAACATTCAGCGTCGACTATTATAAGAAGCGCACCACCGGCATGCTTATGAACATGCAGGTTCCCGCCTACGTCGGCGAATCTGTCCCCGTCGGCAACGTCGGCAAGATGGACAACTCGGGCGTCGAGATGGAAGCAAACTACCGTCACAACTTCGGCGACTTCACCTTCAACATCGGCGGCAACCTCACCTATCTCAAGAACAAACTCATCGACTACGGCAACGAACAGGGCTGGGCCAACCTCGACTCATTCCAGGGCACAGGCTCGATCAGCCGCGCCGAAAACGGCCAGCCATTCCCCTTCTTCTACGGCTACAAGACCGCCGGCATCCTCCAGAACCAGGCCGAAGCCGACGCTTATAACGCGGAGTTCGGCGACACGGCAGTTCCCGGCGACGTCCGCTTCGTCGACGTTAACGGCGACGGCTCTATCACCGAAGACGACCGCACAAAGATCGGCAAAGGCATGCCCGACTGGACCTACGGCTTCAACATCGGCCTCCAGTGGAAAGGCATAGCCCTCAACGCAATGTTCCAGGGCACATGGGGCAACGACATCTACGACGCTACCCGCCGTACCGACGCCCTCGCCTCAAACCTTCCCTCATGGATGCTCGGCCGCTGGACCGGCGAAGGCACATCGAACCGCATCCCGCGCTTCGTCCGCGGCGACAGCCGCAACTGGCAGTCGTCTGACCTCCTCGTCTACGACGGCGACTACTTGCGCCTCAAAAACATCGTCCTGAGCTATACACTGCCCACCGACCTCACACGCCGCGTGTCAGTGCAGAACTTCAGAGTCTATGTTTCGGCCGAAAACCTCTTCACATGCACCAAATATCACGGCTTCGACCCCGAAATCTCGTCAGGCGGCACATCGCTCGGCATCGACTACGGCGTATATCCCCAGCCCCGCATCTGGACAGTAGGTTTCAATATCCAGTTCTAATCTTTTGATAATACCGCAATGAAAATTTCAAAAATAAACAAATACAGTGCCGCCGGCCTCATGATGGCCGCAGCCATCGCCGTAAGTTCATGCTCAGACTCGTTCCTCGACGTCTCTGACCCCACACGCACGACAATCGACGAATATTTCACCACCGACGCCCGCATCCAGGAAGCCGTGGTCGCAGCCTACGACCCCCTGCACTGGCCTGACTGGGCTATGAACGAGTATAACCCGCTCAACCTGATGTCTGACATCATGGCCGACGACCTCTGGGTTGGCGGCAGCGACAAGACCGACAACGCCAACTGGCACTATATGATGAACTTCGAGGCCAAGCCCACTGCCGTCATCGCCGGCCTGTGGACCGACGCATACAGCGGCGTCAAACGTTGCAACGACGTCATCGCCTATATGGAAAAAGGCATCTCTGACATGACGGAGAAAAACGCCAAATACTACGAGGCACAGGTGCGCACACTCCGCGTATTCTACTACAGCTGGCTCTGGAAATTCTGGGGCAACGTGGTCTACTTCGACAAGAACTTCGAAGGCGCCCCCTACCTCGGCACACAATATACAGCCGACGAAGTCTATGACTTCATGATCGCCGACCTCGAGGCAGCCATCGCTCTCGACGCCCTGCCCATGAAAGAGACCGACGCCAACCTCGGACGCGTCACCAAGGCCATGGCCTATATGCTCTACGCCGAAATCGTCATGTATCAGAACGACGAAGCCCGTTTCGCCACCGCTCTCAAATATATGACCGAAATCATCAACAGCAACGACTATGACCTAAACCCCGACTTCGGCGAGATTTTCAAAGAATCAGGCGAATGGACCGACGAGTCTATCTTCGAGGTCAACTACAAGGACGACAACGCCATCCGTGACTGGGGCAGTCCTCTCGCCGCCGGCGGCACCGTCCTTCCCACCCTCATCAGCCCCAACAACTGGCCCAGCGGCACTGACGGCCACGACGGCGGCTGGGGATTCTGCCCCGTGCGCCTCGAGACCTATCAGCGCTATGACGAAGCCGACACTCGTCGCGACGCCACATGCTGGAATGCCGGAGCCATCGGCGCCGACTACAACAAACGCTACCAGGACACCGGCTTCTTCCTCGAGAAATATGCCGCCCACACCGGTGACAACGCCGACCAGAAGGCATCGTCTGAGCTCAACTGGAACAACAACCTCCGCATCTACCGCTTCTCCGAGACGCTGCTCAACGCCGCCGAGCTCATTGTCCGCGGCGCTGGCGCTGGCGACGCCCAGGGCTATCTCGACCGTGTCCGCACCCGCGCAGGCCTCAAATCTATAACAGCCAACCTCGACAACATCATCGAGGAACGCCACCTCGAATTCGTCGGCGAAGGCAAACGCTACTGGGACCTTATCCGCACCGGCAAAGCCGCTTCTGTCCTCGTGCCCGACCAGTATGAATACCGCACAAACACCTGGAGTGAGTCGAAAAAATATCTGCCCATCCCGCAGTCTGAAATCGACAAAGCCCTCGGCACCCTCGTTCAAAACAATTATTAATAACTCGTATTTGACATGAAAACCATAATAAAGAATATCAGATCGGCAGCCATCGTCCTTGCTCTCGGCACTCTCGCCGCATGCTCGCCCGAGTCGTTTGACGCTCCCGACTACAACAAACTGCCGCAGGCCGATGAAATCGACGTCAAAGTCGAGGTCGACCAGACAACAAACCAGGTCACTCTGTCGCTCAACAACAAAGGCGTCTATCCCGTATGGAAAATTGTCGACGGCAACCGCACATCAATCTCGACCCGTCAGGTTTATAAGAACGTCTTCATCGTGGCCGGCACCTACCAGGTCGAAGTGCAGATGGGCAACCGCAACGGTGTCTGCGAAGGCTCCAAGGTCGTCGAATTCACCATCGTCAACACCCTGATAGACTTCACACCCTACACCCAGCGCCTCACAAACGGCGAGTCCAAGACCTGGAAGATCGCCAACGACCTTCCCGGCCACCTCGGCTGCGGTCCCGCCAACACCGACGGTCTCGAATGGTGGAGCGCAGGCGTCGACGAGAAAAAAGGCTGGGGCTTCTATGACAACCGCTTCACATTCAGCCATACCGGCGCCACCGATGCCGGTAAGATGAGCTTCGATCCCGGCGCGTCAGGCCAGATTTACGTCAACACCGGTTATACCGCCGCCCCCTGGGGACAGTATAACACCGGCGACGGTCTCGACTTCGTCGCTCCCGCCGGAGCCTATGAGACAAGCTTCACTCTTCTCGCCGAAGGCAACGACCTCTTCATCCAGTTCCCCGCACACACCGTGCTCGGCTATCTGCCCAACGTCGAGGCCTACGAGAACCCCAAATTCAAGATTCTCTCGATGACCAACAGCCAGATCGACCTCGTCAACAGCAACAACGACATCGCCTGGCACTATACCCTCAACCTCGAAGGCGATGCTCCGTTCAACGGCTTCAAGTATGACAGCGAGTTCAACCTCTGGAAGTCAGCTACCGTCAATGTGGGCGCGTTCTACTACGCTCCCGGATGGGCTCAGATTGCCGACCCCGAATATACATTCGACAACGGCACATATACTGTCACCCTCCCCTCTGCTACCTTCGAGACATGGCAGGCACAGATGCCGCTGCTCACCGACATCGCCTCTAACGCGGCCACAAACTATGACTTCTCTGTCCTTCTGACCTCGAGCGTCGACCACCCGGGCGTCATGGTCAAACTGACCGAAGACGGCAACGACGGCAACTTCTTCTTCGAAGAGAAGATAGCCCTCAAGGCTTTCGAGGAGACTGTCTTCTACAAAGCCGACCTCGCCGGCATCGACGCTCCCAAGCTCAAGCTTGTGCTCGACTTCGGCGGCAACGCTGAAAACACGGTGATGACAATCCGCAACATCGTCCTCAAAGACCACGCCAATGACGACGGCACAAAAGTCCCCGACCCCACAGTCGTCCCCGACCCGACATGGGTGGCCGAAAACAGCGCCGACAACCTCTGGCACGAAGCTACGTTTACAAACGAATTCTACTATGCTCCCGGATGGTCTCAGATTGCCAATCCCGACTTCGCCATCGACGGCGCCAGATATAACGTCACACTCCCCGTGGCTACCACCGACCAGTGGCAGGCTCAGGTGAAATTCTTCACCACAATCTCGACCTCTGCCGAAAAAGCCTACGACTTCCGCATCACCCTCAGCTCTGACAAAGATCTCAAGGGCGCCACAGTCAAGCTTGTCCTCCACGGCGACGACAACACCTTCTACTTCGCCGACCGCGTAGACCTTCCCGCTTATGAAGACGTTGTCTACAAAGGCATCAACATGGCCGGCATCGACATGTCAAACGTCGACCTCGTTCTCGACTTCGGCGGCTGCCAGGCCGACACCCACGTGACCGTTTCAGGCATCATCCTTCAGGAACACCGCGACTGACACACACTTTATTGGTTCTAAATAACGATCCCGCCCGGGCTTCTTCACGAGGTCCGGGCGGTTGCTCTTTAAATAATGTTTGAAAAGAATGTAATACGCAAAGACGTCCTGCCGGACGTTGTTTATTAGTGATACTTTATTCAGCCGGTCACGCCTGCGGCTGAAGCGGCCAATAGAAATACGATGCCGTCGCAGCCCTGTCAAAAAAAATGTTGAAAAACAACGACTAACACAGAGCCATTATCTGAGAGCCTATAATATGAAGCCCTGCAATTATTTTTGCACGCTGCATAGGGCGAGGTTGCTTGATTCCATTGGCATAATGGGACAATTGCTTTTGGTTTATACCTGACGCCCTGCTTATAGCAGCCAGCGTGGTATATGTTTCAGCATCTCGGAGTAATGCCGCCGTATCAAGATTGTATTCCAACTCATAATCCCCGTCTACGAGATAATCCGGCAATACATCGCCATCGGCCACGCAACCCTCTATATGCCATTTAAGAGACTCCGCAAAATCTTCTTTGAGTTTTGCAAGAGTCTTCGCAGTGGCAACCACCGTACCTGCGTCATCATCACACCAGGCACAGCAGAAATTTTTGCCGGTCCAGCTCACATCTATTGTCAATTTGTGGTTTGCCATAACTGATTTATTGATTAGTGGTTTGTTTTTTGTAACAGGTTGGACGTCTTATCGCCACCCCGCCTGTTTCCATATGCTGTTGAGTAAAAATTGGTCCAGCGTTTCACTCGGTTTTCCCCTTACGGTTACTTTACCTTTTTTTGCCGGATGTCTGAATTGCCGGTGGTCGCCTTTGGTTGTCATCAGCTCCCAGCCGTCTTCTTCAAGCATCTTAATTACTTCCTTTACTTTGTATCTGTTCATTAGCTCTTGTTTGACGATGTAAAAGTAGTAATATTTCTACTCTTAAACAAGCTTAATTTCAAAATAGTTGCTCAGCCCTCATTATTTTTTTTCTTCAATGCAGCGATTTGAACCACGATTTCCGGCTGCCTCCGCTCAATAACGATACCGCCCGGGCTTCATCACGAGGTCCGGGCAGCTGATTTTGTCTAATTCGTTATGTTTCTATAGATTGTTAAAGGCTATGTTTTTATAGATTGTTTAGTTTCAAAAAAACTTTGATTATCAGAGGATCTGGCAGAGATTTGCGCCGACTATCGTACCGAGAACGACTGTGGCGGCGATGAAGATGACTTCGAGCACGATGCCTGTTATCACCACTGTCTTCGATGCGCTCGGTGCCTTGAAAAGCACGCAGCAGGCCAGCCATGTCAGGGCAATGCAGGGTATCATTATCATCATCAGGGCGCAAAGAACAGTCGAACAGCCCAGCACGACGCTGTCATACATCTGGAAATCGAGGTTCTGAAGTATCACCTCACTGCCCGTGGCAACGTATGCGATCATGCCCGTCAGCACAGCCATAAAGGCGACGAACAGTGCGAGCGCGGCCATCGATGAGAACATGCCGATCAGAGCCATGATACATTTGGCGGCGACTGAGACGACAGTAGCGAAAAAGTTTGACGAACCCGACTGCTGCGCCGGCACTCCCTGATAGGGAGGAGGTGTCGACGAGAGCACCGACTGGCCGATGTTATCGACCGTCACGGGAGCGCCCTGCATGTTGAGCACCCGCAGGGGCGTATTTGCCGGCGGTATCACCATCCACAGTATCATATAGATGACAAACGCGGGCCATAGCTGAGTGCAGAGCGCAAGCACCACGACGAGGATACGCATAATCGTGGCGTCCCATCCCAGATAGGTGGCGAGGCCGCTGATGACGCCGCCGAATACCTTGTTGTTGACATTGCGGTATAGATGTTTCTTGACCTTGAATGTCATGTAGTCGGGGTCATTGGTGCCGGCGCCGGCGTTCTGGAAGGCTTTGTCGCCGTTGACGGCTCCGGCATTGCCGCCCGCATTGTTGCCCGGCTGCGCTGCAGCGCCGTCATAGTCGTTCGCGTCAGAGAGATCCGACGGACGGCCCATCGTCTCGATGACCTTGTTGACATCGGCATAGACGATGACATTGGCACCATCGTTTATGCGTGCCTCGAAATGCTCGGAGATGCGGCTCTCGATGTCCGAGACGATTTCTCCCCCTTCGTCGCCGGGAAAAGCGTTGCGGAGCTGGAAGAGATAGTTTTTGAGAAGATCATAGGCGTCTTCGTCTATATAATATACTTTGCCGCTGATATTGACAGGTAATGTTTTTTTCATTGTTCGGTTGTCTGGGTGTTGATGTTAATGAGATGGTTGATTGTGTGGCTTATTTCCTGCCACGATTTGTGAAGCTCGACGAGAAATGCCCGCCCGGTGTCGGTTATCGAGTAATACTTCCTCGGCGGCCCCGAGGGCGACTCCTCCCACCGGTAGGCCAGCAGCCCGTCGTTCTTCAGGCGCGTCAGCAATGGGTAGAGCGTCCCCTCCATCACTATCAGGTGAGCCTCCTTCATCTGCGATATGATCTCCGAGGCATAGGCGTCGCCTTTGTCGAGGAGCAGCAAGACGCAGAATTCGAGCATCCCTTTGCGCATCTGTGATTTCAAATTTTCTATGTTCATATAGTCTGTGATTATTGGTAATCTTGTTTTGACACTGCAAATGTATGAAGTCTTACAGTACTATGCAATACATAGTACTAAATATTTTCTGAATTTAACATTTATTTAACCTTTAGGCAGCTCCAATGGGTCAAATGTCATTGTTTTTACCTAATTTTGCAGCCGAGAAACAAATACACGGGATTATAATATACATATGTATAAATGAACAAAATCATTGAAAAAGAATACTTTTCAGAGCGTGTCGTCAAGCTCGTCGTCGAAGCGCCGCTGATAGCGCGTTCGCGCCGTCCGGGTCACTTCGTCATCGTGCGCTGCGGCGACAAAGGCGAGCGCATACCGCTGACAATCGCCGATGCCGACGACAAGGCCGGCACCATCACGCTCGTCGTCCAGGCCGTCGGAGCCTCGACCGAAGCCATCTGTGCCCTCAGTCCGGGCGACTGCCTGACCGACGTCGCCGGCCCACTCGGACGCGCCACCGACGTGTCACGATGCGGCACAGTCGTCTGCTGTGGCGGCGGCGTGGGCGTCGCACCCCTCCTCCCGATCATCAGGGCCATGAAAGCCTCGGGCAACCGCGTCATCAGCGTCCTCGCCGCCCGCAACAAAGACCTTATAATACTCGAAGATCAGGTGCGCGACTCGTCTGACGAGGCCATCATCATGACCGACGACGGCAGCTCGGGCCGCAAAGGCCTCGTCACCGACGGCGTCGAGGAAGTCCTCCGCCGCGAGCACGTCGACAAAGTCGTCACTATCGGCCCCGCCATAATGATGAAATTTGTCTCGCTCCTGACAAAACGCTACGACGTGCCGACAATCTGCTCGCTCAACACCATCATGGTCGACGGCACAGGCATGTGCGGCGCCTGCCGCGTCACTGTCGGCGGCAAGATGCGCTTTGTCTGCGTCGACGGCCCCGAATTCGACGCCCATCAGGTCGACTTCGACGAGATGATGATGCGCATGAAGGCTTACAACTAATCACTATCGACTTTCTTATCGCAATGGAATATAAGGAAACTCAAGCATATAAGATGGCTCCGCGCGACGACGCCTGGCGCGAGGAACTGCGTCAGGCCATGAGTGCCCGCGACCGCTCGGCCATCGCCCGCGTCGTGATGCCGGCGCTCGACCCCGCCGTCCGGGTCACCTGCAACGAAGAGGTCAACCGCGGCCTCGACCGCTCTCAGGCCATCCTCGAGGCAACCCGTTGCCTCGACTGCCCCGACCCGCAGTGTATCACAGGCTGCCCAGTGAGCATCAACATCCCCGGCTTCATCAAAAACATACAGCGCGGCGACTTCGCCCGCGCCACCGCCGTCATCAAGGCCACAAGCGCCCTCCCCGCCGTCTGCGGCCGCGTATGCCCTCAGGAAAAACAGTGCGAGAGCCGCTGCATATATAACAAGATGAAGAAAGAGCCTGTCGCCATCGGCTACCTCGAACGCTTCGCCGCCGACACAGCCCGCAATGACGCAACCGCAACCGCCGCCCCGCGGCGCGAGGCCTCAAACGGCATAAAGGTCGCCGTCGCCGGCTCAGGACCCGCCGGACTCTCTTTCGCCGGAGAGATGGCCCGCCGCGGCTTCGACGTCACCGTCTTCGAAGCCCTTCACGAAATCGGCGGCGTTCTCAAATACGGCATCCCCGAGTTCCGTCTGCCCAACAGCGTCGTCGACGCCGAGCTCGACTCCCTGCGGGCCATGGGCGTCAGATTCGTCACCGACACCGTCATCGGCCGCACCCTCAGCCACGACGACCTCCTCGCCGACGGTTTCAGAGGCATCTTCGTCGCCTCGGGCGCCGGCCTGCCCCGCTTCATGGGCATACCCGGCGAAAACCTCATCGGCATCATGTCGAGCAACGAATACCTCACCCGCATCAACCTCATGAGCGCCGGCCGAGGCGGCATGACCCCCGTCACGCGCGGACGGCGCGTCGCCGTCATCGGCGGCGGCAACACAGCGATGGACAGTGTCCGCACAGCCCGACGCATGGGAGCCGAACGCGCCATGATTGTCTACCGCCGCAGCCTCGACGAGATGCCCGCGCGCGCCGAAGAAGTGCGTCACGCCATCGAGGAAGGCGTCGAGTTCCTCACCCTCGCCAACCCCGTCGAATATATCGGCGACGAACGCGGCCGCGTTGTGGCCATGAAGATACAGCGCATGGAGCTTGGCGAACCCGACGAAAGCGGACGCCGCAGTCCCGTCCCCGTCGAAGGCGCCGTCGACACAATCGAAGTCGACGAAGTCATCGTCAGCGTCGGCGTCTCGCCCAACCCGCTCATCCCCTCGTCAGTCGACGGTCTTGAAGTGACACGCCGCGGCACGATTGCCGTCAGCGACGCCATGCAGTCGTCGGTCCCTGTCATTTTCGCCGGCGGCGACATCGTCAGAGGCGGCGCCACCGTCATCCTCGCCATGGGCGACGGACGCCGGGCAGCCGCATCTATGGCCGATTATCTGCTGTCCGTCAACAGCTGACAGACAACCCTGTTTTAAAAAAACTTTAAAACAGCCATACCCTCACACAGTGCGCGGCAATGTCTTTTTTGTATTTTTTTACAAAAGAATTTGCACGACTGATAAAAATTCAATAATTTTGTATCGGTTATCTAAGAAAATGACAATTTGCTAACTCAAGCGAACCGTTTTTTCAAAATATATATGTTTTTATAGATTGTAGATTATTAGAGGGCTCTATCGGGAGATACAGCCCTTTTAACTTTTTTATACACCCCGCCAAAACAAATATGTCCCGAGGCCGCCCGAAGTAGGGCTGCCGCCGATGCGTTTAAAGCCGCATCAGCGGCGGCACTCACCATCGCTATTAAAGTGCGGCGACGAGTTCGAGGCGAGCAATCAAATTTGTCCTTGCATCGGCGGCTTGCCGCCGCATGGAGCGAGGGTTTCAACCCTCGCAGCCAGCCAATTGACATCTAACACAGGCCGGAGGCCTGCAATTTTGTTAGCCGCGGGCGCCTGCGCCCGTGGCAGCAGCGCCCACAAAA
>ERZ836877.2939-NODE-2939-length-20437-cov-2.831322_pt1 | contig 20437 bp, 12 predicted proteins | sample MGYA00519469_ERZ836877 | MGnify/ENA primary metagenome ERZ836877 (study PRJEB31850, sample SAMEA3708809) | human gut metagenome | biome: human gut; feature: human-associated habitat; material: faeces | place: China | collected 2014 ... | reverse complement strand
CCATCCGGTATTGTCGTCAACGGACGGTAAACTTCCTGGATGAGCCGTTGGTACGAAGGATATATACGCCTGGGGTAAAATCAGTCAGAGGGATGCTGCAACGAGTGTCTGAAACGTGTATGTTCCGCACCTGTGTGCCGGCCGGCGTATAGACTGTCACGTCGCCTATGGGGCTTGAACTGCGGATTTCCACTGCAAACTTGCTCACGTCGATGCTCTCCGCATCGCTTTCTGTCATCTTCGCTGATGCGCCCGGGCGCGCACTCGGCAAGTAATAGAGAACCTCGCCTGCACCGTTTACGATCTCATAGATTTTGGGAATGGTACAATAACCTGTGCATCCAAGTATGGGGCCAGTCAATATCGTACCCAGACATTGCGCATAGTCAATATTCTCAAGCTTTTCAGAGCTGATGAATCCGAGTCCTTCTACCAACCGGTATCTCTTTTGATCTCCACATTCAAAAGCATTGTATGATCTGCCAAACGCTTCATACGTTGTCGGATATATCGGTTCATCCCATATATCCCGCCCGGATATATTCCCTTTTAAAGGATTCACAAAATCAAAATATACAGAGGTATTGATTTCACCTGTATGATTTATATAATTACAATACACCTTTTTCTCCTCACAGTCTTCCGAAAAGTATGTACCATACTCCGCCTCATCCTTTTCGCCATTGACATAAGATGCCAGAGTATAGTATTTCTTGCCATCAATCTCCTTGCAGTCCTCTATCCTGATGATCATTTCCCCCTCGTCTCTGGGGTTATCAGGTCCGAAAACAATGTCATTCCACAGCGTGTATCTCCATTCTTTCCCCACTTCCAGCATCGGAGTGTAAGGTAATTCCACACTCGATACCTTGGAAAGCGGTTGGGAAAGAAACTTCGTCACATGTTCCTGTCCGCTGTTTGTTGCCTGCGTAGTTGTGTCGTTTATTGTGGCGCTTTGGAGGCTTGTGAGCCACAGTGTGAAAACACATACGAGAGAAATTTTACGCGTCATGGTTTGTGGAGTCTTTAAAAGGTTTATGAGTGTTTCGCAAATATAATAAATATAATTTACGATGCAAAATTAAGTTTGTTTTTTACAAACCTTAAAATGAGATCATTAGTATGGCCGTTTCAACGCGCAAGTAGAAAATGCTCATATTTCCGGTATGGGAAAGGCGCTGTGCCGGGTCGGGAGACCCTGGCGCAGCGCCTTTATGCGGGGGGAGGGAAGAGGGCTTGCCCCTCTTCCGGTGAAAAGTCTGTTATCTTACTGCCACTTTGGCTACTTTGGAGCCTGCGGTGACAACGTATACGCCGGGCACGAGGCTTACGCGCACTGTGGGAGCGGCTTCCTCGCGGGCTACGATGCGTCCGTCGGCGGCTGCAACTGTCACGAAGCCTTCATCAAGTCCCTTGACGATTATTTCGCCTGCGGAGGCTGTGATGGATACACCGTTGTGGGACGATACGGCGCCGATACCTGACATGAGGATGTCGAACATGTCGGACGGGCGGGATTCGCCGTTGGCATATACGGCTGTCACGAAATAGGTGTATTCGCGTCCGTCGACGGCGGTAGCGTCGGTGTACTCAGTGTCTGCCACCGGTGTGCTGTTGATCTTCACGCCGTTGCGGTAGATGTTGTATCCCTTGAGTGTGAGCTGTGCGGGAGCGCCCTCTGCCGGAACGAAAGTGATGTCGTCAATGAAGAGGAAGAACTTGTTTGTTGAGCGGCTGCGGATGGCGGCGTATTTTGTGCCTTCCGGCAGCTTGAAGCGGTACTGTGTCCAGGCGTTGGGTACGTCGGTGACAGTGCCTACAGCCTTGAAGTCTTCGGTAGCGGTGGTGTTAGCAGATGCGAGCACTTCGAAGGTTTCGAGATACTGCGGGTCGAAGCTCTTGGCGTAGAATGAGAGAGCCTGCGGGCCTCCGTAGAGACGGGGTGAGATAGCCCAGTCGTCGCTCTGCACGCTCGAGCCGCCGCGTTCCACATATTCGGAAGCGATATATTTGCTGCCCGAGTGGCCTGTCCAGCGCTCGTTGTTCTCGCCGAATCCGGTCCACTGGCTGTCGACAACAAACCAGGACTGGAGACCTGTGCATGGGAAGCCGGTGGTCTGGATGCCGCCTACAGGAGCCTTGTCCATATCGATGAATTTCCAGCCTTCAGTCACGTTGCTCCAGCTTTCGGCGTTCTCGAATGTCTCGGTAACGGCTGCGGGAGCGGCCTGTGTGAGGTCGGGAGCGTTCCATCTGAGTGTCACGCCTTCTTCACTGCATTCGCCGGTAAGTCCGTCGGCCGCGGGCACAATGGGTGCGATAACTCCTACGCTTACTGTCTCGGTCTGGTTGTCGTTTTCAATCTGGTCGTCGCTGCAGATGATGGTGGCGTGGAATTCGGCATATTCGCCTGCAGTGATGCCGACGGTAGGCTCGAAGGTGGTGGAGATGGTCTGGTTGGGCTCGATGCGCTCGCATTCCTTGAAGTCCACGAGATCCTCGCCGTTCCACAGCTCGACGGTGTATCCGCGCACGGTGTTCTCGCCGGTATTGGTCACGGCTACGCTGATCTCGAACGGTTTGTCGACGTCGGCAACTGCCGGAGCGGTGATGCGTGTGGCGGTAAGGTTATATTCCACATAGCTGCTTACGCGCAGGTTGTCGATGGTGTAGATAGCCAGACCCGGATCCTTGGGCATGATGCGGAAGATCACGCTCTGTCCCTCGTAGTCGGTCAGGGGCACAACGACCTTGTTCCAGGTGTTGACGGGACCTGTCTCGGCCACTACATTTGACTGCACGGGCATGAAGCCGCGTCCGTCGCCGTTGTCGACCTGGATTTCTATGGCGTTGCCGTATACGGCCGAAGAGCTTGAATAGTTGTAGGTGTAGTATGTGAACGACGGATTGTTGAGGCCCTCAAGGTCGATCTTTCCTGAAACGAGGCCTGTAATGTCGCCACCCCAACATTCGAAGTATGCGAAACCGTTGTCATCGTCCTGCGGTGTGATACCCCAGTCGTGCAGGTTGGTGAACTGCCAGGGTTCGTTGCCCTTGATGTAGTTGTAGCCGAAGATCGAGCTGATGGAACGGTCGCTGAACGACTCAGACCACGGGGTTGAGTAAGCGGCGCCTACAGGCTTGTATGCCGTGGCGGCCATCTTGTCTGATTCTCCTCCGGCAGTCACGGCATATACACCGAACTGGCAGAATGCCTGGTCACCTTCGGGAACGGCGGTGTATGTGAAAGATGTCTCGGTGAGCTTGTCGGCGATAGTGTTCATCTGACGGTCGATAACGCGGTATGTTACGGCGTCGGATTTGATGGTGTTGCCGTCCACGTCGGTTGTCACGGCATCCCATGAGATGGTCACCTTGCCGCTGTTGCCCTCCTCGATGAACAGGGCGGAAGCGGGCGCCACCGGTTTGCGTGCGCCTACGAGCACTTCTGCCTCTGCGACTGTGCCGTCACCATATTTGTTGTAAGCCAGAGCGCTGTAGAGGTGTGTGCCGAGTGTGAGGTCATCGGAGCTGTCGGTGTATTCCACCGGTGCGCCTGCGGCGATATCCTCGGTGAGGGTGGCGATAACGTTTCCGTCGCGCATGATCTCGATCTTGGTGATGGCGCTTTCCCCTTCGAGAGGATCACCGGAGATGTCGGTGGCAGGTGCGGTGAAGGTTACTTTTACCTCGCGTGTGCCGTCCACGGGCGATTCGGCCTTGAAGTCGGCGGGTGCGGCGGGTGCCTTTGCCATAATGCCTGACTCAATGGTGAATCCGAGCACGCTGAGGGTGTTTGATTTGCCCTCGGTCATGCCGTGGATACCGATATATATAGTGCCGGTTTCCTCGGCTGCGAGTTCGGCGGTGAGGCGTGTGGGTGTGGTAGTCTTGAGGGTTGTGGCCTCGATGAGGGTATTGGTCATGGCCTCGGGTGTGGGCTCTGTGCCCCATTTCACCTCAAATGTCTCCTCTGCATAGTTGGAGGTCTTCACGTCGATGGTGAACGGATATGCTGTGCCGGCCTTTACTTTTACAGCGGGTGTGATTGCCCAGTCGTCGAATCCTTTCGATCCGTAGAGCTGCATGGCCTTGTCGTAGCTGCTGTATGTCCACTTTGTGTCGTCGGCGTTGACATCGAGGATGGTCCATCCTGCCAGTGACACGCTGCCGGTGAACTCGCCGGTGAAGGGGGGCATGATGGGGCCAAGGGCGATTACGGTCGACTTCACGTCGGGTGCCTTGAGGCCTTCCACAGTTGTGGAGAGCACGTAATAGTAGTCAGTGCGTGTCTCGGGCGACGGGAGCTCGTCGGTAGCCTTGCGGTCTGTCACATCCTCCACGATGACTTTCATGTCGGGATAGCGTACCACCGTGTATGTGGCGGCAGAGTAGTTCACGTTACCGCCGTTTATACCTGTTGACGAGGGCGATGACCACTGGAGGTTTATGGTGTTGCCGGAGATGGTGGTCTGGAAAGTGCCGGGCGCTTTCGGTGAGTCAGGACCTACGAACTTATGTGTGCCGTTTACGGGGGAGGTTCCCTCGGAGTTGGATGTGGTCACGGTGAAGTAGTAGTTGTCTGTCTCGGGCATCTCCACCGATACATCCACACGCTTGTTGGGGAGGCATTCGCCGGTGGCGATCTCCTTGCCGTTGGCTTTCACTGTGTATGTGAGATTCTCCTCGGCGGGGAGGGTGGTGTTGCCCACAGTGAGGCGGGGAGAGTAGAAGCTGATCTTTCCGCTGAGCGATGTCCCTGAGAAGGAGGTGCTGATGGATGAGATCTTTGCGGGCGCTCCCTGTGCCGTTTCTTCGGCGGCCACGGGGATATACATGCCGCAGAGCTGCTCCTCGTTTATGAGGTCGTAGACCTTGGTTGCAGCCGCGGTGGTGAGGTTCACACTGTAGAGGCCGAACTCGGTGTCTGTGGTCACTGACCAGTACATGGTGTCTGTGGCGCGGTCGATTGTGGCGTCGCCGAGGTATGTTGATTCAACTCCGGTGCTTCCCACGAGGGTCATCTCGCCGGTCTTGATGTTCACTTTATAGAGGTCGCCGTTGCGTTCGATGGCGTAGAGTGTGCCGTCTGATGAGAATGCGCATCCGCTCCAGGGGCGCTCGAGGGCGCATATCGTGGCGGCTGGGAGGAAGCGGTCGTAGTTCCAGCGCACAAGGTTGTAGCCGTTGCGCTCGGGGTTGATGAAGCATCCGTATGCCTCGTCACGCAGCGGGTCGTATGCCATTGTGGTGGCTACATATTCGATCTTTCCGGTGTATTCGTCATATTTTGACCAGTCGGATGTGAAATAATTTAAAGTGGAAATCTCCTCGAAGCCCATCATCTCGCGATAACGGTTGATGTAATACATGCCGTTGACTTCGATACCACCTCCTGTAGCGAGAATTTCCGGATCTACAGAGAGGCGTGTGGGGTTCCACTCTGTGGTGTTGTAACTCCACATACCCTGTGCGTTGTTGGGATATACCACACTGGCATTGATGGTTACACCTGCTTCCTCAGCAAGCGCGGCGGCCATACGCCCCATGGGTGCTTTGGCTGCCGGAGCATTCACTGTCCCTGATGCGAAAGCCGTGCTTCCGGCGGTTGCCGTCCTCAACCCCAGCAGCTCTGCAAGAGGCTTCTGAACCAGAGGGGCGGCGGTGGCGCTTAAAGCGCTACATAAAATAATTACCCCCCCGTTAATGTAAATAATTTTCTCATTACAAGGATGATTAGTGATAGATATTAATGAGTTGTATTACAATTGCTTGGTGTATTCCCGCTTCTGGAGCTTAATTTTGCGAATGTATAATTGGTCAGAGCTAATCGTTTTGTGCAAATGTAAGGTTTTTTGCGATGATTGACAAGAAATAAACGTTAAAAATGGGAACGGCACGCATGAGCGTGCCGCACTTGCCGGGAGGCGGGGAGGATGGAGGGAATGGGGGAGAGGTGGAAATGGCGGATCAGCGGGGGGAGTAGCCCAGGAGGGCGCGGCAGAGGGGGCGGTCGCCATGCACAAGCTCGGCGAGCGTAACCTCCGTGGCGGGAAATTCCGGGGATGAGGGCATCGGGGCGAGGCGCACCTCCACCGGTTCGTCGTAGTATGCCTCGTGCAGATAGCTTATCTCGAAGCGTGTGAGGCGGTTGCGGTCGTGGAAGTCAAGGCTGCGGCAGTTGAGCAGCAGCTCTATGTAGCGTGAGGAGTTCACATGCCGGTTGAAGTCTATGTCGCAGTAGGTGAAGCGGTAATGGAGCGTTTCGTATTCAGCGAGCGGGCGGAGGCGTGCCAGGGGTGCTGCCCCGCATGTTTTGTCGTCGGGGAACAGTTCGCGTATGTGGTACATGTGCGATAGGTCTGCCGCCTGTCGGTTGTCGGTGTTGAGCACGGCCCACACGGTGCGCGCCCATCCTATGGTGTTGCCGTCGCCGTCGAGGATTTCGAAATCGCGGTCGGAGAAGAGGCGGTTGATGCCCGACATCCATGTGCGCACGGTGTAGTTTTCGTTTACGCCGGGGTAGCGCGTCATCTCCACTCCCACACGCGAAAGCACCCATGTCTCGTGGCGTGTTACCAGATATGCGTATCCGATCCCCACCTCGTTGGCGTGGAGTGTGGCCACTTCTATCAGGCGGTTGATAAGGAGTGTGATAGGCATCCGCCCCTGCGGATTACACTCCGCAGGGGTCAGGAAGTATGTGCGTTCAAAAATTTTTTCCATGCCGCAAAGTTAGTCAACTCCAGCATTTTTTACAATCGGAGAAATTTGTGAGTATACCCTGCGGTCAGAGGTTGAGGCGGAAGCCGACCTGCAGCAGGCCCTGTGCGCCGAATCCGAGTTCTCCGAAAACGGTCCATGAGCGTGACAGCCCTACCTGGGCGCCGAGCGGCGAGAACTGGTAGGCGAAGTATGTCTGGTTATAGCTGTCGCCGTGGTAAGGCATCATATGGGAGATTTCTGCTCCGAGCCCCATGTGGCCGTAGAGTGTCACGATGCTGTTGCGCCAGTAGTTGTATCGGCCGTTGAGCATGATGGCATGGTAGGCGATTGAGGAGTGCTCGGGTCCCCCTTTGGTGGTGCATGACGAGAACGTGTAGCTCGGACCGATGTAGAAATTGCGTGCCACCTGGAAGTTCACACCTACGTTCAGCGCTCCCCATGCGTTGTTCACGTGGTGCCATCCGTCGTGGCAGTCAGTGGCGTCCATCTGTGTGTATCCGCCGTAGCTGATGGAGAGATCGGTTTTCTGTGCTGATGCTCCGGCTACCGCGCCGAGCACCATTGCGAGCATAAGTAAAATCTTTTTCATACCTGTTGTGTAATTTTTAGTTTCCCTAACATCCATAATAACGATCGCACGGGGTAGGAAAGTTCGGTCACGTCATTAAAAAACATGATATCTTTTCGTATGGTTGTGGAAAATTATGTGACCTCTTGAACGCGGCGGAAACGATATTTTTAGCCAAAATGCAGATAGTATTTGTTGGTTTGTAAAATTTAGTATAACTTTGCTGCGATTTAAGCATGAAAAAGAGGAATATTATTACATATTCAATAAATATACACTTGCATATACATGTTTTATGCAATTTTAGAATGTCCAATCGTTTCAATACGTTAAGCCAAAGCGTGATAAAATAAAAAGACCTGTTGATTATGAGAAAGTTTTACACAACATTACTGATGGCTTTGCCGTTCATAGCCGCGGATGCCGGTGTGCTTGATCTGCAAAGTAAAATGGAATTGCGCACGCGTGCGCGTGTGTTGTCCTCGGAACTGTCAGTGCCCCGTGGTGTCCGTGCCAAAACGTTTTCGGCGGATCAGGCCCTTGCCAGACGCGAAAGCACTCTGGCATTCGTGCGTATAGCAGATGGCTATACGGCTGACGACCTGGCTGAGGCCGGTATAGATGTGGTAAGTGTAAGGGGGCAGATAGCGATTGCCGATATCCCCTACGACCGCGCCGAGGAACTGGCGGCTGCGGAATGCGTGCAGCTCATGCAGTTTCAGCGTACGGTAAACGCGCATATGGATCTGGCACGTGCGGCCGCGGGCACAGATGTGATCCATGAAGGTGGCGACGGGCTTCCGAAAGCCTATACCGGCAAAGGTGTCATAGCCGGCATTGTGGACCAGGGCATGGATCCGAACCATATCAACTTCCTTGACGCTGACGGCGAAAACCGCATAAAATACCTGTCGGTGATGCGCTACAACGCCATGGGAACAGGGCTGGCTCCGGTTTATTACGGTGAGGATATACGGGATGCGGCTCCCCTCTCTGAATTTTCAACCGATGACCAGAGCGCTTATCATGGCACTCATACTCTTGGCATTATGGCCGGTGGCTATAAGGGTGATGTCGAAGTGTCGGAAGGACTTTCCGCAACAGGTTCATCGAAAATCAAGAAAACCGCCAATCCATATTATGGAGTGGCTACAGGATCGGATCTTGCTGTTTCATGCGGGCTGCTTACCGACGTATGTATCGCATCGGGTATCGAGCAGATGTATTATTATGCAAGCGAGTACAAAAACATGCCTGTGGTCTATAATCTGTCCCTTGGATCGAACGTTGGTCCTCACGATCCCAAGTCAATTATGTCAAGTTTCCTTGATATAATTGGAGATATGGCCATAATCTGTGTGTCTGCCGGCAACGAGGGTGATGCAAAGGCGTCGCTCAACAAGACCCTTACCGAAGGCGACGAGACGATAAAGACATTCATTCATCCGCATGTGTACCAGTATACTCCCGACGGCACCACGGCAGAAACCATGAATACATGGCGCTATGGCCAGATAGGGGTGTATGGCGATGATGACACGGAGTTTTCCCTGCGTGTGGTAGTGTACCGCAAAAGCCGTGGCTATCGTGTGGCATATGAGATGCCCGCTACCGCCAAGGACGGCAACATGACATATTACTGGACTTCCGCAAACTCCAATGCCGCATCCACAGATGTAATCGCTCCCTCCAACACGCCATTCGCACAATATTTCGACGGTTATGTGGCTGTGGGGTGCGACCTTGATCCCGCCACCAACCGTTACTACTGCACAATCGGTATGGACCTTCTCGACAAGGTGGAGAACTACAAGGACGCTTCCGGCAACGACCGCGATGCCGAGCTTCTGATCGGTATAGAGGTTGTGGGCAAAGCAGGTCACAGATATGATTTTTATTCCGATGCACTTACGGTAAGTTTCGACAATTACGGTGTGGACGGCTTCACCGACGGCTCTCGCAACGGCACAATCTCCGACATGGCTGTAGGCCATAATATAATCAGTGTCGGCTCATACAATACACGCCAGGAGTGGCATACCCTCGACGGCGCGCGCCCGTCATATCCCGGCGACGGTTTCCGCCCCGGATATGTGAGCGACTTCTCATCCTTCGGTACTCTGGCCGACGGCCGTAACCTGCCGCACGTATGCGCCCCCGGTGCTGCCATAATATCGTCCATAAGTACCCCCTACCTGGAATATGTGACCGACCAGCTCGCCGCTCAGAACGGTGTGAAACTCACCGAAGAGATGAGACGTGAGTATTACGAGTATCTCAACTCGGCACGCGCTACCGACGCCAACGGGAAAGCACACTATTGGAAGCAGGAGGTAGGCACATCCATGTCGACCCCCTTTGTGGCCGGCAATATAGCTCTCTGGCTTGAGGCCGATCCCACACTTACGGTGCAGGATGTGAAAGATATAATAGCCCGCACGGCCGTGCGCGACGAGTATGTGGAGGCCGGTGATCCCGTGCAGTGGGGCGCAGGCAAATTCAACGCCCTTGCCGGACTGAAAGAGGTGATACGCAACTCCGGCATAGGGAGTGTGGGCGCCGACGGCCGCAACGACCGCCTGATGGTGACCATGGCGGGCGACAATGTATTCAATGTGTTTGTGGGGGAGGCAACATCAGTGGATGCCACTCTCACATCCATTAGCGGAGCCTGCATGCTGCGTGCCTCTGGCGCGGGAGACGAGCTGACCCTCGACGCCTCATCGCTCCCGGCTGGCATCTATGTGCTTTCCGCCAACGGACACTCGCAGAAAGTGGCTGTGAAATGATCCGCGATAATAACGAAATAATAAACCTCTCAAATAAAAAAGACAATATGTTTCATAAACTGACGACGGGCATACTCGTGTCTATGGCTTTGGCAGCCATCCCTTCCGGCGCTATGGCGCAGAACGGGGCAGAGGAGCCGATCATCACATTCAAAACCAATATCTACGACACCTACGGTGCCGCAAACAGTTTCCATATCACACTGGGCAGTACCGAGACCGACTACTTCGATGTAGACTGCGGGTTCGGCATGGTCGAGGCCGAGGTAAGTCCGTCGGTCTTCGACCAGGAGACCCAGTCAATTATCGGAACCCCCGTGCAGTGCTGTGTAAACCAGGATGGCCTGGTAAAGATATACGGTGATCCGACTAAAATAGATTACATAGATTTCGAAGGATGCTATATCGACTGGATCGAGATGGACAAGCTCGTGAATCTGGAAATCCTTGACCTCTCGCACAACGAGCTGAAACGGCTTGACCTTTCTCCTTTCGAGAAGCTGTATGCGATTTATCTGTCAGACAACCCATTCACCGCCGAGACACCTCTGAAGGTGGGATCAAACCATCCTGCCCTTACCATTCTCGAGCTTGACATTATCGACCATATGGACCAGTCGTTCAATCTGAGCGATTATCCGTCGCTGGTCACTTTCGACGGCTATCACAATTTCGGGCTGTACAATATAGACCCGACAGGATGCCCCGAGCTGCAGGTGATGTCGCTTGAGCTTTCCAATGTGTCATCACTTGATGTGAGCAAGAACCCCAAGCTGATGCGCCTGAACATATCGGAGACCCGCATACGCTCGATAGATGTAAGCAAGAACACATACCTCCAGCATCTTTTCGCGCAGCATGTGTCGGGAACCATCAATACCGACGTGAAGATCGACGCCATCGATGTGACGCATAACCCGAACCTTGTGATACTGAATGTGGCAGGCAATAACCTTACGTCGGTAGATGTGACAGCCAATCCATATCTTACGCATCTCACACTCCGCGACAACCATATCTCGGAGATAGACCTGAGCCAGAACAAAAACCTGTATCTGGTGGATATCGCTAACAATGACTTTACTTTCGCCACCCTCCCGGCTATGGATCCCAACTGGGGCGAATATTATTATTTCCGTTCCCCACTCAAGTGCGACCGCAGCTATGAGGTTGGAAAACCTATAGATTTCTCTGCCGATGTGCTGCGTCCAAATACGGAGACGACCGCGCGTGTGTTCCGTACCCAGTATGACGGCGAGCCGGTGCAGCTTGAAGAGAGCGACTTTACTTTCAGCGCCGGCAAGATCACTTTCAACCAGGTTCCTTCCGACTCGGTTTATGTGGAGTTCGCCAACTCTGCTTTCGAGGAATATACCCTCAGCTCGGGCGTTTTCAAAGTGAAGAGCGCCGCCGAGATGGGACAGCCGAGCGATGTGCTCTCGCTGACGGTGTCGGGGCGTGGCACACTCGCATTCAAAGTGGGCGTAGACAATGCCACTCCTGAGAGCCCGCGTGAATTCTTCGTTCAGGTAGGTGACGGTGCCCGTCAGACATTCAGCGCCACATCTGTGACCGCCCCGGGAGAGAACAACGTATGCGTGGCATTGCCGGCAGGAGTTTCCGAGGCAAAAGTCAGCGTGCTTATGCCGGAAGGATCAGTGCTCACCGCACTTGAGATAGCAGATATGCCTGTCATATCGTCGATGGACCTTACCCGTGCCACCGAATTGCGCACCATCAAGGTGACGGGTTGCGAACTTCCGATGGTGGATATGCGCTACAACCGCTGCCTCACAGACATAGACCTGTCGCACAACAGCCTGGACAAACTGGATCTGTCGGGCATATATGGCAATTATGAGAAATTCGCACTGCGTAACATCAATGCCTCGCATAATAAGCTGACAGAATTTACAGTCGTTGATCCGAGGTCGTTCCATAAACTGGACCTGTCATGGAATCTCCTGACTGGGATGTCGCTTAAGAATTATGACAATCTTAAAGAACTTGACCTTAGCCACAACGAGTTCACCGACGAGTGTGACCTTACATACATGGGGAATGCCGTGAAGCTGGATCTTTCACACAACAACTTCACATCGGTGGTTATGACCGAAATCCCCGGATTGCAGAAATTTGACCTCAGCGACAACCGCCTTACCCTCGGGACGGTGCCATATCTTCCCGGTCTCGGCACCGACGTATATGTATACGCTCCACAGAAAGATGTGGAACTGATGGCTTTCGCTCCCGCGATCAATCTTTCGGAGCAAAACCGCATCATAAACGGCGAAGGTACCACTTTCGTATGGAAAAAGTCTTCCGACGGAACCCCGCTCGTACAGGGTACCGAGGTTGACTGCAAGGATGGCGCCACCCGTTTCCTCGACACTACCGTGGGCAAAGTATACTGCGAGATGACCCATCCGGCATTCCCCGCTTTCACTGGCGCGAATGTGTTCCGAACAACGGAGACAACTGTGACTGCTGCTCCCACCAAAGTGGTGGCTTCGTTCACAACCACTTCGGCCACCGGAACCGCCGAAGTGATATTCCGCGGCAACAAAACCACGGCGCTGTATATCGACTGGCGCGGCGACGGCAGCGAGTACAAGCAGTATCCGGTTTCTTCCGCTACCTATATCTCATATCCCGGCCAGCAGACATATGAGGGTGCGGATGTGAAGATATATACATATGAGGATGCTTCGGATATCACCGTGTTCTCTATCTACGACGCTCCGATGAAAAATCTGGACATTTCCGCACTTACCAACCTCTCGAGCCTTTCCATAGGCGACTGCGGACTCGACGAGGACAACGTAGTGTTCCCCGCCGAGTCTCATCTCAATGAGCTGAATCTTTCCGGAAACAACTTCTCGACAGAAGATTTCAGCAAGTTTAATGGCCTGACGATGCTCAATCTCAGCAACAACGCCTACGAGACTTTCGACGCAAGTAAGATCCCGACACTCGAGACACTGTTCATCGACAAGAACAAGCTTACCTCAATCACACTTGACAACCCGTCGATGTGGTGTCTGGCCGCTTCCGGAAACCTGCTTACAAGCATCGATCTGAGCAACGCCAAAAATATCTCGCAGCTTATTCTTGCCAACAATCAGTTCAGCTCCATCAACCTCACTCCAATAGCTCGCCGCCTGAGGGCGCTTGATGTACAGCACAACAACTTTACTTTCGCCACTCTGCCGCGCGCGGTATCGTTCCCGTCGCTTACATACTTCACTTATGCCAACCAGGCGGAAGTGCAGGTCGAGTGTGTTGACGGCAAGGTTGACCTCTCGGCTGAAGCAAGCGTGGAAGGGATGCCTACAGAGTTCGCATGGTATCTGGGTGAGATAAGCTATGACGAAGAGAATGGTATAATTATCGGCGAGTTGCTTGACGGTACGGGCGACAATCCCGAGTATACTGTGGACAATGGTGTGGTTTCGTTCCACAGCACTTTTGAAGATACAGTGCGCTGTCTGCTCACCAACCCCATGTATCCTAACCTTATACTCTACACAAGCGCTGTGACAGTGGATCGCGCAGGTGTGGAAAATGTGGCGGCCGATGCGGCCGATGCCGATGCTCCGGTTGATGTATACACACTCTCCGGTGTGAAAATCCGCTCGCAGGTGGCTCCCTCTGAAGCTACCGCAGGTCTTGCTCCCGGCATTTATGTCGTAGGCACGGAGAAAGTGGCGGTAAGATGATCGCTCTCTGACAGGAGAACTGTTTGAAGATACATATGAAAGTGAAAGCGCAGTGTCGGAAATCGCCGGCACTGCGCTTTTGTCAAATTTTATGGATGGAATGTTTAGAAAATCACCTGGAAACGTGCCTGGATGATGTTTACATGGCGGTCGGAGGGCGCGAGGGCGCGGTCGCGCACGGTGGTGTAGCTGTAGCGCAGGCGTACTATCATGTATTTGTTGATATAATAGTTGAATGTGCATGATGCGTCCTGCGAGATGCCGCCGAATATGCCTGCCGAGGTGTCGTTGGCATTGGTGTAGTTGTACATCAGGGCCATCTCAAGTGATCCGGGCGCGGGGGTGGCGATGCCGCATTCACCGTCGGAATAAACATAGTCTCCTCCTTTGAGGATGCCTCGCAGTATGCCGTAGGCGCCCTGCGCATGATAGTTGCCGTAACCGCTCTTACGCCATACATTGAGGTAATAGTACTGCGCCTCGAGGGCTACGCGCCCTTTGCCGAGAAGAAGCTCGGGCGACATTTTGAACTGGTCTTTGGCTTCGGTAATGTCGGCGTCGAGCAGGCATACTTTCGAGACTCTCGACGGGAAGTTGGAGCTGAAATGGTAGCTGCTGTGATTCTGCCCTTCCTGATCGCTGTAGGTGGGTGTGGCGTAGTTGAATGAGCATCCTATCTGGGCGAAACGCCCGGTTTCGTGGAACGGGCGCCATACCAGACGGGTCTGGAAACCGAATCCCTGTTTCCCCATCTCGGAGGCGTTGCGTTTGATAGCCTCCCCTTCCACGAATGCGCTTGCGGCGGCGAAATACTGCCCTTTGTCGAACTGGTACATGATGCCGAGTGAACGCGGATTGGCGTTGAAGAATTCGTTGCTCGTGGCCTCCTCCTCGGTCTCCTTCATGGAGGAGCTTGTCACGGAGTTGAGGCCGAACTGCTGCACGAAATAGCCCGCACGCAGGAGATTTGAGCTATTGAAATCATACTCCACATAGATATCCTTCATGTTCACTTTGGAGTATGCGAATCCGAGATCGATCTTGGCTTTCCATTTGCCGTAGGAGGCTTTTACACCAACCCTGACGTCGGGGATAGCCACGCCGCTGACAAAGTTCTCTTTCTCGTTACCGGGGAAATATACCGCCCCGTCGGCGAGGATACGCCCTGTAGGCTTTATGCTGAAGGTGTTTCCTGTATCCTGCGCGGTGGCTGAGAGTGCGACAGCCGCCGCCACTATACTGAGATATAATGGCTTCATAGGAGTTATGGATTTAGAGGGTGGCTGTCTGGGAATTATTCAGTGGGGGTAGGAGTGGGTGTGCCTTTGGCAACCTTGCCCTCTTTTTTGAGGCGCTTGAACTCGGCTTTCGCCTTGGCGAGCTGCTTGTTGAAGCCGGGGTCGGCATGGAGGCGTGCCACTGTGGTGGAACCGGTGACACGGCCGGCATCCACGTCGCTCTGGAAGTGGTATCCGCAGATCACGCGGCTTTCTCCCATCTCATATCCGCGTTTCAGGATCTCGTTCTGGCGCTCGGGATTTATCTCGGCGAGCACAAGTGCGGTGGCCCAACCCAGAGAGCTGTGTCCCGAAGGATAGGAACCGTTGGAGGATAATTCTGCCTGCTGCTCGGGGTTGCAGGTGTCCTCTTCGTAGAATATGAAGGGGCGGGTGCGGTCATAGTGTCTCTTTGCCTCCCTTGTGCCGAGGTCGCCGGCATCCTCGCGCATCCCTACTATGAGTTTGAGTATCTCGGGTGTGTTCTCTTCATTGATATCCACCCCGAAGGCTTCCGAGTAGGCTTTGGGCAGTCCGTCGCCGGTGACACGTGCGTCCTGGGCAGCCTGTTCGCCTCGCGGTGTCTTTCTCTGGAGTTTTCCCCAGTTGTAGCGTGCTTGGTCGTAGAGGAAGAGTATTGATCCGCCGTCGGGAGGGCCGGGGAGCAGGATGAGGCTGTTGGGGCAGTCCCCTTCCTGCAGGAAGAACAGTTCGGGGTCGGTTCGGTGATCCTTGATATCGTTGGGGTTGAGAGGTGCCTGGGCGGAGAGTTGTGAGCAGACAGTGATGGCGGCGGCGCATGCGAGGATACCGCGCAGGTGATTGTTTACAGAAAGTCTCATCGTAGTAAAGTAAATAAATAGTTTTTCGATTGACAGGCGTTGAAGTATCCCTCGGTTTTGATAATCGGCGTCTGCCGTTGATTTTAGAAGCAGGTAAATAAAACAGATAGAGCGGTGGAGGCCCGGCCGTGGCACCCATCTGAAAAAAGAACATAGGGGGAGCGGAAAAGTTTGTGCGCGGAGGATTGAATTTTGGGAAAAAGCGGGGATCGGCACGCATGAGCGCGCCGCACTTCAGGGCGGGGAACTGGCGGGATGAATGGGGCAGGGAGAGGGAGGAATGTGGAGGATAAGGGCTGATGAGGGGCAATAGGGGATCAGGGTGCGGGAGCGGGGCGGATGGAGCGCAGGCGGGGGATGGCATATAGCATCAGCAGGGCGGTGACCACCGTGGCGAGTATGTCGGAAATGTAGAAGGTGCTCCATACCCCTTCAAGGCCCATGCGGCCGGGGAGCCACAGCAACAGCGGGATAAAGAAGATCACCTGGCGCGTGAGGCTGAGGAATATGGACAGCCCTATCTTGCCGATGCTCTGGAAATATGTGGTTGACACGATCTGGAAACCGACGACGAAAAAGACTGTCATGCCGGTGGTGAGGGCGTGGGCGGTGAACAGCACCAGGTCGGGATCGGCCACAAATGCGCGTGCGATCAGGTCGGGGCACAGCCGTGCGCCTGCCCATCCGATCACACTCACTATGCTGCCAGCTATCACAGCGAGCTTATAGACGGCGAGCACTCTGGCGGGTGAGCCGTGGCCATAGTTGAACCCGGCGATGGGCTGCATTCCCTGGCAGATGCCGAGGATGATGCAGCACAGCATGGCTGTGTATGTCACGAAAATGCCTGAGGCGGCGATGGCCTCCACTCCGCCGTATTGCAACAGTGAGCGGTTGATGACGATGTTGATAAGGCAGGAGGCCACATTCACGATGCATGGGGCGGCTCCGATGCCGATTATGTTCCAGATCACTCTACATTCAAGGCTGAAGATCCCGCGCCGGAAAGTGACCGGGCCGTTCGACGATTTGAAGAAATGCGCCATTACGAAGACCATGCAGACGGTCATGGCTATGTCGGTGGCTATGGCAGCCCCCTTGATGCCCCAGCGGAACACGTAGATGAACAGTGGTGCGAGAAGTATGTTCAGCCCCGCGCCAATGAACATGGTGACCATCGCCTTGACCGGATAGCCTGACGCGCGCATTATGTTGTTGAAGGAGAATGTGAGGTTGGTGAGCATCAGGCCGGGTAGGATATACATCATGAAGTCGCGGGCGTAGGGTAGAGTGACTTCATTGGCCCCGAACCACCGGAGGATTGTGTCCATCCCCAGGGCGAATCCGCCGATATAGATGATGCCGATGCCGAGTGTGAGCAGGAGCGATGTGCCGAGAACGCGGGCTGCTCCCTCGTAGTCGCGCTGGCCAAGGTGTATGCTGACACGTGCCGAGGCTCCCGCCCCTACAAGCACTCCGAGCGCCGTGGCGATGTTCATTACCGGGAATGTGATGGCGAGGCCGGCGATGGCCTCGGGGCCTATCACCTGCCCGATAAATATGCGGTCCACGATGTTGTAAAGCTGCATCACGAGCATCCCCACCACTGCCGGAAGCGAATATTTCCATAGCAGGCGCCCTATCGGCATGGTGGCGAGCTCGCGCAGGTTTCCGTTGTTTTCAGGGGAAATGTCTGCACCCATGTGTCTGTGATGGTTTAGCTTGGTTGAATTATGCAAAAATAGCAAAAATAATCGGTATCCGGGGGCGTGCCAGTCAGGTGAAGAGAGGCTGCTGCGGTTATTTAAGTTTTTTTTTATAAATTATTTAACGGAGACGTAGGAATTTGGCTAACTTTGCCACCCGGTTATGCGTTATTTCTTACAGGGAGCGATGGGCCGCATCGGCAACGCTTGCCCTTTATGATAGTTAACCGTCTGACAGACAATTAAAAAACAGTTTCCTTATTTTATGGAAAACAACGAAAATAAAGGTCTTGACCGCATAAGCTATGCGCTCGGCCTCAGCATGGGCAATAATTTCCGTGCTTCCGGTATCAATGAAATCAATGTTCAGGACTTTGCCGACGGTGTCGCCGCCGTGTTTTATGGCAACCAGCCCAAAATGACCTACGACGAGGCAAAAGCCGAGATACAGGCTTACTTCACCGAACTCGAGAAGAAGCAGCGTGCGGCTGCCGAGGAACTCGGTAAGCAGAACCTCGAGCTCGGGGAGAAATATCTCGCCGAGAACGGCAAGAGAGCCGAAGTGAAAACCCTTCCCAGCGGTCTCCAGTATGAGGTGATCACCGAGGGTGACGGCCCCATGCCCGAGGCTACCGACCAGGTGGAGGTGCACTATACCGGCAAACTTATCGACGGCACAGTGTTTGACTCGTCAGTCGACCGCGGTGTTCCCGCCACATTCGGCGTGACACAGGTTATCCCCGGTTGGGTAGAGGCCCTGCAGCTTATGAAGGCCGGCTCCAAATGGCGCCTCTTCATCCCGTCGAACCTGGCTTACGGCCCCAACGGCGCTCCCGGCAGCCCCATCGGCCCGAATGCCACTCTGGTGTTCGATGTGGAACTTCTGAAAGTAATCGGTAAATGATCCTGAAAAGAGCTTTTCTCCCCCTCTCCCTTGCACTGCTGATGATCGGCGGCGCGCAGGCAGACACCCCCGGCGATGCGTCGGCGCAGGTGTCTGTGCCTGTATCGGCCGACTCGTGTGCGGCTGCCTTTGCCACCGTCATGGCCGAATACCTGCGTCCTGAGCTTGAAAAACAGTTCCCGGGCGACACGGCGGCCGTGAGGGAGTTTGTGAAAGGTGTGGAGCATGCCTTCGAGATCAAGAACGAGGATGCGCCCTATTTCTTCGGTGTGCGCAGCGGTTTTGCGCTTATAGACAGAGTGGAGGCCATGCAGGCCATTGGTTTCCCGTTTACTTCCGCCCAGTTCTGCTCGGGTCTGGAGGCTGCCTTGCGCGGTTCAGCCATGGGCTTCGACGGCAAGAGCGCCGACGAGTTTCTCCGCACGGCGGTGGAGCGCATGCGTCCCGCCATGGAGGAGGCCGCTGCCGTGAGCGCCGAGTCGCAGAAAGAGTTTCTTGATGCGCAGCGCAGCCGTCCCGGGGTGTCGGAAACCTCTTCAGGCCTGCTTTTCGAGATCATAACGGAAGGTGAGGGTGAGGCTCCCGGCGATGCAGACAAGGTAAGGGTGATCTATACCGGACGCCTTGCCGACGGCACGGTGTTCGACGAGACCAACCGCCCCATCGAGTTCCCGCTGCAGGGACTTGTGCCCGGGTTCAGCGAAGGGCTCAAGATGATGAAGCCCGGAGGTGAATACCGTCTGTTCATCCCCGCGTCATTGGGATATGGCGAGAGGGGAGCGGCGGGTGTGATACCTCCCGGCGCGGCGCTTGACTTTACCGTAAAACTCCTTGATGTGCTCAAGGCGGGTACGTCTCCTGCTGGTGCGTCTCAGGTATCCGAATGAAAAAACTCCATTTCCAGAAAATCTGACAATAGAAAACAACTAAACTAATATTGCTTGATATGAAAAAAATGATTTTAGCTTTCGGCGCTGCCGCCATGATGGTCGCCGGATTAAGCTCATGTGGCAACGGCACATCTTCCAATGCCAATGTGAGCGCTGAAGACAAAGCGTTGGCCGACTCAGCGTCGACAATCATCGGCGAATTCGCTGCCGCACGTTCTGCTTCCGACTTCGCACGTCTCAAAGACATGCAGCCCGAGATGGCAAAGAAATTCTCCAAAGCATCTTTCCTCAAAGGTCTGAAAGAGGTGCTTGACGCAGATACCGCCGACATGGCATACTACCAGGGTCTCCAGATGGGTCTCCAGCTCGTGAACCCGATCATCGGCATCAACCAGGAAGCCGGTGTGCCTATCTCCAAGGATGCCGTATACGCAGCTTTCAAGAAAGTATACGAGCAGGACAGCGTAGCCGACATGGGCCAGTACTACAACCAGTACCAGGACATGATGCGCGAACTTTCGCAGCGTGCCGAGGCAAAGCGTGAGGAGGCTCTCGCACAGTCCGACGAGGCAAAGAAAAACCTTGAGGAAGGTGAGGCATATTGCGCCAAGATGGTAAGCGAAGGCTACCAGAAGGCTTCAAGCGGCCTTGTATACAAGATCGAGAACCCCGGAACAGAGCCTAAAGTCGTTCCCGCCGACCGCGTAGTGGTACAGTACACTGGCAAGCTCGTTGATGGTACTCAGTTCGACAGCAACGTAGGCCATGCTTCTGCCATGAGCGCCAACCAGTTCGTACCCGGCTTCAAAGAGGCTCTCTGCATGCTCGGCAAAGGTGGCAAGATGGTGGCTGTGATCCCCGCTTCGCTCGCTTACGGAGTGAAGGGCGCAGGTGGCCAGATCGGTCCTAACGCCACTCTGGTATTCGATATCGAAGTGCTTGACATCGAAGCTCCGAAAAAATAATAAAGACGGTTTACAGACTGTCTTTTACATAAAAAGCGCCGTGTCGGCTGA
>ERZ836877.2938-NODE-2938-length-20453-cov-4.691882_pt1 | contig 20453 bp, 14 predicted proteins | sample MGYA00519469_ERZ836877 | MGnify/ENA primary metagenome ERZ836877 (study PRJEB31850, sample SAMEA3708809) | human gut metagenome | biome: human gut; feature: human-associated habitat; material: faeces | place: China | collected 2014 ... | reverse complement strand
ACCGCGTGAAAGGAGGCGAAGCCATCGCACTGGTGGGAAACAGCGGAACGCTCAGCACAGGGCCGCATCTCCACTTCGAACTGTGGTACAAAGGGCATCCAGTCAATCCGGAGAAGTACATCGTGTTCTAAAAAAAGTAATCATGTGAAGTGGGATATACGATTATAAGTGACAGAGGAATTAGATAAATAATGGATTCAGAAAATAAGAAGAAAAAACAAATAGCTATTTTAGGCTCTACGGGCTCTATCGGGACGCAGGCGCTGCAGGTCATCGAAGAACATCCCGACCTGTACGAGGCTTATGCCCTGACAGCCAACAACCGGGTCGAACTGCTGATTGCACAGGCACGCAAGTTCCAGCCGGAAGTGGTAGTGATAGCCAATGAAGAAAAGTATGCCGAACTGAAAGAAGCACTGAGCGACCTTCCGATCAAAGTATATGCCGGAATCGATGCGGTCTGTCAGATCGTGGAAGCCGGACCGGTGGACATGGTTCTTACGGCAATGGTAGGTTATGCCGGACTGAAGCCGACCATCAATGCCATCCGTGCGAAGAAAGCCATTGCGCTTGCCAATAAGGAGACGCTCGTGGTGGCGGGAGAACTGATCAACCAGCTGGCACAGCAATACCGCACCCCTATTTTGCCGGTGGATTCCGAACACTCGGCAGTCTTCCAGTGTTTAGCGGGAGAAGTTGGCAATCCGATAGAGAAGGTGATACTGACAGCTTCGGGCGGCCCGTTTCGTACCTGCACGCTGGAGCAACTGAAAACTGTGACCAAGGCACAGGCTTTGAAACATCCCAACTGGGAGATGGGAGCCAAGATAACCATTGATTCCGCATCCATGATGAATAAAGGCTTCGAGGTGATCGAAGCCAAATGGCTGTTTGGTGTGCAGCCGAGCCAGATCGAGGTGGTGGTACATCCGCAGTCGGTCATTCACTCGATGGTGCAGTTTGAGGACGGTGCCGTCAAAGCACAACTGGGCATGCCGGATATGCGCTTGCCCATCCAGTATGCTTTCTCGTATCCCGACCGCATCTGCTCTTCGTTCGACAGGCTCGACTTCACGAAATGTACGAACCTGACATTCGAGCAACCCGACACGAAACGTTTCCGCAACCTTGCCTTGGCTTACGAAGCGATGTACCGGGGCGGAAATATGCCTTGCATCGTCAATGCCGCCAACGAAGTGGTGGTAGCCTCTTTCCTCAAAGACGGCATCAGCTTCCTAGGCATGAGCGATGTGATTGAGAAGACGATGGAACGTGTCGCGTTTGTGGCGGCTCCTGCTTACGACGACTATGTAGCTACTGATGCCGAAGCGCGGAGAATAGCTGCGGAGTTGATTTCATGAATATAAATAAGTAATATAAATTAGAAAGTGCCTCGGTTTCCTCTGATGAGCAGAGGGTTTGGATGAGGCTTTAAATTGTAAATAAACTGTATGGAAACATTTTTGATTCGTGCCCTGCAACTGATCATGAGCCTTTCGCTGCTTGTCATCATTCATGAAGGCGGGCATTTCCTTTTTGCCCGGTTGTTCAAGGTGCGTGTAGAAAAATTCTGCTTGTTCTTTGACCCCTGGTTTACATTGTTCAAGTTCAAACCCAAGAGAAGTGATACGGAATATGCCGTAGGATGGCTGCCGCTGGGCGGTTACGTCAAGATTGCCGGCATGATAGACGAGTCGATGGATACCGAACAGATGAAACAGCCCGAACAGCCGTGGGAGTTTCGTTCCAAACCGGCTTGGCAGCGCCTTTTGATCATGGTGGGCGGTGTGCTGTTCAACTTCCTGCTGGCGCTTTTCATCTACTCAATGATTCTTTTTGCTTGGGGCGACCAATATATAAAGGTACAGGAAGCTCCTCTCGGTATGGACTTCAATGAGACGGCGAAAGCAGTCGGTTTTCAGGATGGCGACATCCTTTTGTCTGCCGATAATGTGCCTTTTGTGCGCTATGACGGCGATATGTTGAGCCAGATTGCCGATGCCCGTGAAGTAAGTGTGCTTCGTGAAGGTAAAAAGGCTTCTGTCTACATTCCCGAAGATATGATGCAGCGACTGATGGCGGACAGCGTTCGTTTTGCTTCTTTCCGTTTCCCGTATGTGATTGACAGCGTGATGGTTAATTCTCCTGCTGCACAGGCGGGCATTCAGCCGGGTGACAGTATCATCGCATTGAACGGAGCCCCCATTTCTTTCTCTGATTTCAAGCAGACGATGGCGGAACGCAAGAAAAACGCGGAAACCCTGCTGAAAGACAGCATCGACCCCCGTCTGATCACCCTGACGTATGTACGTGGCGGCGTGACGGATACGACCTCCCTGCGTGTGGACTCTGCTTACCTGATGGGTGTCACTGCTTGTGTGACAACAGATCGCCTGCTGCCTATGGTGAAGAAGGAGTACGTATTTTTTGAATCCTTCCCCGCAGGTGTTTCTCTGGGTGTGAAGACATTGAAAGGATACGTCGGCAACATGAAATACCTCTTCTCGAAAGAAGGAGCGAAGCAGTTGGGCGGTTTCGGTACTATCGGAAGCATCTTCCCCGCAACGTGGGACTGGCATCAATTCTGGTACATGACTGCCTTCCTCTCCATTATCCTTGCTTTCATGAACATCCTTCCGATCCCTGCATTGGATGGCGGACACGTGCTCTTCCTCTTCTATGAGATGATTGCCCGTCGTAAACCGAGCGACAAGTTTATGGAGTACGCTCAAATGACCGGTATGGTTCTTTTGTTCGGCTTGCTGATCTGGGCAAACTTCAATGACATATTGAGGTTCTTCTTCTAAAGCGGGAAGGCAAGCGGAGGAGATCTGTGTCGTCCGGGACAACCGGCAGGATGAGGCTGACGTTGGCGGAGATGCCGGCGGGCTTTAGAAGGGATCAGTCCGAAAACCCGGCTTTTCGAAGTTGCCGAAACAGCAACTCCACCCAAACCGGACCGCTTGCCGATAGCAGGGAAGTAGTAACGGTGAAGTGATGTATATTGTTGAAAAACAGTAAAATAGAGTGTGCTATTTATCCTATATAGAAACGGCGCTTTAACACAACGTTAAAGCGCCGTTTCTATATGCGATAAGTGCCTTAGCCTGCTGGTGAGAAAGCGCCGTTTCTCCAATTGACATCCTGTATGCGCGGAGAGAAAGGTTAAATCATTAACATTTTCTTTTCCCGTTCCAAGTCCGTAGCATCCAGTTTTGGGGAGGGCACTGTGCAGGTTTTAATATAATCTCCTTCCTGACAGGTGTAGTTGTAGTACACTTCCAGTTCCGGTGTCAACTCCGCTTTCGGCACCAGCCTGCCTTCCATCGTCAGGAACTCATTGACATCCGTACTGTCCGACTGCTTCACCAACACAATTCGCCGGGCTATCGGGTTGTGATTGTAATCCAGACAGAGATACAGCCCTTTCAGCATCGCGGGATATTCATAATGTGGAAGTTGCAGGTAAATGGTGACGAGGGCGAATTGCGGCAAATCCCTTTCGTTGAACATCAGATAAGAGTTCTGATGGTTGCTGATGATTCCGCCTCCCCAATGCACCGATTTATAGGCATTTATCATTCCTACCTTTACATATTCGCTGTTTTCGGAAGCGCTGATCAGATATGGTTCTATTTTCAGGCTGTCGGTAGAAGAAGAGAGGCTGTAACTGAGATACAGTCCGCTGTAGTTGAAAACATCCTGTACCGAGTCCTTCATTTCCTTTCCCAGCAGTTTTACCAGCGGGTTACCGCTTTCCGCTTCGCTTTGCTGTTCGGGTTCCATTTCGAGCAGCAGCAGTTTCATCGCGCCTACATTATTTAATAAGCGTTTTTTGGAGACATTGTTGACCAGTGCCAGCGCTTCGTCCAGTGCGTCGTCCGGTGTGCGGGTTTTCAGCAGGTCGATGTAGGCGGGAAGTACGCTGGAGTACAAAGCAGACAATACGCTGGGCGCCATGTCCACCCGGTCCGCTATTTCTTTCATCTTCACTCCGTTGTTGCGCAAGTATTCGATTCGCTTGTATATTTCTGTCAGTTCGTTCATGATTTGTGGATTGTAAAATTGATTTCGTTGCAAAGGAATGACTAATGTATTATGAATATGTTGCATGAATATTACATTAATATTACACCCTGCCGGAAAGCGAATATATACGATATGATTCATTGAAATTCATTTTTTCACTCGTCGGGACGTCCTACTTTTGCACCGGAAACAAAAAATAACGAATCATGAATTTCAAAGAAAAACTGTCGCCTTCGACTCAAAAGAAACTTTCCGATCTACTTTTCATTCTCTATGCGGGAGGAGCGGCACTGCTGTCTTATTCATTGGTCTATGCGCTCCGCAAGCCGTTCACTGCCGCCACATTCGACGGCATGGAACTGTTTGGTATGGACTATAAGATAGCGACCAGCATCATCCAGATATTCGGATATATGGTGTCCAAGTTTATCGGGATCAAACTTATTTCAGAACTGAAGAGAGAAGGCCGCCTGAAATTCATTCTTGTCTCCATTTTGGTTGCCGAGCTCTCTTTGGTTCTTTTCGGATGCCTGCCCCGTCCGTTCAATGTACTGGCATTGTTCTTCAACGGTCTGTCTTTGGGATGCATGTGGGGAGTCATCTTCAGTTTCCTCGAAGGAAGACGGGTGACCGACTTGCTCGCCTCCCTTTTCGGACTGAGCATTGCAGTGAGCAGCGGAACGGCGAAGTCAATCGGACTCTTTGTAGTAAATACGCTGAACGTGAGTGAGTTCTGGATGCCTGCGTTGATTGGTGCGGTCGCATTGCCCCTGCTGGCCGCGTTGGGCTATCTCCTCGACCGGCTCCCCCGACCGACAGCCGAAGACAAGGCTTTGCGCGTGGAACGTGTGACGCTCGACAAACAACAGCGCTGGAACCTCTTTCGCAGCTTTGCCCCCGTGCTGACGATGCTTTTCTTTGCCAATCTTTTCCTGACAGTGCTTCAGGATGTAAAGGAAGATTTTCTGGTGAAGATTGTCGATGTGAATGCCGCAGGTTTCTCCTCATGGATATTTGCCAAGGTGGACGGAGTGGTCACGCTGATTATTCTGGCGGTCTTTGCTTCGCTGGCACTGATAAAGAGTCATATGAAAGTATTGTCCATCCTGTTGGCGCTGGTCATTGCCGGGGCGTTTACTCTTAGCTTCGTCGCGTTCAATTATGATGCATTGCAGCTTTCTCCGCTGGTGTGGCTGTTTATTCAGAGTCTCTGCCTTTATTTCTCGTATCTGAGTTTTCAGACGATCTTCTTCGACCGGTTTATTGCCTGTTTCCGTATCAGGGGAAATGTAGGCTTCTTTATAGCCATGATCGATTCTATCGGATATACAGGCACGGTGTTGGTATTACTTTTCAAAGAATGCTTTAACCCGGATTTAAACTGGCTGGAGTTTTATAATACGATGGCGGGCACGGTCGGCGTTGTCTGCTGTACGGCATTTACGCTTTCTCTGCTGTATCTGATACAACGCTATCGGAAAGAAAAACGTGGAGAGGTGATGGATAAAGAACTGGCTCCGGGCTTGATTCCCGTTGCCGAACCTGCCATACAGCCGCTCAGGGCACAGTGAAAAGTCTCTTGCCGGACCTGCATTTACCGGCCCGAAGAAGGAGACGAGTAGAACAGAAAGAAAATTGAATCAATAAATTATATAAAGCAAGAATGAAAAAAATTGAATGTATTATTATGGATTGGGCGGGTACGGCTGTCGATTACGGATGTTTTGCTCCTGTTGCCGCCTTTATGGAAGCCTTTGCGGAAAAAGGGCTGGTGATTGACGTCGTACAGACCCGTAAGCCTATGGGATTGCCGAAAATTCAGCATATCCGCGAGCTGCTTTCAATGCCCGAAGTGAACGGACAATTTGTGGCCCGCTATCAGCGTGCATGGACCGAAGAAGACGTGGTGGAACTGAACCGTCTTTTCGAAAAGCACCTGTTTGCCTCGCTCGAAAACTATACCGACCCTATCCCGGGCGTTATTCCGACATTGGAAAAGCTGCGTGCCGAAGGTCTTAAAATCGGCTCCACTACCGGATACACCCGTGAAATGATGGATGTCGTTCTTCCGGCTGCACAGGCAAAAGGGTATCGCGTGGATTATTGCGCTACTCCGAACCTCCTTCCTTCCGGTCGTCCGGCTCCTTACATGATTTTTGAGAATCTGACGAAGCTGGCTGTCCCCAGTCTGGATGCCGTAGTGAAAGTAGGAGATACGATTGCCGATATCAAAGAAGGGGTGAACGCGAAAGTGTGGAGCGTAGGCGTGATTCTCGGCAGTAACGAGATGGCACTTACCGAAGAAGAAACCCGGTCGATGCCTGCCGGCGAACTGGAGGCCCGCATAGCGGAAGTGAAAGAGCGCATGCTTGCCGCAGGTGCTTCTTACGTCATTCGCACGATAGAGGAACTGCCCGCTTTGATCGACAAGATCAATGCCGGAAGATAAGGAAAAGAACATTATTCATTTTAAAAAGAACATCACATTATGAAACCATATTTATTACTGACTCCCGGACCTCTTACTACCTCAACCACCGTTAAAGAAGCTATGATGACCGACTGGTGTACATGGGATGAAGACTACAATCTCGGCATTGTGGAGGAACTGCGCAAAGAACTCGTATCCCTCGCCACTCAAAAGACGGAAGACTATACCTCGGTTCTTCTGCAAGGCAGCGGTACCTACTGCGTGGAAGCTGTGCTGGGCGCAACCATCACTCCCAAAGATAAACTGCTGATTTGCAGCAACGGAGCTTACGGCGACCGCATGGGAAACATTGCGGAGTACTATCATCTCGACTACGACATGTTGGCTTTTGAAGAGACGGAGCAGGTATCTGTGGAGTATGTCGACGATTACCTGAGCAATAATTCAGATGTGACTCACGTTGCCTTCGTACATTGTGAAACGACTACCGGCATTCTGAATCCGATCAAAGAACTGTCACACATCGTCAAGATGCACGGCAAGAAACTCATAGTCGACTGTATGAGCAGCTTTGGCGGTATCCCGTTGGATGTAAACGAATTAGGTATTGATTTTCTGATCAGCAGCTCCAATAAATGCATTCAGGGTGTGCCGGGTTTCGGATTCATCATCGCCCGTCGTTCGGAACTGATGCGTTGTAAAGGTGTTGCCCGCTCGCTTTCTCTGGATATCTACGACCAATGGGAGGCGATGGAGAAAGGACACGGCAAATGGCGCTTTACCTCGCCGACCCACGTCGTTCGTGCTTTCAAGCAGGCTCTGACGGAGCTGATCGAAGAGGGTGGGGTAGAGGCCCGTTACCGGCGTTACTGCGAGAATCACCGTATTCTGGTGGAAGGCATGTGCTCTCTCGGCTTTGTCACGCTGCTTGACGACAGCCTGCAATCGCCCATTATTACCTCTTTCCTCTATCCGCACGACGGTTTTGACTTCAAGGCATTCTATCTGGCATTGAAGAGCAAGGGCTTTGTCATCTATCCGGGAAAGATATCGAAGGCAGATACGTTCCGTATCGGTAATATCGGCGACGTACATCCGGAGGATTTCCGCCGCTTGGTAGAAGTGATTCGTGATACGGAATATTAATCCGTATCCGATAAGAGATTAGTTGTCATTCAGTACGTAGTGAAGAGTCTGCTCTCTGTGTGTATGGGAGAGGAGATTCTTTGCTGCGCTACGGATGACATCTTTTTTGTCATGGCCGATTCGTTTCCCTCTTCAGCGTAGATGGTTGCGACAGCCGCAGGCTACTGACAACAGCCGCCACAGCGGCAAACCCGCTTCCAACCATCAGGCAGACAGCCGTACTCCGGTCGTGCACGACAAAACTGAAAAGCAATGCTACCAATGTAGTACCGAACGTTTGCCCCAGCAATCGTGCCATCCCCAGCATTCCGCTGGCACCGCCCGAGCGCTGTGTCGGAGCGGAAGAGATGATCGTGCTGTTATTGGGAGTCTGAAACAGTCCGAAGCCCGCTCCGCAAAGCATCAGACGAAGAATAATACTGATATCGGACGACTCGGCGGTAAGCCCCGAGAGCGAGAAGAGTCCGACGGCAAATAATACCATGCCGATGCTTCCCAATATCCCCGGATGGATGCGCTCTACCAGATAACCTGCCAGCGGAGCCGTCACAAGAGTTGCCAGCGGCCACGGAGTCAGCAGCAATCCCGTCATGACTTCGCTATGTCCCAGCGTATTCTGAAGGAAGAACGGAAGAGACACCATCGCTGCCATCTGAGCGATAAACGAACAGATGGATGTCAGAATGGACAACCGGAAAATCGGTATCCGCAACAGGTCCAGCGGCAGTAACGGAGTGGTTTGAGTGAGCTGCCGCCGTACGTAAAACGTTCCGACGATGGCCAATATAATCAGCTGCAAGACAAGAAAATCCATCTCTTCGTGATGCGCGAATCCGTCCAGTGTATAAATCAGTAATCCGAAAGTGATGGCATTGGCTATGGCACTTACGAAGTCAAACTTCCGCTTCGTGCGCTCTTCCTGTCTCGGCAAATGCTTGATGCCCAGCAGTAATGCTGTAATTCCCAGCGGTACGTTAATGGCGAACAGCCAGTGCCAGCTGGCTATCGAAAGAATACCGCTTGCCACCGACGGACCTGCTGCCGCTGAGATCGCCACTACCATCGCATTGATTCCCATTCCCCGTCCGATCTGGCTTTTGGGGTAGACGTAACGTAGCTGCGCCGTATTCACACTTGTGATAGCCGATGCGCTGAATCCCTGGAAGATACGTGCGATTGTCAGCGTCCAGAATGAATCGGACAAGGCACAAATCAGTGAAGTGATACAAAACAGACCGATGCCTGACAGAAACACTTTCCGATAACCGATAATCTCTCCCAAAGAAGAAAAAGACAGCAAAGAAACAACGATGGCCAACTGATAACCATTGATAATCCAAGTAGTTACGGCAGGTGAGGTCCCGAAATCGTGCGAAAGCGTGGGGAGTACAATATTAATAATATTGACATCGAGCACCGACATACAAAGAGCGAAGCCGATGGAGACCACTGCCCAGATACGTCTCGGCATTGGCAGTCCATCGGTTTCATCTATAGGAGTGGTATTATTTGTTTGTATCATAAAAAACTTATTCTTGTAGAACTTGATTTTGTCTGTAAATGTAAACAAAACAACGAACTACGTGTTTCAAGTTTCTTTGAAATATAAGTTTTTTTAGCGCGGAAGGTCCGGTTGTAGCTGTTCAATTATCTGGCTTTGTTCAGTTTCAGTATCCGCTGATTGCTGCTTCCCCGAAACTCCAGATAAGGGGAGAAGAGCGCCTGTTCGAAACGCCCGTCCACCAGTACATCTATATATGGCAGACTGGCATTCAAACGTGGATTGGCTTGGATCTCTTCATAGGTATATCCCGTATAGCACCAGATATTCATTCCCGTTTCCTCCTTCACCCGTTTGACGAAAAGCAGGAACGCTTCCGGATGATAAAAAGGATCTCCCCCGGAGAAAGTCACCCCGTCCAGCAGCGGGTTAGCTTTGATTTCCCGGATGATCGATTGAATCCGTTCCTCCGTCAGCGGTTTCCCGGCCTCCGGATTCCAACTTTCCGGGTTGTGGCAGCCGGAACAGTGATGGGAACATCCGGCAAGGTAAATAGAATACCGAATGCCTTCACCGTCAACGATTGTTTCGGGATAAGTCCCTAATAAATTCATAGCCTCAAAAAATGAAGAATTAAAAATGAAAAATTAAGAATGAAGCGCACAAAGAAATGAAGAATTAGGAACGAAGAATGAAGAGAACAAATTAATTAAGAAATTAAGAATGAAGAATACCCCTTGATAAACAGTTTAATACCATTACCCTGCAAAGTAATTCTTCATTCTTCATTTCTCCGTTTTTTTGTTCCTTATTTAATTCTCCTCATTAGTTTCCTCCGTGTTTTACGCGGTCCTTCTCTTCCGCCCGTTTGGCAGAGTTCCAGGAGCTGAGGTCTCCTGTCAGATAACCGGTGATGCGGCGCATACGCAAAATATTTTCGCTTTGGCATACCGGACACTTGTCGAAGATAACCCCTTTGTATCCGCAGTTGTGGCAGGTATCTACCGGGTGGTTGATGGAGCCGTAGCCTATGTTCTCATCGTGCATCACCTTTACAATTTTGGCGATGGCGCGTACATTCTTCTGGGCTTCTCCGTCCAGTTCCACATAAGTGATGTGGCCGCCGCCGGTGATAGCGTGGAACGGGGCTTCACGTCTGATTTTCTCCACGATGCTAATTGGTTCCTTCACGTCAACGTGGAATGAGTTAACGTAGTAATCACGGTCCGTAACTCCCGGAATTTTACCGTATTTTCTGCGGTCCATTTTGGTGAAACGTCCGGAAAGTCCTTCAGCAGGGGTGGCTAGCACAGAATAATTCAGGTTGTATTTCGCTTTATATTCGGCCACTACTTTGTTCATTTCCGTTACAGCTTCGTACAGCGTGTCCCAAGCCTTCTGGCTGTGTCCGTGACCTTCGCCGTAGAGGGCGACCATCGCATTGTGTCCACCGATAAAACCGATTCCCAGCGTACCGCTGCGCAGTACGTCGCCTACCTGTTCGTTCGGATTCAGTGCGGCTCCGCCTTTCCATACGTCATTGCCCATCATGAACGGGAACTGGCGGGCCAGAGCAGTACGCTGATACTGATACCGTTCGTAAAGCTGGTCGGCTACAAGAGTGGCCATATTGTGCACAGATTCCATGAAGATCTCTTTCGCTTTCTGCTCGATAGCATCCTTGTTGCGTTCGTCCTCTATCAGATTTTCCGCTTTGATGCGGGCTTCGATGGCAAGACGCGGCATATTCAGCGTAGTGAATGAAAGGTTTCCGCGGCCCAAAGAAGACTTTTCTCCTGCCACATTTTCAAATACGCGGGTACGGCATCCCATGGTTGCCAGTTCGTAGATGTAACGTTTCGGGTCATTGGCTTTCCATTTCTCGTTTTTGTTGAAAGGAGTGTCGAGGAACATGAAATTCGGGAAAAGAGCTTTTGCCGTTGTCTGGCAGGCCTGTAGCAGCAGGTCGAAGTTCGGAGCCTCGTAAGTGGACTTCATGGCGTCTTCGATCTTTTCCATTTTCATCGCTTTCTCGAAGTCCTTTTCCGAGTAGGAAACTCCATCCTTCACCTTGAATATCTGAATGGGGAATACGGGCACTTCGCCACGTGTTCCGAGTCCTTCGATGGTAGCTTTCAGCAGCTCTTCGATCACGAGGCGTCCTTCGGCAGAAGTATCCGTTCCGTAGTTGATGGAGCTGAACACTACCTGGTTGCCGCCGCGTGAGTGCATGGTGTTCAGGTTGTGGATAAAGCCTTCCATGGCCTGATGCGTATCTTTTCTTGTTTGCTGATAAGCCTTTTCTGCGATGCGTGTCAGGTGTTCCTTATCTATAATGATTTGCAGGGCTATCAAGGCGATGCGCAGTGCTTCGCGTTCTGCTTCTGTTGACTTGATAGACGACAGATGTTCTTTTATCAAGGTACGGATCGCTTTTTCGTCCGCCTGAGTTCCGTTCTCCATTGCCACATAGAAGTTGATGAACGAAGCCAGATGTTTGCGGAATGATTTAGCTACTCCTTTTGCCATGAAGAAGTCGAAGGCGGGGATTGCCTGTCCGCCGTGCTGCTCGTTCTGGTTGGTCTGGAAGATGATTGTTGCAAGCGTAGCGTAGCTTTGGATGCTCTGCGGTGTGCGGATACTGCCGTTTTTGGTGCGGAAGCCGCGTTCAAAGAGGTCGTCCATGTCGTACTGGATGCAGGTCGTCGTCTTTGTCGGATAATAATCAAGGTCGTGGATATGGATGTCGCCTAACTGGTGTGCTTCGGCAAAACGCTTCGGCAACAGATACTTATAGGTATAATCTTTGGTAACTTCCGAGGCGAATGTCATCATTTGTCCGGCGGGCGTGTGGCTGCTCATATTGGCGTTGCTCAGGTTCACATCGTTCTTGTCGATAGCGACGATGCCGTCCATCACATGCTTCATCTGGGTTTTCTTGTCTCTTTCCGTGTTTCTCCATTCGCGGTAGATGATGTATTTCTTCGCCACTTCGGGGCGAACCTTCATCAATGCCTTTTCTACTAAGTCCTGTATTTCCTCCACGGTGATTGTGGGGTTGCTGAACTGACTGATCACACTCATCGTGACGTCAGCAATCAATTGCTGTTCGTCCTGAATGCCTGTTGCACTGAATGCTTTGCTGATTGCATTCTTGATCTTACTGATAGAGAAATCTTCTCTTTTACCATCACGTTTGATGATACAAATTTCCGCGTAGTTCATAACTTTAACTCCCGAAAGTGATTAATAATATGTTTATTTGATTCCGGCAGGTCTTCTGACTTATCTCTCCCTCGCAGCGCCTTCCCACATTAGCTGATGCAGTGGCATCGTGTGCGGATTCATCGAGAATTACAGCAGCGGGTACTGTCGCCGATTTGCACAGCGTTCCCTCATTGACTAAACCTCTTTTTAGTTCCGAAACCGGATACAAAGATAGAAGATTATCCAATAGCTTGGGTAGCTTTTAACATTAAATTTTTGGGAAACTTTTCTTTCTTGCTGATACAGAAAGTTTTCCGTTTTGGATAACTTTTAAGGAATGATTCTTGCTAAAGATATTAGTTTTTCTTCTCTGCTATATTGAAATAATCGGACTCTCGTATAAGTATCACATGGCTCATAATTGTACTTATTAGAGGACTCACGCTTTTATCGGACTTAAAAAAGATAGACGAAATGAAGATTTTAAAAGATTTGCATACTGGTGGAAAGAAGTTTTCCAGAGTTGAGCGGATGCATTTTTTGCAAGAGTTGGAAGAAGAACTGAAAGTTTATTATCTCTCTTATACTGAGACAGTAAATAGGCCTTATTCCGAACAGGAACAAGAGATTATTGTTCGGATTATCAAGATGCTGATTCGTCAGCTTCGGGGTACATCCAAGTTTCAGTTGTTTAGCAGGAGAGGTGCAAGACGTAAGTCCGAAGATCCGGATGATGTGGAAGAGCGGGAAGAACGCCGGAAGGAGCAGACAGACGAGATACGTTTGAAACATACCAACCTTTATTCGTACAATCCTCTTTCCAAGAAATATAAAGCGAAGAAGGAAGAACTGCTCCGGAATCTGAAAAGGGAGTTCTAGTCTTCCGGATGTTTCATTGAGAACGTCTGGGAGGTAACAGGAAGAGTAGACCGGCAAATGCGTATGTATTGTGAGTCCCTTGCGTTTGTTGAGTCTGCTCTTCTTTGTTTATCTTCTATTTATTCCTTTTCTGTTTTTTATGTTCCTGCTTTTTCCGATAGGCTTCTTCTAATGTATATTTGTTTACTTTCATTGTTGTTTTATATCCAAGGAATAATCCTGTTAAAAGTAACATCAGATAATTGTATAATATAGACTTAAACTCTAAACTGAAGGTTATATATATTACAAAATACCAGCAATAAATTTGCGGTATTATTATTTCGGAGTTCAAATATAATGTCCGGATCATTCCTTTTTCTTTCAGAGGCTGTTTAGGTGTCTTTATATATGGAAACAGATAACTCATCATTCCACCTATTGCAATAATTGCTCCCCAAAGCATGACTACTATTACAATAGTATGCTTTAGGTAGTAATATTTATAAAAAAAAGAGGAAAACATGAAGCAAGGAATTATTATGACGCAAAACCATGAAGTAAGTTTCTCATATATTGCTATAAAAAGATGTCTCATATAACTATAAATTAATCGTTAAAACAAATTATTTCCATCATTCTTTTGTGATTTTATATACCTTGATATGGGTTAATTATGTTCTAATTGCCCATATCAAGGTAGGAGACTGGTAAATCCTAGTGCATAAGAGTTATTTATTTATTTTCTTTTTACTAACTCGATTTAAAATATATAAGTTGGCTTTTATTGCTATTCGATTTCCAAGAAATAATCCTAGTAAAAGTAGCATTAAATAATCAATATATATGGATTTTCGAGCGAAGAAAATAATATATGCTGCTGCACAGTAATAATATAACATATCAATGTTTTGATGAAACTTGAAACAAGCTGTTTGAATAATATCATTAGTTTCTACTTCCTTTCCCTTTGGATGTTTATTCCTCTCAAAGTAATCTTACCTATCAACCATATTATCCATGAAATTAATAATAATATCATGATAATAAACATAAACTCAAATTCTCCTAAGTCAGGATGAAAAAAACAATAGATAATCATTAAAATGCTGTTGAGTATGGTTATCTTCTTGAATATTTCTATAAAAATATTTCCCATATATTGTTTAATGTGTTAATCTTTAAGTTGTTCTATTATCCATTCAAAAATATCTCTTATATAGTTTGTAGAATATTCTTCCTTTCCGACAACTTGATTAGTATGAGCATCATATGCATCTTGAGTAGGATCGGGAGTTGTTAATTCTAAAGCTGTTCTGGCTATACCCGAACCTATTAAAACTTTTTTTCCTGCTTTTCCTATTTTACTTTTATCATTAGGATCCCTTTTAGGAGCCGGATCGCCATTAGGCATCATTCCTGACACGTTGGTATCTATACTGTTTGCTACGTTTGCCTGATTCTTGTCTAAATTTTCTTTAGCTTTTCTGTCTCTTTTCCTCTGATGATTGTATTCAGGACTGACAGCGCTCTTTACCTGATAATACAAGAGAGAGCCGAAGGTATAAGACATCTTAGGCGCATCTGTAATCATTTGCCCTAACTCCGCGAACTTGTCTGATGTATGCCTCATTATTTGTTGATCTGAAGGCAAGTTATAGCTTTGAGTTCTCGTCAAAGGGTAATGGAACGGGAGAGGACCATAGGGTGTCGGGATCGCTACTCCTTGTTTGCCGTCCGGATCTATATGTGTAACTGGATTATTAAAGCAATACCCATAAGGAGTATTTGAATAATTCTTTTCACTTGACGGATCTGCTACATGCCATCTTCCCAACGCTGCATCATACATTCTTGCCCCATAATCATACCAATCCAATCCATTCTTTCTGTCCAATTCTTTGCTATTATACTTAAAAGGTTGGACAGATGAAGTCGAAGCGAATACTCTTCCGAACGGATAATAATGATTAACCTCATCTACATTATTATTCTCGTCTATAACCACCCGATTATTTCCTTGATGGTCTTGCAAGAAATAGTGATGAACAGCATCCGCAAGGGTTACATATCCTACCTCTGTCAGCAGTTTGACAGGAATTCCATTTTCATAGATCACGTTGCCGCAATAGTCTGTAATAAGTGTATCCTTATCTGTCACATGTGTAGTACGAAGTTTGGCTCCTTCCGGACTATAGAGATAAGAAATGTTACTTCCGTTCTCAAACTTTATGAGGCTTGGCAAATTTAAGTAATTATATTGGATATCAGTAATTTTTTTGTTTAAATCTCTTTTTAGATTGCCACTGATGTCATAGGAATATTCTACAGATTTGTCAGCACCGTTTGAAAATTCGAAGCTACCTGCGTATGCCGAATTTGCAGCATTGTCTTTAACAGAGAGCAAACGGTTGCCATTATAACTCAGTGAGAGATCATCTATTAAACCATAATCATTCTGTGATGTTTGACCGAAACGTTTCAAGCCCAGAATATTTCCATTTTTATCATAACCGGTTATTTGTTCGTTGAAACGGTTTAAATTCATGCTGAGATTATTCCCTTCTCCGTATATTGCATCTTTCATTCGGTTTAAACCATCATAACTAAATTTATACCCGGATATTCCTGACGAAGCAGTCTGCCAAGTCATACTACTGACATTTCCATTATAACAGGGGGGTCCTGCCCCGTCTGTATAGTGCAACTTTTGTTTGAAGAACGGACTGTCAATACTTATCATCCAATTACGAATGTTGTAATCGTAGGTTAAAGCTGTTGTTCCATTATTCAGCTTCACGCTTTTAAGCCGGCACAGATTGTCATATTCATTTTCTGATAATATGGTGTCTTGTTCGCCATTCAGACGATATATCACTTGTTTCAACCGTTCTCCATTGTCATATACATAGTCGTAATACTCTGTTATTACAGTGTTTTTGTCAGAATCGAGATGTAGATGAACGTGTCCTTTTGTTAATCCCGTGAAAGTATAAGAATAAAAATCGATATTATATCCTCCCAGATGGTTTGTTCCTCGTTGCTGAATTATACGTCCTTTTTTATCATAATAGAGGGTTGTTAATAGATAGTTATTGTTATCTAGATAGGAACGTTTCCCTGACTGTAATCCGACAGGATTTAAAGTAGGAACAGAAAACTCTTTTTCTTTATTCTTCAACCATGATGGGAAATCCTTAAAGCTATATTCTAGGGATAACCGTGTAGGCTGACTTTCGAAGTCTGCAAGAAAACTATAATCATCATAATAGTTCACCTCTTTAGGGTTAGTAGAAACCATTCCTAACAGATCATGAATAATATAGCCGGTGTCCATGGCACCTCCTCCTTGGTGTCGTTCGGCATATACTAATACATTTGAGATTGCCGGGGCGTTGAGTGACGAACTAATGCCAATTCCCTTTATCACCTCGCGTCCCTTTTGGTCGGGGACGGAGAATATCCATTCAAATTGCCGTTGTTGAAGTCGATTTTGGAGAAATATTAATCGGTCAGCTTTGTCATAAGCATAGCGGTTGGTGTCTCCGGGTTTTTTCTTCATGATACAGTGATTGCGGTTGTCATAACTATATTGATAGGCATACAAACTCAAATCATGAGATTCCTGATACATGGGAGGCAATACATAACATAGATTCCCTTTAATGTCATACACATAATACGTATCATACTGTTTTGATCCATCCATTTCCCGATTCAGAATAGTCCTGTCTTCTTTGTCTATGAATGTGTATAATGACTTTCCGTCTTCATCCGTAGTCTGTATTACTCGCAGTTCTCCCGGATCATATACACTTTCTTCAGATAAAGTCCCTTCATCATTAATTTGATAACGGATGCAGTTTAAGGCTGAAGTCGTATCGTTTGCTAAATATTGTGTATGAACAGGATTTCTTTTCCATGCTTCTCCCGCATCTTGCTGAAGTATAATTCTGCTTTCGGGAAAGTGGTCGTACTCGGTATATTGATAAGGAACATTGTCTGCATACTGTTTTACAGTACTGTTGAAAGGATCGGAAAGAAAAGCTCCGTTGTTTCCTTGAGCATGAAGCGGTAACCATTTTTTGGATATCCGGCCCATAGAATCATACGCAGAAGTAGATATCAAATCTCCTTTTGTGGGAGAAATTCCTTGAGATACAGTTTGAATAGGCTTACCTAATCCATCAAAATACTGAAACTCCTGAAGCATGGAATCGGCATTGGGAGAAAGCATCGTTTGTGTATGGACAAAGCTCCTGTTGACATTCAGTGAGTCTGCGTTAGTTGTTGTAAAGGGAAGATTCTCATTTCCCGATAAAGCCGAGCAAATCGGCAATAAAAGCATTAAAGCAAATATATTCTTCATAATTCATAAGCTTTATTTAATTATTATTTTCTGAACCGTAATGGTAATCATACCGAGAGATAACATTCTTGTCATTGTCCTTCACACACTGGAGCCGTCCTGCTTTGTCATATTCGTAATAAGTCTTAATCCCTCTGATATCGGTCACAGAAGTCATTCCTATTAAAGGCTTATACTCATATCGGGTTTTCAATCCATCTTTTTCTATGGTAACCGGATAGCGGTTATTATATCCCCAAACGTAAGAAGTGACACTTCTGTCTTTAGCTGTTTGCCGTGTTAAGTTTCCCCATGAATCGTATGCGTCATTGTGGAAGTCGGAATCAACAAAATCCAGATTAAAGTCTTTCCATTGAGGAAGTTGGTCATAGGCGGTTTTTCTTATTTCTTCCAGTTTTATTAGCTTGTCGTATTTTTTATATTTGTTATATTCTCCGCTTATTACTGTTTCAAAACTATCTGATTCTTTTTGAATAGTGAGTGCTTTTCTTACTGGCATACTGGTGAGAAAAGAGTCCACCATCATTTTTTCTATATCCGAAGGAGTAGTCATATCTTCCGGATATTCTATTCGCTCTCTTAATATATCACCATTGCTCAAAGTGGTCAATATACAATTCAGCCGACCGAGGGAGGACTTGAATTCGTATTCCCTTTGGGTTGTAAAAACTTTCCCGTTTGTATATTCTTTTGTCGTTTTACTATCGATCTGTGCTTTATCTACCACTTCTATGGCATCAATATAGAATACGTCGCCTGCTGTTTTTACATTTTTGATATTTTCAGTTTGATAACCGAATATAGGATGCCATTTTCCTCCTGGGTTCAGATAAGTAAATTCTTCTGAATAAATAGTATCTCCATTAAATGTTGTATAGAGTGATTCGAGAAGACCTCTTTTGTGGGCATTCGAATGAAGGCGGGAGAGAATAAATCTTGCCATACCGGAATTGGAAGAATTTATTCGCTGACCAGGAATGAAGTGGAGGCTTAGTGCATCTATCTGCGAGTAATCACCAATGAAAGGGTCGAAAGAATTTTTATATTTATATTCCGTCATACTACCATCTGATTTTTTCTCTACTACTCTGGCATATTCTATATGAGGACCCTCCAAGGAATAAGTTGCCATATCCTGAACATTTCCTCTGTTTATATAATAGAGCTGATTGGATATCACTGTGGTATAATCTAAACGATATCTAGGCATCTTTAGTAAAATGCCTGAACTGCTTCCGTCTAAATTCTGATATGTAAACTCCCGGCGGTTGCACTCACCGGTTTCCGTATAATCGCTGATCGTTTTTACTCGTACCCCTCCTGCCTGCTTGTCGACTGGTACTGATCGAATGACGTACTGATCCATTGCATGTTTGGAATAAGTATTACCTTCATATTCATAAGTGGTATACCCACCAGTAGGATATGAAATCTGTTTGAGCATGCCAAGCTGGGAATATAGAGCATTCGCTTCGCGTTGACTGCTTGTTATCACTTCTTTTTTATCCTTATCTGTTGTTGTAGAAGGAATGAAGTTGTTGATGCCGATTAATAACTGTCCATTATAATATCCCCAATGATCTACGGCACATGTGCCATTGAAAGGAAATACCAATATTGATGGAAACTCATCTACTCCTATATAATTCATTTTATAAATCTTCCCTTCTCCGAAATCAACCTCCTTTAAGAATAAGACTTTATTTTTATCCGCAGAATACTGATAGCTTAAATCGCAATGTAGTATTTGTTCTGTAGTCGGAGACAGGGAGTTGACCGTCACGGATGACAACTTTAGCAGTGCAGGCAAATCATGTGGATTGCGATCTGCTCCATATTTTTCTGACTGTTTTGAGGTATAGTCTAGTTGAATACGGCATACATCCCCCACTAAGATACTTTCCAGATAAGTAGGAAATTGAGACACAGTACTAGATTCATAGTATGAAGCCGATCCTCCGGATTGAGTCGATACTATCTTGTAATTAGGTGAGGGCATCATGTTTTTAATGATTCCCCGACTTGTATAGTCTCCTGATCGGTATATCAAAGATACTTTTCGTCCATTAGGTGCTATGATTTTTGTTAACTGCCAGGATATGACAGTTCGTTCCACACTTTTTTCTGAGATACTACATTCCCGATCATATAATCCGGACTGATCTCCTCCGAATATATATTTGTATCCATCATTGGTGGTGATTTCAAAAGAAGAAATTGGACTGTTTTGAAAATTGAATACTTTGATCTTAAAGTTGTCTCTTGCAGTGTTTGTATTGTAAATACATATTTTCTTGTTTACATCAAACTGAAAACTACCCTGATACCCCATAAAATTGAAGTGAAAAATGTCCGGAGTACTCTCGTACATAGCCGATGATGGCTTTGAAGGATCATACAGATAAACAAAAGGCTCATCAATAGTACTTATGTTATGAAATTGCTTTCCGAGTAAAAGAGGATTCGTTATGCTTTCATTAACAGGAACAGAACGATGGTAATCATAATAGCCGGCCATCGCGATATCATGGTTCTCATCCGGAATTCCTACTACTGTACGAGTGATAACTCCACCCGTATTCAGATACCATCCTTGCCCTAAAATGCCGGTTTGATGATTGGCAACCAAGCCATTGGATGCATATTCTAAACTTATGGGGATTTCAAAGTCGTTATCTTTATAAGTATAGACAGGAATAGAAACTCCCGTTGTACCCGTATATAAATCGACCGGATTATTTCCGTACCGAACAAAACTTTGAGTTTGCGGAGTCTGGATCGTTTCCTCTACTGAGAATATTGTTTGTGCCTGAGCCGTAAGTACGAGACAACAGGACATACATAAAGTAATAAGTTTATATTTTAGATTTTCAACGGTTTAATATAACCGTTTGAAGAATAAACATTTAACT
>ERZ836877.2935-NODE-2935-length-20465-cov-3.469231_pt1 | contig 20465 bp, 9 predicted proteins | sample MGYA00519469_ERZ836877 | MGnify/ENA primary metagenome ERZ836877 (study PRJEB31850, sample SAMEA3708809) | human gut metagenome | biome: human gut; feature: human-associated habitat; material: faeces | place: China | collected 2014 ... | reverse complement strand
CGTTCCCAATTCTTTCGAGATTACTCCCGCCCCTATTACATCAGTTGAGGTTCTCACTCCTAGGATGGTTTGGGATCATGCGATGGCTCCTCCAACCATTGTGGTGAAAAGCGGAAATCACATTCTTGCGGAAGATGCTGATTACACTCATAACTGGTATGGCATAAATGGCGGTGTTGGAAAACGTACGTTAAGCGTAGAGGCGACTGGCAGAAATTATACTGGCACAAAACAATATGAGGTCGAAATCATCGCCGCGCCTATTTCAGCAGCGTACTTGGATTGTGAGAGTTTTTATCCTGACGGCACGGACATAAGACCTCGTGTTCAGTGTGTTGACGTGGAGCGAGAAGGATACACGACCTCTTATGCAAATGACGGGGCAATGGAATACTACGATGTAGTTTATCCCGAGCATAGCTCTCAACCGGGCATCTACTATGTCACTGTAAAGGGAAAGAACAATTGCACGGGCACTGTAACCGCAAAATACGAGATTCTTCCTGATTCAAACTCAGATGTTGATCCTATCCTGCCGCCGGACACACCCGACACCCCTGACGATTCCGATATTCCTAGTCTGCCCGCGCCAGTTTCTATCCAGACCATGTTTCGCCTCTACAATCCGAATTCCGGTGAGCATTTCTATACCTCGAGCACCGTTGAGCGTGATTCCATCATTGCAGTTGGTTGGCAGGATGAGGGCACGGGTTGGATAGCCCCCACTGAAGGTGATCCAGTGTATCGTCTCTACAACCAGTATGCAGGTGAACATCATTACACGACCTCCGTGATCGAACGCGATATGCTAGTTTCCGTTGGTTGGAACGACGAAGGCATTGGCTGGTATGCCGGCGGAGAGCGTCCGCTTTATCGTCTCTATAATCCCAATGCCTACGCCAACAATCACCATTACTCTACTGACGTTGGCGAACGCGATATCCTGATTTCTATCGGCTGGCAAGACGAGGGTATCGCCTGGTACGGTATTGGCTAGCCGATTACAGGCAACACGACATATCTGCACTGTCTTGGGGCCGCCTTCGGGTGGCCCCTTTTGTTTGCTTGCGTACTGCGCTGGGCTGGCCGGCGAAGATGAGCGCTTGGGGCACATGCGCCGTGCAAGTCTGACGAAGATGGGCGTTTGGGGCGCGTGCGCCGTGCAAGCCTGACGAACATGGACGCTTGGGGCGCATTTCCCGCGTTACGCTGGCGAGAAATGCCAGTTGTGGCGCGTCGAATGTGCCACAACCGCGAGTTTTCGTCGCATATGGCCCATATTGGGGCGATATGGCCCGGCATACGCGCCACAAACGCAAGTCTTCGTCAGCCGCTCCTTCTGCATGCGCCACAAACGCAAGTCTTCGCCAGTTGTTCCCGCCGCATGTGCCACAAGTGGATTTTTCCGTCAGTTGCTCCTTCTACGCGTGCCACGAACGAAGCTCCCCGTCGCCTCTCTATGCCATCAACCAAGTACCTGCGTCATGGCCGCGCTGTATGCGCCCCACATATCGAAGTGGGCACTCCACTTGCAGCCTTCAACCCTGAAAAGCCTTGCGGGGGGGGGCGGTCGCAGGCACCATCCGGTCAGGCAAATACATCGTGAAGAGATGAGTTCCTAGTTCTGGGAGGTCAGCCATGATTAAGAGACAGTCCATGGAAATCCTGCGCAAGCTCGCTGCGTGTGCCTTTGCGCTTGCGCTTGTCACGAGCCTCGTGCCAGCGGCAGCGTTTGCCAACCCGGCAGAGCCGCAGGTGCAGCCTGCGGAGGAGGTGACCGATCCGGTCGACCCGACGCCCGGCCCCATTGCCGATGGCACGTTTGAAGGGGGCAATTGCACGTGGTCGATTGGCGCCAATGGTGAGCTTTCCATCGAGGCGCCGGAATTCGGCACGGGTACGCTTGGGAATGTCTACGCGGCTCCCTGGCAAGAGTATGCAGCCGATATCAAGTACGTCTTCTTTGGCCCTGGCATCACAAGTGGCCAAGGGCTGCACAGGTTGTTCGCGAACTGCACCTCGCTCGTATTCGTGAACTTCTCTGATTTCGACACGTCACAGGCAACCGACATGAGCTCGATGTTCGAGGGCTGCACGGCGCTGCCTGCCGTGAGCATCGCCGGTCTCAACACGCAAAGTGTCACGAATATGCAGAACATGTTCAAAGATTGCACGGCTTTAAGAAGCCTCACCATCGCGGGCATCAACACTGCTAGTGTCAAGGACATGCAGGGCATGTTCGATGGCTGCTCGGCACTCAAGACGCTCGATCTTACGGGCATCAATACCCAACGCGTCACGAACGTGCAGTCCATGTTTGCTGGCTGCTCCTCGCTTACTGAACTCGACCTCTCTGGATTCGATATGACAAGCGTCACGGCTGCGAAAGACATGTTTGCTGGCTGCAGCTCGCTTGCGAAACTCACGCTGCCGACGCTTGATGTTGCGAACGTTACGGACTTGAGCGGCGTCTTCTCGGGCTGCGCATCTCTCAAGAATCTTGATCTCACAGGTGCCACCACCACGGGCACTACGACTATGGCGCGCATGTTCGAAGATTGTGCCGCGCTCACTACTCTCGACCTTTCGAGCTTCAACACGGCAAACGTGACGGACATGGGCAACATGTTTGCCGGCTGCGCTGCGCTCGAGACGCTTGATATATCAGGAGTCAGTACCTCCAAAGTTACAAACATGAGTTCCCTGTTCGCCAATGATGAGGCTCTAACCAAGATTACACTTGGCGCTGGATTTGCCTTTGATGAGACAGATGAGACGTGCTGGTTGCCTGCGGGAAGCTGGAGTGCGAAGTCCATTGCAGACGCCGACGAGAGTGCTGATTCGTCGTTTACGGCGCGGCAAATTGCGATGGATCGCAATAATGTTGCTGACACCTACACGCGCGAGATGATGCTCACAAGTGCCGAGCTTAGTGAAACCTCCTTTGTATACAACGGTATCAAGCAAGTGCCGGATGTCGTTGTAATGAGCGGCGATAGAATCCTGATTGAAGGAACCGACTATGAGGTTATCCCTCCAGAGGATTGCACCAATGCGGGCGAGAAAGTAGTAGCCATCGTAAGCAAGGGTGCATATAGTGGCGAATGGACTGGCGATAACGTTCCCAAGTACGAAATCACCGCCGCCCCCATCACCGACCTCACCCTCGACGCCGACAAGCTCACGTACGATGGCACCGAGCAAGTGCCCGTCCTTACCGTCAAGGCTGGCGAGCTCGTGCTCGACCCGGAGACCGACTTCGACGTTGCCACGTCGGACGACATCACCAATATCGGCACGAAGACCGTGAAGATCACCGCAAAGGGCAACTTTGGGGGCACGCTCGAGGCCACCTACGAGATCGTTGCAGCTGGCATCGACACCATCGAGCTCTCTGCCGACAAGTTCACCTACGATGGCGCCGACAAGACGCCTGCCATCACGGTCAAGGCAGGCGACAAGACGCTCGTTGCCGGCACCGACTACGAGCTGACGCTTCCCACCGATCGCGTCACCGCTGGCACCAAGACCGTCAAGGCCATCGCCAAGGGCAACTACGCGGGCGAGGTCGAGGCCAGCTACGAGATTGCTCCTGCTACCATCAGCAAGGTGGAGCTCTCTGCCACCAAGTTCACCTACGACGGCAAGGACAAGACCCCGACCGTGACCGTGAAGTGCGGTGACAAGACGCTCACGGCCGGTACCGATTATGACGTGACGCTGCCGAGCGACCGCGTGAAGGTCGGCAAGAAGACCGTCAAAGTCACCGGTAAGGGCAATTACGCGGGCACGCTCGAGGTCAACTATGAGATCGTCGAGGCTCCCAAGCCCGACACGCCGGATACCCCGGACAATCCCGATAATCCGGATACCCCCGACACTCCCGATACGCCCGACACGCCGGATAATCCCGATAAGCCCGCGCAGGTAGGGTCCACTGCCATGTATCGTCTCTACAATCCCAACTCGGGCGAGCACTTCTTCACGGCCAGCACGGTCGAGCGTCAGCATCTGATCAGCGTGGGTTGGAACGATGAGGGCCAGGGTTGGACGGCGCCCAAGACCGGCGACGCGGTCTATCGTCTCTACAACCCGAACGCGGGCGAACACCACTACACGCTCTCGACCGTCGAGCGCGACAGCCTCATCGCTGCCGGTTGGAACGACGAGGGCATCGGCTGGTATTCCGATCCCAATCATGCGGTGCCACTGTATCGCGTCTACAATCCCAACGAGTTCGCGAACAATCACCACTACACCACGAACGACTTCGAGCGTGGCTATCTGGTTGCCCTTGGCTGGTTTGGAGAGGGCGTCGCTTGGTACGGCATTGGCTAGCCGATTGCATGAACATAGGTCAGGGGTCTGATCCCTTGACACGCGCCAGTCGCTTCGGGGCCGCCTTCGGGTGGCCCCGTTTTGTCGAGGAGCAGTGAAGGGCAGATGACGGTTTTGTGACAGGGCCGCCTTCGCAGGCGCTCTACCTTGCGCCTTTATCCGTTCGGGCAAATATCCCCTGGAAGCAAGCGTCTTCGTCCGTACAATAGTGCCGAAATAGGCATGCGCCTTAGCTTTCGTACGCCCTCGAGCATTTTTCGGAGGATCAGACATGACCATGAAACGAAGCATTCCGCTCCTGCAAAAGGTAGCTGCGCTCGCGTTCTCGCTTGCGCTTGTCGCCGCGCTCGTTCCAGCGGCCGCCTTGGCAACCACGATGAGTCCGCAGGCTGGTAATCCCAACGGTACTTCTGGCTCATGTAGCTGGGAGATTGATGAGTCGGGTAAGCTCACGATCAGTCCGACCGACGGCGAAAGCGGCGTGCTCGAATGGGAGGGTCAAGCGCAGTGGAATGACTACGCAAAGAGAATCACGTCTGCTGTCATTGAGCGAGGTGTCAAAACTGGAGCCAATGTTAAAGACATGTTCTACTTCTGCGATAACATGACTACGGTTGATCTTGGCGGTCTTGACACAGGCAAGGCACAAAACATGACTGGCATGTTCTACTATTGCAAGTCGCTCAAGTCAGTGAGTTTGCTTGGCCGTCATACCGAGAATGTTACTGAGATGGGCTCCATGTTCATGGGCTGTGAGAATCTCGAGACCATTGATCTGACCGGTGTTGACACCACCAAGGTGACGAATATGAGGGGCATGTTCATGGGATGCTCCTCGCTCAAAGAGCTCAATCTCTCGAGTTTCAAAACCGCCAATGTGACGGATACGAGCCTGATGTTCAAGGGTTGCGAAAGCCTCATGGAGCTCGACCTGTCCAACTTCAAGACGAGCAAGCTCGAAAATGCGCAGTCCATGTTCGATGGTTGCACCTCGCTCAAGTCTCTCGACCTCTCGAACTTTGATACCTCCAAGGTCGAGTCCATGGACAATTTCTTCAACGATTGCACCGAGATTGACCGCATCACCCTCGGTCCCAAGTTCGAGTTCGTTGGTGATAGCAAGCTTCCCAACGCCGACTGGCTCTCGTCCGAGACCGGCGATTCCGTCTCCTCTGATGGCATGACCGCTGGCGATGGCCCCATCACCTTTGTCAAGGACAAGGGCGACAACCCGGGCGTGACCCCTCCCGTCATCAAGGAAGAGGACAAGCCCGAGCCGTGGGACCCTGGCTCCTCTGACGGCATGGAAATCAAGACCGACATCGACCCCGATGACCTCGTGTGCGTGAAGGTGGACGGCAAGGTCGTCGACAAGGAAAACTACACGGTGGACGAGGAGACCGGTGCCATCGTTCTCAAGCCCGAGTATCTCGAGAAGCTCGGTGGTGGCGATCACTCCATCGATTTCGTGACGTCAAACGGCACGGCATCCACCGAGTTCAAGGTCACGGGCGATCCCAAGCCTGCGGATCCTGACAATCCGGGCAACTCGGATGATCCGAACAATCCGAGCAACGGCAACAATGGCGGTACCACCTACGGTCACCTGATGCTGCGTCTCTACAATCCCAACTCTGGCGAGCACTTCTTCACCGTGAGCCCCGTCGAGCGCGACAATCTCGTCTGGGAGGGTTGGCGTGACGAGGGCATCGGCTGGGTCGCGCCCACGACGGGTAGCCCTGTCTACCGCCTCTACAACCCCATTGCCGGCGAGCATCACTATACGCTTGCATCTGCCGAGCGTGACATGCTCGTGGATGCTGGCTGGAATTACGAAGGCGTGGGCTGGTATTCAGATGCGGATCAGAAGATCCCCCTGTACCGCCTTTACAACCCGTACGAGTACGCGAACAACCACCATTACACGACGAGCGAGGTTGAGCGCGATCACCTCATCAGCGTCGGCTGGCGCGATGAGGGCATCGGCTGGCATGGCGTCAGCAAGTAACACGACGAAGTGACTCCCTCCTGTCATTTCGAGCGAAAGGAGATCTCTCCACTACGGCGCTGCGCGCCTCCGGTCGAGATGACAATGGCGTCCCCTGTCATTTCGAGCGAGGCAAACGAAGTGAGCGGAGTCGAGAAATCTCGATCGCAAGGTTCTCGAGATAGGTGTTTGAAGGGAAATAGCTGATGACGAACGCGGTAGCACTGACTAAACGAATCGCGAGCGCTGCCTTGGCGCTCGTTCTGGCCGTGGCTTTTATCCCCATCTTTGCCTCGACCGCGCAAGCTGACGAGATTGCGCGCGGCACAAGCGGCGGCTGCACGTGGACCATCGACGGCGATGGCACGCTTACGGTGCGCCCAACCTCGGGCAAGAGCGGCACGCTTGCCGATCTCGAGGGCACCTCGCCATGGCACGAACATGCCGATAGCATCGTCGCCGCGCGCATTATGCCCGGTGTCTCGGGCGACAAGAGCCTCGATGGCCTGTTCGCCGGCTGCAAGAAGCTGCGCACGGTTGACCTGTCGGGCTTGAGCACCTCGGGCGTGCAGGGCATGAACAGCATGTTCGCCGAATGCTCCGCTCTTACGAGCATCGATCTTACCGGGATCGACACGTCCTCGGCTACTGCCATGATCGACATGTTCGATGGCTGCTCCGCGCTCACCGCGCTCGATGTCTCGCGATTCAACACCATGCGCGTGACGAGCATGAAGGGCATGTTCAGGGGTTGCTCATCGCTTGCCGCCATCAACGTGAAGAACTTCGACACCTTCAATGTCACCGACATGTCCGACATGTTCGTGAACTGCTCGAAGCTCTCCTCGCTCGACACGTCGAGCTTCGACACCTCGCACGTGAGGAACATGCAGCGCATGTTTTCGGGCACGATGGTCGAGACCCTTGACCTTTCGCATTTTGACACCTCGAACCTCACGGATATGTGGGGCATGTTCTTCGGCTGCACCTCGCTCAAGTCTCTCGACCTCTCGAGCTTCGACACGTCCGATGTGAGGAGCATGGGCTACCTCTTCGAAGACTGCGGCGCGCTTGACCGTGTGAGGTTGGGGGCGAACTTCGCATTCATCGACGAATCTTGCGAGCTGCCTCAGGCAACCTGGCTCTCGTCGACCGCGGGTAGGTCCTACACCTCGCAGCAAATCGCCACCGAGCGCAACAACGTTGCCGACACCTACACCAAGAGCAAGGCCGACTATCCCGGTCCCAGCATCGTGAGCGGCGCCGAGTCTGTCTGGGCCAAGGGCTCGAAGGTGGGCGCGCTATTCCGCTCGAGCGCTGCGGTCGAGGACTTCGTCTGCGTGAAGGTCGACAATAGCGTCGTGAACCCGGAGAACTACGATCTGAGCGGCAACCAGACCAATGTCACGCTTAAGCCGGAGTTTCTCGAGGGTCTTTCCCTCGGCGAGCATTCCATCGACATTCTGTCTGCAACGGGTACGGCAAGCACCAAGTTCACGATTTCCAACGACCCGTCGTTGTTGGAGCCCGTCAATATGTATCGCCTCTACAATCCCAACAGTGGCGAGCATTTCTACACGGCAAGCGAATACGAGCGTGACCACCTCGTCTCGGTGGGGTGGGTCTACGAGCGCATCGGCTGGGTTGCTCCCAAGGGAGGCTCCCCGGTCTATCGTCTCTACAACCCGAACGCTGGCGAGCATCACTACACCATGGATGCCGGCGAGCGTGACGTGCTCGTGTCGCTTGGTTGGAACGACGAGGGCATTGGCTGGCGCACGGCCGGCACGATTCCGCTGTATCGTCAGTACAATCCCAATGCCTACGCGAATAACCACAACTACACGACGAGCGAGGTCGAGCGCGACCATCTGCTTGGCCTTGGTTGGCAAGACGAGGGCATCGGTTGGTACGGCATAGGCGAGTAGCCTCTGTCATTTCGAGCGGAGCGAAGCGGAGTCGAGAAATCTCGACCACGAGGGTAAGTAGGAAAGGACGACGATGGCAAACGCAAAAACAGTGACGCGTGCGCTCGCGCGGGTTGCGCTGGCCCTTGTGCTGGCGGTTGGTTTCATGCCGATTGCGATGGGCGCGGGCATTTCCTCGCAGGCCCACGCGGTGCAGGCTATGGAGGCCACTCCGATTACGGAAGCCTATGTCGAGCCCATTGCTCCTCAGACGTATACGGGTGAGCAAATCACGCCCAAGCCCAAGGTAATGTACGGCGGCAAGACGCTCGTCGAGGGCACGGACTACACGCTTGAGTATGGTCGCAACCTGGGCGAGGGCACTGCCCATGTCTACGTGAACGGCATCGGTGCCTATACGGGCAGAAAGATCGTCACGTTCGATATCATCCAGGCGCAAATCACCTCGATTTCGCTGAGCGAGACGCGCTATTTCTACGATGGCAAGCGCAAGACGCCTGTCGTGACCGTCAAGTGCGGTGACAAGGTGCTCGAAAACGGCCAGGACTACATTGTCGTGGGCATGCAGAACCAGGACCTGAGTAGCGTTGGCGTCCACACGCTGACGGTCAAGGGTACGGCAAACTACGCCGGCGTCTTGACCGCTGATTTCGAGATTCTCGCTCCCCTCGAGGACGAGGATTCGGGCATCAAGAGCCCTGCGAATGATGATTCCAAGCCGACGGACCCCGAGGATGAGGGCCAGCTCATGTATCGCCTCTACAACCCCAACAGTGGCGAGCATTTCTACACGCTCTCGACCGTCGAGCGCGACAATCTCATTAGCGTCGGTTGGAACGACGAGGGCACCGGCTGGAAGGCTCCGTCATCGGGCGATGCGGTCTACCGTCTCTACAACCCCTATGCTGGCGAGCACCACTACACGCTCTCGACCGTGGAACGTGACAATCTCGTCAGTGCCGGCTGGAACGACGAGGGCATCGGCTGGTATTCCGACACCGCCTACAGCGTGCCACTGTACCGCCTCTACAATCCCAACGAGTACGCGAACAATCATCACTATACGACGAGCGAGTTCGAGCGCGACTTTCTACTGAACGAAGGTTGGGACAACGAAGGCATCAGTTGGTACGGACTGGAGTAGCCGTCATTTCGAGCGGAGCGAACGAAGTGAGCGAAGTCGAGAAATCTCTCTCGCGAGATTTCTCCACTCCGGGGCCTTCGGCCCCTCCGGTCGAAATGACAGCTGGAGGCGTTACGCGCCTCCGGTCGAAATGACAAAGAGAGGATGAAGAGAAACGATGGCAATGAGCGCTACGATGAAGCGATTTGCATATGTTGTGTTGGCGCTTGCCTTGGCGGTGGGCCTCATGCCGGCTGCGGCATGGCTGGGACCCGCTTCGCAGGCATCGGCAGATGAGTCGGCCGAAGTCGCGCCGCTCGTTGCGGCCGCTGTCGCCGAGCTTGGCGATGATGCCGATGCGGGGCTGACGGCGCAGGCTGCCGCTGACGAGACGGTGAAGGTTGCCGGTGCCGCATACTACAAGTATGCCCATGAAGTACTTGCCATCGTGAACAAGGAGCGCACAGCGCTGAGGCTTAATCCCCTGCAGCTTGACGAGAAGTTGACTGAGACCGCCATGCAACGTGCGGCCGAGCTTGCGATTTTCTACAGCCATACACGTCCGGACGGCACACCGTGCTTCACAGCTTTTCCTGCGAGCAGCGGCAACCTAGCCGAGAACATTGCCCTGGGTCAGGAAAACCCTGAACAGGTCATGCAAGATTGGTTCTATGACGAGAAACAGGTCCACGAGTGGAAGCAGCGGGGAATCACACTTGATCAGGCCATTGCTGCCGGGAACTATAAGTTGCCGAGCGGTACGGTTATCACACAAGCCACTGCGGCTAAGTGGCAGGATGGCCACTATCTCAACATCATCAATTCGGCTTATAAGTCTATCGGTATCGGTTGTTTCTCGCAGGGTCCGTTTTATTGGGCGCAGGAGTTTAGCAGCGCTGATCCCAGAGGCAACGTCAAGGACACGAACGAGAATGTGGCGCGCAGCGTAAATATCAAGTACGCCACATGCGGCACCAATCAGGGCTTTAACCTGGATACGAAGCTCGAGGATATGAAGGTGCTGAACGTCGGTTCCATCTACAAGATGAGCTACTGCATATATAACGCGGGCTTTTCAAGCCTTCCCCAGCCCTACGGCATCGTCGACCCCAGCAGCGCCACGTGGACGAGCTCGAACGCGGGCGTCTGCACGGTTAGCCCTAGCGGCATCGTCACGGGCAAGGGCGCTGGGACGGCCACGATCACCGCACGCCTTGGCTCGGGCAGGCAGCTCACCCACCAATGGACGGTGAGCGAATCGGTGGCCACCATCCCCATCCCCGACATTCCCAACCAGACCTACACGGGTAGTCCCATCGAGCCGAATCCGACCGTGACCTCCAACGGCAAGACGCTCGTCCGGGGCACCGACTACACCGTGAGCTACAGCTACAACGTGAACGTCGGCATGGCGAGCATGAAGATCACGGGCATCGGCAAGTACTCGGGCGTGAAGGAGCTTAGGTTCACGATCGTGCCGGCATCCATCACGGCCGTCGAACTGAGCCAAACCCGTTATGCCTACAATGGCCAGGACAAATGGCCGGACATCACCGTCAAGAGCGGCGATCGCGTTCTTACCGAGAACGCGGATTACTACGTGACCTATCCCGGCGACATGCGAAGCATCGGCAATCACACCATCACCGTCACCGGCATGGGCAATCATACTGGCTCGATGGGCGCGACTTTCGAGATCACCGAGGAGCTTGCTCCTGGCTCGAGTGAGCCTGACCCCGATGATCCCGGTCAGGTGATGTATCGCCTCTACAATCCCAATAGCGGCGAGCACTTCTACACCGCAAGCGATGAGGAGCGCTGGCACCTCATCGACGTCGGCTGGAACGACGAGGGCACGGGCTGGACGGCCCCCACCGTAGGCGAGCCGGTCTACCGTCTCTACAATCCCTATGCCGGCGAGCATCATTACACGCCAAGTGCGGGCGAGCGCGATGCGCTCGTGGCTGCAGGTTGGAACGACGAGGGCATCGGTTGGCAGACCGGTGGCAAGACTCCGCTGTACCGCCTCTACAACCCCAATGCCTACGCCAATAACCACCACTACACGACAGAGGCCGGCGAGCGTGATATCTTGCTGGGCATCGGCTGGCGAGACGAGCAAGTCGGCTGGTACGGCCTCGGGAAGTAAGGAGCGGGCGATGGGTGTCCCCCACTTGTCATTTCGAGCGGAGCGAACGAAGTGAGCGAAGTCGAGAAATCTCCTGCTACAGCAGGTGAGAAGAGAGGAAAGCGATGAACGTGCAAGCATTGCCCAGACGACTCGCGACCACGGCCCTGGCCCTTGTGCTGGCCCTGGCCCTCGTGCCGGCTGTCGCCCTGGCCAGTCCGGCACGGGCAGCGGATATCGCAAGCGGCACGAGCAACACCTGTTCCTGGACGATTGACGCTGCTGGTGCGCTCGTCATCGCGCCCGCAGATGGTGCCAGCGGCACGCTCGATGACTATACGCGCGACGATGCCCCCTGGCTCGCCCACCGCGATGCGATCAAATCGGTCGTCATCAAGTCTGGCGTCAGGGCGAATGGCGGCCTCGTCGGCATCTTCTCGCGTTGCCCCAACCTCGCTTCCGTGGACCTTTCCGGTCTCGATAGCACCAATGCCACAAATATGGCCAACATGTTCTATTCCTGCACGGCGCTCAAGCAGCTCGACCTATCGGGCCTCAACACCGTTCGCGTGGAGACCATGAACTCCATGTTCAACAGCTGCCGCGCGCTCGAATCGCTCAACCTCGCGGGCTTCAACACCGCCAACGTCTCGTTCATGAGTGGCATGTTTGCCGGATGTTCCTCGCTTACCACGCTCGACCTCTCGAGCTTCAACACCTGGCGTGCGACGAACATGAGCGGCATGTTCGAGTACTGCACGATGCTCAAGGAGGTAAGACTCGGCTCGAGCTTCAGCTTCAAGGGTGCCAAGGAAGAGGTACTGACCGAGCTTCCCGGCGGTAACTGGCTGTCCGCTGCGCTCGGTTACACCTTTACGGCAGCCGATCTTGCCGCGCAACGCAATGATACGACCGACAGCTACACCAAGGTGACGACCCCCATTGCCGATCCGGATACCTACGAGGTGATGTTCCGCCTCTACAACCCCAATAGCGGCGAGCATTTCTACACGTCGAGCACCGTCGAGCGTGACCACCTGATTGCCGTGGGTTGGAGTGATGAGGGCACGGGATGGACGGCGCCCAAGGCTGGCGAGGACGTCTACCGCCTCTACAACCCTAATGCGGGCGAGCACCATTACACGCTTTCCACCGTGGAGCGTGACAGCCTCATTGCCGCTGGTTGGAACGATGAGGGCATCGGCTGGCGATCCGATCCGGCCCAGCGCGTTGCCTTGTACCGCGTCTACAACCCCAACGAGTACGCGAATAACCATCATTACACCAAGGAAGCCGGCGAACGCGATATTCTGCTCAGCAAGGGCTGGCAGGACGAGGGAACTGCCTGGTACGGCATCGGATAGCGGCGGAAAGGAAGCCCATGAACGCGAAAGCACTGACCAAACGATTTGCGACCACGGCCCTGGCCCTCGCGCTGGCCGTCGCCTTCATGCCAGCCGTGGCATGGACGGGCGCGGTGCCGCAGGCCCAAGCTGCCGACAATGCCGCCGCCTCTCACGAGATCGTGACCGTGACCGGCACGGAGGACTACGATGAGGCGCATGCGGTTCTCGACATCGTCAACAAGGAGCGCACGGCGCTGGGACTCGACCCCCTGCAGCTCGACGTCGAGCTGACCGAGACCGCCATGCAGCGCGCCGCCGAGCTCTCCGTGCTCTACAGCCACAATCGTCCGGACGGCACGGATTGCTTCACCGCATTTCCGCCATCGAGCTTCACGGCCAGGGGAGAGAACATCGCGATTGGCTACGATGACGCGGCAGACGTCATGGAGGGCTGGTTCTATAGCGAGCGCAAGCTCTACGAAGAGGGCGAGCGCGACCGCGACAAGGTCGGCCATTACCTCAACATCATCAATCCCGATTTCAAGTCCATCGGCATCGGCTGCTTCGTGCAGGGCACCTACTATTGGGAGCAGGCGCTAAGCGGTGAGGAGCCGGCTCGGATCACGACGGGAGGCACCGTCGAGAAGTCGCACCGGATCAACATCGACTACGATGTCTGCGGTACGGACCAGGGCTTCAACAAGAACGAGGACCTCACGGGCAAGACGCTTGCGGTGGGCGAAACCTTCGAGATGCACTATGACGTGACCAACGATCGTTGGCGCTATAACTACGTCACGCTTGACCCGAGCTGTGTGACCTGGACGAGCTCGGACACGAGCGTCTGCACCGTTGACCCTGCTGGCATCGTTACGGCTCGCGCCGTGGGCAAGGCGACGGTCACCGCGACGTTGCCTTCGGGTCGTTCCCTCTCGCACGAATGGACCGTTGTCGAGGCCAAACCCGAGTCTACTCAGGTGATGTATCGCCTCTACAATCCCAACTCCGGCGAGCACTTCTACACCGCCTCGACTGTCGAGCGTGACGCGATCGTTGCGGCCGGCTGGAACGATGAGGGAATCGGCTGGACCGCTCCCAGCGAGTCGGACACGCCGGTCTACCGCCTGTACTCGGGCACTGACCATCACTACACCACTTCTATCGTCGAGCGTGACCATCTCATCGATGTCGGTTGGACGCTCGAGGGTGACAACGTCGAGGGCATCGCATGGTACTCCGACGACCAGAAGCGCGTGCCGTTGTATCGCCAGTTCAACCCCAATGTCGATCCGACGGCGCCTTTCAACAACTCAGGCTCGCACAACTACACGACCAGCCTCGAGGAGCACGAGCACCTAATTTCGGTTGGCTGGCGCGGCGAGGACATCGGCTGGTACGGCGTGAACTAATCGACGGCGTGGGACAAATGGACAGGTCATTTGTCCCATCGATGCATCGCCTGCACGTGGCCTGGCCGTCTGGCTCTCTGGCAGAGGATTGCGGTTGTGGTGCGTGCTTTGCGCCATAATCGCACACTTTCGTCAGATTCTGACGAAAGCTTTCGCCTGGGGCACATTTCGGAGCCACAGCCGTAGATTCTTGTCATCGTTGGCGCCCGGATGCGCCACAATCATGCGTTCTCGTCTCGTCGCCCGCCGTCTGGGTCTACGCGGCACCAAATCGGCCGCATGCAGCCCTCGCGTGGGTCTGCATAGCCCAAACCAAGCAGCGAGGTTGTATCATGAACGCACCTAGCTGACGCGTACCCGCCCACGGAAAGGACGAGCGCGATGATGAAGAGATTCGCGAGCATGGCGCTGGCAATTGCACTGGTGGCGACGCTTGTCCCCATGGCAGCCGCTTTCGCCACGACTCCACAAGCAGCGGCAAACCAGGATACCCTGACCATCAGCGGCACCGAGCATTACGACATGGCCCAGCAAGCGCTCGATATCGTCAATAAGGAGCGCACGGCACTGGGGCTCGCGCCTTTGCAGTTCGACGAGGAGCTGATGAAGACCGCTATGTTGCGTGCCGCCGAGGTTTCGGTGTACTACGGCTATGACGAGCACAGCGAGTCTTACGAATTCAACAAACGACCAGACGGCAGCGAATGGTCCACCGCCTTTCCCGTCATAGACGATTCCGAAGAGTATTTTCGAGGCGAAAGTGTCGCAGCGGGTCAGAAGAGCGCGGCTGCGGTCATGCAGACCTGGCTTTATGACGCGCGTCAGGTTTACCGGTGGGAAGACCAGGGCATCGAGCTGGAGGACGCCATCGCTGCCGGAAATTATCGCCTGCCCAGTGGCGTTCTGATTACGGAGGACACGAGTGACCGTTGGGTTTCGATCTCTTACGAGAATATCATCAGCCCCGATTACAAGTCTACTGGCATTGGCTGCTTCTACCAGGGCGGGGTGTTCTACTGGCAGCAGTCATTCGATTCTGCGGAGGCGACGGGCAGCGTCAAGAGCGGCAAGGTCGATGTGACGCGCCAAATATCGGTTGACTATGATTGTTGCGGCACCAACCAGGCACTTAATGCGGATCTCGACCCCCAGTTGAAACCCTCGCTGGCTCCGGGTGAGACCTTCGACATGCACTATTGCATAAACAACGATGGCCGCACCCGCTTCAACTGCGTCATCGATGCCGGCAACGCCGTCTGGACGAGCTCGAACCCGGACGTTTGCGCTGTCGATCAAAATGGTACCGTTACTGCCAAATTAGCTGGCAACGCCACCATCACCGCTACGCTTCCGTCCGGCAGGAGTGTCTCGCACGAATGGAGCGTGAAGTCCTCGTTGGGCGATGCGGTCGTGTCGGGCATTCCGAGCGTGACCTATACGGGATACAGGATTAAGCCGGATCCCACGGTCACTCTTGGTGGCAAGCGTCTTATTGGGGGCACCGACTACACGCTCAGTTATGCGAATAACGTCAATGCGGGAAGCGATGCGAGAATCATCCTGACGGGTATTGGCGATTACGCTGGCTCGAAGACCGTCTATTTCGAGATCGGCCCTGCGCCGATTACCTCGGCAACGCCGAACTACACCCAATTCACCTACGATGGTACGGAAAAGAAGCCTGTCGTGACCGTGAAGTCCGGAAACAAGGTTCTAGGCGAGGGCGACTATCAGGTGTCCTGGCTCAATGACGATATGACGAGTGTGGGCACCAAGGTCATCGAGGTAAGTGGTCTTGGCAACTATGGCGGCACGGTGAGGGCTACCTACGAGATTGTAGCTGCCGACGCACCGCAAGAGCCGTCGACGCCGGATTCCCCATCGGATCCAGATGCTCCTGACCAGCCAGAAGTGCAGGACCCCGATGTACCTGAGGAGCCCGATGCGCCCAGCGCGCAGCCCCAGACCATGTACCGTCTCTACAATCCCAACTCCGGCGAGCATTTTTACACTTCGAGCGACGTGGAGCGCTCTGCCGTAGTCGCAGCCGGTTGGATTGACGAAGGCGTTGGCTGGACCGCGCCTGATGATGGCATCCAGGTCTATCGTCTCTACAATCCCTATGCGGGCGAACACCATTACACCATCTCCGTCGAGGAGCGCGACATGCTGGTTTCCGTGGGCTGGGTCTGGGAGGAAGGCGGCTGGTTTTCCGACCCCGATCAAGCCGTCCCGCTATACCGTGCCTATAATCCCAACGCCTATTCGAATAACCATCACTACACCGCCGATCCAGGCGAGTTCCAACGGCTGATTTACTTGGGTTGGGTTGACGAAGGCGTCGGTTGGTATGGCGTTTGATGATCGACTGTCATTTCGAGCGGAGCGAAGCGGAGTCGAGAAATCTCCTGACCGAAGCGAAAGGAAGCACCACATGAGAAAGGCACTGTCTATCTTCTTTAGCGCAGCGCTGGCGCTCGCCATGGTGCCCGCGGTGGCGTTCGCCGCGCCCGTGGCTCAGTCTGATGCCAACGCGTCGCTTGTCACTCAGGCATCGGACGATCAGACCGAGGCCATGTACCGCCTCTATAATCCCAACTCCGGCGAACACTTCTACACATCCTCGACCGTCGAGCGCGATAGCGTCATCGCCGCGGGCTGGGATGACGAGGGCATCGGCTGGACGGCCCCCATTCGGGGTATCCAGGTCTATCGCCTCTACAACCCCTTCGCTGGCGAGCATCATTACACCACCTCGCCCGATGAGCGCGACATGCTCGTGGAGGCGGGCTGGAACTGGGAGGAGGGAGGCTGGCTCTCCGATCCCGATAAGGCCGTGCCTCTCTACCGCGCCTACAATCCCAACGCCTACGCCAACAACCACCATTACACGACGGATTGGGGCGAGTTCCAGACGCTTCTCTCTCTCGGCTGGCAGGACGAGGGCATCGGCTGGTACGGCGTGGGCCCCGGCTCTGGGGATACCGGGAACGGTTCCGGTAACTCTGGCAACGGCTCCAACGGCTCAAACAATTCCGGTAACTCCAACGGCGACTCCAACAACACCGGTGGCTCGGGAGATTCGGGCACCGACTCCGACGATTCCGCGACGATATATGTCGTCACCTTTGACGGCAACGGCGGAACCATGACCGGTGCGGTACAGCGTTCCGTGAAGAAGGGAAGCGCTCTTGGCGATGGGCCGATGGTGACTCGTGATGGCTACGATTTCACCGGCTGGTTTACCTCGCCCCATGGAGGCAACCAATACACGTCTTCGACACTGGTCAATAGTGACGTGAAGCTCTTTGCCGGCTGGAAGCTCAAGGTCACCGATCCTGACGAGAAGCCTACGTATCGCGTGCAGTTCGATGCCAACGGCGGGTCGGGTACCATGTCGCCGATTTCCTACTACCGCGACACCACCTATAGCCTGCCCCGCAATCTCTACAGCCGCAGCGGGTATACGTTCGATGGCTGGGCGACCGAGCAAGGTGGTGCCAAACGCTTTTCCGATGGCCAGCAGGTGAGGAACCTCGGGCTCGGCGGAAGCACCATCATCCTCTACGCCCGTTGGCGGGCGAATACGACCGCTGCAGCAGCCGCTTTTGCTGCGGCTCCGCAGGCAGCGGCCAGTCAGGATACGTCATCGTTGAGCAATGCGGTCGTCGCTCCCATTCCAAGCGTTACCTATACGGGCGCCGAGATAAAGCCGGATCCTGCCGTGACGCTCGATGGCAAGCACCTTGTCAAGGGCGTCGATTATTCGCTCAGCTACGCAAGCAACATCGACGCTACCGAGAGGGCGACCGTGATCATCGAGGGCATGGGAAGCTATACGGGACGCAAGTACGCCTACTTCACGATCGAGCGTGCCTCGATCACCGATGCAAGCGTGACGGCGAATCCAGCGCAGTACATCTATGACGGCACGGAGAAAACGCCGGCTGTGACCGTGAATCTTGGAGGCAAGACACTCCAGGACGGGCCGGACTACTATGTCTATCCCGTGACAGATAACGTCAATGTCGGAACCAAGGTGTTGCACGTGTACGGAGAGGGCAACTATTCGGGCACCAAACCCGTCGCCTACACCATCACTCCCGCCCAGCTCAGCTCCGTGAGTCTGAGCGAGACGCGCCTTACCTACACTGGCTATTGGCAGGAGCCCAAGCTAACCGTGATGGGTGCTGGCAAGGTGCTCGAGGAGTGGACCGACTACACCGTCTCGTATCCTAATGACTGCACCAGCGTCGGCACGAAACACCTGGTCATAACCGGATGCAAGAACTTTACCGGCACGTTGGAGGCCGAGTTCGAGATCGTCCCCGAAGCATCAAACGATCCCTCGAACCCCGTGGCCACCCAGGTGATGTACCGCGCCTACAACCCCAACTCCGGCGAGCACTTCTACACGGCGCACTACGACGAGGTGGAATCCATCGTGGCCGCCGGCTGGCGCTACGAGGGCGAGGCCTGGACCGCCCCGGTGACCTCTGCGAAGCCGGTTTACCGCCTGTACTCGGGCACCGACCACCACTACACGACGAGCGTCGTCGAGCGCGACCACCTCATCTCGGTGGGCTGGAGCGACGAGGGGATAGGCTGGTACTCCGACGACGCCAAGGGGGTGGGCCTGCACCGCCTGTTCAACCCCAACGTCGACCCGAACGCCCCCACCAACAACTCCGGCTCGCATCACTACACCACGAGCGAGGTCGAGCGCGACCACCTCGTCTCCATCGGCTGGCAGTACGAGGACTTCGGCTGGTACGGGGTCAAGTAGAAATCGCGGCAGCGCCAATTGTCGAGGGCTTGTGAAGTGCCGGAAACGATTGCGTACCGCACCCCGATTTACTTGTCATTTCGGCGAGTTAGCTTGGAGAGGGCCGCGGCAGTCCGTACAATGCTCCAAAGAATCGCAACAGGCTCCCCGTGCCGGCTTGAAAGGAACCTGAGATGTTCGCACAACCAAAGACTTCGTTCTCGAAAAAGATCATAGCCTGCCTCTGCGCGCTTGCCTTTGCCGCAAGTCTCATGCCCGTTGCCGCTTTTGCAGCACCGACGCAGCAGGAGGCGACTGCGGAGGACTCCGCTCTTGTCGCCCAGGCAGATGGCAAGCTTGACGTTACCTACCATAGCGAGCGGGAGATCAAGAACTACTACCGCGAGCACAACATCAACCTGAACCAGGGCCTGAGCTTCTCGGCGGTCCCCAACGCGACGAGTCCCTATGCCGTGGGTGCCATGAGCAAGACATCCCTCGAACAGTCGCTCGCCACGCTCAACTTCGTTCGCTTCGTCGCGGGCCTCGATGCCAACGTCACCCTTGATGATGAGTACACGCAGCTCGCTCAGGCAGCCGCGCTCGTCGATGCCGCAAACGGCCAGCTCACTCACACCCCCGCTCGCCCCGAGGGGATGACGAGCGACATGTACGAGAAGGGCCTTGCGGGCGCTCAGGCAAGCAACCTGTATGCCTCGTCTGGAACCGGCAGCATCAATGCGGCCATCCTTTCCTGGCTCGACGACTCCGACGAGCACAACATCTCGGTCCTTGGCCATCGTCGCTGGGTGCTGAATCCCTACATGGGAAAGACCGGCTTTGGTGCCGTGGCGGATTCCGGTGGCAAGGGCGGCTTCAGGGGCTGGGGCGCCATGTACTCGATTGACAACAGCAATACGCGTGCCTCGCAGAAGAACGTCGCCTGGCCCGCGGAGAACACCCCCATGGAGCTCTTCGCTTCCGATAGCGCCTGGTCGCTTTCCACGGGAGCCGATCTTGATGCCTCTCAGGTGAAGGTCACGGTCACGCGCAACTCCGACATGAAGACCTGGAACCTCTCCCAGGGCAGCGCCGATGGTGACTTTTACGTCAATGAAGCTAACTATGGGCAGAAGGGTTGCATCATCTTCCGTCCCAAGGGTCTTTCCGTTGGTGTCGGCAGTGGCGAAAACGACTTCAACCAGGTTTCCGTCACGGGCATTCCCAATCCCGTGAGCTACAAGGTGAGCTTCTTCGGCTTGAGCGATGAGATCACCTCGGTCACGTTGCCCCAGACCGAATACGAGTACACCGGCTCCGAGATCACGCCCAAGCCGAGCGTCAAATACTATGACCGCCTGCTCACCCAGGACAGGGATTACGAGGTCGCCTACAGCAACAACGTCAACGAGGGAACCGCCACGGTCAAGGTTACCGGTAT
>ERZ836877.2934-NODE-2934-length-20467-cov-4.300510_pt1 | contig 20467 bp, 31 predicted proteins | sample MGYA00519469_ERZ836877 | MGnify/ENA primary metagenome ERZ836877 (study PRJEB31850, sample SAMEA3708809) | human gut metagenome | biome: human gut; feature: human-associated habitat; material: faeces | place: China | collected 2014 ... | reverse complement strand
GGCAAGGATTTTCAAGAAAATTCTTGCAGAGCAGTTAGCTCATTTCATTCGCTAACTGCTCTAGAACAGCGTTCCGTTGAGAATACGCATTCTCAACGGTTATGGCACGCTTGTTCCGGCACTTACCCGCGCAAATAACATAACGGTGCTGTCTGCATCCGCAGCTGGCGCTGCTGTCTTTGCCCGTAACTTTCTCGTTGTAACGGATCAGGCTCCTGCATCTCAACGTCTGAGCTACGCTTGCGCCTCAGCGACGGGCGGCTGCTGACCTGCCAGGGCACTTCAAAGAGAAATGCCCGCTTGGGACAGGCAAACGCGGGCCAACGCGCATTTCGGGGTGAACCCTTAAAAAGGGCTTGCCCCTGTCTTTGGTCTAGACCCTGCCTTGCCGAACCTGGTCTGTACTGGTTTCTGGGCCGCAGCGACAACCCCCAAGCCCTGCCCTTTCAAAGATGGATTTATGGCGGGGTGCTGCCCTCTATCCGCAAAACCAGCTGCTACGGCCTGCCCCTGATCATGGACGACGTGCAGCAGATCATGCGCCTGCCGGAAGCGTATAAACGCGAGGCGTTCCGCCGCCTGCTGAGCTACGCGGCTCGGCAAAGCGACCCAGCCGAGGGCGCGCGCCTTATGTGCAATATCTGCTGCATTTTTGCCGCCGCCGCAACAGGCGCCCCCTGGGGCAGGCCCGGCTGGCCCTCTGATCTTTCCCTCCCGGGTCGCTTCCCACAGTCCAGCCCCATGCCGGAACCCCTCGTCCGGCGCGGGGCTTTTTGTCCATAAGCAGACATAACGCAAAAACAGCACAACATGCTGAAAAGTTTGTTTAATGCCTCTAAACTTGGCCCTCTTGGAAAAATAACCGCAAAATATTTTCGGGGGCATCGGAAAGGTGTAATAAGTGTAATCTCATTATATTTCAGTATATTAAAGTGTAATATTTTTGTAATATGGTTACACTTTTCCATGTAATAAAATTACTCTTTGCTGTAATTTTTGTGTCCTTTTAACTAGCTGAATTTATACATATATTACAAATAGCCCTAAAAAATGTTACACCATATCACACCTGAATTACAGACGATTACACTTATTACGGTGTTGCGAACCCCTGTGCCGCTTTATATGCAAACACCCCCAGGCAGCCCCTCTCCGCCCATTGACAAACGGTATATTTTTTATACCTTATGAGTATGAAGTTTGAATACGATCCGGCCAAGAGCGCGGCCAACAAGGCCAAACACGGCCTCGATTTTGAAGAGGCCAAGGCCCTGTGGAAAGACGAAAACCTGCTGGAGGTTCCCGTGCTGCGCACCGGGGAGCCGCGCTTTCTTGTCATTGGCTGCATTGGGGGCAAGATCTGGACCGGGGTTATCACATACAGGGGCAACGCCGTGCGCATCATTTCCGTACGGCGCGCCCGCAAGGACGAGGTGGAACACTATGGATCGTGAACATATTTCCGCAGAGGAATTTGACCGCCGTTTTGACGCTGGCGAAGACATTTCCGGCCATGTGGACTGGGCAGCAGGCCGCAGGCCCAACAAGCAGACACAGCGGGTAAATGTGGACTTTCCCACCTGGATGGTGGAAGCGCTGGATACGGAGGCCCGCCACCTGGGCGTGAGCCGTCAGGCGCTGGTCAAGGTCTGGATAGCCAACTGCCTTGCGCGTGACGCCCACAGCGCCAGATAAAATTCATCCACGCAGAGAAGATAAGAAAAGCCGGAGCAATCCGGCTTTTCTGTTGCCCTGCGAACAAATACCACCTGCCTATGTGCAAATAGGTTCCGCATACCTAAAGAATACACCAAAAACATTTAAAACTCTTTTAATATATAAAACACATTTTGACCCTCCCCCCGAAAAGTATGCCATTAAAAAGTTCGTGTTCCTGACATAGGAGCACAAGGATGAAACGTAGCAGATTTACCGAAGAGCAGATTATTGGGATATTGCGGCAAGCCGAGGCAGGAGTGCGCGTTGTCGATTTGTGCCGACAGAACGGCATCTCGGACGCGACATTTTATAAATGGCGCAGCAAATTCGGTGGGATGCAAGTCCCTGATGCCAAACGACTACGGCAATTGGAGGATGAAAACGCTCGGTTGAAGAGGATTGTCGGCGAACAATGGGATCCACCTCTGTTTGAATCAATATGTGTTTTCATCCGTACATGATGCCCGTCAAACAGTTGAAGCCTGGAGACAGGACTACAACCAGCGGCGTCCGCACAGCTCCTTGGGCTGGCTGACGCCGGAAGAATTTTGCCGACAGAACAGACCCCATAACCCAACAGGAACCACTAAGTTACAAGTGGTATACGCAATGGGGTAAGGTCAACGATTGCACATGACATTAATATCAATAAAATAATAACATCTTAAATGATTTGTTTTTATTTTTATATCGTCATCTCAATGTTAAGCGACAGATAGACTTGGAGAAATATGGGCCGGAATATACCGGAACATAGAAGGATATAGAGGAATGAGAAAGCCGCGTGGGCTGTTGGTTTGAGGCAGGTTGGCTTGGGCCTGAACGAAGGCAACGCCAGAATAGCAAGTGACGGTTAATTCGTAACACGCGGCTAAAAATGACGCTTACTTTTGACCAGATATTGAAAGCCCCGCGTGTGTCAAGTGTGGCACACGCGGGGCTTTGTTTTTGCACTTCTGGGCGCGGCTATCTGTATTCGCGGCAGACCCAAAGCACTTGGCCAATCAAGCGCAGCTTATCGCCATTTTGTCCACGGATATCAAGAGTAACAGGCGGGTACGCCGGATTGATCGACTTAAGGATGGCCTGGCCTGGCAACAGGTCTATGCGCTTGAGATATATGGCCTCCTCAAACCCTACGGCAAAAATCCTGCCAGGAACCACGGTGCGCTTGGACTGATCAAGAAGCACCACATCTCCATCCATTATTTCCGGCTGCATACTGTCTCCATGCACGCGCATGAGCACCATGTTCTTAGGGTTGCCCTTGCGTTTAATGAAGTCCCTCCGAAATGCGTATTCTCTTTCGCTTTCTCCATTGGTTTGTAGGCTGCCAGAGCCAGCAGACAGCACGGCCTTAACCATCGGTATTTTTATAATATCATCATCATTTTCAACAACTAAATTCTCTTGCGGAATGTTCTCCATCGGGGATTCATCTCCAAGCAAGAGCCACGCAGGATTAACTGAAAATTTAACGCAAAGGCGTGCCAGCACTTCTTGGTTCGGGATCGCCAGGCCCCTTTCATACGACCTGAGTGTGTTCGGGTTTATTCCCAGCGCCTTGGCGAACGAGGCTTGGGGCATATCTCCCCGAACCGTAAGAATCCTTTCGGCGATTGAACTCATAGCAATACTTCCATGCGCTAAGAATTGCGCAATATATTGCTCGCAAAGTAAATATTAAACGCCTTAAAATATTAAATATTAGCTATTTCTAGAAAATATTTAAGTGTTGCTCAAAAATTAACTTGACCAACATTAAATTTTAAAGCATTTTGTACTTGCGAGCGGTTATTTTTTCACTACCTGTAAACAACATAACAGCCCGCCTTATCAGGGGTCAACGTCCAGCACCGGACAAAGTTTGGATAGGTAGAAAGCATGCAGCGGCAAATATCCCTCTTTGACGAAACGACACGCCTTTCTGGCGTAATGGCTGCCATACGGGCGGCCATGAGGTCGGCTGCGTCTGAGGGGGATGGGCGCAAGGCATTGCCTGACAAGCTGAACGCCATCGCACGGTCCAGCGGCGTCAAGCTGACAAGCGGCAATGTGCGGGCTGTCAGCGAAGAGACTTTGAACAAGTGGTTATCGCCATCTGACGACAGCCATCCGCCGTCCATCCATGCGCTGCTGGCATACTGCCAAGCAACTGGCAATAACGAACCCCTGCGGGTTATGGCGCGCTGCCTAGGCGTGGACCTGATGACGGACGAAGACCGCCGTTTGCGCGATTACGGCAAGGCCGTGCGAGACGCCAAGGCCAGCCGCAAGCGGCTCAGGAAGCTTGAGGAGGATATGTAATGACTGTGACCACTAGCCAACGTGCCGAACTGGGTGCGCGCCGCTGCAAGCACCGCTATCGCTTTCGGGAACTACTGGATGCGATTGGGCATGACAGCTCAACGCTGGCCCGTGAGCTTGGGGTTAGCCCGGTGACGGTAAACAGGACGATTAACGGAACGTTGCACAGCCCACGCGTGCTTGATTGGTTTCGCGCGAATGGGTTGGCGGAAAAATATCTGTGTGACCCGCGCAAGGTCAGGGAGGCAGCGTAATGGACAAACAAAACTCTGCCCCAGCCTCAATATTCAGTTTTGTGCTTTCTCCTGCAAGCAGGGAGCGCCTTGACACCCTGTTTACAGAGGTCAGCTCACTTCAGCGTGATTTTGAAATGTTGCCAGAATCACAGCGTCTCCTTCTTCAGCCCTTCCTTGAGCGTTTTCTCCATCTGCTGTCGAATTTGGGCAAGGATCTCGTGTTCGTTGAGGGTAATTGTCATATCGAAACCACAGGGGCAATGAAAGACTGAACCCTTGGGATATTTTTTGAGCAGGAATGTGTGCTTCCTACCGCAATTCGGACAAGTAAATGCACCCCCTCGCTGTCTTTCAATATCAACTAAGGTTATTTGGCATTTGTTTACCATATTTCCGGCTCCTGTTGTTGGTTGAAGTGAACGGTAGCCCTGAGACTAGCAGAGGAGCCGGAACAATTGAAGAGGGACAGCGCCCCACGCGAGCCAGAGCCCTCACACTACCGCGCCCGTGTAGAACCCCGCCGCAGCCAATCCTGGCGGGGCAAGGCGCGCGATGCGGACGCTCTCCGTAGCTTCCTGCGTCGCAACGGCCAGTGCAACGGCGAATCCCCATCTTAACCTCGTGGGGACGCGGTCACCCCGGACGCGGCATAAGGCCGGGGAAACTTTTTGGAGAAACACGGATGAAGGACGCATACGCCACACAAGAACTCATGGATTTGCTCGAAATCCGTCAGCGGTCGAGCATTATCCGCCGCGCTGCTCGCGAGTCCTGGCAGTCACGCCCGCGCGACGGTCGCGGCGGCGGCAACTGCTGGATCGTGGCGTCCATGCCTGAGCGCACCCGCCTTGCCATTGCGGCGCGCGCCTGCCCAGCTGCTTGCAGCACCGTAAACGCCCCAGCAAGCCCTGCTTCTCCTGTCTCCCCGCTCACCCTGCAAGGCGCAGCCAAAACCCGCGCCCATGCGCGCGCCGCCGTAGTGCTGGCCGCACGCGTGTTTACCGCCGCCAGTAAGATGGCCCGCACCCGCGCTCTGGACGAGTTTGTGGTGCGCTACAACGCGGGCGAAATTGCCGTGGAGCCAGACGTGCGCGCGGCCCTGCCAAGCTTGTGCCGCAACAGCCTTATCAACTGGGAGCGCCGCGCGCAGAATCAGGGAATGGCCTCGCTGGCGGGGAATTTTGGTCAACACCGCAAGGGCGCTGGCATCATAGACAGCCAGCCACAGGTGCGCCAGCTGGTGCTGGGCCTGATTGCCGAATACCCCGCCATCAGCGCCGAGCTGATCCGCGAGGACATAGAGCGCCTGGCCAGAGAACAATCCGGCATCCGTGTGCCCTCACTGCGCCGCGTGCAAGCATGGTTAGCCAACTGGAAGGAACAGAACCCGCAGCTTGCCCTGTACATGCGTGCGCCGGATAGATGGCGCGGCCAGTTTATGGCGGCCTGCGGCAGCATGTACGAGTTGATCACCCGGTACAACCAACGGTGGGAGTATGACGGCACGCCATCGGACATCATGCTGAACGACGGTAAACGCTACGCCATTGTGGGTGTGATCAATGTTTACAGCCGTGAGCTGCTGCTGGAAGTGGCGGAGACCTCCACGGGGCAGACTGTAAACAACCTTACGCGCCGTGCCTTGCTGGATTGGGGCATCGCCGAGGAAGTTGTTACCGACAACGGCAAGGAATTTGTGGGCACTGAGGCGCAAGGGCTGTTTTTGGACCTGGGCATTATGCCCACCATCCTGCCGCCGTTTCGGCCGGACCTCAAACCCGCCATTGAACGTGTGTTCCGGTCATTCAGCCACCACTTGCTGACCCTGTGCCCCTGCTATGTGGGCCATAACGTGGCCACGCGGCAGGAGATCCGCGAGCGGGAAACGTTTGCCAAGCGCCTGATGGACTGCAAAGAGCCACAGGAACTTAGCATGGCCATAAGCCCCGAAGCCTTGCAGGAATTTTGCGACGACTGGTGCAAGAGCGTGTATGCGCACCGCGCTCACAGCGGGCTGAAAGGTAAAACGCCCTGGCAGATGCGGCAGGAATACACCGGGGAGATTGCCCGCATTGAAGATGTGCGCGCCCTGGACGTGCTGCTGACGCCTCTGGCCACAGATGGCGGATGGCGCTCGGTAGGCAAGAAAGGTATCCGCGCCGGGTCTGGCTATTACGACCACGCGGCCCTTGGCCCCTACGTCGGCCAGCGGGTGCAGGTGCGCGTAAACAGGGCGGATGCAGAACATGCCTGCATATTTGACGAAGCCGGGAAGTTCATTTGTGAGGCTGTAGCAATGCACGGTCTGGAAAGCGCCAAGCGCCGCGAAGTATCCCTGGCCAAACGCCGCACGCAAAAGGCTGCCGTCAACGCCAGCGCCAAGGAAATGCGTGAAGCCGCCCGCAAGGTGGACGCCCCCAATGCCGCGCAACGCATCATGGCCATGCACAAGGCCCGCGCCGCAGAAATCGAAGCCGCAGCCAAGCCTGCCGCGCACACGGAAACCACGCACACCACGCCCATGCTGGACAGTGCAGCACGCGCAGCGCGCCTGCGCGAAGGTGTGCCCCCCCGTGCGCATGAGGCCGAAGTGGCCGCAGCCCGTGCCCTGGCAGTGGCGCAGCAGAGCGCCCAGGAAGAGCGCTGGTTGCCTGAAAGCCCCAAGGCCCAATACAAACTGTGCCGCCGTTTACAGGCAGCACTGGAACGTGGGGACACGGTACCCCAGGAGCAAGCCGAATGGGCGAAAATTTTCGCAGGCAGCAATACTTATACGGGCTTTGCCATGCTTGAGCAGATGCAGCCCATTGCCGCCAACGGATAGCAATAAAAACGGGGCGCGCCGTACCACCGGTCACGCCCCAAAGAACCAAGAGAGGGAATTATGCAAGAAGCATCGGCAATCGTCAACCAGCCCGGCAGAGCGCCCCTGACCAACGTGGGGCTTACGCTCGGCGCACTTTCCGGGGCCATGAACCGGCCCTCGCATCTGCCCGGTCTTGTGGTGTTGTACGGCCCCTCCGGCCTCGGCAAAAGCACGGCTGCCTGCGCCGCCGTGACCCAATTGCGTGCGTACTACGTAGAAGCCAAGTCGAGCTGGACGCGCAAGGCGGTGTATCAATCAATCCTTACGGTTATGGGCATTGTGCCCGCAAAAACCATCTACGAGATGGAGGCGCAGGTAACGGAGCAGCTTGCCGTCAGCGGGCGTCCGCTCATCATTGATGAGTGCGATCACCTGGTAGCCAGGGGCAGCATTGAGATTGTGCGCGATATCTACCAGGGCAGCAATGCGGCCATCCTGCTGATCGGCGAGGAGCATCTGCCCGCCAACCTTGCCCGATGGGAGCGCATCCACAACCGGGTGCTGGAATGGGTGCCCGCGCAGTATGCCGACCTGGACGACGCCCGCGCCCTGCGTGACCTGTATTGCAAGCGCGTGGCCGTGGCTGACGACCTCCTCGAATACATCCACAGCCAGAGCAAGGGAATTGCGCGGCGCATCTGCGTCAACATCGAGCGGGCACAGCAAACCGGGCTCGAACTGGGCCGGAAGGAAATGGACATGGCAGCCTGGGGCAAGCGCCCCCTGTACACAGGTGACGCTCCGGTGAGGGGGGCACGGTAATGAGCGCCATCAAAGCGAAGCCTCGCCTTGCCCTTGCCGGAACGCTGACCACGCGAGAAAAAATGTGGGCCGCCATGCGCGAACTGCGCATCTTTTGCGTGCCGGAGTTGGCACGCCAGGCCGGGGTGGACCGCCACAAGTACCAGCTGGGCGACTACCTCAAGGGCTTGGTGCGCGCGAAGATATTGGCGCAGGACAAGGCCGGGACGTTTGCCGCCGCTACCTATACCCTGCTGCGCGACCTGGGCGTGGAGGCCCCCCGCGTGCGCAGGGACGGCTCACTGCTGCCGGACACGGCCCAGGAGCGCATGTGGCGGGCCATGAAGGTGCTGCGCACGTTTTCGGTGCAGGATCTGGTGGTGCATGCCGCGCTGCCGGGTGCGCCCATCGCGCCTGGCGCGGCGCGGAGTTATTGCCAGTGGCTTGCGCGCGGCAAATACCTTGTGCCCCTGTCCACCCCCGGTGACGTGCAACGCTACCGCTTTTTGCGGGACACCGGAGCCAAAGCCCCGAAAATATTGCGCATTAAACAGCTGTACGACTGCAACCTGGGCAAGGTCATGGCCGGGGACGATCTGCAGAGCGCCCTGGACGCAGAGTCCGCATCATGAGCGCCAAGACGACCAATGCGGATAAGGCCCGTGACGGCTGGGGCACGGTGCCGGATTGGGTGCAGCGTTTGGCCGAGGCCTGCGATACTGGCGGGCTCAACCAGACCGCCAAAAAAATCAAGATGTCCCCGGCGCTGGTGAGTCTGGTAATCCGCAAACAGCACCACGCATCATACGCTAGATCAGAGGCGCGTGTGCGCCAGATGCTGATGACGCCCATTGTTTCCTGCCCGGTGCTGGGTCTGATCAGCGCCGAGCAGTGCAACGAGGAGCAACAGAGACCGTTTACAAGTGTGAATCCCCTGGCCGTTGCCGTTTACAGGGCCTGCCGGGGAGGCTGCCGCCAGTGGGCGGGGAAAAAGGAGAAAGACCATGCTGCATAAAAAACTGAGTCATGTGACCGACGCCCTGCGCGACCTCGACGTCAACGCTCCGGATGCCCGGCAAACGCTGGACATGGCCGTGCTTAACCTGGAGGGCATTGCCGAGAGCGTGGAATGCCTGGAGGCTAATTTTGTGCCCGTCGGCGAGGAGGCCCCCCATGCCGTTGCATGAGCGCATCCGATCCGTGGGCATCCGGCTGGGCGCGATGGCCGGCCGAGTTAACCCCGACGACTGGCACGAGATATCCGCCCTGCGCGACGAGCTGGCGGCCCTGGCCAACGAGGCGGAATGGCTGGAAAATTTGCGAGATGCGGAGATAGCGGAAACCAAAGCGGCCGAACCCGTAGCCGAGCAACCGGCTACGAGCGACAAAAAACGCGGCAAGACCGCCAAGGAGGAAGCGTAAGCCATGAGCCAGGCTGTTACCCCCAACATCGACGCGGGCGATTACATGCGCGACGCCTGCGGCAACTGGATCGCCAAGGCGAATATTAAGGACATTGACCTGGAACGGCATGCCCTGGTGCGCGAGATTGCCCTGAAGGCCAAGGACGTGAGCGCCGCCATCACCGAGTTCAAAACGGCGGCCATGGGCGACATTGACGCGTTTGTGGACCTCTCCGTCGAGCGGTACGGCGTCAAGCTGGGCGGCAAAAAGGGCAACGTGACCCTGGACACGTTTGACGGACAATACCGCATTGAGCGTCAGGTGGCCGAGCACCTGACCTTTGACGAAGGGCTGCAGGCCGCCAAGGCGCTGATTGACGCCTGCCTGCGCGAGTGGACAGAGGGCGGCAACGCCAATGTGCGCACTCTCGTGGACCACGCATTCCGGGTGGACAAAAAAGGCAAGCTCAACACCGGGGCCATCCTGGCCCTGCGTCGCCTGAAAATTGACGACGAACGCTGGAACAGGGCCATGACGGCCATAAGCGACAGCATCAAAGTGACGGGCTCGTGCGTGTATGTGCGCGTGTACGAGCGTGACGCCAACGGCAAGTACAACCTTATTCCGCTGGACATGGCGGCGCTGTAGCCGCCAACCAGCAAACGGAGCGTAAAATGAACAAATCCGAACTGATAAAGGCGTTTAAAGAGGCCATCCAACTGCCCGCCAAACAGGCCCAGGAATACCTGGAGCGCTTTGGCGACATCGCGGCGGCGGAACTGCTGGGCGGCGGCGAGGTGCCCCTGCCCGGCATTGGCAAGCTTGTGGTCAAAGAGCGCGCCGCCCGCACGGGCCGCAACCCGCGCACGGGCGCGCCAGTGACGATCCCGGCCACGCGAATTGTGCTGCTGCGGGTGGGCAAGGATCTCAAAGAGGCGTTGAAGTAGTGCGAAACGCCCCCGCGTGGGGCGTCGTCCGGCGGCGGCGCGCCGGGCCTGATGATGCAGCCGTAAGTTTAACCACCAGGAGATACATTATGACCAGGACACAAAAGGAACTTTTTGACGGCATGAGTGAGGAACAAATAAAGATCACCGTAGAATTTTTTTCGGCCCTGTCCGCCGGGATCACGGGGGACACCCCCCCTGAAGATCTCTGCGTCGAGGTTTGGCAATGCCCCTACTGCGGGCAAAAACACGACAGCATGGAAGCCGCTGCCGCCCATGACGGCGAATGCCCCAAACACCCTGGCGTGCAAAGGGCGCTGGCGGCTGAAGCGCGGGCAAAAAAGGCCGAGGCCGAGAACGTGCGGCTGCGTGACCTTGTGGCCGAGTGGATATAGCCATGCCCGGCAACCCCACACAGCGCTTTATATTGCGCCGCACGTTTGCGGGCGCGGCGTAAGGAGGAGTCATGGGCGACAAACGCAAAATATCCACCTCCTGCCTGCTGCGGGTGGGCGGTCGCGCCCTGCGCGTGCAGCTTTCGCCGGCCGCAATCTACGGCGGGCCGGAGGGGGCCTACCGCGTGCGGGTCAACCGGGTATGGCGCAACGGGCACGACGGCAACCCCCTGTTTGTGGACCGCGGCGGTCTGGCGGCCCTGTTGTCCGACCTGATGGCCGCCGTGCGCGACCAGGGTCAGCCCGCGCCCCGGCCGCAGTTGCCTGCGGACGCGCGGGTCAGCGTTACCCTCTGGCAGGACGACGAGCCGGTGCAGGCGTCTGGCTGGACGTACAGCACGCCGATCAGAGCCGATGACGGGCTGTGGTATGTGGTGGTGAGCGCGGGCGGGCGGCGGCGCTGGGCCCGCTGCGAAGACGTGACCCTGCTGCCGCTGGCGGCCCAGCCCGGCGCCGTGCGCCGGCAGCTGCGGGGTGGACCATGCCGGCCATAGATTTTGCCACCGGCAAACCCCTGCGGCGTGCGGAGCAGCCCGCCCCGTTTACGGCCCCCCGCAAACCGGCCGCCCGTAAACGGGGCACCCTGGCGCAGGAGACGCGCAAGGCCCTGCTGGCCAAGGTGCACGTGGCCAAAAAGCAGCTGGGCCTGACGGACGCCGAGTACCGCGGCATGCTGGAGGGCAACTTTGGTTTTGCCAGCGCCGGGGACCTCTGCCTGACCGACCTCAAGCGCTTGGTGCTGCTGCTGGCGGAATACGGCTTCAAGGCCACCAAGGGCAGCGCAAAGCGGCGGGCGGCGCGCAAAAAGGCCGTGCCGGCGAATTTGCAGCCGGGCGCAGATGACCCTCTGGCAACCAAGCCGCTGCTGGAAAAGATTGAAGCCCTGCTGGCCGAGAAAGGCCGTGTGGAGGGCACGCACGTGCCCTGGGGCTATGCCGTGGCGATCCTGAAACAGCAGTCCGGCAATGTGACCCGCTGCTTTGAGCATGCGACGGCTGACCAACTGCGCGGGGTCATTGCCGCGCTCACGCGCGACGCGCGGCGCAAGGGCCGGAGGGCTTACTGATGGCAGCCGTGTGGGTAAGTTACGGCGAGCTTGCGTCGGTAATCGGCGATGAGATGGCACGGGTGCTGTGCCGCCTGCGCGGCGGCGTGTCGCTGCACATACCCAAACAGGCCACAGCCGACGCCGTGCTGGCCCCGTTTATCGGCTTGCCCGCCTTGCGCGCCCTGGCCTCGGTGTATGGGGGCTTAACCATTGCCGTGCCCAACAGGCGCAGGGACGAACCGCGCAAGGGGCAGGTCATAGAGATGCTTGAGGCGGGCATGAGCGCGCGCGATATTGCCCTGCAACTGGACGTGACAGAACGCTACGTGCGCCATGTGCGCGCATGCGCGCGCCCCAGCATCAAACAGGCCAGCCTGTTCGACTTCTAGCCCTAGCCCTGAACAATATCAGGGCACACAACAAAGCCCCCCTGCGGCATAACTAGCTGCAAGGAGGGCTTTTTTATGCCCATCGATACCGCAAACGAGTCTTTGTATTCCAAGCTGCTGCTTACCCTGCGCCCCCTCTATGACTTTCGGGCGTGGTTGTTGCTGCTGATCTGCCTTGGAGTGGGCATGGTTGTAGACCCTGTGGCCACACTGGGGCTGGCCGGTTATCTGGCCTACGTCATCGGCATGTGGGGCGCTGCGCTCATGCTGTCCAAGATCCTTACGCCGTACATCCGGCTGTCCGCGCATGCCAGGTCGGCCCTGAGCGGCAACATGGCCGCCGCCATCGTTGTGCTGGCCCGCGTGTTACTGCTGATCTGTATCGCCATCAGCATCATGGCCTGGGGCAAATAGCATGATTCGGCTGTACGCCTCCGCTTTGCCTGTGCTGGCCGTCCTGTATCTGCCCCTGCTCTGGGCAGAGCACCGGGCGTACAGCCCGGAGTTTTACGATCCCTCCATTTATGCGGGCCAGGTGGAGCAGGAAACCTGTTACGGGCTGCAGTCAAAACGCTGCTGGAATCCCAAGACCGAGCTGCGCACCAGCCGCGAATACGGCTTTGGCCTTGGCCAGATTACCGTGGCCTATGACAGTGCCGGGCGCGTGCGGTTTAACAATTTTACAGACGTCAAGGCGTACCACGCCAGCCTCAAGGCATGGAAGTGGGAAGACCGCTATAATCCGCGTCTGCAGTTGCGGGCGCTGATCCTCAAAGACCAGGTCAACTGGAACGCCCTCAAAGGCTGTGCGACGGACGAAGACCGCGCCGCCATGATGGTGTCCGCGTACAACGGCGGCCTGGGCGGCGTGCTGCAGGACCGGGCCTACTGCGGCCGCATTGCGGGCTGCAACCAGGGCCGCTGGTTTGGGCATGTGGAAACGCACAGCCGCAAAAGCCGGTCCGGGCTTGGCAAGCAGTATGCGGACAAGAGCCCCTATGGCATAAACCGAGCTTACGTGCGCAACGTTATGGGCGAGAAGCGCGAGCGCTACCGCCCGGCGCTGGCCACGTTGGCGCAGGGGGGGGGATTGTGAGCGCCCTGTACAAGATTGTGGCGGCCGTGCTGCTGGCCTATGGCCTGGCGGTGAGCGGCGTGGCGCTGTGGCGGGCCTGGCAGCTGGACACGGCCCAGGCCAGCATTGCCAGCCTGACCAAAGACCTGGCGGCGGCCCAGGCCGACGTCGCCCGCTGGGAGGCTGCCGCCAAGGCCAAAGACGTTGCGGCCGCGGCCCAGGCGCAACTGGCGGCGTCCTGCCTGCAGCGCGCGGCGCAAGCCCAGACGGATGCCGCAGCCATTGCCGACATTATGGGCCAGGCCAAGCCCAGCGATATCGCGCCGGAGCAAGCCCGGCAGGGGGTGGACGATGCCACGCGCCAACGTGCTGCGGATATGCTTAACCGTCCTTGGTAGTCTGGCTTTGGGGCTGGGCGGCTGCGCCGTCAGAGACGCCGCGCCCACACCCGCGCCGGAGACCGCCAAGGTACAGCGTTGCGCCCGCCCGGCTAAGCCCACGCTGCCCAAAATCCGCGGAGACATCCCCTTTGACCACCCCGACCAGGTGGAGGCTTTGCTGACGCGCGACGCCCGGCTGCGGGTGTACTCCGCCCAGTGCAACGACGCTCTGGACTGTTACGACGCCCAGGCTGAGGGGGGCAAATGAGCCTCTGGGAAATTTTTTGGCGCTACGGCTGGCTGTGCTCGCTGCTGATCAGCGCGCTGGCCTTGTGGGTTAACTGGAGCTTGTCCCGGCAGTTTGTGACGCACGCATTTTTTGCGTCGTACAGCAAGGGGCTGGACGAACGGTTCAAGCAGCTTGAACAGCGCCAGGCCGAAACGGAGAACCTGCAAAAACAGATCGCGGCCAGCCTGGCCGCCCTGCCCACCGCCAAAGATCTGCACCGGCTGGAGGTGAGCCTCACGGGCATAGATGGCGCGGTCAAGGCCAGCCAGGCCGAAGTGCGCGGCATGGGCCATTCCATCACCCGCATTGAGCGGGTGGTGGACATGTTTACGGAAGCCCATATGGGAGGAAGCAACTGATGTCGCACAACGACGCATTCCAGGCGCGGATGATCGAAGACCGCCGCCTGGTTATCCTGCGCTACCTTGACGAAGAGCCCGATGGGCGCATGAGCGTGAGCCTTATGGCGGACGCGCTGGAAATTATGGGGCACAAGGTGCCGCGCGCCACGGTGCTGGATGATGCCGGCTACCTGGAGGGCCTGGGCCTGCTGCGCGTGGAATATGTGGGCAGCGTGTCCATGCTGCGCCTGACCGGGCGCGGGAGTGAGGCGGCCAAAGGGCTGATTGAGGCGCCTGGCGTCAAGCGCCCGGCCCGCGGCACGGAGTAGCCCCATGCCCCGCAAAAGCAGCGTTGCCCGCCTGTCGCCGGATCTGCGCCGGCAGATAGACAAAGCCCTTACCGACGGCCGTATGACCCTGGACGAGCTGCACGCGTTTGTGGCGGGCAAGTGCGCGGCCGCCGGGGCCGATGCTCCCTCGCGCACGGCCCTGTGGCGGTACTCCACCAATTTTTCTGCCGCTGCTCAGGTCATGCGAGAGAACCGCGACATGGCCCGCGCTCTCGCCCAGGAATTGGGCGCGGAGAGTGTGGAGGGAGAACAGGGGCGGCTGTTGGTGGAAATGCTGCGGGGCCTTGTGTACCGCACCATGCAGGAACGCATGACGGAACCGGATGCAAAATTTGACCCGGCGGAAGTGGACAAAATCGCCCGCAGCCTCAAGAACCTGTCCCAGGCCATGAGCCTGGAAGCGGACTTTGCCAAACGCATCAAGGATGAGGCTCGGCGTGAGGCGCAGGCACAGATACGCGACCGCATAAAGGAACTGGGCACGGCGGCAGAACTGAAGGAATTGTCGGACGAAGAGCTGGCGCAAAAACTGGCGGAGCTGACGGCAGAAAAAGGCCTGATCTAGGTAAACAGCATGCGTAAACACTCCCCCCAGGCTGATCTTGCAGCCCGTTTACAGCGGGAGCAGCAGCGGCGCGTATTGCTTGCGGAACAGGCCCGGCGGCACATGGCCGATTTTGTCAGCTATATCATGCCGGACTACATCCATAGCCGATTTTCGCGCGAGGTATGCGCAGCACTGGACGATTTTCTGGAAGCTGTAGTGGCTGAAAAGCGCCCTGTTGATCTATTCCAGGCCCCCCCGCAGCACGGTAAAAGCCAGCTTGTCAGCCGTATGTTTCCTCCCTTTGCCCTGGGGCGCTTCCCTGATCTGCGTATCGCCGCTTGCTCTTACGCCGCCGACCTGGCGCGGGATATGAACCGCGACGTGCAGCGCATCATGTTGAGCGACGAATATGCAACGCTGTTTCCTGAATCCTCCCTTAACCCCAAACGCGTGGTGACCATGGAAGGGCTTGCCCTGCGCAACTCTGACCGCTTCGATATCGTGGGGCGGCGCGGGTATTATGTTTGCGCGGGTGTCGGTGGCCCGCTGACGGGTAAAAGCGTGGACATCGGCATCATTGACGACCCCATTAAAAACGAGGAAGAGGCGCGCTCGGCGGCGGTCAAGCGCGGCATTGAGGGCTGGTACAACACCGTTTTTCTCACGCGTCTGTCCCGTAAAAGCGGGCACATCATCATGGCCACCAGCTGGGCAACCGATGATCTGATTGGCGTGGTGGCCAGAAAAAACAACCGGGTTAAGCACTACAAGTTCCCGGCCATAGATGACCAAGGGCACGCTTTGGTGCCGGACCTGCACCCGCTGGAAAAGTTGCTGGAGACAAAAGGCAACCTGTCCCCGACCCAATGGAGTGCCCTCTACCAGCAAAGCCCTGTGGCTGATGGCGGCAATATTTTTGATGAGTCGTGGCTGAAGCTGTGGACGCCGGGGAGCCTGCCGGAACGCTTTGACGAGGTTATCCAGTCCTGGGACATGACGTTCAAGGACACAGACGGCAGCGACTTTGTGGTGGGTGAGCTGTGGGGCCGTGCCGGTATCAGTTATTATCTGCTGGAGCAGGTGCGCGCTCGTATGGGCTTTACGGCCAGCAAGGCAGCTGTACTCTCCATGTGTATGCGCCACCCGGAAACAACGGCCGTGCTTATTGAAGATAAGGCCAACGGCCCGGCAGTTATGGACGCCTTGCGCGAAGACGTGCCCGGCCTGGTGCCTGTGGAGCCGGACGGCTCCAAGATTGCTCGCGCTTATGCGGTCACGGCACTGTTCAGCGCAGGAAATGTCTATCTGCCTGCACACTCGCCGTGGCTGGCTGACTACAAGGAAGAGTTGGTGGCCTTCCCCGCTGGCGCGCATGACGATCAGGTGGACGCCACAACCCAGGCCTTGCGCTATTTGAAGAGTCACGGACTCAGCACATGGGAGAAATTAGCTGATGGTTAAAACCCGCGCATCACGCCCGGCGTTTCGGGCCACAAACCGTCGCAGCGTGCGCGACGGTTTTCAGAATTTTTCGGCCAAGCTGGGGCTTGCCCAGGACAACATGCTGGCCCAAAGCGGCTACGTGCAGGGCGGCTATCTTAGCCGCGATCAACAGCAGCTGGACGACATGTACCGCACCAGCTGGCTGGTGGGCCGCACCGTCAACGTGGTGGCAGAGGACATGGTGCGCGGCGGCGTGGACGTGCGCGCCCAGTGGGACGCCGGCAAAACGGATGATCTGCTGCGCGAACATCGGCGTGTGGGCTGCCCCGGCCGACTGAGCGACGCCATCAAGTGGGGCCGCCTGTACGGCGGCGCGCTGGCCGTGTTGCTCATCGACGGCGATGACCTGTCCACGCCGTTGGAGGTGGACAGCATCCCCCAGGGCAGCTTTTTGGGCCTGCATGTGCTGGACCGCTGGCAGGTGCAGCCCAGCAGCGAGCTTATTACGGATCTCGGCCCCATGCTGGGCTACCCCCTGTATTATACGGTCAACGGCATGGGGGGCATGGCTGGGGAGCGCATCCACCACACCCGCGCCCTGCGTTTTGTCGGCCTTGAGTTGCCGTACCAGCAGCGCATTGCCGAACAGCACTGGGGGGCTAGCGTTGTGGAACAGATGCAAAGCCGCATGCTGGCATATGACAGCGCCACAGAAGGCAGTGCAAACCTGCTTTATAAGGCGTTCTTGCGCGTTATCGGCGTTGACGGCCTGCGGCAAATACTGGCGTCTGGCGGCAAGGCCGAGCAGGCGTTGGTTCGCCAGTTTGAAATGGTCCGCCAGATGCAGAGCAATGAAGGCATCACTCTGCTGGACAAGAATGATACGTTCACGACTGCCGGTTATAGCTTCGCGGGTGTTTACGATGCCATGCAGGCCTTTGCCGAGCAGATAGCCGGAGCCACCGGCATACCCTTGGTGCGCTTGTTGGGGCAAAGCCCCAAGGGCTTTTCCACGGGTGAGTCAGATTTGCGCACCTATTACGACACCATTGCCACTTTGCAGGACGACGATCTGCGGCCCGCGCTTAACGTGATCTTTGCCGTTCTGTCCCGCCACCTGTGGGGCGAGAGCTTGCCGGACGGATTCAGCTTTGAGTTTGAAAGTCTCATGCAGCCGTCGGAACTTGAAAAATCACAAATTGCCACATCTGATGCCCAGGCCGTGGCGGCGCTCATTCAGGGTGGCATCATTACCCCCAGCCAGGGGTTGGCCGCCCTGCGCGACAGTGCCCGCGTGACCGGGCGTTTTGCGGACATCAGCGATGTGGACATTGCCAGTGCGGAAAAGGCCGAGCAGGCACCGCCACTGCCGCCGCTGCCCACACAACAGCCCAAACCAACCTTTACGCCGCTGAGCATGGCCAATGGCAATCCCGCCGCTCAATAGTCCCGTGACCGCAAGCACGGCACTCTGGCCCGGCCTGGCCTGGTCGTGGGCCGATGCAGCCACCGCCAAGGCCGGAGTGTTTACGCCCTCCCGCGCGGCGGAGCGTGGTTACGAGCGCACCCTGCGCAGCCTGGCCGGGCAGATATCACAGGTGCTGACCAACCACCGGCCCCAGGATGCGGAGGACATTTTGCGCACCTACGCTGAAACCATCACGCCCTGGGCGCAGCAAAGCGCAGCCAACATGCTGGACGGAGTGGCGCGCGGCAATCTTGATCAGTTCCGGCACATCGCCAACCGCATGGGTCTGGACATGCGCATGTTTCTGGCGGGTGACCCCATTGGCCAGACCGTTGCCCAGCGCATTGCGGCCAACACAACCCTGATCAAGAGCTTGCCTCTGGAGGCGGCTATGCGCGCGGGTGCGCTGGCCCACGAGGGACTGATCAGCGGCATGCGGGCCGAAGACATGGCGGCAGAGCTGGCCAGCATTGGCGGCACAACCATGAGCCGGGCGCGCTGTATTGCGCTGACCGAGGTCAGCAAGGCCAGCACGGCGCTGACTCAGGCACGGGCCGGATCAGTGGGCAGTGATGGCTACATCTGGCGCAGTGTGCGCGATGGGGCCACACGCCCCAGTCACCGGGCGATGGAGGGCAAATTTGTGTCATGGGACAGCCCGCCCACTCTGGACGGCATGACTGGCCACGCCGGAGAATTTCCGTATTGCCGCTGTTACCCTGAGCCGGTTATCCCCAGAGGTGACGACACGCGTAAAACCTTTGCCGTCAGTCTGCCCACCCATGTTCAGGAACAGGCCAGGGGGGAACAGAGATTGTATACGCAGTGGGAGCGGAGCCAGGGGGCCGAGGTTGTGCGCCATGTGCCGGGTGCTCCATTATATAATGTAGAGCGGGCGCAACTGGACATGGGCAAACTGTCGGCCTACGCGCTTGACCCCGACCACCCGCGCGGCGGCGACAAAGCGCGCGTTTTTGCCTCCGCACTTGGCCTTGGCCCGCAGGACGCGGGCTGGCTGCGCGACCAAGTCATGCAGCAACTGCCCACCGTGGCTGCCCTGGTCAAACCCGGCACGCAGTACGGCCAGCGGTTTGACGCCATGGTGCCCGTAACCGGCCGCAACGGCAAGACGGTTGCGGTCAAAACCGTATGGCAGTATGATTATGTGGATGGCGGCATACGCACCGCCCCACGGCTTATCACCATGTATGTGGACAACTGACATGCTGCGCGATCTTGACGACATCCGCCTGACCCAGGCCATAACCAGCAAGGGCGGGGCCGACCTTGTGCGCCGTGCCGTCACTCTGCCTGCGGGAGCGGAAGGCACGGTCATGAGCGCGTACCCCAACGGCGCGGCGGATGTGGAGTTTTACGTCGGCGTCAGCGACAACGCGCCGTATGGGTACATGCTGGTGACCCTGGAGCCGGGGCAGTTTGAGCATATCGCCTGAATTTGCCGCCTGCCGCCCCGAACACGCCCGTGGCGCACCATCATGCCCAAACGGCGAAAAGATTGCGCACGCGGCGCGGTAAACGCCCGTAAACACCATAGCCACAGCAAGGCGTCCTGAACAATTTCAGGGCGCCTTTTTTTGCGCCTTCCGCGCATGGTCTGTCCATGCGCATCTATACCACCGCCAACTTGTCGGAAAACATCTCCAAAACCCCAGAGGGCTACCTGCTTTGTCAGGGGGCCGCCCTGGCCCGCACCGGCGTCATGGCCTATTTGCCGGACGAGGTGCCGCCGGAAATCGTTACAGGGTTCGACGGCGACCAGGTGCTGATTGCCCGCGACGCCGCCGAAGTCTTTGCGCCGGCCACTCTGGCCAGCTTTGAGGGCAAGCCCTTCACACTCGACCACCCCTCTGAGGACGTGAACCCCGACAACTGGTCCGAGCTGGCCCACGGCATTGTGACCAACGTGCGCCGAGGTGACGGCCGCCGGCAGGATCTGATGCTGGCCGACATCCTGATTACCGAGGCCGATGCCATTGATGCGGTGCTGCATGACGGCATGCGTGAGTTGTCGTGCGGGTATGATTGTGATTTCGAGGTGATCCGCCCCGGCGTGGGACGGCAAATCAATATTATGGGCAACCATGTGGCGCTGGTAGACCACGGTCGGGCCGGGGCGCGCTGCAAAATACAGGACAACAGGGAGACAGCCATGAAAGACAAAAAAAAGTCCAGCCTGGCAGACCGGCTGCGCCGCATGCTCAAGGACGCCGAAACCGAAGAAGCCAAGGCCCCGCAGGACGAGGAAACGCCACCCGCGCAGGATGAGGAAACCCCCGCGCCCGTCGCCACGGATGACGATGTGGCGGCCAGCCTGGAGGAGATCAAGCTCATGCTACGCACGTTGCTCGAGGCGCTGAAGCCGCAGGCGCAGGATGAAGGCCCGGACCAGAACGCCCAGGACGAGGACGATCCGCAGCAGGACGAAGACCCGGACCAGGGCG
>ERZ836877.2933-NODE-2933-length-20468-cov-4.892813_pt1 | contig 20468 bp, 15 predicted proteins | sample MGYA00519469_ERZ836877 | MGnify/ENA primary metagenome ERZ836877 (study PRJEB31850, sample SAMEA3708809) | human gut metagenome | biome: human gut; feature: human-associated habitat; material: faeces | place: China | collected 2014 ... | reverse complement strand
TTCGCCATTTATTTCGCCAAAAGCGTGTATGGGCGTGTATCGACGTGTACTGACGTGTAAATCCTCCATCACTTATCTCGCGCTTTCGGTCCCGGTCGATGGCAAAATACAACCGGGATACAAAAATGGGCGAAAAAGGGGTCAGAATCCGTTAGAATCTGTCAGAAAGGGTATGAAAAAAGCGTGCTGTAAAGCACGCTGTACTAACGGATTGTGATAGATTTTGACGGATTGTGACAATTATGTCATTTGCCGATGCAGAAATGGGAGAAGATGGAGGTGAGGAGGTCGGCGGTGGTGACGGCGCCGGTGACGAGGCCGAGGTGGTGAAGGGCTTCGCGTACGTCTTGGGCTACGAAGTCGGTGGGAATGCCGGTCTGAAGGCCGTCAATGACTCGTTGCAATGCTTCGGCACCGGCAGTCAGGGCTTCGTAATGACGGGCGTTCGTTACAATCAGCTCGTTTTCGGGATTATGCTCGGTTGTGGCCATGCTCACCAATGCGGATTTCAGCCCGTCAATCCCGGAACCTGTCCTGGCACTGATGGTCAGCACGGGACAGCCGGCAGGCAACGCTTCGAGAATCTTATCTGTGACCGCGCTGCCGCTGAGATCCGATTTTGTAAGGATTACAAACCGTTTGCTTTCAGTTGAGGCTGTAATGGATGCAAGCTGGGCGTCAAGGGTTTGTGTGGGGTCGACCAGCCAAAGGGTGACGGCGGCGCGTTCTATGTGGTCTTTGGCGCGCTCTATGCCGATGCGCTCCACGGTGTCGGCGGTGTCGCGGAGGCCGGCGGTGTCGATAAACCGGAACAGTATGCCTCCGATTTCGCGTGTGTCCTCGATTATATCGCGTGTGGTGCCGGGGATGTCGCTCACTATGGCCTTGTCGCTGTCAAGCAGACGGTTCAGTAACGTGGACTTGCCTACGTTTGGCGCGCCGGCTATGGCTACGGGGACGCCCTCCTTGAATGCGCGTCCTGATTTGTATGAAAGTGCAAGACGTTGCACAACTGCCAGCGTTTCCTTTGCGGAATTGATCAGTTGCGTGCGGTCGGCAAATTCTACGTCCTCCTCCGAGAAGTCGAGTTCAAGTTCCAGCAGTGAGCCGAAATGAATTAGCTGTTCGCGCAGTTCGTTGAGCTTACGTGAGAATGCGCCGGACATTTGCGAGAGGGCGAGTCGGTGTGCGGCGCGCGATTCGGCGGCAATCAAATCGGCCACAGCTTCGGTCTGCGCCAGGTCCATGCGGCCGTTGGCGAAGGCGCGCTGCGAGAACTCGCCGGGTCCGGCGGGTTTGGCGCCGCAGCGCATAAGCTGGTTCAGTGCCTCGCGCTGGATCCAGCGAGATCCGTGCACGGAAATCTCCACGGTGTCCTCGCCGGTAAATGAATTCGGAGCGCGGAACAGCGTGATGACGGCCTGGTCCAGCACAGAACCGTCTTTCTGCAATATATTGCCCAGATGCGCGGTATGCGAGGCGCATTGCGCCAAAGGTTTGCCGCGCCACATCTTCTGCACTATGTCGAAAGCATCGCTACCCGACACGCGGATCACGGCAATGCCGCCCTGTCCGGCCGGAGTGGCGATGGCGGCTATGGTGCGTTCGGTATCAGTGAGTTGCATAATCAGTTGCGTCTGTTCCACTCGCGGAATGATGATACGGCCTCCACCTTGTCCTCGATGGAATCGGGCAGGTTGTAGAAGAAATCCAGTCCAGTCAGTTTCTCCACCTCATCGACGGTGGTGACGTAGTTCTCCATGTTGCCGGGCGACGACATGTTGGGATATACGAAGGCGATGCTTCGCGACTCCTTTACGTACGGAGCCAGCAACACCTTGTAGAAAGCGCTTGGTACACGGACACCGGCCTTACCGATGCGTTTGGTGTCGGACGGTTCGTAGATGGGACCGGCCACTATCACGATGGCCGAATCGCGCACAGCCCAATTTCGTTCCTTGTTCTCCAGCGTGTTCCAGGCGCCGCTGTTCAGCGAATGGTCCTGCGGACACATGTTGGCCATGACGAAGCAGTCGTTCATGGCCTCGGGGCTCCATTTCTGGTCGGCGGCAGGGCAGAGGTGACCGCGGTCGTAACCGGAGCGTGTATAGTCGCCGGTGGTGGGGCAGTTCTCAATATCCTCATCCTGCCAGAAACTGTTGGAACGTGACGCCGGGCCGTCCGTTTCCGAGCCGAGAAGTTCCCACGCCACCCATTCGGGGGTGCGGTTGTCGGGATTGAAGGCCAGCCGGAATCCGGTGTAATCCTTGCGGATGGCTTTGGACGACGAGCCGCGCACCAGGTCCAAGTCCCGGTACGCGGCATTATTATTCTGAGCTGCAGAGGGCCGGGCTTCTGCAGCTGTTTCCTGTTTTTCCTCGCTTTGTTCCGCTTTTTCGCGGCGGTTCATGCCCACGGCCATCACTATAGCCGCGGCGGCAACCAATGCTATGACTAAAAACTGTTTCATCACCGCAAAGTTAGCGAGAAACGGCGAGATAAGCAAACTACATGTCCACGGGCACGTATACGGTGCGTGACTGCGATGGTAAGCGTATGGCCTGGCGCCGGGTGTCCGGGCCGGATCCGGTGACGTACTTCTGGTTCTTGAATTCCAGGAAGAACCGCACCTGCGCGAATGTGGCGAAGCGCATCACGGCATTCTGCGAGAAGCGGTCGGGATTGTCCTTGTCCCAGGTATGGTCGCCGTTCTCGCCTATGGGATAGTGGTAGGGCTTCTGGTCAACGAATCCATGTTTGAATATCAGGCCGTCGTTGCCCTGTTCCCAGCAGTTCCATGCGTGATGCGACACTACGGTCATGCCCTTCATATACTCCGATATGCTGAACGAGCCGTCGATGTTGCCGGGGTAGATGAAGAAGTTGCCGTCGCCCTCGCTGGCCAGACCGTTATAGCCGAATATGCGGCCGTGCGATTTCAGATTGAACCCCGACACATTGCCGGGATACATGTTCAGGTCGTGGAAGAACAGATACTTGCCCTTCATGAAGGCGTCGTGCGGCGACTCAAGCGGGCCGTTGTCATCGCGGGTCTGTATCTGGTTGGACATCAGCTTCACCGTAGACTGCTTGCCCAGGTAATGGTGCAGATAGATGTAGTCGGTCATGGTGGGAATCCTGTAGCGGGCGATACTCTCGTCCGACTCCGGCACGAGGCCCGGTTCCAGCAGCGCGCGGTAGTTGTACAGCAACGGTATTTCCAGCAGATGGTCCGGATACTGCAGGCCGTCGTGATATTCCGAGTAAGGGTCGGCCATGGCGTCGGCTCCTGAATAACTGCCCATAACAATCTGCGGCAGCATGGGATACACGTATCCCGACACGGGAACCGGCATTTCCCATCGGGGATATAGATCGGGATGCAGGAATACTTTGCCGGGTTCGTTCTTTATGTTGTAACACCTGAGTGGAGTGCCGTTGGTCAGGGTCTTGCCCCGGAACGACTTCGACATCCAGAACTGGTTGAAGCCAATCTTGACGAGGGGATAGGCACGGCGTTCCATCTTGCCTTCGGAGTTGATTCGCTTGTCGACCAGGCAGTGTGGCAATGTATAGCCCACGCGGTTCCCCGAAGCATCTGTTGCTCCGGAATAGGGGTCGTACGACACGTAAGGCCTTGATCCATCGGCGGGTATGGCCACATGTCCCTGCTCGCTGGCCGTCTGATTTGTGATTCTGAGACCCTCCGGCAGCGTGAACGACGACAGCCTGTTCTCTATGCCGTCCCAGGTGATGCGCGAGCCGTGCATGTAATATTCCGTCCAGGTCTCTGAGCTGGCGCCGTAAGTGCCATAGCTTTTCCATGTATGACCGTGGTCGGCCAGAAACATTCCGAAATGCTTGTCCGCGCCGTGTCCGGCGTAGTTGTGAGGTTTGGGCCAGGCGTAGCCGTCCTCGTCATCGGCTATGCCGCTGAATGTGTTCTTGCGCACGTCGTACACGAAGCGCAACACGGTGCCTTCGGATAGGTCGGGCGTCCTGCCGTCGGGCTGCAGGTTATAGAACACCCAGGCCTGTGAGTTGACGCGCATCGGGCCGTCGGGACCGCCGGGATACGTCGGATCGTCGAAACCCTCCCATTTTGTGTCCGTCTGGTTCCAGCGCAGGTATTCGCGGCACAGCAGGCCCACCGGCCGTCCCGTCTGCGGGTCGAGCACGTCCAGCACCCACGAATCGTCGTCGGTCACATCGGGCGACGGCGAATTCTTGCGCAGCAGCGTGAACACGTAGTTGCGCCCGGGCAGCAGCTCCAGGTCAAGGCGCAGGGTATATTCGTGCACGCCGTCACGGCCGTAGTGACTTATTATCTTGGTCCCGGACGGTATCGTGCGGTTGGCCGGCACAACGGCCCGGTAATGGTCGGCATCGGTGGAGTAGGGGGCGTACAGCGCCGTGATGTCGGTCGCGTTTCCGTCCGTGCCGTAGCCCAACTCGTCCGGGCCGTCCGCGGTCAGGTCTATGCCCGAAGCCGAGAGTGGCTGGCCGAGAATCTTAACGTTGTTGAAGAAATCGTTACCCTCGGCCTGGGCTATGACCGTGACGGACGCCATGGCATGGTCCAGCGCCACCAGGCACTTAGTGTCGGAAGCATGGGCCACATCCCACAGCAGGTCCGAGCTTTCGAACGCGCCGTCCTGCTGCTGGTCGGCCATTACGGAATGTTCCAGATTGCGGGCTTTCTCCATAGTCATCTCCGGATCGTAAGGATAATAGAACAGATAGTCCGTGGTCTGTTTGGTAAGCTCGGTGCCTTCCACGGCGGGAACGAGCACCTGGCGGTCGCCTACACTCCTGACGGCATACGGCACGTTTTTCGGGTCTGAGGCGTTCCCGAGGTTGAACGCCCCGAAGATGTCCCCCTCATCGGCCACCGTGCTCCAGTCGGAAGTGACCGACGCACGGGTGCCGCGGCCGTCTCCGGTGTCCAGCACGAAGAAGTAACCCTCGGTCGGATCGGAGGCTCCGGGCATCTCGGGCATGCGGTCGGCGCACGACATCATGACAGCGCTCCCAACCATACCGCAAAGCCCTATAAGTATATGTCTGATATATTTGGGCATTTTCTTAACTTTCTCAACTTTTTACTCTATCCTTCAGTCTTCTTCAATCAGTATGTCGTCGCCGGGAATCCAGTCGTTGATGCGGAATTCCCATTCGAACTCGGCTCCCGGAAGATCGGGACTCGGGATGCCCACGATGTTGAATCGGTATATGCGGTTGCGGCGCACGTTCCACAGGGTCGTCATGTCGGGCTTGCCGTCGATGTATCGGGCTATGAGTATCCGGCCGGACATCGGCTCCCCTTCGGCGGTGACGTAGTTGACATTGACGTCTACCGGTGTCTCGGCCACGTTGAGCGATTCGGGCAGATATATGCGTGCCGTTCCGTCCGCGGCTTCAGTATATAATGTCGACAGCCCTGTGTCGGCTTTGTGACGGAAAGGATCGGCGTTGTTTATGGCCGATGTATTCAGATGCGTGTTCCACCCCGAGGGAGTCACGCACCCCGACTCCGCGGCGTTGTCCACCCGGACCGAAACGAGCCGGGAACCGTGCATGTCCTCGGGCCACAGCACCTCGATGGCGGCCATGGCGCGAAGCATGTCTACGGTTCCCGCGTCGAATGCGGTGCCCGGAGTCAGGGAGCCAAGACTTATGTCCTTGGCTCCCCACATCGGGATGGCGTCGAAATCAGAAAAAGCGCCACCCTTGGAGAATGTCATGGACTCGGGCGAATCAAAATCAAAATCGGAATTGGCTGTCACAATCAGCTTGACGGACTCGCTTTTCAGACGGTCTATGTCGATGACGGGCGCTATTCTGCCCGACAGCAGCACGAGTCCGTCCGGAGTGACGGTGGCAGCGTCGTAATAAGGTTCTATGCGTGCCGCAAGCTCGAGGCCGTTGCCGGAATATGTGTACAGAGCCGCGTTGACGGACCCGGTCAGAATAATGCGGTCGAAGCTGACGCCATCTTCCCCGCCGGTTATTGACTCACGGTCGTCCCGGGTGCCGAGCGAGCCGGGATCGATGGTGAGCGTCATGGAGTACAGGCCGTCGGCCCTGCCGTGGTCGGGCGAGTCATGACCCGCGCACGAAGCTAAGGCCATGACTGCGGAGCACAGCGCGAATATGTTGGGTATATGTCGTTTCATTGTTCAAAGTCTATGTCCTGGAGCACGATCTTCCAGCCGTTGATGTATAGGTATGCTCCGAGCCATCGGCCGTCGGTTACTGGCAGTTCCACCACGTATTCGTCCTGACGGTCCAGAAATTCCTGGTCCGACATGTCGGGATACTGCATTTCCTTGTACCGGAGTATGATGTCGTTGAGAGGGAAGTCGGCTATCGAGACATTGTCGATGCCGCGGATAGCCAGTTGATTGTCGCGTTCGTTCATCAGGCGCACCGTTGTGATGTCGGCCAGCGCCACCTTCTGACCCGGCTGTGAGTCGCGGGACTGCAGCACGCCGATCTGCTGCTGCCAGGGCGTGTAGGAGATGGTCTCCGAATCAAGCAGCTCGTTGCGGTGGCTCATCACGCCGTTGCTCTCGGACAGGGTGTAGACGAAATTGTCGAGTGTGATGTCCTTGCCGCGCTCGTCGCGCAGGATGATGTATATGTGATTGGTGTTCTTCAGTAGAGGCACCTCGTAATTATATAGCGTGCCGGGCCTCGGCTCCGACGCCTTGGGGTGGATCACCACATTCTCCAGCCGTCCGAAGAACAGAGGCTTCAGGTCAGTGTTGGAGACGTTGGGCACCTCGGTGTAGAGTCTGCATGTAAGGTCGCTGATATGGTCGCCTATTTCCAAGTCGGGCACGATGAAGTCGCGGTCGCGGAGTCCCGCGCCGATGCCGCCCCAAGCCACTACGGTGTAGGTGCCCGGCTCTAAGTCGTCAAGGCCTATCGAGAAGTCGGGCCGGGCCAGGGCGGCGCCCTCTTTCGAGCGCGTCCATGCCAGACGCCCGTCCGTGTCGAACCCCCATACCTGAATGGAGGTGACCGCATCGTTGAAGATGTCGGTGTACAGCATGTTGTAGTCGTAACGGAATGTCAGCGAATGCGAGGGATCGCAAGGCACGCCGTCTTCCAGAATACCGGCGTCGCATCCTGACAGCATGATTGACACGGCTGTGGCAACACCTGTCAGAGTATGTTTGAGAAAAGGGGGCATAATGTGTGTGAAGTAGGTAATGTAGTCCTGACGGTACCGGGGCCGTCAGGTATAATGTGCGTTTTTGATAGTATCGGGGCCCGCCGGCACGGCACGCAATGGCCGCACGGACGCGCCCCGAAGGATTAGAATCAGGATCCCTTGATCAGATGGATATTATTCAAAGTTTACGTCCTGGCTTACGACCTTCCACTTCAGGATGTTGATGCGCGCGGCGATGTAGAAACCGTCCTCGTCCACGGGCGTATCGGGAATGATTTCGCGGTCGGGATCGAACACAGGTACCCCCAGGCCCTTCAGACTGTTGAGCGACAGGTCGTAGACGTGGTTGCGCACGATGCCGTTCAGCGCGTTGCCGGCAGCGTCGGTGCCGAAGTGCTCGATGTTTACGTACCAGTATGCCATACCGTCGTTCCAGAATTTCACGCGATATGCGTTGCCGGTCAGGAAGGTATTGATGTCGGTAGCCGAAACGGTCTCGCCGTTCTTGGTGAATACGGTTCCCTCTGCGGTGGCGAGCTGAGCCACGGTCTGCCATGACTCGATGCCTGCGGGCTGCGCCCACTTCAGCTGCTCAGGAGCGATGGTCACTGACTCGGTGCCGGTATTGATGCGGTATCCGGCGTTCTTCAGCACGTTGGCCATGATGTTCATGGCTCCGGCGGGAGTGTAGAACTGACCCGCGTACTTCACGAAGCTCAGGGGCTCGCCGTTCTCGTCCTTGAGCTGACCGGTCACGAGCACCGAAGTCCTGGTGTCGCCGGTGTTCTCCTGCACATAGAAGTGCCGGGCGGAAGCCGCGGATGTGTTGCCGATGGTGTTCCAGCTCTGGTTGCTGAACTCGGTGTTAGATGTGGTTGCCCAGTACGAACGCTTGTTGGCGGCGTCGTTCCAGTTCCAGCTGAAGTCGATGCCGCTGATGTCCTTCACCAGGTTGGAGTTCTGTGCCACGTTAGCCACCTCGATACCTACGATCTCAGGCTTCACGGTCACTGTCTGGCCGCTTACGATGATGTCGGAACCCTCAACGTTGGAGAGCATGGAGGTCTGGACCTTGGACAGAACGCGCTCCACGTATATCTCCACGGGGTTGTTTTTGGCAGCCTCGGCACTTGCGGCGATGTGTCCGGCGATGGGCGTCGCGGTCACGGTGTTGCCACCCTCGTTATATACGGAGTTGGTCATTACGAACCCGTGGTCGGTACCGCTGTAGTCGCCGGCTATGCCGATCACCTGGGTCAGTGTCTTGCCGGCGAAGTCAGCCCCGGCGGGAGCGTTGAGGATGGCCAGCACGTGGGTGGTGGCGATGTCCTTCTGGTTGTCGACCACGAGTACGGCCGACGACATGTTCTCGACATTGGTACTGCCGGGACCTGCCCAGGGGGTCAGTGTCAGCTCCTGGGGGCGGCCTACCTGATTGCCGGCGGCGTCGAACAGCAGGAATATCCCTTTGTCGGCTTTGCCTTCAGTCTCGGTGCCGTTGACGAAGCCACCGTCAGTAGCGCGGGTGGCGTTGCTGTTGGGCGCCAGAATGTTAATGGCGATGTAACCGGCCTCAGCGTTGCCCCCTGCAGGCTCGTTCTCGTTGCCGCACGACACCAGGGTGCCGGCGGCTAACAGGGCGATGCCTGTAAAATAGATGTGTGTTCTCATTAGTTTGTTGTATTAACCTATTATGGAATTGGTAATTGATAAGATGGTGATTAATAATGTTGAATGTGTGTGTCGAGGGGAGTTGTTGATTGTGAATGTGTGTAGGGGATAAGATTGATGATTTTGAATGATGAATTGATGAGGTTAAGGTTTCCTGATCGGGGGGGTAATCGAGGGAGATTATGGATTGATAATTGATTGTAAAGTAATGGAGCCTGTATGTTCCGCGTGCAAAATTAGTATAAATCGGGATGCCGGTCAATAGCGGTTTGGTGAATAAAATATAAAAAAAGCAAACATACAAAAAGAGGCCGCGCACATTGCGCGGCCTCTTATCTGATTAGTCCTAAGACAGATTGGATTATGATTACAGACGGATCTTGAGCGACGAACGGTGTCCCTTGGCGTCCGTGGCGGTCACGATGTAGATGCCGCCTGCCACATTGTCCAGGGATACGGTGTCGCTGCCTGCGGCCACGAGTGTTCCGGTGGTGGAGAATACGCTGATGGCGCAACCCTGTGCGGAAACCGCGTTGCCGTTGAAGCTGATGTTGCCTGCGGTCTCGACTTCGATCGATCCGATGCCGGATTCAGCGGCGGTGACGGTTATCCTGGCCTGTGTCTGCTTGCCGGCGATGCCGAACTTGACGTCGGTGGCGCCTTCCTTCAGACCCTTGAATGTGACTGCGATTTCGCCGTTTTCGATCGCCATATCGGTGGTTTCGACTATGGATTCGTCATAATCGCACGTGAAGCTCTCTGCCATATCTTCGGTGATGCTTTCGCCTACGAGCTGCAGACGGATGGTCACTTCCTTTTCAGCCTCAACTGTAACCTCGGCGGGGGTGCATACCAGCAGACCGCCCTCGAAATACAGTGTCGGGTTGAACTGGTCGCCCGTCATGTTCCAGGGGTTCTCGGTGTCGTTGCCGTAGTTCCAGCCCAGCTCCTGGAAGAAGGAGATGCCGGTTTCGTCGGCGGCTACGGAAGCGCCCTCGGTGCTGGTGGCTGCGGCCTCGATCTTGTCGTTGCCTACGGTCAGAGCTGCCACTGCGTAGTTGTTGGCCAGGCCTGCGTCCGGGGCCACGGGCTCGTCGCTGTAGATGGGTTCCCAGGTCGTTTCATCGTAGCCGATGGGTTCGGGCTCGTTATTGACCACGCTTTTACCCACGATGCGGTGCATCGTGTCGTTCTGGCCGGGGAAGTTCTCGCTCCCGGCCGGAGTGCCGGTATATGCGAGTGACGAGAGATTGACGTAGCAACCCTGTACGGCGAACGAAGGAGTGGTAGGTTCGTCGGGTTCGTCGGGATTCAGGCTGCCATAGTCGGGCTGCAGATCGCCAACGATACCGCCCACGCAGGGACCGCCGCCCCAGCGCGGAGCCTCGGTAGCCTCGATGCTGCCCTGTACATGGCACTTCTCGATAAGCGAGCGGCCGCTGGTGGCAGCGATGCCGCCGATGGTGTTCTTGCCCTTGATGGCGGCGTTGACATGGCAGTCGCTGATTTTGCCGGCGTTACTGCCCAGATCGCCAACGATGCCGCCTATGCCGGTGCCGGCGGTGATACTGCCCTTGAACGCGCATGCCTGTATTGTAGCCCCTGTCATGGTAGAACTTACAATACCTCCTACGGTCGACGATTCCTCGCCGCCGATCAGATCGCCCTGGAACGAGCTTCCGCTGATGCCGGCGTATACACGTGCTTTACCGACAAGACCTCCGAAGTCACCGTCACCCTGAACTGTCGATTCGTATGCGTGCACGTTCTCGATTACGCCTCCGGACATCGTGCCTACAAGCAGACCGTGGCCCGAAGCCGCGTTCTTGAGCGATGCGTTCACGAAATTGATATTACGCACGGTTCCCGCAAGGTTCTCGGTATCGGCTGATGCGCCTTCGGCCGTGTCTGCGGGGCGGTTAAGCTGAGGAATCAGCGCGCGGCCGGTGAGGCTCAGATTGCTGATTATGTGATTGCGTCCGTCGATCGAGCCGGTGAATTCGAAGTCCTTGATGTCCAACGGATAGTCGGCGGCGTCGATGTCGCTGACGATGGCGTAGTGGGCCTCGGGAGCGGAGATGATCTGCTTCAGACCTCCGACGGTGCTGATCTCGTAGGGATTCTCGGCCGTGCCGTCGCCCTTTTCGAACAGCTGCAGCGGCAGGTCGTAGATCTGCATGGTGTATTGCCAGTTGCCGGGAATCTGATTCATGTACATCACGGCAAGTTTGGGTGCTTTCGTGCCGGTGTTGGCCAGGAAAATCGTGCCCAGGGTACCCTTGCCCTCCTCGGGGGCGAGATTAAGCAGCGGAGCCTTGTCGGGATTGGTGCTGAGGATGAGCAGTTCTTCCTGATTCTTGTCGGATCCGCTGATTTTGCGTTTCACCAGAGCCATATACTCCTGACAGGAGTCGAGGTTGAACAGGTATGGGTCAAAGGCATCGGATGCGGTGTAGAGCTTCGCGTTGTCTACATCCTTGCCCAGATTCACGTCGTCGATGTGGTGGATGGATCCGTCTTCCGGATTGACGAACACCACCTGCGTGTGCATGTTGTCGTCGGCATCACGGTAACCGTGTGTCTGGGGCGCGAAGTACAGGTAGCCGTTCTTGTGAGGCACACGGTTGGTGGTGGCCGTAATCGTCTGTGACTTGTCGGCGCCGGGAATCGCTGCGTCGAGTTCATGCTCTACCTCGCCGTTGTTGACGTTGACGAACTGGAAGTAGAAGCTGTCGCCGTCGGCCATGATGAACATTACCTGGGGATCGAATCCGGGGATGTCGTTCATGAATGAGCCGCCGTCCACGCCCTCGGCGATGTCGAACTTCTTGACGCCGGCTGCGGTCTGGCCCTTGGCTGCGGCGGCGTATACGGCGTAGTCGTAGCTGAACGTGTCGCCGCCGCGCTGCACATGAGCCCTGGTGATGTAGAGGCTGGGTGTGCCGTCGCCGCTCAGTGTCAGGTTCAGGTCGTCGTCATACCGGAAGTTGCCGTGATACAGATAGAACTGGTCGTCGGCGGTAGCTTCCAGGGGAATGGTGGTGGTGCTGTATTTGTCCATCTTGGACCCATAGGCGACCCCGGGGGTGTAGATGTCCACAATCAGCTCGTTGTCGGCTGTAAGGTTCTCGTTGTTCGCGTCGTATGGATTCTCGAACCAGCTGTATTTCAAGTGGCTGACGGATATCCAGGGCTTGCCGTCGTATGTGGTGGCGAGAATGGGCACTGCATCGGCGCCTGTGCTGCACACCATCGGGAAACGCACGTCAAGCACGGGGTCTCCCATACCGCTGTAACCCGCTTTCGAATATGTGACGAAACGATAGTCAGCCGCATTCACGACACCGTTGACTTCGGGAGTTTCCGTCTCCTCTTCGGTAATGAAGGTGATGAAGAAATTTTCCGACCAGGCATCCTTGGCGGTATTGATGGCCGAACAGTAATAGCCGTCGAACGTGGCGATGGGGTCGTTCTTGCCCAGCGAATATACGTATGTACGGTTATTGTTGACGTATGCCTCCGTATTGGCCGACACCCCGATCATGACCTCATATTTGGTGTCGTAGTTGAAGAATTTCTGGGTCAGGTCCGGACCCATGCTTACATCCGCTATGCGGGTTTCGCCCTCGCCAAGCTCGATTTCATCCTCGACGGAGCCTACCACATTCAGCTCGTTGTCGTACACGGTGAGCTTGAAGCCCTTGATGTCGGATGTGTACTCGGATTGTTTTTCAATCACCAGATCCATGGTGTAGAACCATGTGGAACCGTCGGGAGCGTTGAGGTAACTGACCTCGCTGCTCGTAGGCAACAATGAGGGAGTCAGTTCCTTCAGCGCACTCACTTTGACTGCGCCCTCGGGGGCTTTGGCCTGGCATGCGTCGGGACGGCCGAAACCATCCTGCAGCATCGCGGCACGCGCCTTGGGCATGTAGGGGAACGGTGCATCCGAAGTGCCCCGCGGGGCCTTCGCCTGCGCCGTTACGCCTCCGACGGCCATAGCCGCCGCAATCGCGATAATCGTTTTGTTCATGCTGTTGTTTGTTTATTTGTTTGTTGTTATCCTAATTGACTGTGTTTTTTATCGTTTCTGTCCTGACAATATATTTGGGGTTAAACGTAAAATAGTTTGCAAAATTAATGCAAAAAATATGCTAAACACAAATAGTGGTGTTAATAATTGTTAAGTATATGTTAATGCGCCGATAAATCGGTAATTTTGTGCATCAAAAACAGAAGTACAGTCGCGTATGACGGCTTGCTGTGGCATAACAGAACGCAAATTAGATAGCCATGACAGTAACAGAAAGATTTTTAGATTTCGTGAAGTACGATACTCAGAGCGACGAGCTGACGGACATGACGCCGTCGTCGCCGGGTCAGATGGAATTTGCCGGGTACCTGAAGACGGTGCTTGAAGGGATGGGTCTGCAGGACGTGGACCTGGACGACAACGGCTATCTGATGGCCACGCTGCCCGCAAATACCGACAAGCCGGTGCCGGTCATCGGTTTCATCGCGCACATGGACACCAGCCCCGACATGTCGGGCAAGCATGTGAAGCCACGCATCGTAGAGAACTATGACGGAGGCGTCATCAGACTGAACGATGAATACAATCTGGATCCCGTCGAATTCCCCGAACTTAAGAATTATGTGGGCCTGGATATCATAGTAACCGACGGCACCACTCTGCTCGGCGCCGACGACAAGGCCGGCATCGCCGAGATTCTGACCGCCGTGGCATGGCTGCAGCAGCATCCCGAGGTGAAGCACGGCAAGATACGCGTGGGCTTCAATCCCGACGAGGAGATAGGTCTGGGCGCCCATAAGTTCGATGTTCAGAAATTCGGCTGCGACTTCGCCTACACCATGGACGGCGGCGCAGTGGGCGAGCTGGAGTTCGAGAACTTCAACGCCGCGCAGGCCAAGGTGACCATCAAAGGGCGCAACGTGCATCCCGGATACGCCAAGCACAAGATGGTGAACTCCATCCGCGTGGCCGGCAACTTCATCCAGATGCTGCCCCGCTGGGAGACTCCCGAGCACACTGAAGGCTACGAAGGTTTCTATCACCTTGTAGGCATCGAGGGCAATGTGGAGCAGACCACGCTGACATACATAATCCGCGACCACGACCGCAACCGCTTCGAGAGCCGCAAGCGCGAGATAGAGCACCTGGTGCGCAAGACCAACACAGAGTATCCCGGATGCTGCACGGTCGAGATCAAGGACCAGTACTACAACATGCGCGAGAAGATAGAGCCGGTGATGCACATCATCGACTATGTGAAGGAGGCTATGCTCGAGGCTGGCGTAACGCCCAAGGTACAGCCTATCCGCGGCGGTACGGACGGCGCGCAGCTGTCGTTCAAGGGTCTGCCGTGTCCCAACATCTTCGCCGGCGGCGAGAACTTCCACGGCCGGTTCGAGTACGTGCCGATCCAGTCCATGGAGAAGGCCGTGGCTGTGATTGTGAACATCTGCAAGATAGTGGCCGGAAAAGCGTGAAAGGAACCGCATACGTCATAACAGGGCCGACTGCCTCGGGCAAGTCGGCCCTTGCCGTACGCCTGGCCCGTCAGCTCGGCACCGAGATAATCAGCGCCGACAGCCGGCAGATATACACGGGCATACCGATAGTCACGGCAATGCCCACCGACGAGGAACGGGCGGCCGTGAGGCATCACCTCATCGACTTCCTGCCTTTGGAGGAATATTACAGCGCGGCGATGTTCGAGCAGGACGCGCTGAGCATAGCCCGCAGGCTGATAGCGGAACGCGGTTCGGTGGTGGTGTGCGGAGGCTCGATGATGTATGTCGACGCCTTCTGTCACGGCATCGACGAGCTGCCCACCGTACCCGACGACATACGCCTGGGTCTTAAGGCCGAGCATGACGAGAGGGGAGACCTGTGGCTCCTTGGTGAGTTGGCGCGCCTCGACCCGGAATATTACAATGAGGTGGACCGCAAGAACATGAAGCGGGTGTTTCACGCCGTGGAGATAATCCGGGCGTCGGGACAGAGCTATACATCGCTTCGCACCGGACGGAAGAAGGAGCGCGAGTTCGAGGTGCGCAAGATGTGCCTGACCATGCCTCGCGAGCAACTGTTCGACCGCATCAACCGGCGCGTGGACGTCATGGTCGAGGCCGGGCTGGAGGAGGAAGCGCGGCAGGTCTATCACTTGCGGCATCTTAACTCGCTCAACACCGTCGGCCTCAAGGAAATGTTCGCCATGTTCGACGGCACGATGGACCGTCACACCGCCATAGAGCGCATCAAGAAGAACACCCGTGTCTACGCCAAGAAGCAGCTGACCTGGTGGAAGCGCGACCCCGACATCGAATGGCTTTCGATGAGCGGCGAACAATCGGTATTTTAAGCCTTAATTAGTGGATATCAGCAATCTTTTACAGACTGTCATAAAATCTTTCAGGAATAAATAGCTTAATTTCGAAGATTTATGCTATTTTTGCGTTTGCCAATCATAAAGAAAACCGTTATGCCACAAATAAGTACTTTTTATGGTATTATCATCTTGATGAACTTCACAGACCATGCGCCCGCCCATTTCCATGCGTGGTACAATGAATATAAAGCGATTATCAGTATTAAAGACGGAGTGGTAAGAGGCGAAATGCCTGGCCGTGCACTGAAGATGATTCTGGAATGGCTTGACCAACACAAGGATGAACTGATGGATAATTGGGAGAAAGCTCAAAAGGGAGACCCTTTGGAAAAGATAGAACCTCTAAAATAAGATACGGACATGTTTACAGAAGTAGTGAAAGCCGAGTATGTGGACGGATTTCGCGTCCGGTTATGGTTCAATAACAACGTGACTAAAGTTGTGGACTTGCGCACTTCGTTACAAGGCAAAGTGTTTGAGCCGCTCAAAGACTTAAATTTCTTCAAGCGGTTTACTGTGAAGTACAACACTATAGAATGGGAAAACGGGGCGGATTTTGCTCCTGAATATTTGCTCTCCTTGCCGGAAGCATAAGGTATCTCTCCGTCCCATTATCAGGATATCTGCTGTTTCAATTCTGAAACAGTGAGGGTTATTCTTCGGCGGAGGAGCGGCGGATGCGGTGAGTGGGGGACTGGGCCGAGGCGTCGTGCGAGGCGGGGACTTTCGGTGCCTGGGACTTCATCTTCATCTTGATCTTGACGTGGTCGAAGCCTTTGCCGTAGACGCCGTTGACCGCGCCTTGCGTCACGAAGGCATCCTCGTCGATGCGTTTTACGATGCGGAAGATGGTGACGGACTCGATTTTACGGCAATATACTATGAGAATCTTCTGGTCGTGTTTCGTGTACCAGCCCTGGCCGTCGATAACCGTTACACCGCGATGGGCGTCAACGAGGATTTCGTCGGCTATCTCCTTCCATTTCGGCGAGAATATCATGAACTGCGTGGCCTTGCGGTTGCCGTTGATGATCTGGTCGGTGACGTAGCTGGCTATGAACGTGACCATGACGCCATACACTATGGTGGGGATACGGGCCTCCACACGCTGTTCGAACGTGCCTTCGAACGGCAGGAACATCGAGCAGCAGATGATGCAGAAGTCCATATATATCATGGTGCGTCCGATGCTGACGTTGCTCACCTTGGACACCATGGCGGCCACGATATCGGTGCCTCCCGACGAACCGTTGTGGATGAACGCCGTGCCGATGCCGATACCGCAGCATATACCGCCCAGCGCCACGCTCACCACGCGGTCCGGAATGAGCGGATGTCCGATGGACATGAAGAAACCTTCCGTGCAGCCTATGCCTAAGGCCACTACGGTGACGCCGAAGATGGTGCGCAGCACGAATTTCTTGCCCACGATCTTGTATGCGCATGCCAGCAGCAACAGGTTGCAGACGTAGCTTGTGACGGCCACGGGTATCATGCCGTCGGTGGCGAAATACACAAGGGTGCCCACACCGGACAGACCGCCGATCACTATCTTGTGCGGAAGTATGCAGGCGGTGAAGCCGACTGAATAGATCAGAAGGCCTACTATTATCATCAGATAATCCTTGCCGTTGACCAGCAGCGAATTGTATTTGGGCTTTGGCATAAGTACGAGGTCAGAGTGATGAGTTATGTGTTATGAGTTATGAGTTATGAGTGACGAGGTCAGAGGGATTCTTTCATGCGTTTGTAGATGAAGGTCTTGGGGCGCACCATCTTCTGGGCGGAGGGTTTATCGTAGCCGGGAAGTGCGAATGATGCGTGCTCGGGAATCCAGTCTACGATCGCATCCACCCAGTCTATCATGCCCTGACGCGACGGATGGACGTTGCTGGCGCTCTGGCGCGGCAGCTTCAGGTCGAAACTGCGGAAGAACACGTCGTCGCCGAGTTGCTCGTCTAACCATTTGTTCAGAACGCCCCCTTGGGTCTTGCCGTTCCACGACGGCGGCCCTACCCAGAGCAGATGCCGGTCGCCCACGGCCTTGACTATCTCATTTAGCGAGCCTTTGAGATGATCCGGCTTGGTGTCGAACAGCTCGTTCATGCCGAGGCTTACGAACACGGCATCGGGCTCCTGTTGCTCGATGATCTGAGTCAGTTTGGGCGATTTACCCCATTTCTGAATGGTTGAGCCGTCCCACACCACGGTGGCGACATCGAAGCCGTTCTGTTTCCCATAGCCGTTCAGCGCCTCGGCAAGCCAGCCGGTCATCGAATCGCCGATGAACAGTATCTTGCGGACAGTGTCCTTCTCGTTTTTCTTTTCGGCCTCTGCCTGCACGTCGGGTCGGTTGTCCGCGTTCTGTGCCGAGATGGACGGAGCCACCAGCAACAACAGCAGGCTCAGAGTGACGAATATTGTTTTCTTCAACATAATCTCAAATGTTTTACCCCCAGAATATATAGGCTACGATAACGGCTGCCACAGCCCCCGTGATGTCGGCCAAAAGTGCATAACCTGCGGCGTAACGGGTCTTGGACACGCCGACGGAACCGAAGTACACTGCCAATATATAGAACGTCGTGTCGGTCGAACCGCGGACGGCGGCGGCCAGTTTCGATACGAAAGCGTCGGCGCCGTTGGCCTGCATCACGTCAAGCATCATGGCGCAGCTGCCGCTGCCGCTCAGGGGCTTCATCAGCATGGTAGGCAGCGCGCCCACCCATTGCGTGTCGAAGCCCATCCAGGCCACGCAGTTCTCGACGCCGCCGGTGATGATGTCAAGCGCTCCCGAGGCGCGGAACATTCCGATGGCCACGAGAATGGCCACGAGATAAGGAATGATCATCACCGCCGTCTTGAAGCCCTCTTTGGCTCCCTCGATGAACACGTCATATACGCGCAGCTTCTTGCGTATGCCGGCCCCGATGAAGGCCATGATGACGCAGAACAGTATGAAGTTGGCGCCGAATGTGCTGTATGTACCCACCTTGTCGCCGGGCAGCGAAGCAAAGAACCAGGTGACCAGAGCCACGAACGCCGCTATGCCGCCTAACCACGCCCATATCACGCCGTCCATGCGGATGCGCTGCTTGAGACACAACGCTCCAAGGCCTACCAAAGTTGCTATGGCCGTGGCTATCAGTATAGGTATGAACACGTCCGTGGGATTGGCCGCGCCTCCTTGCGCGCGGTACATCATGATGCTGATGGGCACCAGGCAGAGCCCCGAGCTGTTCAGCACCAGGAACATGATCATGGCGTCGGTGGCCGTGTCCTTCCGGTCGTTCAGCTTCTGCATCTCCTGCATGGCGCGCAGACCCATCGGCGTGGCCGCGTTGTCAAGCCCCAGCATATTGGCCGAGATATTCATGAATATGGCTCCCATGGCCGGATGTCCCTTCGGGATGCCGGGAAACAGGCGCGAGAAGAAAGGACTGATGAGCCGGCCGAAAAATTCGATGACTCCGGCCCGTTCCCCTATCTTCATTATGCCGAGCCACAGGGTGAGTACACCGGTCAGGCCCAGCGACACCTCGAATGCGAATGCCGCCTGGTCGAACGAGGCGTTCATGATCTGGCTCCACACGTCCAGGTCGCCCTGAAAGCATGTGCGTCCCAACGCCATGACAAAAGCCAGGGCGAAGAAGGCGATCCAGATCCAGTTCAGAACCATCTATGCGGACGGAATAGTGTGGCTTAGAAACGCTTGATACCCATGATCTCGCGCACGTCGGCCAGTGTCTTTGAGGCTGTTTCGCGGGCGCGTTCGGCACCCTGGCGCACCACCTTGGACAGATACTCGTCGTTCTGACGGATGTCGAGGATGCGTTCGCGGATGGGAAGCGTGACTTTCAGTATGTCCTCGGCCAGCTGCTTCTTGAGGTCTCCATAGCGGATGGAGCAGTCGGCGTAAGCCTGGCGGAAGTGGGCGCACACATCGGGTTCCGATACCAGATCCATCAGGGTGAACAGGTTGGCGATAGGCTCGCTGACAGGGCTGTCCGGAGTCTTGGGACCCTCGTCGGTGACGGCGCGCATCACCTTCTTGCGCAGTGTCTTCTCATCGTCTATCAGGTAGATGCAGTTGCCCTCGCTCTTGCCCATCTTGCCCGATCCGTCCAGTCCGGGGACCTTGACGGCCGCGGCGCCGAAGTTGAAGTTGAAAGGCTCGTGGAAATACTCTGTCTTATAGAACGAGTTGAAACGGCGGGCGAAACGGCGCGTAAGCTCCAGGTGCTGTTCCTGGTCCTTGCCTACGGGCACGAGGTCGGCGTGGTGGATCAGGATGTCCACGGCCATCAGGGTGGGGTAGGTCAGCAGACCGGCGTTGACACGCTGGTTGGTCTGGTTGCCTATGATTTCCTTCTCTATTTCGTCGCCCTCGGAATGGATGCCCAGGGCCTTGCGCGCCTTGTCCTTGAACGAGGCGGTGCGCATCAGCTCGCCGATGCCCACGTGCATGTTCATCAGCAGATACATCTCCGAAATCTCGGGCACGTCGCTCTGGACGTAGATGGTGTTCTTGTCGGGGTCGAGGCCGGCGGCTAAGTATTCCGCCAGGATGTCCTTCACGTTCTCGTGCAGCATCTTCGGGTCGGGATGCGTGGTGAGCGCGTGGAGGTCGGCCACGAAGTAGCGGCAGTCGTAGTCGTTCTGCATGCGCACGAAGTTGCGCAAGGCGCCGTAATAATTGCCTAAATGCAGGTTGCCGGTGGCGCGGATGCCGCTCAGTACTATCTTTTTCTTATCGTTGTTTTCCATAATTGCAGTTTTAAACCACAAAGTTAATTTATTTTCGCATATTGGGCAAAAAAAGTGTTGCGATGTGTTGCAAAAGATGAAATAAAATTCTAATTTTACCGGGAAGAAACAGGACGGGCGGCAACGCCCCTGTGCCTTCGAGAGACAGACGAAAAACACTGTTACAAACCTTAAAAATAGGCATCGTTCCTAAAAAAATATAAGCGCCAGGGCGGTGGATTTTCGAGGGAATTTTGCCGATTGATGAGGGAGCAGCCTCGCGGCTGTGACCGAAGAAAACGACAAAATTAACCGAAAAGACACCGGTCAAGGCACAAAATAATTGAGAATTATTAAAATTATTAATTATTAACAGGCATGTCTGAAAGAGATATTACCACAGACTCGCAGCTGCACCTCATCTTTAGCCTTTTGACTCAGTCACATAGTCCACTATG
>ERZ836877.2931-NODE-2931-length-20473-cov-38.290528_pt1 | contig 20473 bp, 20 predicted proteins | sample MGYA00519469_ERZ836877 | MGnify/ENA primary metagenome ERZ836877 (study PRJEB31850, sample SAMEA3708809) | human gut metagenome | biome: human gut; feature: human-associated habitat; material: faeces | place: China | collected 2014 ... | reverse complement strand
TGATGACCGACTTCTTGCCGGAAGCTTCCATTGCGTTAACCTTCTTTTCGAGCTTGACGCTGATGAAGGGGCCTTTTTTAAGTGAACGACTCATTCTTTTGAGATCTGGTTAGAAGTTAGCTACGGGATTACTTTTTCCGTCTTTCGATGATGTACTTCGAAGAGAGCTTCTTCGGAGCGCGTGTCTTGAGACCCTTGGAGTAGAGGCCCTTGCGCGAACGGGGATGTCCACCGGAAGCGCGGCCCTCACCACCACCCATCGGGTGATCGACAGGGTTCATGACAACACCACGGTTGCGGGGACGACGACCCAGCCAGCGGCTGCGGCCGGCCTTACCGGAACGCTCCAGGGAGTGCTCGGAGTTGCCGACAACGCCGATGGTCGCCTTGCAGGCGGCCAGGATCTTGCGGGTCTCACCCGAAGGAAGCTTCACAATCACATAGTCACCCTCGCGGGAAACGAGCTGTGCGAAAGTGCCGGCTGAACGGGCCATGAAGGCTCCCTGGCCGGGACGAAGCTCGATGTTGTGGATTACAGTACCGACGGGAATCTTGCTCAGGGGGAGTGCGTTGCCCACTTCGGGGGCGGCGTCAGCTCCGGAGACTACCGTCTGTCCAACTTCTAAGCCATTGGGTGCGATGATGTAGGCTTTTGCACCGTCGACGTAGTAGAGCAGGGCGATACGAGCCGAACGGTTGGGATCGTACTCGATGCTCTTTACGACTGCGGGCACACCGTCTTTGTTTCTCTTAAAGTCAATGATACGGTATTTGCGTTTGTGTCCACCGCCCAGGTAGCGATTGGTCAGGTGGCCTTCGGCGTTACGGCCGCCGGTGCTTTTTTTACCGACTGTAAGAGATTTTTCTGGCGTGGTAGCAGTGATCGCTCCTTTGAACACGCCAATAACTTTGTGTCTCTGCCCAGGTGTGGTGGGCTTGAATTTTCTTACTGCCATTTTCTGTTAGTAGATGAGTGTCTGATCGGGTATCCGGTGGGGCCGAAGTATGACTGAGGCGGCCAGGGGCCGTTCACCACTTGTCGGCCTTCATCGGCGGGGGCCAGGACCCGGGGGTCCGGCCTCCGGCCCGAAGGGACGTTTTAGATGTTGCTGTAGAAATCGATGGTCTGGCCTTCCTCAAGGGTGATGTAGGCCTTCTTCCATTCGTCGGTCTTTCCGCGCAGGAGGCCGCTCTTGGTGTAGCGGGCCTTGTTCTTGCCACGGACAACCTGGGTGTTGACTGCCGCAACCTTCACGCCGTAGAGTTTCTCAACGAGGTCCTTGATCTGGAACTTGTTGGCGTCGGGGGACACACGGAAAGTGTAGCAGTTGAGCTTGTCGGTCAGCCGGGTGGCTGATTCGGTCACAATGGGCTTGATTGAAATTTCCATTTTTATGTTCCTCCTGAAGGTTAGAGTTTGTTAACGATCTCAAGTCCGCTCTCGGTGATCACCATAGCCTTGTTGTTCATCACGGCGTAGGTGTTGAGGTCGGCGGCACGCATCACACGGGTTTCGGGGATGTTGCGGGCCGAGAGAGCCACATTGGCGTCGACAGCGGAGGTCACGAAGAGCACTCTCTTGTCGTCAACCTTGAGGCCTTTCTCGATTGCGAGGAATCCCTTGGTCTTGGGGGCTTCAAGGGTGAAGTCCTCCACGATGGTGATCTGGCCTTCCTTGGCCTTCAGCGACAGGGCTGAGCGGCGGGCGAGATTCTTGAGTTTCTTGTTGAGCTTGAAGCGGTAGTCGCGGGGACGGGGACCGAATACACGGCCACCGCCGACGAGCACGGGCGAGTTGATGTCACCGATACGACTGCCGCCGCCGCCCTTCTGCTTGTGGAGCTTGCGGGTCGAACCGGAAACTTCGCTGCGCTCTTTGGACTTGTGGGTACCCTGGCGCTGGTTTGCCAGGAACTGCTTCACGTCGAGGTAGATGGCGTGTTCGTTAACGTCGATGGCGAACACCTCGTCGTTGAGGAGGGCCTTGCGGCCGGTGTCCTCACCTTTTATGTTGTAGATTGCGAGTTCCATTGACTATTTCTCTATCATTACGATTGAACCTTTACTTCCGGGAATCGAGCCCTTGATCATCATCACGTTGTGTTCGGGGATGATTTTGACCACCTTGAGGTTTTGAACGGTCACGCGCTCGTTACCGGTCTGGCCGGCCATGCGCATTCCTTTGAACACCTTCGCGGGGTAGGAGCAGGCACCCACCGAACCGGGGGCACGCAGACGGTTGTGCTGGCCGTGGGTAGCCTGGCCGACACCGCCGAAACCGTGGCGCTTTACAACGCCCTGGAAACCCTTACCTTTGGAGGTGCCGACGATGTCGACAAAATCATCCTCGGTGAAGAGGTCAACAGTAATGGTATCGCCGAGTTTGTACTCGCCGTTGAAACCCTTGAACTCGGCCAAGTGGCGCTTGGGGGTCACGCCGGCTTTCTTGAAGTGACCGAGTTCGGGCTGGGTGCAGTGCTTCTCCTTCTGCTCCTCGAATCCGAGCTGGAGGGCATCGTAGCCATCGGTCTCAACGGTTTTCACCTGGCAAACCACACAAGGACCTACTTCGATAACAGTGCACGGAAGATTCTTTCCGTCGGCACTGAAAACGGATGTCATTCCGATTTTCTTTCCTAATAATCCTGGCATTTCAGTTTTCTGTTTGTTGAGATAGTTTTCTTTCTGGGTTCAAATCCACGAGGTCATCAGACCTTGATTTCCACTTCCACACCTGAGGGAAGCTCGAGCTTCATCAGAGCGTCAACGGTCTTTGCGGTCGAGTTGTAGATGTCGATCAGACGCTTGAAAGAGGAGAGCTGGAACTGCTCGCGGCTCTTCTTGTTGACGAATGTGGAGCGGTTGACGGTGAAGATGCGCTTGTGGGTGGGCAGGGGTATGGGGCCCGAGATCACGGCGCCGGTGGCCTTTACGGTCTTTACGATCTTTTCGGCCGACTTGTCAACCAGGTTGTGGTCGTAAGATTTGAGTTTGATTCTGATTTTCTGGCTCATTGCTGAGTTTTTTGATTGGGTTTTGTTATATGGCCTCCCGGAGGGAAGGTTTGAGAGGGCGGGGAAGTCAAGAATCATTTGCTGCCTCCCCCGCCCTTGTTCTCGGTTGGGGTTATGCCGTTGGCCGGTGGATTATTTCACCAGGTCGACGCGGCCCTGACACTCGGTGAGCACCTGCTTGGCGATCGACGAGGAAACCTCGGCATAGTGGCTGAAGGTCATTGTGGAGGTCGCACGTCCGGAGGTGATGGTACGCAGGGCGGTCACATAGCCGAACATCTCGGCCAGAGGAGCCTGGGCCTTCACGACGCGGGCACCCGAGCGGGAGGTCTCCATACCCTCAACCTGGCCGCGGCGCTTGTTGAGGTCAGAGATGACGTCACCCATGGATTCCTCGGGAGTAACGACTTCAATCTTCATGATAGGCTCCATCAGGACGGGACCGGCCTTCTCGGAAGCCTTCTTGAAGGCCTGGATGGCGCAAAGCTCGAATGAGAGCTGGTCGGAGTCGACGGGGTGGAAAGAACCGTCGATGACGGTCACTTTCAGCTTCTCGACGGGATAGCCGGCGAGCACACCGTTCTTCATCGCGTTGGTGAAGCCCTTCTGGATAGCGGGGATGAACTCCTTGGGGATGTTACCACCCTTGACCTCATCGACAAACTGCAGGTTGCCTTCGAAGCCTTCGTCAACGGGCTCGACGCGGACGATGATGTCGGCGAACTTACCGCGACCACCGGTCTGCTTCTTGAACACTTCGCGAAGCTCGACGGGCTTGGTGATGGCTTCCTTGTAGGTAACCTGGGGACGGCCCTGGTTACATTCAACCTTGAACTCGCGCTTGAGACGGTCGATGATGATGTCGAGGTGAAGCTCGCCCATACCTGAGATGACGGTCTGGCCGGTCTCCTCGTTGGTCTCCACACGGAAGGTGGGGTCCTCCTCGGCGAGCTTCTGAAGGCCGACACCGAGCTTGTCGAGGTCTTTCTGGGTCTTGGGCTCCACGGCGATACCGATCACGGGATCGGGGAACTCCATAGCTTCGAGCACGATGGGGTGGTTCTCGTCGCAGAGGGTGTCACCGGTGCGGATATCCTTGAAACCTACGCCTGCGCCGATATCGCCGCAGCCGATTTTCTCCATCGGGTTCTGCTTGTTGGAGTGCATCTGGAACAGACGCGAAACGCGCTCTTTCTTGTCGGAACGTGCGTTGAGGACATAAGATCCGGCAACGACATCACCCGAGTAGACGCGGAAGAAGGTCAGACGGCCCACATAGGGGTCAGTGGCGATCTTGAACGCCAGGGCGCACATAGGAGCCTCGGGAGAGGGCTCGCGGGTTTCGATCTTGTCGGGGTCGCCGGGGGCGGTACCTTCAACAGCGCCGGCATCGACGGGTGAGGGAAGGTAAGCGCAGACGGCGTTGAGCAGTGGCTGCACACCCTTGTTCTTGAAGGAGGAACCGCAGATCATCGGCACGATTTCCATCTTGAGGGTGGCGGTGCGGATAGCGCGGCGGATTTCATCCTCGGTGATGGTGGAGGGGTCGTCGAAATACTTCTCCATGAGGGCGTCGTCGCATTCGGCGATTTTCTCCAGCATCTTGTCGCGCCACTCCTCGGCCTCGGCCTGGAGGTTGGCGGGGATTTCCTCCTCGGTGTATTCGGCACCCATTGTCTCGTCATGCCAGTAGATGGCTTTCATTGTAACGAGGTCAACGAGTCCCTTGAAGGTCTCTTCGGCACCGATAGGAATCTGGATGGGACAGGGGTTTGCGCCCAGCACATCCTTGACCTGGCGGACTACTTCGAAGAAGTTGGCACCCGAGCGGTCCATCTTGTTGACGTAACCGATACGGGGAACGTTGTACTTGTCAGCCTGACGCCATACGGTCTCGGACTGGGGCTCAACACCGCCGACGGCACAGAAAGTGGCCACGGCACCGTCAAGCACACGGAGTGAACGTTCTACCTCGACGGTGAAGTCGACGTGCCCCGGGGTGTCAATGAGGTTGATTTTGTATTTGTCTCCGGCGTATTTCCAGAAAGTGGTGGTTGCGGCGGAGGTGATGGTGATTCCGCGCTCCTGCTCCTGTTCCATCCAGTCCATGGTAGCGGCTCCGTCATGAACCTCGCCGATTTTGTGGGTGAGGCCGGTGTAGAAGAGGATGCGCTCCGAGGTGGTGGTTTTACCGGCATCGATGTGGGCCATGATGCCGAGGTTGCGCGTAAATCTGAGATGTTCGTCTATTTTAGCCATTTTGGTTTTAATGGAATCTTAAGATCAATGAGAGATTGGGAGAATGAGAGGGATAGCGGCGAATCCGGCAGCGCGGAATCAGAAGCGGAAGTGGGCGAAGGCGCGGTTTGCCTCGGCCATCTTGTGCATGTCTTCCTTGCGCTTGAAGGCACCGCCCTGGTCGTTGAAAGCGTCCATGATCTCGGCGGCGAGCTTGTCGCTCATAGTCTTGCCGCCGCGCTTGCGGGCGTAATTGATAAGGTTTTTCATTGATATGGATTCCTTGCGGTCGGGACGGATTTCGGTGGGGACCTGGAAGGTCGCGCCGCCGACGCGGCGGCTCTTCACCTCGACCTGGGGAGTCACGTTCTCGAGGGCTTTCTTCCAGATTTCGAGAGCGGTCTTCTCCTCGTTCTGCATCTTCGACTTGACGGTCTCGAGGGCCGAGTAGAAGATGGTGTAGGCGGTGTTCTTCTTTCCGTCGTACATCAGGTGGTTGACGAATTTCGATACCTTCACGTCATGGAAGACGGGATCGGGCAGTACGACGCGTTTCTTAGGCTTTGCTTTTCTCATTTGTTTAAGTAAGCGAATTGTTTTTGCTTTTTCGTGGCTGGTGTCTTCTTCAGCTCCGGGGCCTCTGCCTGGGGGCTTACTCAACCGTTGTCAGCTCGAGGAATCAAAAACAGGTTTGAAAAACTTTGGGTTGATTTCTCGCGGTGCTTTCAGTGACTTCACCGGTTTTCCTGGCGGGAAGCGTCATTTTTCATACGCCGCCCTTTTGGAAAGGACCGATTACTTCTTGGCAGCACCTGCCTTGGGACGCTTGGCTCCGTATTTGGAGCGACGCTGGGTACGATCCTTGACACCGGAGGTATCGAGGGTACCGCGGACGATGTGGTAGCGCACACCGGGGAGGTCCTTCACACGACCGCCGCGAACGAGCACGATCGAGTGCTCCTGGAGGTTGTGGCCTTCGCCGGGGATGTAGGAGTTGACCTCCTTGCCGTTGGTGAGGCGCACACGGGCAACCTTTCGCATAGCCGAGTTAGGCTTTTTGGGGGTGGTGGTGTAAACGCGCACGCAGACACCGCGACGCTGGGGACAGGAGTCCAGCGCGGGCGACTTGCTCTTGTCTACCAGAGTCTCGCGTCCTTTTCTTACTAATTGCTGAATAGTAGGCATCTTAGTTTTTTAGTCGGTTTTTAACTTTTGTTTATTCTTCGTTGTTGTAATTTCAGCGTCACATTGCTTCGTGGAGAAGGCGCGACTACGCACCTTGCGCACACTCCACACCCCTAACCATCAGGCAGTTACGGGGCACGACAGTGCGCGACGCTCCTAAAAGCGTTGCAAAATTACAACTTTTTCGGCTGATAACCAAACATTTCCGCGATTATTTTCGACAATATTTCTCAACGCGCCTGTAGGTAGCGCCGGAAGCCTCCTGCCATGGTGATTTCCGGAGCGGCGGCATAAAACATTTCGGGTCATTTCCACGTTATCTCATATACCACCCTCACAAAAGGCGGCAGACAACCCACCACGACACAAAACAAACCTACCAGTCATGAAATTGAAAAAAATCCTTCTTTTCCTGCTGCTTATAGCCGACACAGCCTTCAGCACACAGGCGTTCGACAAATACACCCTCGACCGCGAAGACCTCCCCCTCGCCGCCCGTGAATTTCTCGATGAATATTTTCCGAAAGCTAAAATCAGTATGATAAAAGTCGACAAGCATTTGCTTAAGAAAACCGACTATGACGTCAAGCTGGTGAACGGGAGCAAAATCGAGTTCAGCAACTCCGGGAAATGGACCTCGGTGGACTGCAAGGCCAAAGAGGTTCCCCAAAAGCTTCTGCTGAAGGCGATACGCAATTACATCGGCAAGAATTTCCCGCAGAATTTCGTGACATCAATAGAAAAGAAAGCGTCGGGATATGAAATCGGCCTTGACGACGGAACAGAACTGAAATTCAACCTGCTCGGAGGATTCAAATCAAAGAAAACCGAGGAGTAAGCTTTCACCTCCGATAACATCCGGCTCCGTTGTGACCATAGGAAAAATGGCCGTAACGGAGTTTTTTATGTGCAATTTAACCGTTATTTTGGAATTTTTACCTAATTTTGCAGCAGTATTGACATGATTCCCAATCATAACCCCATTCATTATCATTCAAACCTTAAAATGAAGAAATTTTTACTCGCAGCCTGCGTCGCGCTCACATCCTTGTTCGCGGCCAACAACACAAACGCCCAAGTCAAAGACATGCTCGGCATCGCCAACCATCTGGGCGTCAACCTCAATGTCGGGACCACCGGTATCGGAGTGGAAGCAGCCACCCCCATCACCCCCTTCGTCCAGGCCCGCCTGGGAATCTCTGTGATGCCCGGCATCAATTTCCACGTCGACTCGGAAGTGACCATCGACACCAACAACGCGCAACCCGGCGTTCCCGGCTCGATTGAGCGCGACATCCGTCTCGACGGCTCCCTCAAGCGCGTGCAGGGCTCTCTTATTTTCAACGTCTACCCCCTTGGCAACCGCTTCCCCCTCTTCATAGCAGTCGGCGGATATTTCGGTGGCCGCGACATGGTCAAAATCACCGGCAAGGTCGACGATTTCACTCCCGACATGTATAGCGCGGCATCGGTGGAAATCGGTGACTACAGGCTTCCCCTCGACCCGAACGGAAATGTCAGGGGCGCGTTGCGCGTAAATGCCTTCCGTCCTTACATCGGTATCGGCACCGGCCGTCCCTGCCCCGTCGGACGCATCAATTTCATGTGGGAACTCGGTGTGCAGATCCAGGGCAAGCCTTATGTCTGGGATGAAATCAACAAAACAAAGGTAGACACCAAGTTCATGGAAGATAGCGACGACACTTTCCAGAAGGTGATGGACCACTTCACGGTTTACCCCGTCCTCAAGTTCACAATCTCGGGCCGAATCTTCTGATTCAAAAGAGGACATTTAATATAGCCACAGTATAATCCAGAGCAGGGATGCCGTCAGCCGGCATCCCTGATTGTTTTCCACACACAGGCGGCCATCCCCAGCGGGGTGGATTATGGCATTTTTCGCCCAAAAATCGTTATTTTTCAAACAAAAGCTTAATTTAAGCCCGCTTTGCTTGCATTTGTCATCACAAAAACCTAATTTTGACGGCACATTACTTCCGTTTCACTAATCATAATAAACAGCTAATTTGTCATGAACCATCAATCAAGACTGCTGCCTGTGGCTCTGTTTTTCCTGACAGCCATAAAGGCCATGGGTGGCGACCCGCAGCTGGTGTTCGTGGACGGCAATGACGAAAACAACATCGTCAAGCTCGCCGATGTCAGCCGCATCACGTTCGGCTCTGATGGCCTGACCGTCACGACCGACACAGACACCCAGTTTCCATTCACATCGCTGAAAAGGATGGTGTTCGACCATGACGGCGTCTACACCCAGTCATCCGTAGCGGGGCCTACCGCCGACAATCGCCAGGGGAATATCCTGCTCGACGTTTCCGGCCAGACCCTTTCGGTCATTGGGCTGGAAGGGGAAAACACCTCCCTGGAAATCTACACCACCACAGGCCGCCTGGCCTCCGCCATCAAGGATTACCGGGGCGAGGCTGTCGACATCTCGGCTCTCCCCTCAGGAGTCTATATCGTAAGAACAAACCTTCACTCAGCTAAATTCATCAAGAAATGAGAAAACTTTTACTCGCTGCCATCATATCGTTCATCGCCACTCCGTTCTTCACAGCTTCGGCGCAGGATGAGAAACCCAACCGTATGATTCTCCACTACAAGAGCGGGGAGACACAGACATTCAACCTTACCGACCTGGACTATATGGAATTCGATCGGGTAGACACTCCCGACCCGCAACCGGCTGAGCCGAAAGTGGGAGACTATTTTTACAGCGACGGCACCTGGAGCGACGGAGGCCTTGTCAGCATCGACCCCAACGGCTGCAACGCAGTCTGGAGCGCGACCAAACCCGCGCCCATTGAGGGGAAGACTGTGGTCGGAATCGTGTTCAGCACCAACCCTGACCGCATAGCCGACGCAGACAAGGAAGCCGGATTCACCCACGGATATGTGATTGCCTGCAAGAATATCCAGGATCCCGGCAAATCCAATTTTGCCTCATATCCCGAGACCGTATGGTATGCCGGACAATACGCCAAGACCGACTGCATCAAGGTTAGCAAACTGGCCAAGAGCTGCTATTCCAACCTCAACGGCCGCGAGGAGACCACCACCCTTCTGGCCAACAACGATGAGCAATATTACAAGGAGGACCTGCCGATGTTCTACTACGGCACCAAGACATACCCTGTCGAAGCTCCGGCCAACACCAGCGGATGGTTCATCCCCTCCGTCGGCCAGATGTGGGACTGCATCGCCAACTTCTGCAGCGGCGAGGTTGCGGCATTCCTCGCCGAGAACACCGAGTTGGGTTATGACTTCACTTACTACCTGAGCAAGCAGTGTGCCAACGACGTGCCTTTCGACAAGTTCATGGAGGTGTTCTCCCTCGTCCCCGAGGCAGACAAGGATGAGATGACCATCCCCGACGGCACCAATTACATGTCTATCGCCACCTCAAGCCGTTACGACGAGGAGTCACGCGTCATCTTCAACATCGGCATGAACGGCAACACCCTCATCGAAGGCATGGCCGGATGGTTTGACGAGGAAGCCCACGCCCGTCCCATATTGGCATTCTAAACAAGGGACTGCAAGAGACATCCTCTGACACATATGCAATTTTAACGCGCGGAGACCTTCGGGTTCCGCGCTTTTTTTGTTAACTTTGGGGCATGGAAGAAAACTACATCGTCTCGGCCCGCAAATACCGCCCGTCGACATTCTCGTCGGTGGTCGGGCAGAAAGCCCTGACTGCGACCTTGCGCAACGCCATACAGACCAACCGTCTGGCCCACGCCTACCTCTTCTGCGGCTCGCGAGGGGTCGGCAAGACCACCTGCGCCCGCATTTTCGCGAAAACCATAAATTGCGCCAACCCGACGGCGGAGGGTGACCCCTGCAACGAATGCCCATCCTGCAAGGCATTCAACGAAAACCGTTCGCTCAACATCATCGAGCTTGACGCCGCATCGAACAACTCGGTCGACGACATCAGAAACCTGACCGACCAGGTGCAGATTCCGCCGGTCGACGGCCGTTACAGGGTGTTCATCGTCGATGAGGTCCATATGCTCTCCCAGCAGGCGTTCAACGCGTTCCTCAAGACCCTTGAGGAACCACCCGCCCACGCGATTTTCATCCTCGCCACGACCGAGAAACACAAAATCATCCCCACAATCCTGTCGAGATGCCAGATTTACGACTTCAAGCGTATCACCATCTCGGACATCATCGACCATCTCGAATATGTGGCCAAAAGCGAGGGGATGACCGCCGAACGTCCGGCCCTCGGGGTCATCGCCCGCAAGGCTGACGGGGCGATGCGCGACGCCCTTTCGATATTCGACCAGGTCGCCGCCTCATCGAGAGGGACAATCACCTACCAGTCGGCGATCGACAACCTCAACATACTCGACGAACGGTATTACACCCGGCTTGTCGAGGCGTTCCGCGACGGCAATGTCCCGGCCGCCCTCCTAATATATAAGGAGATACGCGACCGAGGATTCGACTCCTACTTCTTCCTCGGCGGACTGGCCGGATTCCTGCGTGACCTGATGGTGGCCCGCGAGCCCCAGACCATCGGGCTTCTCGACACTGACGATGAGACGCGCCAGGCACTGACGGCGTTGGGCGCACAGCTGCCGCCGCAATTCTTCTACGCGGCTATGAGTCTGTGTAACGACGCTGACATGGAATACCGGACAGCTTCTTCAAAGACCTTCCTGATAGAGCTGCTGCTCATCAAACTGTGCCAACTACAAAGCCCCTCCCCCGTCTCTGACGCGGAGCGCGGAGAGGGGCAAACCATAAAACCCATCCAAGTCACCCCCACCACGGCAGCCCCTTCACCTGCAGCGGTCCCCGCACCCGCGCCGCCTGCCCCGGTTGCCGCAAACGCGTCTCCATCCGCCCCGGCCGCTCCGCAAGTCACAATGAGCGCACCTGCCCCCTCACCGGCCCCGCCCTCCCCAATCCGCCGTCCGGCCCAGGGGAATGGCTCGAAAGGCAAATCCCATGTGTCGCTGCGCGATGCCTTCACCGATGCCCCGCAAGCCGAGGAGGTGAAGGCCCAGGCCGCTGTAAAGCAGAAACGCAACCCGTTCACCGACAAGTCTCTTGCCGACGCGTGGGAGGCATACATGGAGCTGCACAAGAAAGCCCATGTGCTCTGCAACACCATGCGGGCATCCCGACCGGAACGGAAGTCGCCCGACTCCCCCGAACTGAGGATGCTCGTGGCCAACCAGCCGCAGGTGGATTTCATGCTCCAGGAGCTTCCGAACCTGCTGGCCTACCTGAGATCCACCCTGTCGAACGACTTCATAGAGATGACCGTGGAGGTCAACGACAATCCCGATTCACCCGCAGCCTGGAGCGACCGGGAACTGCTGCGCCACATCGTCGAGAACAACCCCCACGCGGCCGACTTCATCGCCGATTTCGATCTCACTATTTCTTGACCGTCAAGCATAAAGCGTCACGTCTGTGGCGCTTTTTTATGCTGAATCCGCGAAATCGCTTGTTTTAACCAACGATTATTCGTATATTTGCAGGCTGAAAATTAGGCGTTTATGCCCCAACGGGTGTCCACGCCCTTTTGCACGTTAGCCCATAAGGCTGACAGCCAATCATTTAGACGAAAATTAACAATAACTTCATAACAATTTTTATCTAACACATGCAAAGCAAAGGAACCCTCGGAAGCATCATTGCCGGTGTTATCGCGATTTTCTTGGTGCTCGTGTGCCTGTTCTACCTCTCTTTCTCCCTTGTAAGCAGCAAGCAGGAAGCCAAGGCCGAGCAGTACGCGCTTCTCCAGGCCGGACAACAAGGCAAGAATTCCGAGCAGTACAACAAGGCTTACAAGGCCTACATCGACTCGATCAGCAAAACCCCCGTCTGGTTGGGCTACAACTACAACGAAGTACAGAAATGGGGCGTAGGCCTCGGTCTTGACCTCAAGGGAGGTATGAACGTCATCCTCCAGGTTTCAATGCCCGACATGCTCCGCTCGATGAAGAACTCTGACGCAGACCCCGCGTTTGACCGCGCGCTGGCTGCCACCGACTCGATTATCAAGGGCAACCACGCCTCAGATTATGTCGGCACCTTCGTCCAGCAATACCGCAAAGCCAATTCCGGCGCCGACTTCTCGGTTGTCTTCAACTCGATAATCAAGCCCGGCCAGAGCGACAACTCCGTGGCCCAGACCCTCAAGGCTGAGGTGAAAGACCGCGTCAACAACTCCGCCACCAACGTGTTGCGCAACCGTATCGACGCATACGGCGTTGTCTCCCCCAACATCCAGGTTCTCCAGGACAACGACGGCCAGATTCTTCTCGAACTCCCTGGTGTGAAGGAACACCAGCGTGTGCGTGAGCTTCTCCAGCGTTCCGCCAACCTCGAATTCTACGAGTGCTACGGCGCAGGCCAGATCGCAGGCGCTGTCGCCCAGCTCGACAACGCACTGACCGCCCAAGGCAAGCCCTCGCTCCGCCAGAACTTCCTTTCTGTCGGCAGCGGCGAGTCCCCCGTGCTGGCAATCGTTTCCGCCAAGCAGAAAGAGGCTGTCGACTCAATCCTGAATTCACCCGTCGCACAGCAGTTCCTCCCCTCCAACCTCAAACTCCGCTGGAGCGTGAAGCCCACCCCCGTGCAGTATCAGGACACTGTCACCGGGAAACAGCGTGAGCTCGACACCTACCAGCTCATCGCCCTCAAGACCAACAACGGCAAGGCTGCGCTCGACGGTTCTTGCGTGATTAACGCATCCAGCGACTACGACCAGCTTCAGGGCAACGTCGTGTCGATGACAATGAACTCGGAAGGTGCCCGCGAATGGGGCCGTCTGACCCAGGCCAACATCGGCCACCCCATCGCCATCGTGCTTGACGAGCAGGTTTACTCCTACCCCAACATCCGCACCGCCATCGAAGGTGGCCGTTCACAGATTACCGGCGACTTCACCGTGGAGGAAGCCCAGGACCTCGCCAACGTCCTCAAGTCGGGTAAGATGACCGCCAAGGTCGACATCATCTCCGATATGGTAATCGGTCCGTCACTCGGCCAGCAGGCCATCGAGAGCGGTATCTGGTCATTCGTTCTGGCCATCGTGCTGCTGATGATTTTCATGTGTGTTGTTTACGGTCTGATTCCCGGTCTCATCGCTAACTTCGGACTTATCTGCAACCTCTTCTTCACCTTCGGAATCCTCGCCTCCTTCCAGGCCGTGCTGACCCTCTCGGGTATCGCCGGTATCGTGCTCGCCCTCGGTATGGCGGTTGACGCCAACGTGCTTATCTTCGAGCGCGCCAAGGAGGAACTTCGTGCAGGCAAGAATGTGCGCACCGCCATCGCCGACGGTTATTCCAACGCCTTCTCCGCCATCTTCGACTCCAACCTGACCTCGATAATCACCGGTGTCATCCTCCTCTTCTTCGGTACAGGTCCTATCAAGGGCTTCGCCACCACCCTGATCATCGGTATCATCTGCTCGTTCTTCACCGCAGTCTACCTGACCCGCATCATCTTCATCCTCTGCGCCAAGACCAAGGCATTCAGCAAGCTGACATTCGACACCCCGCTGTCGCGCAACATGTTCCGCGATACCAACTTCAACTTCCTCGGCGCACGCAAGGTGGCTACTCTCGTGGTAGGTATTTTCGCCCTGGCAGTCGTGATCTCGCTGTTCACCAAAGGTCTCAACCAGGGTATCGACTTCTCCGGCGGACGTAACTACGTCGTGAAGTTCGAGAAGCCGGTTCAGACAGACAAGCTGCAGGCCACCCTCACCCCGGTGTTCAACGCCAACGGCGAGACCGCAGCGGTTTCCGTGATCACCATCGAGAACTCCAACCAGGTTCGTGTCTCGACCAACTACAAGATCAAGTCTGACGAGGATGCTTCCGCTATCGAGGAGGAAATCACAAAGAAACTCTACGATACCTTCATGGCAGAGGGACTTCTTCCCAACGGCATGACCCTCGAGGATTTCTCGACCACCGACGAGACCCAGGGTATCCTCTCCTCACAGACCGTCGGCCCGACTGTCGCAAACGACATGCGTAACAAGGCTTATGTGGCTGTGATACTGTCGCTGGTTGCGATGTTCCTTTACATCCTCCTGCGTTTCCGCAACATCGCCTTCTCTCTTGGCGCGCTCGCTGCGGTAGCCTTCACGGCATTCGCCATCATCGGTTTCTACTCCCTCTTCTGGGGTGTCTTCCCCTTCGCTATGGAAATCGACCAGAGCTTCATCGCCGCCATCCTGACAATGATCGGTTACCAGATCAACGATACCGTGGTTGTGTTCGACCGTATGCGTGAGAACATCGGCCTCTATCCCAAGCAGGACTTCGGCACACTGGTCAACAAGTCGCTCAACTCGACCCTCGGCCGTACAGTGATGACCTCCGCGTCGACCTTCCTGGTACTCCTCTGCATCTTCATCCTCGGTGGTGACTCCATCCGTTCCTTCATCTTCGCAATGCTCTTCGGCGTTATTGTCGGAACCCTCGCCACCATCTTCATCGCTACCCCGGTTGCTTACCTGACCAACAAGCGTCGCGTGGCCAACCCCGCAGTGAAGTAATAATCCCCCTGAGATTACAGCCTTATAAGGCATAGTCCCGATAGAACCAGGGCATCCGGAAATTCCGGATGCCCTGGTTGTCTTTTCCGGATAACGATGTACCGGACAAAAAACGAGCCTCGAAACCCGCCTGACGGTTGACTCCGAAGCTCGCTTGCATCACGACAGTGAAATTGTCATAGGTGAATCACAAACAATTCCACCGGTGAATCGTGATTACAGAAATTTAATTCCCATCCTTGAAATAGCGTATATTATAGAGGAATGGGGTAACACTACTGATTTCAGCGGTCATACCAGCTTCCGATGCCACAACCAGATTGACCTCGCTATCGATAGGGAGTCCTAAAAGCATCGGCATCTGAATGGCGGTTCCCCATTGGGTGGTGGCAGGATCTTCAGAGCCAAGTTTAAAGAATGTAGCGCCTTGCGTCAGGTCATTGCCGTTACCCTCGCCATTGGGCAGGGCACCATTCTCCAGGTATGACAGAAGATTATAGCGCATAAAGCGGAAATAGATTTTCTCCCCGTTGATGGCGGCGGGAGCTGTTCCCTTTCTTACCACCTGCATATAGACAGTCCCCTCGGAATTCAATTTATAGAATGGAGCAACAGAACCGACTTGAATATCATCGATGGGCGGAAGCGCATCCACAACGTCAAACTTTGAGAGATACCTCTTCATAGCCCGTCTTTCTGTTCTCTTCAAGTCTTCCAGAGTACAAGGATTCTGAACAATCCTAATCTCTCCAGATTGCGACTGGGTGCCTTTGAAAACAGTAAAGCATATTTTACCACTCCGGGAATCAACACCATCCAATCCGGTAATATCAATTCTGAATTGATGTTGGGTGGTAATCATCTCTGCCTTAGATATGACAAGCCAATCCGGGACATCGTCAGAGATACTGTAAGAATCAAAATCCCCTACAATACCGACCTCTATCCATCGTGGATAGCCATTTATCGTGATATCAGCGGAATGAGTCGCCATCACGATATCGGCATCCGCCTCTGTTCCTAATGTCAGGTGAAACAGGTCCAAAGGCTCATCGCTACCACAAGCGGAAAGGATGAACGGAAATAATAAAACGAGAAGAAGCTTTTTATACATTGGAGCAAGATATTTTTTAATCATGCAATCGAAGGCATTCGATTGATTTGCATATCATTTGCATATCAATATTGCCGCCACAAGCTGATAGCCTTTGGAATCACCTTCGTAAATCCTATTTCTTGAGATGGCAAAGATAACGAATTAATTCAAAAGCAAGAAGACAAAGGGAAAACAAAGAGGGGACAGAATGCAAACACAGAAAATCAACATCGGGGGTTACGCAGTGATGAGTAGCGAAGTGATAATATCAAGTCGCTACCGGGCATAAAAAACGAGGCTTACCATCACGGTAACTCCTCGTTAAATAATAAACCAATCATTATCACATTTCTTGCAATGGAAAAAGTAATTTTGCTATGTACTATTAAAACACCGACCGCCTTAAATGGTTCATAAACCATAATATAATTTCAAAAAAATTTCATCGCCGGGAAAAAAAGATGCCGGGAGGCTTTTTCCCGCTTGCAGTTACGGCTCATTTTAGCTAACTTTGTAATCACCCATCGCGTTGCCTCACAACGACGTGGAGCAAAATTTAACTTGCGTGGGCAATCTGTTTGCCCGGCTGTTTGCTAACTTTGCGTCTGGATAAGGAACTGAGTCCTTTCATTCCCCATCCCCTCCGCTAAGAAAATCAAAACAACTACATAAATGGAAAAGAACACCAAACCCAAGAAGGCCGCCATAAAGAAGGGTGGCAAGGAGATTGACCCCAAACAGGCCAAGCTCAATGCCCTGACAGCGGCCTTGAACCATATCGAGAAGGATTACGGCAAGGGAGCCATAATGAAGCTTGGCGACGAGGCTGTGGAGAAAGTCGAGGTCATCCCCTCCGGCTCAATCGGACTCAACTTCGCGCTCGGAGTGGGCGGCTATCCGAGAGGGCGTATCATCGAGATTTTCGGCCCGGAATCTTCCGGTAAGACCACACTCGCCCTCCATGCCATCGCTGAGGCTCAGAAGGCAGGAGGAATCGCCGCGATGATTGACGCAGAGCATGCCTTCGACCGTTTCTATGCCGAGAAACTCGGTGTGGACACCAGCAACCTTCTGATTTCGCAGCCCGACAACGGGGAACAGGCCCTGGAGATTGCCGAACAGCTCATCCGCTCGTCAGCAATCGACATCCTTGTTGTCGACTCTGTAGCCGCGCTTACCCCCAAGAGTGAAATCGAGGGTGACATGGGTGACCGCAACGTAGGCCTGCAGGCGCGCCTGATGTCCCAGGCCATGCGAAAGCTGACCGGAACAATCGCCCGCACCAACACCGTCTGCATCTTCATCAACCAGCTTCGCGAGAAAATCGGCGGAACCATGTTCGGTCCCTCCGAGACCACCACTGGCGGAAACGCCCTAAAATTCTATGCGTCTGTCCGTGTCGACATCCGCCCCGGGACATCGGTCAAGGATGGGGAGAATGTCCTCGGAAAGCATGCCCGCGTCAAGATTGTCAAGAACAAGGTCGCGCCCCCCTTCAAACGCTGCGAGTTTGACATCATGTTCGGTCAGGGCATCTCACGCGCAAGCGAGATAATAGACCTCGGCGTGGAATATGAAATCATCAACAAGAGCGGCTCCTGGTTCAGCTACAACGGCTCCAAACTGGCCCAGGGACGTGACTCGGCCAAGGCAGTGATTGACGACAATCCCGAACTGGCAGATGAAATCGAACAGAAAATCATGGAAGCCCTGAAATCTTCCGCCAACACCGGCAGCAAGAAGTCCGGGATAAAGCCCAAAGCCACCGCCGGGAAGAGTGCCGACGATGCCGACGATGCCGACGAGGAGAAATACGCCGACGACGCCGAGGAACTCGACGATGTGGAACTCGATGAAGACTTCAACGAGGATTTCACCCTCGAAGAGGAATAAACCACCAGTCGAAGCCTGCAAACCGAGCTATCAGGAATAAAACAAGACCGTGTCAGGAAACAACTGACACGGTCTTGTTGTGTTAATTATTTTTAACATTAGGGAGGTAAAAAGTGGCTTGAATTTCCTACTTTTGTGAATCATTAATCCATTAATAACCAATCAATCGCATTCACCAATGAAACTAAAAAGGAAGTTGTTGTCAGGACTGCTCGCCTTGACAACGGCCAATTTCATGCTGCCACCGACGGCAGACGGTGCCCCGCCATTGAACATAGGGATTCCGGTGACAGTACAGGCCACTCCGGAGGGCCTGAGCGTGGCCAGTTTCTCGGCGTACTAAACGGCAATTATGTCTACGCCCCTGACGCCGACAACATTTATGTCGGAGGCTCCAATATCATAGAGGAGGTGGAGGAGTCGCAGGTATGGATTGACAAATACAACGCGTCTTTGCCGTCATGGCTGAAAGAGACGATGAGCCTGATCGACAGTACGGTATTGCACAGTGACTTCGGCACACCTGCCATTGGTATGATGGCTGACGCGGCGGGTACGAGACACCTACGCATTCATCCTGGCCAACCTTGACCGCGCCATCGAACTTCTTGGCGGGAACTCCACCGAGGCCGAGACCCGGCATACACCCTCTCCGCCCGCATCACTCCCTCTCAGTTGCGCGACGAAATCTGGCGGCAACGCCGCATCGAATTCTGGGGGGAGGGATTGAGTTTCTATGACCTGATGCGTCTGGCCAAGGGTGTGAACCGTATCGGTGGAGGATATCCCGAGCGACATGTCTACAATATCGCCCCCGACGACATTCTGCTGCTGCTACGCTTCCCGTCACGCTCCACAGGATTTGTCAACGCGGCTCTTACCGAAGCCAACAACAACCCAGAAGCAACACCGCCGACAGTCTATTCTGAAGAAGGGAGATGCTGCCCGATGTTGATTATGCTTACTGGTATGACGAGGGGAACACATGAAATTACTATGGCGATTACATAGAGTACACCGCCAAGCCATCCGATCTGCATGACGGCTGGGAGATGATCACCACCTCTCCCAACGGCATAGGGACAATCACTATCCATTACGATCCCGCCACCGGCAAAGTGGAGGTTCCGTTGCAGAAAATTCCGGAATTCAGCAATGACTATGTCGCCGACAGTTACACATTCCTGAAATCCCTGTACTACATCACGGAAAACAAACTATACGACGACACATTGCTGGGACTCCATGTGATATATGAAGTGTCTGACGGAGAAAATCTCAACTCATTGGAGGGTACAGAATTACTACTGTTACCCGCCCCCATCTCCTATATCCTCTCTGAGGAGTATCACAGTACACCAGCAACAATGGCGAGTGAAGCCGCCTCCCTCAAACTCAACCAAAACATTAAACCAACCCGAAAATGAAGAAAATCATCATAGCCGTCAGTGCCCTTATGGCATACATGTCGGCATCATCCCAATACATATCGACAACCGAAGTCGGCAACGCCAAAGGATGGACCGCCTACACTTCCGATCCCGTATCGAAGATGGCAGGTTATGACCATGCCACAGTCAAAATCTTCAATGAGGATTTTTCGGTATACAAAACTTTCACTCTCGCCCTGTCTTCATCCGAAGCCATCTCCCAGATGGATCAGATTGTGGTGACTCAGCATCTGTTCAACACCGATGACCTGTATGAAGTGGTTGTCAACTGCAATGGCGAGTGGAGAGTCTACAACGAAAACAGCGAAATGCTCGGCACGATTCCATCACCGATGCTGATGCGTGTCGGTGAGAAAAACTACATCTACACCTACAACGACGGAGTATATACCCTCTATGCGCTCGAAAGCCGTACAAACAGCCTGATTTCCGTACGCAAGCTCGAAGGTGTGCGCGTCTTCCCCAATCCCGCCAATTCCGGGGAAATGATTCGTTTCGAACTCCCGGAAGGAACAATCGCCGACATCGACATCTACAATACCACCGGCGCACAGGAACTCCGCATGGTCGGGGGCGAAGGCACCCTTAAATTACCTGCCCAAAATCTCGGCAACGGCGTCCATCCCTTCAGAGTCACTGACAACGAAGGTAACACCCATTCCGGTAAACTCATCGTCAAATAACCTCCAAACGCCTTAGGGCAGCAACTTCATCAACGCCCCGGTTTGCGGCATACAGCCGCAAACCGGGGCGTTGAATATAGCATTTCGCAATCGAGAGCGATGGGAGGATTGGGAGTTTTGGGAATAATGGGAAGATTGGGAGAATTGGGAAGATTGGGAGAGGAATGGGGGGATGAGAGAGGATTGGAGAGGATTGGATTCCCATTGCTCCCATAATTCCCAAGTCTCCCAATATTCCCAAAATTCCCACAATTCCCAGTTTTCCCAAATCTCCCAGGACTCCCATCGTCCCCCCAGATGGGGAGGTTGGGGGATAGCGCGCGGGAGGCCGGGGTTGGGAGTGGAGGCGG
>ERZ836877.2930-NODE-2930-length-20477-cov-6.564979_pt1 | contig 20477 bp, 18 predicted proteins | sample MGYA00519469_ERZ836877 | MGnify/ENA primary metagenome ERZ836877 (study PRJEB31850, sample SAMEA3708809) | human gut metagenome | biome: human gut; feature: human-associated habitat; material: faeces | place: China | collected 2014 ... | reverse complement strand
TCGAAGGCTTCGACCTCGAGATTGTGCCCTGCCCCATTGTCCGCGAAGCCGACGGTCTGGCGCTCAGTTCGCGCAACGTACGTCTCACGGCAGCCGACCGCGAAGTCGCTCCTAAAATCCACTATCTTCTCACGCAGAGCATCGAGCTCAAGAACCAGGGACTCAATCCGGTAGAAGTAGAAAAAGCCACTACGGCAGCTATCGATGCCATCGATGGTCTTCGCACCGAATATTTCCAGATAGTAGACGCCAAAACCATGCAGCCCATCAGGGAATGGGCCGAAGCAGGCGAACTTGGCGCCGCCGGCTGTGCCACAGTCTACTGCGGCAACGTACGCCTTATTGACAACATAAGATACTAAACGACATGTTTATACAAGTTCTGAAGTCGAAAATCCATCGTGTTACCGTCACCGAGGCCCGCCTCGATTATATCGGAAGCATCACAATCGACGAAGATCTCCTCGACGCCGCCGGCATTCTGCCCGGCGAACGCGTCTATATAGTGAACAACAACAACGGTGCTCGTCTCGACACATATACAATTCCCGGAGAGCGCGGCAAAGGCACGATCTGCCTCAACGGCGCGGCCGCACGCATGGTGCAGCCCGGCGACATTGTCATAATAATGGCATACGCCACCATGACTCCCGACGAAGCCCGTACGTTCACGCCAAAAGTAATATTCCCCGACACTGCTACAAACCGCCTGTAATCATCATGTTCGAAAAACTCAGCGATCGCCTCGAAAGGAGCTTCAAACTGCTCAAAGGCCAAGGCCGAATTACCGAAATCAACGTTGCCGAAACCCTTAAGGATGTGCGCCGCGCGCTCATCGATGCCGACGTCAACTACAAGGTCGCCAAGACCTTTACCGACACCGTAAAGCAGAAGGCTCTCGGCCAGAACGTGATAAACGCCATCAAGCCGGGCGAACTCATGGTGAAGATCGTGCACGACGAGCTTGCCTCTCTCATGGGCGGCGAACCCGTGCCCCTGAAACTCACCGGCAAACCATCGATCATTCTCATGTCGGGCCTGCAGGGTTCCGGTAAGACCACCTTCACCGGGAAGCTTGCCAAAAAGCTCAAGGAAGAGAAACACATGAGACCTCTTCTGGTAGCCGGCGACGTCTACCGTCCCGCGGCCATCGATCAGCTCAAGGTGCTCGCAGAGTCTATTGGCGTTGATGTATATACCGAAGACGGTGTAAAAGACCCCGTCGGAATCGCAAAGCGTGGTGTCGATTACGCCCGCAACCATGCCTACGACCTCGTAATCATCGATACCGCCGGCCGTCTTGCCGTCGACGAACAGATGATGGACGAGATCGAATCTATCAAAAAGGCTGTCAATCCCGGCGAAATCCTCTTCGTAGTCGACGCCATGACCGGTCAGGACGCCGTGAACACGGCCAAGACCTTCAACGAACGCCTCGACTTCGACGGCGTCGTACTCACCAAACTCGACGGCGATACACGCGGCGGTGCAGCGCTCTCTATCCGTTCGGTCGTCGAGAAACCTATCAAATTCGTCGGCACAGGCGAACGCCTCGACGGCATCGACGTGTTCTATCCCGCCCGTATGGCCGACCGTATTCTCGGCATGGGCGATATCGTGTCGCTTGTAGAGAAGGCACAGCAGCAGTACGACGAGAAAGAAGCCGAGGAACTTGCGAAAAAACTGCGTAAGAATCAGTTCACATTCAACGACTTCCTCAAGCAGATCAACCAGATAAAGAAGATGGGCAACCTCAAGGATCTGGCCGCCATGATCCCGGGGGTGGGAAAAGCCATCAAGGACGTCGACATCGACAACGACGCCTTCAAGGGTATCGAGGCCATCATCATGTCCATGACCCCCTACGAACGCGAGCATCCCGAAGTAATCCGCGGCACACGCGTGCAGCGTATAGCCAAGGGCTCAGGTTCGAGCGTACAGGACGTGAACCGTCTTCTCAAACAGTTCGACCAGATACGCAAGATGATGCATCAGGTGAGCACAATGGGTTCTAATCCCGCCGCCATGATGCGCAACATACGCCAGGCCAAGGCCATGCAGCGACGCAAATAAGTCAAGTATTATTAAACACCCTCTAATTATTGCTTGAATTCACAACATGGAGCTTATCGACGGTAAGAAAGCGGCCGCAGAAATCAAACAGGAAATAGCCGCAGCAGTAGAGAAACGGGTTGCAGAAGGCAAACGACGCCCTCACCTCGCCGCCATACTCGTAGGCCACGACGGCGGCAGCGAAACATACGTGGCACACAAAATCAAGGCGTGCGCCGAGTGTGGCTTCCAGTCTTCACTCATTCGTTTCGAAAGCACACCCGAGGCACCACTTCCTCAAGAAGAACTTCTGGCTGCCGTCGACAAACTCAATAAAGACCCGGAAATCGACGGTTTCATCGTACAGCTGCCCCTGCCGAAGCATATCGACGAAAACGCCGTGATCGAAGCCATCAATCCCGAGAAAGATGTCGACGGTTTCCACCCCGTAAATGTCGGCCGTCAGTCGCTCGGTCTTCCATGTTTCCATTCGGCCACTCCGGCAGGTATCGTAGAACTTCTGACACGCAACGGCATAGCCACTTCCGGCAAGCGCGTAGTGGTGATAGGCCGCAGCAATATTGTCGGCAAACCACTCGCCGCCATGCTCATGCAGAAAGGCGAACGCGCCAATGCTACTGTCACCGTATGCCACAGCGCCACACCCGACCTTGCCTCCGTGACACGTCAGGCCGATATTCTCGTAGCGGCTCTCGGGCGTCCAGGCTTTGTGACCGCCGACATGGTGGCCGACGGAGCGACTGTGATTGACGTCGGTACGACACGCGTCCCCGATGCCTCGCGCAAAAGCGGCTTCCGCCTCTGCGGCGATGTCGAATTCGACACTGTCGCACCCAAATGCAGCTTCATCACCCCGGTTCCGGGCGGTGTAGGCCCCATGACCATCTGCATGCTCATGAAGAACACCCTGCTCGCCGCCGAAAGAGCCGACGCAAGGAAATGACAGGGGCCGTAGCGGCATTACTGCCGTTGTACGTTTCGATCCTATCGCTGATTTTCGGCTACGACGAGGCCGAACTCGTCTTTGTGGGCGATGCCATGCAGCACAGCGCCCAGCTTGATGCCGCCCGTTCCGGTAAAAACACCTACGATTACAGCAGCTACTTCGCGTCATTGCCGCCATGCGTGGCTATGGCCGATCTTGCTGTGGTCAATCTTGAGACACCTGTCTCACGGCCACCATACAGCGGCTATCCCTGTTTCAACGCTCCCGTCGAATTTGCAAACGCGCTCAAGAATGCAGGCTTCGACCTCTTTCTGACAGCCAACAACCATACCCTCGACCGTGGCGCCAAGGGTCTGCGAAACACCATAGCCAATCTCGACTCTCTCGGAGTAAGACATCTCGGCACATATGCCGATGACAGAGCCCGGGAGACTGCTCTACCGCTGATCGTGGAGGTCAATAATATCAAAATAGGCTTCCTCAACTATACCTACGGAACAAACGGAATCAATCCGACTCAAGGCGTAGTCGTGGATTATATCGACCGCGACCGCATTAAAGCCGATGTAGACTCCGCACGGGCTGCCGGAGCCGAAGCTATCGCGGTGTGCATACACTGGGGAGACGAATACGTGCTTTTGCCCAACAAAAGCCAGCAGCGCACAGCCGATTTCCTCGAAGCGCTTGGCGTTGACATGATAATCGGGTCTCACCCGCATGTGATACAACCAATGGAGCTGAGACCGAACCGATATTATCCCGAGAAGAATGTGTTTTTAGTCTATTCGCTCGGCAATTTCGTGTCGAACATGAAGACACCCGACACTCGCGGAGGGGCCTTGGCCAGGGTAAGGCTAAAACGGGGAGATGACAAAAAAATAAGCGTCAGCGAGGCCGACTACAGACTGCTGTTCACAGTGCCGGGCAATTCGCCGAAAAACAACTTCAAAGTCATCGAAGCCGGAAAAGTGGATGATCCATCCTGGAAAGCCAAAGCCGAGACCTTCGTGAGACGCGCAAAGGCTATTTTCGATAAACATAATATTGCGGTTCCGGAAGCGGTGGAATAGCTATGGGTGTTTTTCATTTCAGACAATTCGATATCGACGACCGCGACTGCGGCATGAAAATATGTTCCGACAGCGTAACCTTCGGAGCATGGTTTCTGCCATGTCACAGCGACGCCCGTTCGGTACTCGATATAGGAGCCGGTTCAGGACTCCTCTCCCTCATGGCGGCCCAATGCATGCCCGGGGCTGCAATCAAGGGGATTGAGATAGATAATGGTGCCGCCGAGGCTTCCCGACACAATTTCGGCACTTCGCCCTGGGCCCGACGACTTGTGATAGAGAACCTCGATTTCGCCGATTTCCACCCCTCGGAGTCAGCCGATATCATTCTCTCAAATCCTCCGTTTTTCACCACCGGACTTCTCGCGCCTGACTCACGGCGTGCGACGGCACGCCATGAATCAACACTCACAATCACGACACTGCTCTCATTCGCACGCTCACATCTCGTCAAGTCGGGACATCTCGGGTTGATTCTTCCCGCCGAACGAACCGACGACACGATATTCCAGGCCGAACTCGCCGGATTGAAACTCAGGCGACTCGCCAGAGTAGTTGCCCGCGAAGGCCGTCAGCCGGTCAGAGCTCTTTTCGATTTTTCGCCCACCGACGGCACTGTATCCGAAGAAACCATAATAATGCGCGGCCGCGACGGAATACCGACATCGCACTATATATCTATTGTAGAACCTTTTTATACTAAAATATCATGAAAAGAAGCGACCTTGTGCTGTCTCTCGGACAACGACTTCTGCTGTTGCTCTTCATATTCATAGTCTGCTATGCGATAACGGCATTGGCCGTAGGTTTTCTGACCAAGATACTGGCTGACAACATTCCAGCCGCCCTGCGCATAGGAGCCGTAGTGCAGGACGTCTTCGCTTTTATCATCCCCGCTGTCGCCACTTCCCTTATCGTCACACGCAAATCGGCCGAACTGCTCTGTGTGCCGAAAGGAGTGTCGCCTCTGGCTGTCGGGCTGATCTTAGCCATGCTTTTCGTATCGATACCTATCCAGGAAGACATAATCTACTGGAACTATCATATAGCACTACCTGCATGGCTCGAAAGTTTCGGACAGGCGGCCCGCGAACTGGAAGATGCAAATTTCAGAACGATGTGCATGCTCCTGGACAACCCGTCGGTAGGCGCACTCGCCGTCAATCTGCTCATAATAGGTTTTGCGGCCGGTTTTTCAGAAGAACTGCTTTTTCGAGGATGCTTCCAGAGATTGCTCACGACCGGCGGAGTGAACCGGCACGTGGCGATATGGATCGTAGCAATTGTCTTCAGCGCAATGCATTTTCAGTTCTATGGATTCGTACCCCGAGTACTGCTCGGAGCTTACTTCGGCTATCTGCTTGTGTGGACAGGAAGCCTCTGGGCACCCGTACTGGCCCATACACTCAACAATATGATGTTTGTCATCGTTGCCTGGAAACAGGTACGCGACGGAATAACCCTCACCGATGAGCCGACCCTTTACAGCTGGCACATGGCTCTCGTCTCGGCACTCCTCGTCTATATAGCCCTTTTCCTGCTTTATAAATACAGAAAACAATGAAAAACCGATTTTTAGGTATTCTGTCGGCACTGACAGTACTTACAGCCTGCGCCGCCGAACCTGAAACAGTGAATCTATGGCCCGACGGCAATCCCAACGACAACGGCAGGCCTGATGACCGGACTGCCGAAATGACCATCTATCTTCCCGACAAGAAAAATGACACCGGTATCGCCGTGGCCATACTGCCGGGCGGAGCCTATGCCGGTCTTGCCATAGGCCACGAAGGCCATGACATAGGCAGATGGTATGCGGAAAACGGCATAACGGCAGGTGTGGTGCGTTATCGTCTGCCGAACGGTCATCCGGAAGTACCTGAATCGGATGCCCGCGAGGCCGTACGCCGGCTGCGCGCCCTCGGTTCGGCCAAAACCGGCATAATGGGTTCGTCGGCAGGAGGCCATCTCGCCACGACAGTATCGACACATGAGGCCGACTCATTGTCGCATCCCGATTTTACTATTCTCTTCTACCCCGTGGTGACATCCGACAGCCGATATACCCATCACGACTCAATGCACAATCTCCTCGGAGCACGGGCACGCGACTGGCATACCCTGCGGGAATATTCAAACGAACTGAGAGTAAACACCAAAACTCCGCCGGCCCTGATTTTTTACTCCGACGATGACAACGGTGTAGCTCCCGAAAACGGCGCCCTCTACTATCAGGCGCTCAAAGCCAATGGAATCAAGGCCGGATTCCATGTATTCCCGAGCGGAGGTCACGGCTGGGGCTTTAACGACAATTTCGCATATAAGCCAATGGTCCAGGAACTTATTCTCGATTGGGTGAAAAAGCTCTGAATACCGGATTCAATATGATCATCTTATGCGATGGAGGCGCCGCCTCCGGCATAAGATGATTATTTTATAAGAAAATCGTCGGCGTCGTTCTGTATAGGGAAATTACGGCGATAACTCTCCTGGCGGTTGCCGTCAAGATCAGCGACTATAAAAGGACAATCGGTCGGCATTACACCTATCGCCATGCCACGCCCGTCGAAAATATAACTCATGCCATCGTATTCGCCGAAGACATCGCGGCCTCCGCGGTTAGCGCCTACGACACAGCACTGATTTTCTATGGCACGGGCAATCAGGAGATGCTCCCAGGCATATGCGCGCGCTTTAGGCCAGTTCGCCACTACAAGCAAGAGATCATACTCACTATTGCGGCAACGGCACCATACCGGGAACCGGAGATCGTAGCATACGATAAGCGAGATATTCCAGCCGCGGAAACGGACAACAGGAGGCCGCTCTATGCCCGGCGCGAACAACTGAGGCTCCTTGCTTAGCGAGAACAAGTGTCGCTTGTCATAGAATGTCTCTTCGCCGGAGGGTTCTATAAAAAAACCGCGATTATAGATTTTCGGATGCGTGGATGCAAGATAGCTGCCAGCGAAGGCAGCTCCCGTAGCCGCAGACCACTCTTTGATCTTGTCTATGGTAATCCCTGTATTGCGTTCGGCAAGCGCCTGCAACACATCGGGGTCATCGGAATAGCCCGTAGAAAATAACTCGGGCAGCACAACCAGATCCGTTCCTTCCGGAAGCTTTTCGAGCGCTTTGCAGACAGCAGCGATATTAGCCTCTTTATCAGCCCATTCAATTGCCAGAGGGAGTGTCGCCACTCGGAGATTCGTATTCATTCAGCACAGAATTTTTCGGGATATTTTCCTTTGAAAGGCCGGTAATACGCCTTTATGGCGGCCATATCGGCATTTATATCGCCGGACGGTTCGAACGAACGCTCTATCATGGCTTTTTTCATACTGAAATCTATGACAGCCAGCACGACCGGTATGTGAGCCTGCATGGCTATACGCAGAAAGCCTGTGTGCCATTCGCTCGTCCGGCTGCGTGTTCCTTCAGGCGTGATGGCGAGAACCAGGCGCTGTGAACTGTTGAATCGCTCCACAAGCACTTCGGTAAGCGGCCGCGACGATTTACGTCCCCGCGGAACCGGAATGCCTCCTATAGCACGGAAAAAACAGCCCAGAGGCCAGAAAAACCAGCTTTCTTTCATCAGGAAACCGGTCTTGCGTCCGACAGAAGCATAGGCAAGCTTGCCGATGATGAAATCCCAATTGCTTGTATGGGGTGCCACGCAGATGATACACTTCGGATAGTCGGGAACCTTCACGGCAACCGACCATCCGAAGAGTTTCAGTATTTTCGCGCAGATATTCATTCAGCGGCCGCTTCTTTGATGGCCTCGCGGACTTCGGAAGGAAGTGCGGCATTCATCTTTTTGACTATTTCGAGCACGGCATCGTCGAAATCACATACAAGGCTGCCATAAGCTTTCGCATAGTATTCGGAGCGGGCCTTACGGTACTGAGCGGGATCGGCGAAGTCTCTTTCTTTTTTGTCGAAGACGACAGATACTTTTGCAAGCGACGCGCTCTGAAGCACAGCTATGTCGTTGATGATATCGTGGACAGTCTTGCGGTCGATCACAGGGAATGCGGCGCGGGCAAGAAGGATTTCGCCGGCAAGAGAGCCGCATGTATTGCGGATATACTTTTTAAGATCGCGTTTTGTAGCCATGATTTCAAATTTATGTTAGTTATAGGTAAGTATCAGTTTGCGGAGAGCGGGAAGGGTCGGAGCTATTTTCGACGGGTGCCTCTTCACAGACATAAAACGAGTGAGCTGCACAGGTAGTTCGACCGCCGCGCCTGTGATATGTGTCATGATATCGAGCTGCTTGGCAGGATGCCCCGTGGCGAATATCACTTTTGGAGCGTCGGAGCCTACACGGCGCGCCGCGGCATAAGCCACTGCTCCATGGGTGTCGATAGTATAGCCTTTGATTCTCAGAGCGTTGACAGTATCGGCTATTTCTTCGTCAGAAACGGCCTTGGTGCGCATTATATCACATCGGGCAGCCTCGAGATGTCCGTCATAGATAGCTTCGAGACGCGGCCAGCCCGAAGGATAGCCCATATCCATGGCCGGAGAAAAGGTAGGCACCGGCGCTGCGGTAGTTCCCGGAAAAACTCCGTCGAGAAGCTCTCCGAACACAGAGTTGATATTGAAAGCGGGTACAATGCCGGATGTCGGCAGTCCCATTTTTTTAGCGATTACTGTACCGACAAGATTACTGAGATTACCGCACGGAGTCGAATAAAACGCCCGGTCGGCGGCAGGTACATCTTCAGCCACAAGACGCCCATAGGCATACAGCGCGAGACTCGCCAAAGGAAGCAGACGCGCCACATTTATGGAATTGGCGCCTGTGAGACGGCAGTCTGCCAGAGCGGGATCGGATATTGCCTGCTGCATCATGAGCTTGCAATCCTCAATGCTTCCGGCCACCTCTACAGGGTGTATATTTCCTCCGAGGGCCGTGAACTGCGAGATAGCCATACGCGAAAGGCGTCCGCGTGGATAAAGCACGAACACATTCACGCCCTCCATATTATGGAAGCTGTTGGCTACAGCCGCACCCGTATTGCCAGTAGTGGCGACAATGACGTTGCGTTTATGCCCGGGAGTGAGCAGGCGCTTCATCAGTCTGGCCATGAATCTGGCTCCGTAGTCCTTCACTGTCAGAGTCGGCCCATGAAAAAGCTCGAGCACATGCATGCCGGGCTCCACCTCGACGAGAGGAGCATCGAAAGCGAATGCCTCATCAACGATCTTCTTGAGTTCGGCAGCAGGCAAATCGTCGCCGAAAAAAGAGATGGCCACGACATATGCTATGTCGCGAAGACTCATCTCGCCTATATTATTAAGGTATGCCCGTGGCAATGTGGGAATAGCAGCCGGCATATACAGACCTCCGTCGGGAGCGACACAGCTCTCGACCGCCTCTGCGAGTGATACGGCGCCGGCAACGCCTTTGGTGCTTCTATATTTCATAGCGCATTCGATAATGCAAACATACAAAAAAGAACCGAACCCTCAAAATCGATTTTCAAGGCATATTCCTAAATGGCAAAGCGTCAAGACATAATAGAAAAAGTGCATTTCATGGCCTCAAGAAGTTGCCTGAAAAATTTGCGCGGATAAAACCTTTGTCTTATCTTTGCGTTATAAAAGCAAAGGCAAGAGAGCCTGACTGGTACAACAGCATACCACATCAAAGTTGATTGGGAAACTCGTCAATTATAACTGAAATACCGAGACAAGCTTAGCCGACCGATGGCGGGCCTCGATTCTCGCTCTCGGGCGAGGAAGCCTTAGAGCCGGAGGATTACAAAGGGCGGCGAGCACTCAAAACCTGTCTTTTCGGAGTTTCATCGCATCCTTTGGTGTGGCCCTTTACAAAAAACGCTTCCGTTATGCGGAAGCGTTTTTCTGTATTATGTCATGTGGGATTGGTCATAGGAGGGCTTTTTCCAAAACGTCGTCGACGGTGTCGGCATAATGGAATGTCAGGCCGTCGGTATAACGTTCGGGCATATCGTCGATATCGCGGCGGTTATCTTTCGAAAGTATGATATCGGTAATTCCGGCACGTTTGGCCGCGAGCATTTTTTCGCGTATGCCCCCTACCGGCAGCACACGCCCGCGGAGTGTTATCTCGCCTGTCATTGCCAGACGCGGAGCGACATGGCGCCCGGTGAATGCCGAGACGATGGCCGTGGCTATGGTTATACCCGCCGAAGGGCCGTCTTTGGGCACGGCCCCTTCGGGGAAATGCACGTGAAGAGCCTGACTGTCGATATCGGCCATATTTATGCCAAGTTTGTCGGCATGGGCTTTCACCCACTGGAACGCAATGCCGGCAGATTCTTTCATCACATCGCCGAGATGACCGGTCAGAGTCAGCCGGCCTCCTTCCTTGGCTTTAGAAAGCGAGGCTTCGGCCATGAGGATCGCACCTCCGACCTCGGTCCAGGCAAGACCGGTGACAACGCCGGGAATGTCGTTGCCTTCGTAATTTTCCGGTTGAAAAGGAGCGAGTCCAAGCAAATTATAAAGGTGTTCTGGCTCTACGACGGCCGGGAATTCCTCTCCTTTCATCTTGGCAAGAACAGCTTTGCGGGCTACCGACGAAAGTTTTTTCTCAAGCAGACGCACACCGCTTTCGGCTGTATACCGGCGCACAATCTCCGCGATAGCCGCATCGCTTATCTGAAGCTCGGCCTCGGTGAGAGCCATCGTACGCCGTATGCGCGGCAGAAGATGGCGCCGTGCGATCTCAACTTTTTCCTCAAGCAGATAACCGCTTATATCGATTATCTCCATGCGGTCGAGCAGAGGGCGGCTGACAGTGGAAAGAGTATTGGCCGTGGCAATGAAAAGAACTTTTGAAAGATCGAAATCCACATCGACATAGTTGTCGTGGAAATGGCAGTTCTGCTCAGGATCGAGCACTTCGAGGAGTGCCGCACCCGGATCACCCTTATAGTCATGTCCTATCTTGTCGATCTCATCAAGCACGAGCACCGGATCGGAGCATCCCGCACGCTTCACGGCATCGATAATGCGGCCGGGCATGGCGCCGATATATGTACGGCGATGTCCGCGGATCTCGGCTTCGTCGTGCAGGCCGCCGAAGGACACACGCTCGTATTTACGCCCGAGAGCACGCGCCACCGACTTGCCTATCGATGTCTTGCCGACTCCGGGAGGACCTACAAGACATATGATGGGCGATTTGCCGTCGGGATTATGCATGAGAAGCGCAAGCTGCTCCACGATACGCTCCTTGACTTTCTCGAGTCCGTAGTGATCGTTCTCAAGCACTTCCTCGGCCTCAGCCAGAGATGGTGCAGACGCCGTATATATACCCCAGGGAAGAGCCACAAGAGTCTCGAGATAGCTGTAAAGCACGGAATAATCGGGCGTCGTAGGATTATATCGGCGAAGCTTTTCTATTTCACGGCGGAAAAGTGCGAGCACTTTTTCGGGCATATGGCTTGCCTCTGCCTTGGAAAGAAGCTCGTCGGCCTCGTCAGCCTCGTCGCCATACAGAGTTTCGCGTATAGCCTCCATCTGCTGCTGGAGAAACGCGTTTTTCTGATTTTCCTCCATATTGCGGCGCGCGCGCTTCATTATATTTTCGGTCATCTTCATATGGTCGGCAAAAGTATTCACCTCCATAAGAAGCCCCATGGCACGGTCGAGAATCTTCGATTTGGCAAGCAGCTCGTTTTTAGCCTTGGGATCGAATGGCAGATTGGTGCACAGGAAATTTACGAGTGTGGCATTGTCGTCAATCTGCCTTACCGCCGGCGTGAGGTTTGTCGGATCGTTTATGGTGAACGCCTCGAGAGCGACAGACTTGATCTGCTCGCAGACGAGAGCGAGTTCTTCCGATTTATCGTTGTTATCGGCGACAGGCTTGACTCGCGCAGTCAGCCATGCTCCGGGATTCGAGCCGCGCCCCATGATACGGAACTTGCCACGCGCACGTACAAGCGCCGAATGCGCGCCGTCGGGACGCTCGAACACACTGAGCACATCGGCATAGGTGCCATATTTGAACAGCCCGGTAGTGACTGCAGGAGTTTCTTCCTCAGAATTTACCTGACATACAATGCCGACCGGCATACATTCTTTCTCAGCATAGCGGGCAAGAGCAAGCGCACTGTCGCGTCCGAGTTCGAATGAAACTGTCAGATTGGGAAATAACACCAGGTTGCGGGTAGGGAGAATAGGAAGATTCTCGCTGTCGGGTTCTTTATCGAAACGGGTCAGATCAATCTCTATCTTCTGGAAACCCATATCGATGGTGTCTATATTGTTGTCTTTGGCCATAATTAACTTGCAAACGGACTGCAAAGTTACGTTTTTTTTCCGATATAAAGAAACGCCGGCATCGGCCCCGCGCCACAATGAATATGCAAACGACATCACAAATATCAATTCCATTCGCAAAATGCTTGCATAAGCGGGCTTTTATGCGTAATATTGCAAGCAAAATGAATATTACAATAAATTATGGCTCTCATAATACCGCAAAAATACAAACAGAAGCTGCTCCCGGAAACAACGGAGGTCGCTATAAAGATGATCAAGGATTCTTTTCAGAAGGCACTTGCCGCGAGTCTTGGTCTGCGCAGAGTGACAGCGCCACTGTTCGTGCTGTCAGGCACAGGATTCAACGACGACCTGAACGGCACCGAGCGTGCCGTATCGTTCCCAGTCAAGGCTCTCGGCGACCGCAAGGCAGAGGTGGTGCATTCTCTCGCAAAATGGAAACGGTATAAACTAATGACCTACGACATAGCCCCGGGCTACGGAATTTATACCGACATGAACGCAATCCGCGCCGATGAGGATCTTGACAATCTTCATTCATTATATGTCGACCAATGGGACTGGGAGAAAACCATCCGGGAACAGGACCGTAGCCTGGCCTACCTGCGGCAGACCGTAGAGAAAATATATGAGGCCATTCGTGCGACCGAACATCTTGTCTTCGAAAAATTTCCGCACATCACTCCGCGGCTGCCTGAAAAAATTACATTTATACACAGCGAGGAATTGCTGCGGCGATATCCCGGCCTTGATGCCTCGCAGCGGGAATCTATGGCCGCTAAAGAATACGGTGCCGTTTTCCTTATTGGTATCGGCGCACTCCTGAGCGACGGCAAACCGCACGACGGCCGCGCCCCCGACTACGACGACTGGATAACTCCGAATGAAGAAGGCTACCATGGCCTGAACGGCGATATCATCGTATGGGATTCCGTACTCGGACGCTCTGTCGAACTCTCGTCGATGGGCATCCGTGTCAGCCCCGACTCCCTGCGCCGACAGCTCGAAGAGCGTGGCTGTCCCGAACGTGCCGCACTCGACTTCCACCGCCGGCTGCTCGACGGAGAACTCCCCTACTCCATCGGTGGCGGCATCGGCCAGAGCCGTCTATGCATGTTCCTGCTTCAGAAAGCACATATAGGCGAAGTACAGGCATCCATCTGGCCTGCCGAACATATCGAGCGCTGCAGGGCAGCCGGCATCACTCTTATGTAACGGCAAATTCGATGACTGAAAGATTTTTTATGTTGTGTAACATATCGCGGAAATACTTGCGGTAAAAAAAATATTCATAAATTGCGGTCGAAAAATATGCCGAGGGCTTGTCCCGAGGCCATCCATTCACCTATACAGAAAACTACACTGATAGCATGAAGACTTACAAAACCAAAGAAATCAAAAACATAGCCTTGCTCGGAAGCAAAGGCTCGGGTAAAACCACACTCGCTGAAGCTATGCTCTTCGAGTGTGGAGTTATAAAACGCCGCGGCACAGTAGAAGCAAAAAATACCGTATCCGACTATTTCCCCGTAGAAAAAGAATATGGCTATTCGGTATTCTCGACGGTGTTCTATGCCGAATTCCTCGGCAAGAAACTCAATGTGGTCGACTGCCCGGGCGCCGACGACTTCGTGGGCAGCGCTATCACCGCCCTCAACGTCACCGACACCGGCCTTATCGTGGTCAACGCACAGTATGGTGTCGAAGTAGGCACACAGAATATCTTCCGCACGGCCTCCTCTCTCAAAAAACCCATCATTTTCGCACTCAACCAGCTCGACGGTGAAAAAGCCGACTATGAGAACGTGCTCGAACAAATGCGCGAAATCTTCGGCCCGAAAGTCGTTCCCGTACAATATCCTCTGGCATGCGGTCCTGGCTTCAACGCCATGATCGATGTCCTTCTTATGAAGAAATATTCATGGGGACCCGAAGGCGGAACGCCAACCATCGAGGAAATTCCAGAAAGCGAGATGCCGCGTGCTCTCGAAATGCACAAGGCTCTTGTCGAAGCAGCCGCCGAAAACGACGAAAGCCTCATGGAGAAATTCTTCGAAGAAGAACACCTGACCGAAGACGAGCTCCGTATGGGTATCCGCAAGGGTCTTATCGACAACTCCATATATCCCCTCTTCTGCGTCAGCGCAGGCAAGGACATGGGCGTACGCCGCATGATGGAATTCCTCGGCAACGTGGTGCCTTTCGTCGACGATATGCCCGCTCCGGTAGACACCGAAGGCAATGAAGTGAAACCCGATGCCGACGGCCCGCTGAGTGTATTCGTATTCAAGACCACTGTAGAGCCTCATATCGGCGAAGTCAGCTACTTCAAGGTGATGAGCGGTACCCTCAAAGCAGGCGCCGACCTCGAAAACGTGACCCGCGGCGGCAAAGAACGTCTCGCACAGATATTCTGCGTATCAGGCCAGATCAAGACTCCTGTCGACGAACTCATGGCCGGCGATATCGGCGCTACCGTCAAAATGAAAGATGTGCGCACCGGTAATACTCTCGACGAGAAGGGCTGCGAGATCGCATTCGACTTCATCAAATATCCAGCGCCCAAATATCAGCGTGCCATACGCCCCGTAACCGAAAGCGACGCCGAAAAACTCAGTGCAATCCTCACCCGTATGCACGAGGAAGATCCCACCTGGGTCGTAGAACAGTCCAAGGAACTCAAGCAGACCATTCTGTCGGGCCAGGGCGAATTCCATCTGCGCACCCTCAAATGGCGTGTGGAAAACAACGACAAGCTTCCCATCGTCTTCGACGAACCCAAGATACCATATCGCGAAACCATCACCAAGGCCGCCCGCGCCGACTACCGCCACAAGAAACAGAGCGGCGGCGCCGGTCAGTTCGGCGAAGTCCACCTCATCGTAGAGCCTTATACCGAAGGCATGCCGGCACCTGACAGCTTCAAATTCGGCAATCAGGAATTCAAGATGAACGTGCGCGACACCCAGGAGATACCTCTTGCCTGGGGCGGCAAGCTCGTTGTATGCAACTGTATAGTAGGCGGCGCAATCGACGCCCGCTTCATACCGGCTATCGTAAAAGGTCTCATGGACCGTATGGAACAGGGTCCTCTCACCGGCTCATATGCCCGCGACGTGCGTGTATGCATCTACGACGGCAAAATGCACCCCGTAGACTCGAATGAAATCTCATTCCGCCTCGCCGGCCGCAACGCTTTCAGCCATGCATTCCGCGAAGCCAATCCGAAGGTGCTCGAACCTGTCTATGATGTCGAGGTTCTTGTGCCAGGCGATGTGATGGGCGACGTGATGAGCGATCTTCAGGGCCGACGTGCAATCATCATGGGTATGAGCAGCGAAAACGGTTTCGAAAAAATTTCGGCCCGCGTGCCCCTCAAAGAAATGTCGAGCTATTCTACGGCTCTCAGCTCCATCACCGGCGGACGATCCTCGTTCACGATGAAGTTCTCGTCGTACGAGCTTGTTCCTTCCGATGTTCAGGAAAAACTCCTCCGCGAATACGCAGAAAAGAACGCTGACGAATAACCAGTCCGTTTATTCTCACACAAAATAAAATGAGGTTGCCGGATAAACCGGCTGCCTCATTTTATCATATAACACACGCCACAAAGTGTAGTCTGCCTCATCGGTAGAGCTTCATGACATTGGCCGGAGAGCGATTCGCCATCAGCTCACCCTGCATGAAAGCCATAGCGGGAGCGGTATGCTCAAAAAAACGGCGATACCCCTCGCAGAGATAGTTGAGTCCGGGTTCGCCATCGGCGGTTACGGCAAAGCGGTTTTTGGGACACTCGCCGTTGCACAGACGCAGCCAGCGGCAACGGCGACACTGCCCCGGCAAGGTATCGCGCTTATCCTGGCCAAACTTGAGCTGGGCGGGACTGTTCATCATGTCGAATATAGTCCTGCGGCGGATATTGCCGAGTTTATACTCCGGAAATACAAAATGGTCGCAGGAATAAAGATCGCCGTTATGCTCTATGACTGCCGCGTGGCCGCAAGTGCGCGCCATTGAGCAGACGCCCGGCTCCACTCCGACAGTATTGGCCAGAGTTGCATCGAAGAGCTGCACGAACATCTGTCCGACATCACGGCATACCCATTCGTCGAATACGGCACATAGAAAATCACCCCAAGCCTGCGGCCCGACAGAGAAGGGCGCAAGATTCGCATCCGCACTATCACGAAGCGACGCAAGGCCATGAAGAGTCAGCCGTTCCACCACGGGAGTAAACTGCAAAAAACGACAGTCTATCTCCTTAAAGAAATTATAGAACTCAAGAGGATGGCCGGCATTATAGTCGTTTACAACCGCCATGGCGTTCCATTCCACCCCATGCCTGTTGAGAAGCTCCACGCCGCGCATCACATCGTCGAACGATCCACGGCCATCCGGTGTCAGGCGGTAGCGGTCGTGAAATTCGCGAGGGCCGTCGATCGACAGCCCCACGAGCCAGCCGTTGTCTTTGAAAAAACGGCACCACTCGTCGGTAAGCAGGGTGCCGTTGGTCTGTATACAATTATCGATCCGCACCCCTCGGCGCGCATATCTGCGCTGGATATCGAGTACACGCCGATAGAAAGCCTGTGTGCGCATCAGCGATTCGCCTCCGTGCCATGTAAACATCACCGAAGGCATTGTCTGAGCCTCGATATACTGGCGTATGAATTCTTCGAGCATGGCATCGCTCATGAATTGTCGCGGTACGCCCTCTCCGACCCTATCGGAATAAAGGCCGGATTTTTCAAGGTAATAACAATAGCTGCAGCGGAGATTGCACAGGCTGCCGGCCGCTTTCGTCATCACATAGAGCGGCCTCGAAAACGGTGCGGCAGGCTGACTCATTCCTTATGGAGCGCGTTGGGATCGAAAGGCTTGACCACGGTCACGGTCGTGCCTTCGGGATTCACACGTATTCCTCCTTTGGCCTCTATGCTGGCGAGCATTTCTGTGCGCAGTGCCTCGATCTTTTTTCGGGCTTTCGCAGGCTGATCGGCCAAAAGCTTGTTGATCACACGTGATTCGAGACCTATCTTATAGAATGCTATACGGATGAATTTCCAGTTCTGATCCGTCAGGTCATATTTTTTCTGAAGGCGGTTGGCAATGGCGTTTCCCTCGGCATCGGCCTCTTTGTCGAAAACCCCGCGGTAATACTGTTCAAGCTGATCGATGTCGAGCACATCTGCGATCGCCCTCTCATGCATCTTCTGAAGTTCACGACTGCCTCTGACACTCAGAATGCCTCCGTCGGCCTCCACCCGGGCTACAAACGCTGAATCCTCTCGCTCGAAAGCACTTGCGAGTTTCTGCTGTTGGGCCGCGTCAAGTTTCACATGACGGCTCACATCGAAAACCTCGCGCACGGTCGACGGATGATAGGCACGGAGAGCATCTGTATCAAGAGTCTGTGCCGAAAGACCCGAAACAGTATAGAGAAGAAAGGTCGCTACGAAAAGAAATGGTTTCGCCATGGTAGATATTGTGTGATTTTCGCTTTCGTTTCGAATAAAAAGCGTAACTTTGTGCAAAACTACAAAAAATATCTGAACACTACCATGAGACCAGGCAAAAAGTTGAATTTTTTATTGTTCGGTGTCAACGCCCTTGCTCTTGCTCCCGCCGCGGTTACGGCCAATGCCGCAACCGCACCAAAGGCCGACAACAGGCCCAATATCATCTTCATATCCGTCGATGACATGAAACCGTGGCTGTCGGCCTACGGCGATACCCTCGCTCATACCCCAAACATGGACCGTCTCGCAGCGATGGGTACCACATTCAACAACGCATACTGCCAGATCGCGCTGAGCGGCCCCACACGCTCAAGCATTCTGACTGGCCTCAATCCCGACCACACGGGCGTATGGTGGCTCATGGGCTCGTTCCGAAAGAACAATCCCGATATCGTAAGTATGCCCGAGGCTCTCAAAAACAACGGCTATGAGACCGTAGGCGTCGGCAAAGTCTACCATCCGCTTAAAGACAAGACTGTCAAGGACGATCCCAAGTCCTGGAGCCTGCCATACGTCAAGACACAGGGAGCCACATATGCCCTTGCGAACGGACGCGTCGCCACCGAGTGTGCCGATGTGCCCGACAACGGCTACATCGACGGAGTAATCGCGGAAGAAGCCGTAAAGACCCTCAAAAAACTCAAAAAAGGCGACAAGCCCTTCTTCCTGGCCGTCGGATTCAAGAAACCGCATCTTCCTTTCTGCGCACCAAAGAAATACTGGGATATGTACGAACGCGAGGCTATGCCCGTAGCCAAATATCAGGACATGGCGTCAGACGGTTGCGAATATGCATATCACAATTCGCTTGAAGTAAAAGGATATTCCGACATTCCGCCGTTCGAGAGCTATGTGGATACCAAACATCTCGACACAGAGACTCAGAAGCGGCTCCTCCATGCCTATTATGCATGCGTGTCGTATACAGATGCCCAGATAGGCAAGATCCTTGATGCACTGGAAGAAAACAAACTTTCAGACAACACCATAGTCGTTCTCTATGGCGATCACGGTTATCACCTCGGCGACCACGGCCTATGGAACAAGATGACAAATTTCGAGCAGGCTACCCACGTGCCTCTGATGATAGCGGCTCCGGGTATGAAAAAAGGTGTAAAATCCGACGCAATGGTCGAATTTCTCGATGTTTTTCCAACTCTCGCCGAACTCACCGGCACTCCTCACCCCCAGCAGCTCGACGGCGTAAGCCTCGTTCCGGTGCTCAAAAATCCTAAAGCAAAAGTGAAGGATTATATAATGAGTCAATACAGCCGCACGACAACGGAAGACTACACCATCAGTTCCGATACCGATCTCGAAGGCAAAGCCGAATATCTTGAAAACGATATAATGGGCTATGCCATACGCGACAAACGCTACCGGCTCGTACAATGGACCAAAGGCTTCAAAACTTATATACCCTTCGACAAATCTAAAGTTATAGCCTGTGAACTCTTCGACTACGAAATCGATCCGCTCGAAACCAAAAACCTCGCCAACGACCCGGCATACGCCAAAATCGTAAAGCGTCTTGAAAAGCAGCTTACCGAATACTACGCCCGAAGTTATAACTCGCCAATGTCTGCACCCATCAAGGCATGCGCCGAGCGCAAAAGCGAGAAGAAACAGAGCAAGAAATAAACACGCTCCACAGCAAGCAGCTTTCAATCTTAAAAAAGTTTAAAAACTTTGAAAATGCCGGACTTTTCCCTACCTTTGCACCCGGTTAAGCCTCGGCACAACTGTTAAACTAATTATTAACTACTTAATTTTCAAGGAATGCACTTAAATTCTGAAGAAAAAGCGCAGATCTTCGAGAAGTACGGTAAGAGCAAGACTGACACTGGCTCGCCTGAAGCACAGATTGCATTATTCTCCATCCGTATCGCTCATTTGACTCAGCACCTGAAGTCAAATCACAAAGATCATACAACCGAACGCGCTCTTAAGATGCTGGTAGGTAAGCGTCGTCGTCTGCTCGACTACCTCATGCGCAAAGACATCAACCGCTACCGCGCCATCATCGCACAGAAAGAGCTCGGCATCCGCAAATAAGCGGCGCCAAAACCAAACAAAACCGCAGCACCTATCATAGGTCGCCGCGGTTTTTTATTGCCTATTGACATTTACGTTCGACCGACAAAAAAAACGCTTGACGGATAAGATCGGCTTATGAACGGTTCCAGAAGTATATTTTCAAAGTTTTTAATAGCCTGAAAATATGACACATCCTTACTTGGTGTAATTTTTTCTCGAAAAAAAATCATCAAAAAATTTGCACAAATCAAAAAGTCGCCGTATCTTTGCAGCGCAAAAGCAAAAGGGGAGCGCCCCAAAAGCAAAGCACAAAACAAATTGCCTTGTGGTGTAATGGTAGCACGTCGGATTCTGGTTCCGCCTGTGGGAGTTCGAATCTCTCCAAGGCAACAAAAAATGGAGTTCAATTTTTGAGCTCCATTTTTTCATATTATCCCTCCGATATGGCACATAGTAAATTTGGATCAGACTGGCAACACTATAGGGCGCATAGTAATTTCGGGTCAGCGGATTTTCCCGGTGGGTGGGAAAGATGTCAAGAGTATA
>ERZ836877.2919-NODE-2919-length-20553-cov-3.275637_pt1 | contig 20553 bp, 16 predicted proteins | sample MGYA00519469_ERZ836877 | MGnify/ENA primary metagenome ERZ836877 (study PRJEB31850, sample SAMEA3708809) | human gut metagenome | biome: human gut; feature: human-associated habitat; material: faeces | place: China | collected 2014 ... | reverse complement strand
CTGTGATAGCAAATTACTTATTGAAAGACAAATTTACTAATATTTTCGCTACCTGACCCACAAAAATTGTTAATCGCAGTTTTTATCTGTCAGTCTTCAATCACAAGCTCATAAAGCGCTTCTACTATAGAATCTGACACTTCGCCCGATATGGCCCGGTCTCCTGCCCGATGCACATATCTATCCCACAGACTAATGACTTTATAAATGCGGTCGCGGGTCAACGATTTACGATGTTTTTCGACCCATTTGAGGGCTTCGGCGACATATGATTTCAATGGATAAATCGATTTCGTACCCATACTGTATTCGAGATAGTCTTCATTATCCCAGCCAATCTGATTTACAAAATAAAGCCACGGACGCACCTGTTCCCAAGTGTTCCAGTCGAGTGTGTCACCCTCGACAGCAAGAGCCGATTGCAATCCGCGGGCAATTTCTTCGGGATCAATAGCAAGCGAATCGGAGGGAGCGATATTGTGTTCGATTGAATATCTGAGTCTGCCGCAATCGTTTACCGCGCGACCGCCCATCATCACAGGCATTGCCATTATCGCAAGAGTTGTGATGACAGCAAGTCTTATCTGAGTCAATCTATCCATAACTTTCATTTATCTATCTTGTTTTCAATCATTACTGAATCTATAAAATCACTTTGGGCGCCTTGGGCGTCCCAGTTTATGTATCTGACAAAACGCAGTATTCGGTCTGCCCTTCGGTCAAGCTCCACACCCCATGGACTATCGCCGAAACGATAAACATTGCCGAATCCCGCCACACGTTCAAGCTCAGGAAAGTCGGCAGCAGAGAGTCTGTCGTCCATCTTCAGCTCTCTGTATCTGAAACTCGGGTCAGTCGTCTCTACAACAAGCGGACGCGCCGGCTCAAGCGAATCGGCATCGCCGGCTGTTTCAAGTCCTACTGTATATACGATGCCGTTAAGACGATAATTTACAGTCCGATACAAGGGACGCGCGGTAGAAACATACCTTATTGTAATGACATCAACAAGTGCATCTCCGGTCGGTTTGAGTGCGGGCATATCATTCCATGACTTTCCTATAAACTGCTCAAGATTGCCGAGGCGCATTTTTACACGCTTTACATGAAGCTGGCGCGCAAGGCTTTGCGTTAGTGGCGCATATGTGTCATACGAGGGAAGAAATTCCCAGTAATCGCGGTCGGCAAGCGACGGTTGCGCCGCAATAACGCCCATAAACAATATCAGTTTCAACTTTCTCATCGTCGCCATATCATTTAAACACAGTCATGACAGGCATGCCCACAAGATAATAGTCATGAAGAAGGCGGTCCTGTCGCTCGGTATAATATAACCCGTCGTTAAAGACTTCAGTTATCGCATTTGTAATATAATAGGCAAATTCGACATAAACACAATCGAGTTTCTCGGCTTCGATGCGTTCGGTTTTAATCACCTTTTCGGGGTCATTCTCGTAAAGGAAATCCCATACTCTCAGACTATGGGTATTGAAATCCTTGACATATTCGCGTTGTAATACTGACTTGACCGGCAATACAATAGCCCGCTTATCCCCTGGTGCAATGGCTTCAAGACTGAAATGTATACAATGCGCAATCACTGCATTCGGACCAATAATCTGTCTGTCGTTATATCCGAGCGTCAGGAAAGGCAGTATCGGCGCGAACGACAGCGTATAACTGTCATTAACTGAGTTATATCGATGGAGATAGACGCTTTTACAATATCCGGCATACTCACGCGGGTTTTTCGTCGGCAAATAGCTCGTAAACAGACTGATAGAATCGTTAAGTTTGTTGTGAACCGAAAAGTACAGCGAGTCGGTGGTTATGCTGTCAAGAGTCGCGAAGACTGCACCATCAACTCGACGTCCGCTAACGTCCTGAGGCAAAGCCCATACGACAGCAGCCACGATGGCAATTACAATATTCTGGCAAAGAAGTTTCATAATCGCGAAGTTAAAAAAATGTTTTGAAACAAGGACTTCCTGAGGTAATTTTAGAGCATTTTTCTTCACCTGCGTTGCAACCAAGGTGCGGCGAGTGGTGTTTTAATGGTATTAATCACATCGCTTATGTCACATAAAAAACATATCGTTGTCGTCGGAGGCGGTTTCGGCGGACTGAATTTCACAAAACGAATCGATAAAAACCGTTTTGATGTCACAGTCATCGACCGTAACAACTATCACAGCTTCCCACCGCTTTTCTATCAGGTCGCGGCAGGCTCACTCGAACCGGCGAGCATCTCTTTTCCTTTCCGCCGCGAGCTGCGCGGCTGCAAGAACGGCGGATGCCGTTTTATGATGGGCGACGTCACCGAGATTGACCCTCGGGCCAAGACGGTCACGACCGATTACGGCACTGTCGATTATGACGAACTCGTCATCGCCGCAGGCACGACCAACAACTTCTTCGGCATCAAAGGTCTCTATGAGCATGTCTACACCCTGAAATCGACATCTGAAGCGATACGCTGCCGCAACGGCATACTCTCATGTCTCGAACGCGCCGCCAACGTCAGCGACCCCGACGAACGACGCCGGCTGCTGACTTTTGTCGTCATAGGCGGAGGCCCGGCAGGCGTCGAGATTGCCGGTGCCCTTGGCGAAGTGAAAAGTTTTGTCATCTCACGCGAATATCCGGGACTCGACCCCGAAGAAGTGAAAGTGGCCCTCTTCGAAGGCAGCGACAGACTGCTGAAAGCGATGACCGAAAAGTCGTCGGCCGACGCTCTCGAGGCTCTAAAAAAACTCAACGTCGAAGTTCACACAGGCATGACGATGAAAGATTATGACGGCCTTTCGATAAGCTTTGCCGACGGGTCGTCTCTCGAGGCCGAGACTCTCGTATGGACAGCTGGCGTCACGGGTGTCGGTTTTGAATTCAAAAACTGTGACATAGCTCCCGGCCCGGGCAACCGTCTTGTCGTCGACGCCTATAACCGTGTCGACGGACTCGACCACGTCTATGCCATAGGCGACATCTGTATCCACGCCGACGACCGTTATCCCCACGGCTGTCCGCAGGTGGCCCAGGTCGCGATACAGCAGGGCGAGAAGCTTGCCGAAAATTTCAACCGCGGCCATGAGTTCGAGCCGTTTGTATACAACGACAAAGGGTCGATGGCCACAATCGGACGCAACAAGGCGGTCGTCGACCTTAAATATCTCCACTTCAAAGGCTGGTTTGCATGGATAACGTGGATGATCGTGCATCTGATGAGCCTTCTTGGCATGCGCAACAAGATGATTGTCCTGCTCAACTGGACATGGAGCTACTTCAAACATTCATCGGCCCTGAGGCTTATACTGCGTCCCGGCTGCATGCCGGCCGGCGACGGTGTCTGCGACAGGACGATTTACAAATGACACACACTCTGACATGGATATAAAGACAGGCATACGACAATTGTTCAAAGACAACTTCACGGTCAGCCGCGAATGGCTCGATTTCTATTTCTCGACTGCATACGACGAGCGCTGCGCCCTGACCGCCGAGCAAGACGGCACTATCGCCAGCTCGCTCATGCTCGACAGCTACAGCATGAAGCTCGGCGACTCGTTTATCGACACAGGCTATATATTCGGCGCGTCGACAGCGCGCCGTCAGCGCGGCAAAGGGCTGATGAGCGCTCTTATAAAAGACGCACTGGCGGAAGCGCGCAACCGCGGTCACGCACTTGTCAATCTTATCCCGGCCTCAGACCGGCTGTATTTCTACTATGAACGGTTCGGCTTCACGACTGTCTTCTACTGCGAGCGCCAGCGGTATACGTCGGCCCACCGGTTCGACATCGGCGACCGCTATCATCGCGTCGATGTCGAATACGATGATTTCAACCGGCTCGAACTGATGCGTCGCGCCACTGTCATCCACAGCCGCGACGATTTCGACTACGCCTTCAGCGACACTTCTCTCGACGGAGGCCGGGCCGTGGCCGTAGCCGGCGACGATGGCGTCACATGTGCCGTCGCTTTCGCAACTCCCGGCAACGACAGTCTTCACGTCAGGATATTGCTCGCCGTTGACGACAACGCTGCCGAAGCCGTCATGGGCGAAATGAAAAAAGAATATCCCGACCTGATGTTTGTCGTCGACGCTTGTCCCGGCTCCAATCCCGCATCGCTGTGCCGGCAAGGCATGACCCGCATCACCGACGTCGGCCTGCTCCTCGACGCCGTAGCCGCCAACGACCCTACGGCCGAACAGGTGATAAGAGTCCATGACAGCCTTATTCCACAGAACAACGGCGTCTACATTATCAGCGGGGGCGCCGTGACATACACCGATGCCACGATACGCCGTCTGACACTCGACGTCGACGCGTCGACACTTGCCCGGATAATCTTCAACTCGCCTCGTGTCGGTGCCGTCTTCGGCCTACCGTCGATGCGCCCCACCCTACAGCTCATGCCGGAATGAGACAAAGGGGGTGTCCGCAGTTGCAGCCACCCCCTTTGGTTTTAGCAATAGTAAATCAGAATAATTCTGAGTGCGACCCAAAACGGACAAGTTTGATGATGCCTTCGTCCTTATCCCACCATATCAAAAGTGTGTCGCTCTCGACATGGCACTCCATGTAGTTGCGATAATTACCGGTCAATACATGAGGCCGATTTTCATCCGGAATGGGTAATCCGTTGACAAGCAATTTAAGAATTTCCTCAAGTTTGTCTATTACTTCGGTCTTGTGCTTGTAACGCTTAAGGTCTTTCTTAAATTGAGACGTGAGTTTAAGGGTATTCATAACGAATCGACAAAACTGCGGAAACTATTGAGGTCGAGCGTTTCAAGCGTCTCTGAAGTTTCTGCTTCTTTCATGGCGGCGAGCGTGGTTTTGTTGGGTTTGTCAGCGACAAACGCCATCAATACGCTCTCCACCAGATTATTAAGGCTCCGATTACGACGTTTTGCCTCTGCCTGAAGACGAGAAAGGAGGTCTTCGCTCAGACGGAATGAAGTCTGTTTTCTGGAAATCGATGCTGTATTCATAGTCTTATACTTTATTGTATCGCAAAGGTAATACATTTGTTTAACACCTGCAAGTCAAAATAGATTATTCTGCATCCTTTCTCACGAAAGAAAAAGGGGTGTCCGCCGCAGCAGCCACCCCCTTTATCACAAGCGTGTTATGAAGTTTTATCTGATATATATCTTCTTGCCGTTAGAGATATAGATGCCGGCAGGGAGATTCTCGCGGCTGACGCGGATACCCTGAAGGTTATAGATGACGTCGTTTTTGACGGCCTCGTCGGCTCCGATTTCACTTATGCCCGAGGTCTTCTCGATGCTGACCTTGGTGTCGGCTGCGATGTTGAAGGTATAGTTGCCGTTCTCATCTTTCTCGGGAGCCTGGTCGTTGATTTTAATCTCATAGTTGTCGTTGCCGACAGTGACGCAGACCTCATCGCCGACAAAGAGCGTTGTGGAAGCGGCGAAGTCAGTCACAGGCACGATCTTGTTGTGCTTGGCTTCAGCGATGACGCCATCGCCGAGGTCGAATGTCAGTGAGGCCGTGTCGGGTACGCCGTTGGTGAAAACATGGATGATGTCGTTGCCGGTGTATTTGATCGAATAAGGAGACCAGTCGGATTCGCGCTGGGCCGGAGCGCCGTTGTAGTAGAACACTGCCGAACCGTTTGATGTGCCGGCGTTGATTCTTACAGGCGAATTGGCGAGCGTTACCTCGTAGACGTTATAGCCCGTCTGAGGATTGGCATACACCGGTTCGCCGAGAGCACCCGTGGCGCTCCAGTACTGAATATTGGCGGCATCATCGACAAAGACTGCCGTCTTGCGGTCGTAGCGTATCTCGTCGACCTCGACAGTGAGCGTGCAGGCCTGTTTGGGCTGATAAGAGAAAGTGCCGGGCATTACAACGATATCATCGGCTGCAGGATCGCTGACAACGCTCTTGATATAGTAGTCCGAAGCGACTTTTATAGACATCGAGTAGTCATTGGGCTGCTTGAGCGTGAGAGTCACTACGCCGTCGACCGCCTCGACTGCCGGATCGTAGGTCGAACCTTTGTGGACTGTAATCTTGTCGGGCATATTGCAGACGACCTTCACCTCATAGGGATCGTATTTGGTGACATTGAAAGCGTGTGTCGCATCGTCTGTGGCCGTGAACGTATAGCCCCAGAGCTGACTGCAGGGTTCGCCGTTGATTGTGAACGAGTTGATTTTGTAATCCTGAGTATTGAAACTATATGTAACTTCAACACCGGCCATAACGGTAAACTTGCCCGAGCTTACATCGATGTCGGTCATCGGACTGCCTCCCCTGACTGTGAGGAAGTCGAAATTGCCGGTGTTTGATTCGAGTGTATAGACGACATCTTTGTCAGGGAAAGCGACCTGGATGTCGATGACAGCGCCGTCGACCGGCGTGACGCGCCATGTGCCATACTGCTCGACGACAGTGCCTTCGCTGACCGTAACCTTATAGATCTTATCACTCGTGTTGCGCGTTGAAATCATGATAGGAAGCTCATCGGCCGGGTCATAGGCGAATTCCATCGTTTCACCGGTCATCTGAATATAGCCGTTGATTGACGTACGCATCAGGTTGATTTTCTCGGGCTGGTCGGCCTTGATGGTGACTTTGGCCGTGCGGCTCTCGCTTTCGGGCTTGGTGGTCACAATATAAGTCTGGTTGGCATTCGATTCTGATACAAAAATCTGGCACGAAGTCTTGTTGGAGACATACTCCTTGTTGCCGTCAGACTTACGCTCGACCGAGGTGATGAAAAAGCCGTCGAGTGCGACCAGCTGTATCGAATGATAATTCTCGACCGTAAAGGTGTTGAGACCGTTTTTAATCTCGAGTGGCTTCGACTCGGGGGTATAGGTTTCGGAGTTGTAGTAGGTTTCCGTTGCCTTCAGGTGCGAAGCGTCGTCTATATCGAAATAGACGGTAAACATGTTGTCCTGTGCGACGGCACCAAGACAAACGCAGAAAACAAATACTGCAAAAAGTAGAATTTTTTTCATAGACATTAAAAAACAAGTACTAAAAATTTAATATAAGTTATTACGGTGACAAATTTAATTAAGTCTGATTATTTTCAATAACATTTTGCCATGATTTTATGCGAAATCTATTGTTTTGGCGCTTTTATCTATTGAAATCTATCGATTTTTACACACTAATCGGTTATCTTTGCATCATTATTCCACAAAACAAACCAATATGAAAAAACTTTACACATTACTTATTTCAGTTTTGATTTGCACTAACGCATCAGCTCAGAACACGGCAGACGACCCGCTCAAGCTCACACTCAATCCGACGACGGTACAGTATATGTGCAAACCCGGCGCGCTGCCCGAGACAGACGTGCTTGTGTTCAACATCACAGACACAAAACTCAATCCTATCCATGAACCTTCGACACCCGGCATCACGCTGACACTTGAAACCACCGCCCCGCTGAGCAATACCAATGTCAACGAAGACCCCGGCGTGCCCGTCGGCAAATATACCTGGGGGAGCGCCTCGCCAAACAATACATATATCCCATACGTCATGCGTACATGGTCTGAGGTCAAGCACACACTGACAGACGGCATCGAGATGTATCTCAACCGCTATACCACAACGGGCGGCGAATTCGAGATTACCAAGGAAGGCGACAAATATTATATCACAGCCTCTGTGACAGGCAAGGCATCTGACTATATGTCAGGCAAGGAATACTTCGTCGAGGTCACCGTACCCAAGACCGCCGTCACGCCCGAATACAGCTTCTTCGGCCTGCCCGAAGTCGAGGCCGGTTATCGCCTCGAGAACCCCGGTCTGCTCGGCAGCTATCAGGTAAAGCGCTATAAAGGCATAACCTGGGGTGAATATTCGCTTCAATTTTATACAGTCCCCCTTGACGAGACCGTGACTGTCAGCGGCGAAGGTGCCATCATGACGCTGCTGCTCAACACCGAGGATGTCGCCACGCTCGACCCCAAGTCGCTCGAAGGCGAATATCCCTGCGCCACATATCTCAAGAGCTACCACGACCCCTTCTCGTTCACCTCGGGCTTCTGTATGGAGCAGGACCTTGTCTACGGCAAAAACCAGAGCTCGCGCATCGATTATTTCGACAACAAAGGCTATATCGTCAACAGCTCGTTTGCCAACGGCGGCAATGTCTCTGTCAAATATCTCGGCGATCTGAAATACAGCGTCAACGCCGAAATCGTCAACCAGTTCGGCGACAAATACTACTGCTACTGGGAAGGCAAGCTGTTTGACTGCGTCAAATATCATCCCGACCTCGCCGGTGTCAGCGACATCACAGTTGACGAATCATCGGCACCCGTCGAAATCTACGACCTTTCGGGCAAACGCGTCGAGGGCGAGCCGCAGCCGGGTCTTTACATCCGCCGTCAGGGCGACAAGACCTCGAAATTCATAGTCAGATAACTCTCGAAACAAAACGCACAAAAAGGCGGTCCGAAAGCGATTTTCGGGCCGCTTCTGTTGTAGCCATCTGTTTGCCGGTTGTTTTACATCGCCTTGATGATGTCGTCGAGCGAATCCTCTTTGGTGAGACCCATTTTCTTGCGTATACGATAGCGCGCCGAATTGACCGATGCACGCGAGATGCCAAGTGCCATCGCGATATCGTCGGTCGTCTGACCGATTCGTATCAGCATACACAGTGTGTTGTCGCCGATTGTGAGATCTGGACAGCGCTGCTGCAGTGCTGTCTGGAAGTCAGGGTAAAGAGACATGAACGACTGCCTGAACCGTGAGATGTCGTCGCTCGACATCGACGAGGGTGTCAGCGAGCTCCAGTCTGTCTCGGTACGGGCGAGCGACTGCAGCTCTTCAAGCCTGCTGTTAAGGGTCTTCTGATTGCGTAACAGCGTTGAAATCTGTCGGGCATCCATCTCGAGGCTGCGGCGCGCCAGACGGCGCGACTTGACGTGATAGACCGTTATGACCACGAGCATCACTATACCCATGACACAGGCGACAGCAAGCCAGAACACGCGGGCCTCCTCACGTCCGACAATCTGCCGCAACATCTGATTTTCGCGCTCGTGCGAGCGGGCGTGATACTGCACGTCGGCGGCAATCGAACGGGTGCGTGCATCCTCGATGCCGAGGGTATCGACGAGTCTGAATGTCTGACGGAAGAGCTCTGTGGCCTCAGCCGGGCGTCCGCGGTCGATATATATGTCGATAAGACGACGGTTGGCCCGCAGCAGCAGGTCGAGGTCGTCGTAGCGCGCTATCGAGTCGACAAGATTCTCAAGACTGCCGAGTGCCGCGTCGTCGCCAAGACGTTCACCGGCGACAGCAAGCGCGAATTTTTCTTCCCACATGCCGCTGTTGCAGCCGACATACTCGCTGATGTCGTCGGCGGCCTGTCTGAGCCGGGCGTCTTCGTCGCCACCCATCACAGACAGCACTCCGCGCTGGGCCCTCACGTAGCGCCGCAGAATCGGAGCATAGGCCTCGTCCATGCGGTCGATGACCCTCTCGGCAGAGTCGAGATAGAAGTATGCCGAGTCGACCGGACCGTGATTTGCGAAGATGCGGGCGCGGAATGTGAGCACGTCTGTCATCAATGCCGGACTAATCGAGGCATACTCGATGGCGCGGCGGTTGGTCACGAGCGCCGAGTCGTAGAGCTTGACTGTTGAATAGAGGTTGGCTCTGTCGCCGTAGAAAAAGACGGTCTCACGCTGCGGCCAGCCTTGCGCCTCAAGAGTGTCACGCGCCTCGTTGAGGTAGTCCATGCTCTGAACGTATTCACCGACCCGGCAGGCAAGCTCCGAGGCCTGACAGAGTATTTCGACCGATTTGCCTGTGTCGGCGCCCCGCATCGCATCGAGCGCCCGCTTCTGCAGCTCATAGGCCTGACGCGTATCCGAGACAACCATTATACGTGCCAGAAGCTGGGCTGTGACAGCTTCCTGCAGACGGTCGGCTGCCGGAGGCAAGACTGCGGCAGCGGTGACGAGCGAGTCGAGGTCGGGCCATGATTTGACATACGAGCATACAGTCCTGAAGGCCGCGATATAATTGCGGTTGTGCGGAGCATAAGCTCCGGCGCCTATCGAATCGAGCAATCGGGCATAGTCTTCTACCGAATCTGCATCAATCGCCTTGAAGTAGGCAAGCTGATAGATGCGTCCGTCTGCGTCGGGGCCGGCACTCAGGCGAGAGCGGCATGCGGCATAGGCCTCAGCCGGCGGCAGCGCCGCGACGCTGTCACATAAAGCCCGGTAGTCTGACTTGTCGCAGTGGCCCGAGCAGGCCGCTAATAAGAGTGATAAAAGTATATATGCGAGGTGTTTTTTCATTTCATCGTGATTAACGTGCAAGCGAGAGATTGACCGAGATTCCGTATGAGCTGTTGGTGGTCGGATAGGCGCTCGTGGTGACTATAGGTGTGTTGACCTGGTGGTCGAAGTAGGCCGACAGTGTCAGGCGACGGCTCAGAACGTAGCTGGCCGTGAAGTTGATGTTGACGGTCTTCGTGCCGCTCGTCGGCTGGGTATAGTTGCTCTCGATGCGGCGTATCAGGGCCTGATTGTTCTGGAACGACACGTCGGCGTTGACCGTCAGGTCATTGCTGACGCCCTGCTGCGAGCCTTTGATTTTAAGGACGCTGTTGAAGTTGACAAACTTATAACCCGCGCCTATGGTGATGCCGCGCGTCGTGGCCTCGACTACCTGTCCGGCCGAGGTGTTGAGTGTCAGTGTGCGCTGGTCGCGGTATTCGGCGTTAAACTGCACATTGTTGTTCATCGTGACGTTGACGCCGAAAAGGGGCGCGAAACGTTCGGTGATGGCTACAGACGAGATGTTGTAGGGCGACGACGGTATGGGGCGCCCGGTAAGCTCGTCGAGCGTGAAGCCCAGACGTTGGCCGTCAGCGCTGACCCAGTTGAGATATGAACTGTAGGAACCGACCGAATAGGTACACTGATATGCGTGTGTCAGCGTGAATGTCTTGAAAATCGACCTCATGTTGCCCATGTTGATAAGGCCGTCATAGGTGACGCGCCAGTTGGGCAGCACAGCCGAGAACGACGGGAAGGGATCGAGATAGATCTTGCGCGGATCTTTGCCGGTATAGGCGGCGATGAATGCCGGGATGAGAACGTCGCTCGACGTCTCGCTGACAGTGCCGACCTCAGGGTCGAAGGGGATGCCGGCCTGAGCCGTGCCTTTGATAAAGCCGGCGTCGGGATAGCTGATGCCGTTATACTGCGACTCGACGCGCTGACGCACGACAGGAATGCCAGAGAGGAATTTGTCGAAGGCCTCCGAACGGTAGCCGTCCTTGGCGTTCGAACTCCTGAGTGCTGAGGCCAGAGCGCAGTGTGTCTTGGTGTATGAGCCTGACAGCGATGTCGGCATATCGGCATACATAAACTGTATCTGCGAGTTGCGGTTGTCGGTGCGGTTGAACGTCAGCTGTACCTTGAAGCCCTTGAAAAGCTCGAGGTTGGCCTCGACATTCAGCTCAGTGCCGTGAGAGATGATTGCCGGCGAGGTCTGGCCGTCGTCGGTGATCAGCCAGCCGCGTTTCAGTGCCTTGTCAAGATAGCTTTCGTCGGTGAAACCGAAAGCGAAGTCAAGACCAGGCGACATCGGCCCGTAAGACTTCGACTGGCCGAAGATATTGCCGATTTCGGGCGCGAACAGCGGTATGGTCATCGACCGCGTGTTGCGGTAACGCACCGAGACATTGCGCGGCGAGAGAACGAATCGCAGGGCATATTCGCCGATGTCACGCATAAGCGGACGCTCTTCCTTGAGCACCTCGGTGACCGTAAATTTGATATTGTCCTCGCCGCGGGTGAGAATCTCGACACTGTTTTGGTCAATCGGACGCGATTTGACGGCGAACGGTTTGCCGTCGACGGTGACAGCCGTAACCTTGATTTTCTTAGTACGCAGATTATGCTTGATCGTCAGACTGGTGTCGGGCAAGAGCTTGTATGTGCGCTCGAATTTCTTGGCGCGTTTGGCGCGGGTGTCGGTCTTGCGGGTGTTTGCAAAACGTTTGGTGACATCTTTGAAGAGAGGTATCTTGTTGTAGATGCTCTCGAAGTTTATGCGTCCGTCAGCCGTCCACGACGCCTGATTGGCGATGGTGTTGCCTATCTTGACGCCGTCGATGGTCGCGCCGCGGTCCCATTTGTAGGTCGCGTTATAGCTCACGTTGCCGGTGAGGAAGTCTATCGCCGGTATCTTCGAGAACGGCGCGCGGTACTGGCCGGTGAATGTCTGGTTATAGGCCCAGGGCGTACCCATCGACAGGATGCTCTGCCAGACGGTGTCTTTCCACTCGCGGTATTTGTCGGGGAAAAGCTTGCGGTTGACAGCGCCGACAGTCTCCTCGATGCGTGCCGATGTGTTTGAGTTGAACGTCAGGCTGAGGCTCTTTATGATATTCCACGTCAGTGAAAGCTGACGATCCCACAGGAAGTTCTTGCTCACCGACACGGGCAGCTGGAACATGACATCGGTCTCTGAACGCGTCTGTTGCTCATAGTAGTAGCGCGACATGTTGGTCTGGAACGCGATGCTGTTGGGAAGCCACTGTATCTCCCAGTCTTTTATAAACTTGAGGTTCTTGTCTTTCGATTTTATGAAGCTGAACGGTTTGAAGCCCTTGATATAAGGCGTATAGGCATACTGGAACGAGCCGCGGTAGTCGTTTGTATATTCATACTCGGTCGTCGGGTCCATTTTGGTCTGTTTGCTGAACGAGAAATTCAGCGTGAAGTTGGCGGGGTCCCAGGGCATCGGATTCTTGCTCTGCACATCGAATTTCAGTCCCGAGACAGAGAAATTCTCAATTTTCGAGTGCTCGACGGCATAGCTCTCGATCGAATCGCGCTCATGTTTGTTGGCGCAGCCGTCAAGGGCGTCCTTGAGCAGCACGTCCTGGTCGAGCGGATTATACTTGGGCGAGGTTTTCTCTTTCGAAACCGAGTAATAAATCGGCGCGCGGAGCTTGACCTTCTCGGGGAGGAAACGGCCGAGGTCGCCCTGCACGGCGAAGTTATACTGATGATAGTCGTCGAGACGGCGCTCGTTGAGCGACTGGTCGACACCGCCGAAGCCTGCTGTTTCTATGTGCGTGCCGAAGTTGAGCGTCGCGATGTCCGACAGGTTGAGTGTCGCATTGGCCTTGGCCGCCCAGCCGCCTTCTTCGTTGAAGTCGGTGACTTTTAACTCATTGACCCAGACGATGCCGTCTTTCGTTGTCGACGAGTTGTTGCGCACGCCTATGAGCATGACACGCACATCGCTCAGCGACGGATTGCCAATGACGGCGATGCGGTTGCGCTCGTTGTCGGGGTCACGGCCGGTGAAGAGCGTGGCAAAGCCGACGCCGTTCTCTTCGTTGCGTTTGGCCTCGTTGCGTTTTTTCTTTAGGTCGACGAGACTCTGGAGATTGAAGTTCATGTAGTTGCTCTCGGGCCAGACGATATATCTGTCTGAAGTCAGATACTGGTTGTAGTTGCCCGGAGGCGTCAGCGTCAGAGGCACTTCATATTCATAGTAATTGCTCTTGACGTCAGAGCCGAGTCGCAGGAATATCGAAAGCTCGCCAGACTTGAGATTGGTGACGTCATCGATAAGAGCCTCGGCGTGTACCCACATCTGCATGCGGCTGTAGTTGCGCAGGTCAAGCTGGGTGTTGCGGTAGACGCCGCGGGCGTCACCGGCATCAAGCCCGGAGACTTTCATCGACATCGACTGTTCGTTGAGCTGTGTGATCTGGCTCTGTCCCGGGTCGGTGATACGTGTCACGCCGGGCGGCAGCACATAGTTGACAGGCTCGCGGTCGGCGTTTTCCTCGATGTTGACAACCGACAGGTCAAGCTGGCCTTCGGCGGGCTGGTCGCCGCGGTTGTTGAGGTTGAAGTCATAGCCGCGCCATTCGCCGCGGACGAGTTCGAGGGTGGCGAAACGCAGGTGTGTCACCTGTCTGAAGCCCGTCATGAACATACGGGCGAATCTGATGGTCGTGAAGTCATTGATCGAACCGACGACTTTCTCGTAGTCGCTCAAGGGTATCTTGAACTGATACCACTCGACTTCCTGGTCCTTGCCGTCGCGGGTACGCACGATCGAGGTCTGTTTGTCGGTTATGAAGTTACGACCCACCACAAGGTCTTCTGGACGTATCGACACACGATACTGGAAGTAGCGCTCATATTCGTTGAGTGTATTGTCCTGATTGATGTCCTCGACATCGGGCACGCTTCTCGACGACTGATAGAGCGGATCATCGGCCTCGTCGGGCGACAGCGAGTTGCCTTCGACGCCGTTATATCGTTTATAACGGGCGAGGATTCCGAGACGCTGCTCGTCATAGTCATAACCGCGGTAGAAGTGATAGTTGTCGCCGGCCGGGTCGTTGAACGGCGAGAAGCGGTCCTGCTCCATTTCGGCCACGGTCGTGGCCGGAAGACGCTGACGCAGGCGGTCGAGATAGTCCTTGTAGCTCGAGAAATTGAATTCGTCGTCGTTGGGCAGACCGTCGAGACCGACGTCCTGAACGAGACGCGAGCCGCTGTTGTTGTCAAACGAATATGTCAGTGAATTCTGCGTCGACACACGTCCCCAGGCGCTTTCGGTCAGATACTGGTCATTGCCGTCGTATGGGATGCCGTTCTCATAGCTCTTCAGACCGTCCTTGAGGATATCCTCCGATATTTCGCCGAAGTTGAAATAGAGATCGCCGCCGTCGTAGTTGGGGTTCTCGGGGTCAAGGAACGGATTCATCATCCAGAACTGCACATACTCGATGTTGCTCTGCTCGAAGTTGGTATTGTCCATGCGGCGCATGATGCCGCCCCATCGTTTTTCGGGATTAAGCAGATTGCCGCTCTCGTCTATATCCTCGGCGTCGAGGTTATAGGGACCGCGCTCGGTCGGATAGAACGAGAGGTTTAGTGTCTGTATCGTCGACGACTCGCCGTAGCTGAGCTGACGGCCGGGGAATATCTCGCGCGAGGTGACTTCGCGCACGTATGGATTCGACAGCTGCTCGAGATCGCTCTTGATATAGCCCGGCGCAAGCGACGAGTTGCGCATCGTGAACATACGGTCGATATAGTACCAGTTGATCAGGGCGCGGTTCTTGCCGTATGCGACATTGTTGCTCAGCGAGGCCTCGGGGAAGAGCGCGTCTTTGCCAGGGTCGTATGGCGTCGAGGCAAGAAACCAGCTGTAGGGCGAACGCAGGTCGATGCCGGTCTGGGCCGACTCGAAGTCGTCGACATACGACGAGCCTTTGTTAGATCCCGATTTCTGGGCATGCGGCAACAGCTTGGCATACTCGGCGGTGAGACTCAGGCGCGAAGGCTGCACGGCGTTGACGGTCGGTATCTTGTTGAGCAGATTCGTCAGCCACATGAAATCCTGATTGTAGCTCAGGTTGAGGCCGAGCATGGTGTTGTTGACAGTTTCGTCGCCGATGTTGACCTTCTCGGTCATGGCCTTCTCTGAGAAATGGAGCATCGTCGCCCCGACATTGAGCGCCTTGCTGAACTGATACTGCAGGTCGAGGCCTAACAGAGTCTTGCGTTGGGTCGAGAAAAGCGACTGATTTTCAAGTGTGACGCTGATGCTTTGGCCCGAGTCGATAATCGACTGGTTTGTGATGGTGACTATACCCATCGAATAGTCTACGGTATAGTCGGAGTTTTCGACGAGTCTGACACCGCCGGCGGTCACGATGACCGACCCGCGGGGCACGTTCATGGCATTGAGTCTGATCTGAGAGCCCGACGATGCCTGGTATTCGCCTTCGAGTATAAATTTGTTCTTGTCGGCAAACTGGCGGGCGACAACCTGCGTCGAGTCATAAAGTTCCTGATAGACATACTGCTGCGCTATAGCCGGATTGCCGATTGCCTGCGCGAGATGACTGCCGAAAGGCTCGGCCACGGGGAAGATGATCTTACCTGTCTGAGGCAGCACGGTATAGCCGTCGACAAAGTCGAAGAAGCCGTCGGGATTGCTCTCTTCGTTGCTGTCGAGGCGGTCGAGATTCATCACCTGCAGCAGTGATTTGTCATTGAGGCCTGCGACAGGCAGATAGTTGATTTTTGTACCGGTCGTATCACTCAGATACTTGATGTTGAGCTTGAAGTTTTTCTTCTGTATCTGATAGCCGCCGAGCGAATAGACGTTTTTCATCATCAGACGCCACATCGGCAGACGGGGCGACGTCGTGGTGCTTTTAAGCATTTTGAGGAAAAGAGCGTTCTCGGTGTTGGTGATGTCGCCCGAGAACTCGCCGACCTGATAGACCTGACCTCCGTATGTATATTCGAAGGCCACGGCCAGCACCTCATCGGCGTTCAAGGCGCTTTTAATCGAGATATAACCGAGGGTGGCGTTGAGGTCGTATTCGTTAGAGCTGAGCATACGCGCGCTCTCGACTTTCTCATAATCGCGGCCGCCCTCGATGCCGAAAGCCGACAGAGGTTCGAGCACCTGGGTCACAAGGTTGATGTTGCGCGCTTCGGGATACTGGCTCTTTATGGTCGACAGCAGGTCGTTTGAGTTGTTCGACGGATTGTCAAGCGCCGGATTGCCGACCCAATGGCTGTTCGAGATGACCTTGTTCTCGCCGAGGTCCATGAAGGCCACAAGGTTGCGCGACTGGTCATAACGGCCGTTCTTGTTTGTCACCCACGCCTCGATGCGGGTGATGTTGACTCCCGAAGAAACATACGGCACCCGCGCGGCGAATTTGTCGTAGTTGTCGCGGAAGAACTGACTCAGGAAGAAGTGACGGTTCTGGTCATACTGGTCGACGTTGACCGAGAATTTAGTCGTCTGCACACCGCCTTTGGTGTTGACCGACTTCGACTCTGAATTCTGCTGAGAGACGAGGGCCGTAGCTGTCAGTTTGCCGAACTGGAGCTTCGACTTGACACCGAAGAGCGCCGTGCTGCCTCTGATGAGCGACGAGCCTGTTGTCATCGACACATTGCCGGCCTCTATCGACTTGACGATGTCGTCCTCCTTGCCCTCGTAGGCGAGCTTGAGGTTCTTCGAGTCGAAATCAAATGTCGCGTCGGTGTTATATGTCATGTTGAATTTCAGTCGGTCGCCGACACTCGCGGCTATCGTGGCCTGAATCTTCTGGTCGAAGTCGAAGTAGGTCTTGCGGCGCGACGACAGCGACAGCGACGGATTGTCTGTCTTGTTGCTCTTGATGCCCATAGAAACCTGCACGGAGCCCTGAGTCTTGAGCTGCACGCCGCCGGGACCGAAAATCTTTTCGAGCGGACCGAGGGCGAAGTTCATGTCAAAGATGTTGAAGGGCTGCTTCTCTGTCTCGGTGACGAGCGCGAGATTGCGCTCGCGGTAATACTGCTGCATCGACCGACGCAGCTGCCAGTTGTTATACTGGGCCGGTGTCAGCATGAAAGGCGTCGCCACGTCAAAATCGCCGACTTTGGTGCGCACGACATAGAAACCTGTCTCGGGGTCATACTCGGCCTGAGTCCTGATGTTCGACGGCGTCGTCAGGTCGTAGGCCAGCTCATCGGCCATAAGAGCCTCATAGTTTTGCGGCACAGTCTGTTGTATCGGGAAAGGCATCATTATCGAGTCGGCGGCCTCGACCAGCGACGGCGGATATGCCGCAGGCGGCGGAGGGGTGATCGACCGTCCCTGATACTGACCCGTCACAATAAACGGCATCACTGCGACCGCTCCTGCTACAAGAACAGCCGACACGACGCCGACAATGCGACTATATATCTTCTTTTTGTCTTTTCCCATTTACAAGTCAATCACGGCCGGGTGCCAAAGAGCTACCGCGGGGTGTATTGCCGTCTACATCAGTGGCAAAGCACGGCGTATGGCAGCTTCGACCTTCAACGACGGTTCGGCTTCGAACAGCTTCTTGAGGACCTTACGGCTCTGCGGAGCGGCGAAACCGAGCATCACCAGTGCGGCGAGTGCCTCGTCGAAGGCTTCTGACGTGGCCTGTGACTGAACTAATAACGTATCGTCAGCAGGTTTTATTTTATCGCGCAAATCAACAATTATTCTTTCCGCCGTTTTTGCCCCTACGCCCTTGACGGCTTTAAGGCGTTTGACGTCCGACGCGGCTATCACCGCCGACAGCTCGGCTGACGGTATCGCCGACAGTATCATCCTCGCCGTCGAGGCTCCCACGCCGCTGACTCCGATGAGCGCACGGAACATCTCGCGCTCGTCAGCCGTCAGGAAGCCGTATAGCGTCCAGGCATCTTCGCGTATCGACTCGTGCACCAACAGACGCGCCTCGGTCTTGCCTTCGAGAGCCGAGAAAGTCTGTAGTGTAATCTGCAGAGCATAGGCCACTCCGCCGGTAGTCTCTATTATGGCGGCCGTCGGATTTAGCTCCGTCAGAACGCCTTTTATATATTCAATCATTGTCTTATACAGTTTATACCCTACAAAGGTAACATTTTTTTGTAAACCCAAACAATCCCGTATTTGTTATTGCAATAAACTAACAGCATAAAACACACAGATTATGAACGATTATCAGTCTTTAATATCAGGTTCTAAAGTAGTATTGGTCGAATTCTATGCCTCGTGGTGCCCTCACTGCCGCCGCATGATGCCCATCGTCGACGACATCAAGGAACTCCTCGGCAAACGTGTGCCCGTCTATCAGTTTGACATCGACGAGAACGAGAGTCTCGCCGACCGCATGGGCGCCGACACCGTCCCGACCTTCATCATCTATCGCGACGGCGAAGAAGTATGGCGCTACAGCGGCGAAATCGACGGCAACGCTCTTTACAGCAAAATCGAAGGCTTCATGTAATGAAAAACGGCGACACGATATTCTCGCTCTTTCTCGAGAGTCTCGGCGTCCCTCACACGCCGGAATACAGCGACGACAGGTTCAGGAATATGACCTTTAAGTCGCTGTTCGGTTTCTCGCGCCTGCTCAAAGAGTACGGCATCGACAACGAAGCCTATCAGATAGCCGACAAACTCGAGATAGACCGCCTCGACACACCATTCATGGCTCAGGGCAACCAGAAGTTTGTCATCGTCACATCCGTCACACCCGACAGCGTCACCTATCTCACAGAGACAGGCCCGGTCGTGAGCACGCGTGACAACTTCTTCCGCCGGTGGAACGGCGTCGTCCTCATGGCCTACCCCGACGAAAATTCAATCGAGCCTGACTATGCCGCTCACCGCCGCGCCATGATTATCGACGCGGCCAAGAAATGGATACTTATCGCATCGGCCGCTATCATCGCGCTTTATCTCTTTATATCCAGCGGCCTCTATGCCGACTGGTCTGACGTTGCCCTGCTGGCGACAAACGGCGTCGGGCTTTACGTGTCATACCTTTTGATGCTCAAAACATTGAACATCAAAAGCCGCTCGGCCGACCGCGCCTGCGGCTTCATCGAGACACACGGATGCGACCACGTGCTCTCGTCGGCTATGTCTTCTTTCATGGGAATTTTCAAATGGAGCGAAGTCGGACTCGCCTATTTCAGCATCTCGCTGATGACACTGCTCGTCTTCCCCGAATACACCAACTATCTCGCTTTCCTCAACCTCTTCTGCCTCCCCTATTCATTCTGGAGCGTATGGTATCAGAAAACAAGAGCAAAAGCTTGGTGTACGCTCTGTCTCAGCGTCCAGGCACTCCTGTGGCTGTCGTTCTTCTGCTATCTTGGCGGAGGTCACATCCGCGACATATTCCCCCTGCGGCCCGAAGTCTTCATTCTCGGCCTGAGCTATCTGACCGCCCTGCTCGCCATCAACCGTCTTTCGCCTTATTTCAGTAAAAAAGATGAAGAAGATTAAACACCCCACCCTGACAAGCGCCAAAGTGCTCACTCCCGTAGAGATGAACCACCTTCATTTCGAAGCCGCCCACAGCGCCCTCAACGACCGCCCCGCCCCGCAACAGACCACCGACCGACAATCATAAAAAAGGTTAAGGTTTTATCGTCGATTAAACCTCGGATATGCTCTGAAGTCTAAACCTCAGACAATCGATAAAGACATTTAACCACAACGTAATTCAAAAACAACATGACAAAGAAATTTATTCTGGCGATGTTCGCCCTCTCAGCAGTGACTTACGGATCTTTTGCTGCCGACAACAAGGCTGACAATAATAAAGGCGTATGCAACGAAAACGTAAATTGCCACAAACAGAAATGCGACCGCAAAGACCGCGTATGCCCCAATCCTTTTGAAGGCCTCAATCTCACCGAGACCCAGAAGACACAACTCGACGAGCTCCGTGCCTCGATGCCCTGCAATAAAGGCAAACAGAAGAATGACAAGAACGAAGGACGCGTCGACCGCAAACAGTGTAAGCGCGACTTCCTTGCAAAGGTCAAGACGATTCTGACTCCCGAACAGTATGTCACCTTCCTCGAAAACAACTTTGCAGACCGAGGCGCCCGCAAACATGACGGCTACCGCAAAGGCCACGGACAAAAAAGACATAACGTTGTATGTCAGGGCAACAATTGCGACAATAAACGTTGCAAAAACGCCAATAACAACTAATCAGC
>ERZ836877.2916-NODE-2916-length-20560-cov-3.224628_pt1 | contig 20560 bp, 18 predicted proteins | sample MGYA00519469_ERZ836877 | MGnify/ENA primary metagenome ERZ836877 (study PRJEB31850, sample SAMEA3708809) | human gut metagenome | biome: human gut; feature: human-associated habitat; material: faeces | place: China | collected 2014 ... | reverse complement strand
AAGGATACAGAAGATAAAATTTTATTTTTAGTACAAAAATTGGGGATCTCCGAATTTATAGAATTTACTGGCTCAGTTTCGCCAGAAGAAATGCCGCAACTATTAAAGTCATCGAAAATATTAGCTTTGGCAAGGCCCTACAATATACAGGCAAAATATGGCTTTGCAACTAAAATAGGAGAATATCTCATGACTGGACGACCGATTGTTATTACACGAGTTGGGGTGATTCACGATTATGAAAATTGCATTATGGCAAAACCTGATGATCCTGATGATTTTGCAAATAAGCTTCTTTGGACAATTGAAAATTATGATCAGGCTATAACAATTGGTAAAAAAGGAAAATTAGCAGCACTCAAATATTTTGATTCTACTAAAGAAGCTACAAAGATTTATAACATTGTAAACTCATCTATTTGAAAAGTTATGAATTTACAAAAATTAGGATCAGACGCATTAGCTATTATACGAGCAAATATAAAGCTATTCCTTCTAAATGTAATAAGCTTTTGGAGAATTAATTATCATCCGCTTATTCGCTTTAAATCTCATATTAACATAACTGTTGACACAAATAGCCGAATTAGTATAGGCAATGGGACTTTAATTGCCGCTAATAGCTCACTAAGTGCAACTGATGGTGGACAACTTACTTTAGGCAATATGATTGGCATCAATCGCAACAGCATGATTATATGCCACAATTGCATATCTATTGGAGATAATACAATAATGGGGCCTAACGTGTGTATATACGATCATGACCATTTATTTACTTCCAAAAGAGGGGTAATTCGCAATGACTATAAAACTTCTGCTGTTCATATTGGTAAAAATTGTTGGATAGGTGCGGGAACGACAATACTACGAGGGAGCATAATAAATGATAATTGTATTATTGGCGCCGGTTGTGTCATAAAAGGGACATACCCTTCAGGCTCAATTATTATACAAAAAAGAAATGAAATTATCTACAATAGACTCTAATTGTCTAACTATTAACAATGGACATAAGCTATAATATGTATAAACGTTTTTTTAAGCGATTTCTTGATATTGTTCTATCAGCGATAGCAATAGTCGTTTTATTGCCTTTTTATCTAATAATTTCTATCTATGTTTTATGCACAATGGGTGCTCCCGTCTTATTCGGTCAAGAACGCATCGGCAAAAATGAAAAGCCATTCAAATTATACAAGTTCCGCTCAATGACCAATAAAAAAGATCAAAACGGGCAACTTCTGTCAGAAGATAAACGACTGACAAAAGCAGGCATTCTACTAAGAAATTCGTCACTTGATGAATTACCTGAATTATGGTCGATTTTAACGGGTAAGATGTCATTTGTCGGTCCAAGGCCCATGCCTGTATATTACGGGCCATATTTTCTACCCGAAGAGCGCAAACGTCACACCGTTAGAGGCGGACTCATTCCGCCTGATTCTTTGAGCGGAAAGGCTATAACAACTTATGAAGAGCAGTTTGAATATGAATGCGGCTATGCCCAAAATCTTAGTTTCATATTAGATATCAAAGTAATAGTCACTACCTTTAAAATTTTATTTCTACGGGTTAAGGACAATTATGGTACTTGCGAACGTCCACATCTTAATATATATCGGAAAGACATGAATGCCAATAAATAATAATTCATATTATACATTCTTTTTATGATATCGACAATCAAATCTCTGATAAAATCCAACAGTACACCTTTTTATTTATTTGATGAGGCGGAGTTTATTAATAACTACAGAACATTAGAGAGTATTTTTAAAGCGATTTATCCGGACTATCATATTTCGTATTCATATAAGACTAACTACACTCCGTTTATTTGTGAACTGGTGAAACACCTCGGAGGTTACGCTGAAGTTGTCAGCGACATGGAATATACACTGGCAAAGAAATTGGGGTACAATAATACCAATATAGTATACAATGGTCCTTCTAAGGGACCGGAAATGTATGAACATTTAGAGAATAATGGCATTCTTAACATCGATTCTCTAGACGAGGCAAAACGTATTGGAACTTACTGCAATGCTCATATAAACAAACAATATAAGGTAGGTATCCGAATCAATATGGATTTAGGAACCGATTTCATCAGTCGTTTTGGATTAGAGGACGATAGTCCTGAATTATTGGAAACAATCAAGGTTATCCGTAATACCGATAATTTGAAACTTGTAGGTCTTCACTGTCACATCAGCAGATGTAGAGGTTTAGAGGCATGGCGCCAACGCTCAGCAATAATGCTTAGCATGGCAGATAAGTATATAGATGGTATTCCCGAATACATAAGTTTGGGAAGTGGAATGTATGCGGATATGACTGACTATCTCAAAAGTCAGTTTGGAGGGTCGACCGTCCCTTCGTATGAAGATTATGCAGAAGCCGCTATCAGACCTTTTGCCGAGCATTATAAAGATTCGGCCGAGAAACCTAAGCTTTTCACAGAGCCAGGAACCACGGTTGTAGCCAGATATTTAAGTTTCATAAGCAAGGTGTTAAGTATCAAACAAATCCGCGGTCGAAATATTGCCAATATGGATGGCGATTATCATAATTTGGGAGAAATATGTACGATGAAGAAACTTCCGACTTATGTCATTCCTGGTGGCAATAACCAAACGTATTACAACAACATTGATATCATGGGATTCACGTGTCTCGAGCAAGATGTCATGATGTCTGGCTGGAGTGGTGAACTGGCTGAAGGTGATATAATCGTATTTGAAAACTGTGGAGGCTATTCTATTGTATCAAAGCCTCAATTTATCAAACCACAAAGCGCAATGTATGTCAAACGTGTGTCAGGCGATATTAAAATGATCATGCGCCCTGAGTCGTTCGACGATGTTTTTGGTAAATTTATTTTCGGTTTAAACAATTAATATTATGAAGGATATAACGGTATTAAGCTCTGCTTGCGGTGCATTTTTTATGCCCGGTTTTTTCCGTTGTCTTAAGGAAAATCATGAAAGAAATATTAGAATCATAGGCTGTGATCTAAGTAGTGACATTTTGACAAACAGTCTTTTTGTCGATAAGTATTATCAAGTGCCGAGATATACCGATAGTAATTATATCGATATCTTACTTGATATCTGCTTGAAAGAGAAAGTTGATGTATTTTTTCCTCATATTTCTATGGAACTGCCTTATATCCTTAAGCGAAAACACGAGTTTGAGGATATTGGCGTTAAAGTGGCAATCTCAGACAATGACAGATTAATTGTTGCAAATTGCAAGTATAATCTTTATGAATTTATGAAAACCAAAGGGTTGGCAGTTCCTAGATATTTCTTAGTCAACTCGGCTGAGACTCTTCGACAACGTATCGGTGAGCTCGGATTTCCTGAACGGCCTGTATGTGTGAAAATGACAGAGAACAGCGGCAGTCGAGGTGTAAGGATTGTGCGCTCTAATTTCTCGAAAAGCGAAATCTTCATACACGATAAGCCCTCGTCGATAAATGTGTCATTGGATGAAATGTGTAATATACTTGAAGACTGCAAACAGATGCCTACAATCATCGCGATGGAGTATCTACCCGGCGTAGAATACACAGTTGATTTGCTCGCGGATCACGGCAAGACCCTCTACATTGCCGGCAGAAGAAACACCACAAGTTCGATGAGTATTGCACAGACCTCTATAGTCGAAAAGAAGGAAACGGCATATAAATTGTGTGAAGAAATAGTCCGCGAATTAAATCTTGATGGAAACATTGGTTTTGACTTCATGCTTGACGAAAATGACATTCCGTGGCTTACTGATTTGAATCCTCGTGTGACTGCAACGATAGTTTTATATGCAGGAGCTGGACTTAACCTTCCATATTTACGTATCAAACAACTTCTTGGAGAAGAACTTCCTCATATTAACGTTAAATATGGGACTATGCTTGTCAGGAAGTATCTTGATACATTATATAATGAAAATGGTATAATCCAACTGTAATATCTGTCATGGCTAAAATTCTTCTGTTATCTCCTAAGGATAATAACTTTTACAACTTCCGAAGCGAGCTTATTCTGAAATTAAAAAATTTAGGACACGATGTAGTTTTGGTATGCCCATACGGAAAAAAAATCGATTACTTTACCAACAATGGTTGTAGATTCATTGACTTAAATCTGCAACGTCGAGGCACCAGTATTATTGCAGATTTAAAACTAATATTTCAATATTATAAGATAATTAAGCGAGAAAAACCTGACATTGTCTTGACTTATACGACAAAAAGTTCTACTTATGGCGGACTTGCATGTCGTTTGGCTAAAATTCCTTACATCGTCAATAATGCCGGGATGTACCGAAAAGAAGATTTTAACAAATATATTTGGTTTGTACTGAAAAGTCTTTATCGGTTAAGCTATGCGCATGCTAATTGTCTGATGTATCAAAATTCATATGAACGTGATACACTAAATCATCTGATTAAAAATAAGGTCCACTATAGAGATATCCCTGGCTCCGGCGTAAATCTTAACGAATTCTCATTCGTAAAATACCCTGATAATGACAAAAATATCATTATTAATTATGTCGCTCGCATTGTAAAAATAAAAGGTATCGAAGAATTACTTGAATGCGCACGTATAATTCATAATCGACACAAAAACGTAATTTTTAGACTATATGGAGACTATGACGAAGACATATACCGTGAAAAAATACGTCGAGCCGAAACTGAGGGAGAAATTGTATACGGAGGAATACAATTGGATATGAAACCATGTATCGAATCATGTCATGCAGTTATACATCCGAGTTATTATGAGGGTATGACTAATGTTGTACTTGAACATAGTGCATGCGGCAGGCCTTGCCTAGGCTCTGATATTCCAGGCGTTGCAGACGGCATAGAAAATGGCAAAACAGGATTCTTATTTAACGTGCAGAACGTAAGCTCTATGGTTGATGCGGTCGAGAAGTTTTTATCTCTATCACATAAAGAAAAGGCTGCCATGGGCAAAGCCGCACGTCTGAAAATGGAGAAAGAATTTAATAGAGACATCGTTACAAATACATATTTAGAAGAAATTGATAAAATTCTTTGTAAATCATAATAGCCAAAAATTGTAATTTATAATATTGGGATATGAAATATCTATTAGTAGTCGCCCATCCTGATGATGAGGTGCTCGGTGCGGGAGCTTCTATTTGGAAGTGGACCCATAATGGAGACAGCGTTGATGTCGCTATCATGTGTACAGAAGCTAAAGCCAGAGCTTTCCGTCCAGAGGACAACGAACTCGAAGACGATACCAATGCAAGTACCAAGTTTTTAGGAGTAGATAAAATACATGAAGCTACCTTCCCAAATATTGAAATGAATACTGTGCCCCACATCAAACTCGTACAGTTTATAGAATGTGCAATCAAAGAATCTGAACCCGACATAATTATCACTCATCATCCGGCAGATACAAACAATGATCATTTGATGACAAGTATGGCCTGTCAGGAAGCAATCAGACTTTTTCAACGCCGTCCTGAAATCAAACCAATTTGCGAATTTTGGTACATGGAAGTTCCAAGCTGTACGGAATGGGCATTGAATACGGCATTTAATAGATTTCAACCGAATACATTTATTGAAGTTGGTAAAAACGGAGTAGATGCGAAAATTAAAGCTCTATCAATGTATCGTGGCGTAATGCGTCCATATCCGCATCCGCGAAGCGCAGAAGCCATAGAAGGATTCGCAGCCTACCGTGGATGTCAAGCCGGATGTTATTATGCAGAAGCATTTGAAGTAGCCCTGAGACGCCCATAAGAACTTCTTATAATATTTTTATCAACCATGATTATTGACAATAAGTTACTCGATGAAATTACATCTGCGGCCGAGGTATCGCCCAGGTTACGTATGAACTATAATCTGCATGATAGTCTCGATGCAAAAGCTCAACGCCTTCTGAACGTGCTGTTGCCTGGCACGCCCCTCCCTGTCCACCGCCACATTCATACAGCAGAAACATATGTATTGCTACGTGGCAAGATGTTTGTCGTATTCTATGATGACCTGGGAGTACAAACTGAACGTTTTCTGCTTAACCCCACAATCGGTAACTATGGCATTCAGATTCCTAAAGGGCAATGGCATGGGGTCGAGATTGTTGAACCGTCGACAATTTTTGAAGTAAAAGACGGCCCATATATGCCACTCCAACCTAAAGATATTCAATTTTAAAAATCCAAACAATGAAAGTATTAGTAACTGGCGCCGCAGGATTTATCGGGAGTGCCGTTTGTCGTAGGCTCCTTGACAAAGGCGATAATGTTATTGGTCTGGACAACATTAATGATTACTACGATCCCGAGTTAAAATACGGCCGTCTGAAAGATCTTGGTATAGATAAAGACGAAGTGGATTGGTATAAATTCACACAAAGCAAGACTGACTGCCGCTTTAACTTCATCCGCATGAATCTTGAAGACACACAGGCCATGCAGATGCTTTTTGCCAATGGCGGCTTTGACACTGTGATTAACCTTGGGGCACAAGCTGGAGTTCGTTATTCGATTACTAATCCACATGCATATATAGAAAGTAATATCGACGGTTTTATCAATGTTCTTGAAGGCTGTCGCCATAACGGCATCAAACACCTCGTTTATGCTTCATCGTCAAGTGTATATGGACTTAACGGCAAAGTACCATTCTCGGAGCACGACAGCATCGCGCATCCTGTGAGCCTGTACGCGGCAACAAAGAAGAGTAACGAACTTATGGCACACGCATATTCTAAATTATATAACATACCTACTACCGGCCTGCGATTTTTCACAGTATATGGGCCATGGGGACGTCCCGATATGTCACCGTTCCTGTTCATTGACGCGATTCTGCACGACCGTCCTATTAAAGTTTTTAACAACGGCGACATGTTGCGCGATTTCACTTACATAGATGACATTGTTGAAGGTGTCATCCGCATCACTGACGTTATTCCTGCAGGTAAGGATGACTGGGATGAGACTCATCCCGATCCTGCAACATCGGCTGCACCATATAGCGTGTATAACATTGGCAATCAACAACCAACAAGGCTAATGGATTATATTAAATGCATTGAAAACGCCGTCGGATGCGAGGCAAAAAAAGATTTTTTGCCAATGCAGCCCGGTGATGTCTACCAGACATATGCCGATTCATCGGCATTAGGCGAAGCTACAGGTTTCAGGCCTTGTACCCGGCTTCAGGATGGCATCGACAAAACTGTTGCTTGGTTTAAACAATTCTATAACCTCTGAATATGAAAGAAAAATATAACATTGCTGTTGCCGGCACAGGATATGTCGGTCTCAGTATTGCCACTCTGCTGGCTCAGCATAACCATGTCACAGCTGTTGATGTCATACCCGAAAAAGTTGAAAAAATAAACGGCCGGATATCTCCCATTCAAGATGAATACATTGAAAAATATCTTGCTGAAAAGGAACTTGATCTCACTGCGACACTCGACGGAGCATCTGCTTACCGCGACGCTGATTTTGTCGTCATTGCTGCACCTACCAACTACGATCCGGTCAAAAATTTTTTTGATACACACTGCATCGAAGACGTCATAGATCTTGTTTTAAGTGTTAATCCTGACGCAGTGTTGGTAATAAAGTCTACCATACCCGTAGGTTATTGCCGCAACCTTTATGTGAGGTATGCGGCCAAAGGCGTCAGACAGTTCAATCTGCTTTTCTTTCCTGAGTTTCTTCGCGAGAGCAAGGCTCTATACGATAATCTCTATCCTTCTCGCATCATCGCCGGCATTCCCAAGATTATCGATCAGCCGCGATTTGCCCAAGAGAACGAGGCAATCATGGCGGTCACTGACCTTGATAAACTTACCGAATCAGCTCACACATTCGCCGAACTACTTCAGCAAGGAGCGATTAAAGATGATATACCGGTCCTTTATATGGGCATGAAAGAGGCCGAAGCGGTCAAGCTTTTCGCCAACACATATCTTGCACTCCGCGTAAGCTATTTCAACGAACTCGACACATATGCCGAGGTCAAAGGCCTAGATTCACGAGCTATTATTGAAGGCGTAGGCCTAGATCCACGCATCGGTTCTCATTATAACAATCCGTCATTCGGATATGGCGGCTACTGCCTTCCGAAAGATACCAAACAGCTTCTCGCCAATTATGCCGAAGTGCCTCAAAATATGATGACTGCGATTGTCGAGTCAAACCGTACCCGAAAAGATTTTATTGCCGACCAGATTCTAAACCTTGCTGGATGGTATGACTATAGCGTCAACAGCGGTTTTGGCGGCAATGAACAGAATCCATGCACAATCGGAGTATATCGCCTCACAATGAAATCAAATTCTGATAATTTCCGCCAGTCATCGATTCAAGGTGTAATGAAACGCATCAAAGCCAAAGGTGCCAAGGTTATCATTTATGAACCAACACTTGAAGACGGCAGTACATTTTTCGGCAGCATGGTTGTCAACGATATTGTCAAATTCAAATCAATGTCCCACGCTATTGTTGCAAACCGCTATGATTCGTGTCTTGACGATGTGGAATCAAAAGTTTATACTCGCGATATTTTCCGTCGAGACTGATTGATTTTTCAACCTAAATATTTTCTGATAATGATTGTTCTGATTTAGGTTTTTATCGATATTTCTGCGTTGGTGACAGCGCAGCATTTTTGCCCTTGGCGACGTTGTCGGCTTTGCCGACTGTCGGTCAAGGGCTTTTTGTTTATTTGTGTCGAAAATGTCTGCTTTGCGGAGTGAGGGGGATTCTTGCTTCGCAAGCGCTTCGCGATGACGCCCCCGGAGTCTCATCTCATTATCTGCTTTGCGGAGTGAGGGGGATTCGAACCCCCGAAGCGCTTTTGACGCTTACTGACTTTCCAGATCAGCCTCTTCAACCACTCGAGCATCACTCCATGTTGACCCGGACTGACGCCCGAGTTTTGAGACTGTAAATTTAGTCATTGTTTTTGTAATATCGGGCTTTGTTTTACGTTTTTTATTAAAAAGGCTGTTTTTTAACGGCTGAAGAGCTGTCTTCATTGGTTTATCAAGCCCTTGGAGGCGTATGATATATTTTAACGACGGGGCGGCTCTTGATTAAGAATAATTAACAATAAAAACAATATCATTTCTCTATGAAATAGCTAAGTTTGCATCGCGAAACTAAAAACGGATGTTTTCGTTACAGCCAAAACAATCCGGAGCAATTAAAGCAATCGGCTTAAAGCTCGCAATTACGTCATAACCTGAAACAATACACCATAATTATCTATACAACGCAATACCAATCAAATATATCTTAACCAAACCTTATATAGTTATCTATCAACAACAAAACCAATTATAATAAACCATCCAACCAAACAACAACACATGAAAAAACGACATTCATTATCGTTCGTATTGCCCAGGCTTGCCATGGCAATGGGTCTCATGTTGGCGGGAGGTATAGCGACAGCATATGCCGCGCCATCGCCTGAGCCCCAACAGTCAAACCAAACAGCCAGGGTTATCAAGGGCACCGTTTTTGATGAAAACGATGAGCCTGCCATAGGTGCATCCGTAACAATCAAGGGCGGAGAAGGAGGTGCGGCTACCGACATCGACGGTAACTTCGCCATTCGCACCACCAAGCCTAACGTCGTGCTTGTGATTTCTTATGTAGGCTACAAGAACAAGGAAGTCGCCGTCCACGGTGACGCCCCGCTCAAAATCACACTCGAGCCGGCATCGGAAGCTCTCGAAGAAGTCGTTGTAACCGCCCTCGGCATCAAGCGTCAGACCAAGGCGCTGGGCTATTCGGTCCAGGACCTCAAGGGTAACGCCATCACCGAGGCACGTGAGAACAACGTCATCAACAGCCTCAGCGGCCGCATCGCCGGTCTTCAGGTAAGCTCGTCGGGCAACGGTTCGATGGGATCAAGCCGAATAACCATCCGCGGTAACAACTCGCTCACCGGCAGCAACCAGCCTCTTATCGTCGTCGACGGTGTGCCGATGAGCAACTCTAACGGCGGCAGTGGCCTCAAAGTCAATGAGAACAGCGGCGATACCGGTAACGGTCTCGCGGATATCAACCCCGATGACATCGAGAACATCTCGGTGCTCAAAGGTGCTGCGGCAGCTGCTCTTTATGGTACGCGCGCGGGTAACGGCGTCCTGATGATCACCACCAAGAAAGGCGGCGACCGCAAGGGTCTCGGCGTTACCTGGAATTCAAATGTCATGATAGAGCGTCCGCTTACCCAGCCCAAGATGCAGAACATCTACGGTCAGGGTTCTAACGGTGTCTTCACCGGTGACAACAGCCTCAGCTGGGGCCCGAAGATGGAGGGCCAGCTGATTACCGACTGGACGGGTCTGGAACGTGAGTTCCTTCCCTATGACAACAATGTCATGGACTATCTCCAGACCGGTGTCACGACGACCAACACTCTCGAGGCAGGTTTCAATGCCGACCAGGGTTCATTCCGCGCCACACTGGCCTACCAGCGTATCGACGGCGTCGTGCCTTCAAACTATCAGGATAAATATAACATCAACCTGCGCGGTACCATCAACCTGACCAAACGCCTCACATTCGACGCCAAGGTCAACTATATCAAGCGTACACGCTGGAACAACCCGTCGACCGGCGGTGACCCCGCATCGGTGATGCGCAATTACCTGATGATGCCGCGAAGCATCCACTACTCTGACATGTCGCAGATCTATGACGAAGACGGCAACGTGCTCCGCTGGACCAACGACCCGTACTATCTGCTCAACCCCTATGCAGCCGAGATCAACAAGAGCGAGAGCACACGCGACCGCTTCGTCGGCTTCCTCGCGCTGAACTATCAGATCACCGACTGGCTGTCATTGAAGATACGCCACGGTGAAGACTTCTACTGGAACCACAGCGACAGCAAAGTGAAGGCCGCCTACCCCGTCGGCACAAGCTACGGCAACCATGTCGGCAACGGCCACTATGCTCTGAGCTATTCATACTTCCGCGAGCGCAACACCGATTTCCTCATCATGGCCAACAAAGACAACTGGTGGGGCTCGAAATTCTCGGGCAGCTTAAGCTTCGGCGGCAATATGATGCACCGCCACAGCGACTCTATGTCGCAGCGATCGGGCGGTCTTGAAATTCCCGACTTCTTCACTATCAGCAACGGTATGAACATCACCGCCAGCAATGACGAAGAGAACAAGTCGGTCAACTCGCTCTACGGTCTGGCCCAGCTGAGCTACGGCGGATGGGTATACCTCGATGTCACCGGCCGTAACGACTGGTCGTCGACTCTTCCCAAAAACCGTCGTTCGTTCTTCTATCCGTCGGTAGGCCTCGGTCTTGTGGTTTCTGACCTCATCGGCTCATACGGCGTCACGGTTCCCCGCTGGCTGTCATTCGCCAAACTCCGTGCGTCTTACGCCGAAGTTGGTAACGATACATCTCCCTACCAGCTCGTCAACAACTATGTCGTGAAGAACCTCACCGCCGACATCAAGCAGTCGCAGGTATCAGAGGTGCTCCCGCTTTTCGATCTAAAGCCCGAAATCATCAAATCGTGGGAAGCCGGCTTTGACGTACGATTCCTCAACAACCGTCTCGGTCTCGACTTCACATGGTATAAGAAGAACGCCACAAACCAGATTCTTACTCTGCCGATCGGCAAGACATCGGGCTACAGCTCGCGCAAGATCAACGCCGGTAACATCCAGAACGCCGGTATCGAGGTCGTGCTCAACGCCACTCCAATCGACACCAAAGACTTCCAGTGGACAACCACCATCAACTACTCGCGCAACCGCAACAAAATCATCGAGCTGCATCCTGAAATCAAGTATTACAGCCACGGCTCGGCAGGTTTCGTCCGCGTGATCTCACGTGCCGGCGGCACATACGGCGACATCGTCGGCTACCGCTACCAGCGCGATCCCCAGACAGGCAAGAAGATTGTCGACGCCAACGGTCTGCCCCTCCTCGAGGCCAATATCGACACCGAGAACGCTGTCGGCAACTACCTTCCCGACTGGACAGGCAGCATGAACAACCAGTTCCGCTACAAAGACTTCACTCTCAGCTTCCTGCTTGACCTCCGTGTCGGCGGTGACATCTACATGCGTTCGCTCGCCGTAGGTGGTGCAGCCGGTACTACAGAGATGACAATAGCCGGTCGTGACGAATGGTATAACGGCACAGGCGGTATCCTCGTCGACGGCGTTGTAGCCAATGGTGACGGTACATACAGCCCCAACACCACATACGCCAATCCTCAGGAATACTGGTCACGCGTCGAGAAGGCTACCGAAGAATTCACCTATGACGGCACCAACCTGCGTCTGCGCGAACTCACCTTCGGCTACATCCTTCCCAAGAAAGTTCTCGACAAGACTCCCTTCACCGGCCTCAAAGTCAGCTTCGTCGCCCGTAATCTCTGGATGATCTACAATAAGGTCAAAGGCGGCTATGACCCCGAATCGGTCGTCAGCACAAACAACGCCGGCGGTGTCGAGTATTCGTCATTCCCCTCGATGCGTTCGTTCGGTCTGAACCTCAATGTTTCATTCTAATCAGCAAATCTCTCTTTATATAACTAATGAAAAGACTAAATAAAACAATAATCTGGGGTCTGGCCGGCGCGATGGCATTTGCGAACACATCTTGCGAAAGCTTCGACAAGGTCAACACCGACCCCAACACGGTGACACCGGAAAAAGTCGCAGCCATCAACCTGCTCTCGTTCGTGATGCTCCCGAGCACACTCAACGTCGACCAGTGGCAGCGTCAGCAGAACCTCTATGCCGACACCTTCGCCCAGTATTTCTCGAATGACAAATACGAGTCGAACGTCTGCGAGCCCAATGACAAATGGAACGAAGAGTTCTGGCTTCAGCACTGGACATGGATCGCCAACCTCAACGAGGTGATCCGTCGCTGCGACGGCAAAGAGGACATGACAAACCTCAAATCAATCGCCCGTATCTGGAAGGCATGGTGCTTCCTCCGCGCCACCGACCTCTTCGGCGACCTGCCTTATTTCAAAGCATGTGACGGTTCGGGCATCCCTGCCGGCTACGACGCTCAGAAAGACATCTACTATGATCTCGTCAAAGAACTCACCGCGGCTTCGTCTGAAATCTCGTCGAACGGCGGCAAAGTAGGCATCGGCGATCTCATCTTCCAGGGCGACATGGCCAAGTGGAAGGCGTTCGCCAACAGCCTGCGCCTGCGCATCGCCCTGCGCATGACCGAGGTCGACCCCGAGAAGGCCAAGGCCGAAGCCGAAGCTGCTGTAGCCGCCGACGGCGGTCTCATCACTGACAATGTCGTCATCTGGCGTGCCGAGAACTACTATCAGAACACCATCAACCCCCACTATTTCTATGCACACTACTGGGAGTCGCGTCTTACCATGAGTGTCTCGATGCAGCGTGTGCTGACCAACCTCGGCGGCGTCCCTGTCGAGATGAAGAGCTACTACAAGTCGGGACAGGTGCCTGAATATGCCGACCCCCGCGCGCTCATCATGTATAACGTCACCAGCACCGGCACTCTCGCATCACGCAGATACCGCGGCCGCTGGAAAGGTGTCGAGGCAGGTTACACTCCCGCCATCGCCGCCGAAGACGACAACGCCCACAAGAACAACTCACGCGTAGGCGTGTTCTTCGTCAGCCTCAATCCCGAGCCTCCCGAAAACACTCCTCCTGTAATCTGCAAAGACCGCTGGGCCCGTCTGATGTATGCGTCAGAAGTCTACTTCCTTCGCGCCGAGGGCGCTCTGCGCGGCTGGAACATGGGAGGCACGGCTGAATCATTCTACGAGGCCGGCATCCGCCGCTCGATGGCCGAATACGGCAACCTCATCAAATCGGCCGACATCGAGGCTTACCTCCAGTCGACAATGAAGAACGGCTACGGCACAAGCGTCAAGTTCAGCGACAACACCGGTGACGTCACCGACGACTGCAACTCTAAGCTCGCCAAGATCATCACCCAGAAATATATCTCGAACTTCCCTGACGGAGGCTTCGAGGCCTGGGCTGACTACCGCCGTCTCGGCATGCCCGCCCTCGACCCGTTCAAGATGCCGACCGAAAACTTCGTCATCGAAGTCGGTGGCCACGATTACCTCGGCTCTTGCCGCCGCATCACTTATCCCTCATACGAGCAGCTCCACAACGAAGCCAACTATAAAAAGTGCCTCGAAGACTTCGGTCCTGACGTATCGACAAAACGTATGTGGTGGGACAGCAAACGCACCAAGGTCGTCAAATGGGAACACTACCGTCCCGCCCAGGGTGAGCCCGGCTACGAAATCGGCACTCTCAAAGACGCGAAATAATCAGTTCCATATTCATAATGTAAGCCGGTGGCACTCATGCAGTGTCACCGGCTTATTATTTCCGCATCACGCAAAAGCACGCAAAAACCGGCGTCACATATTGCTATTGTAGGAATAATTATGTAATTTTGTCACCGCAATGGTAACTCCGGTGCTCAAGAGTGAGCCGGGCGGGCGGTCATCTCCGATGCCGCGCCGCAGGAGTGCAAGGGAATCAGGTGAGAATCCTGAACAGTACCCGCTGCTGTATGTTCCACACAAAGTCTGTCTCACTAAAGTCATTGGAGCCGCAGGCTCCGAGAAGGCGAGACGAGACCGGGACGAGTCAGAAGACCTGCCATGGCAAACAATCACATCTGCACTGCCTGCGGGAATATGGGCTCGTCGTTACATAATCAAATATGTCATTCTATGTCATTCATCGGTTTTTAAAGCCGCCAAAGTTCCATGCCCCGTCGTCATTGCATCAGTGATATGAACGGGACTTTTCATTTTTAACACTTACATAAACCGATGAAAAAATTATTTATCACATTATCAGCCGCTATCATCGCGGCAACATCAGCCCGGGCTGAAGTAATAACTCTTGATCTCACCAAGGCCACGACGGCTCTCGAGTTCGAGACCTCCAACGGCTCGTGGAAAGACACGTTCAACGACGACGCCGAAACTATCGACAGCCAGTGTTTCTCTTTCGTTCATTCGTCGATGGGTTCCTACATGACCTGGTGGGGATTCACTGCCTCGAACAGTGCCGACAACAATCGCAAGGACGACACGCTGACATTTCAGTACAGCAACATGGCCAAAGGTGGCATCGTGCTCAACGACGACAAGACCGTGAAGACCGACGATTTCGGCGCTCCCGTCACGAGCCCCGATGTCCCCTATATCGTAGCATATTACAGCGCCTACATGGCCGCACGTCCTGTCGACATGACTTTTACCGACGGGAAAAACTATAAGGCTGTCGGCGTTTATGTCAATCTCAACAGCTATGCCTACTACAGCGTCGAATGCGGCGATTCTTTCGCCCGCGCTTTCACAAACGGCGACAAACTGACCCTTACTATCCACGGCGTCAACCCCGACGGCAGCGAGAAGACCGTCGATGTCGCACTTGCCGAATATGCCAACGGCTGCCTGACAATCACCCGCGGCTGGCGTTATGTCGACCTCAGCTCGCTCGGCATCGTCAATGAACTTTATTTCACGATGACAAGCACCGACAGCGGAGCATACGGCATGAACACGCCGGGCTACTTCTGCCTCGACAAACTCATGGTCGAGACCGTCGATGAGTCATCTGTCAGCTCGCTCACTGCCGATAGCAACGCAATCGCCTACGACCGCGAGTCACACACCGTCACTCTCAGCGGCAGCGATTTCGCCGTCGTCTATGATGCAACGGGCAATAAAGTGATGACATCAGAGAGCGCCTCATTCAGCATCTCGCACCTCGACGCCGGCGTCTACATCGTCAGAGCAGGCAACTCGACAATCAAGATTGCGAAATGATGCCAAAAAATTTTATGACAGCGGCGTTCGCGGCCATTCTTGCCGCGGCGTTGCCGTCATGTAACAAAGACGAGGTTATCGACAGCCCCGATGGTCCTGACGACGGTGTTTTCAGACCGGCCACATCGCACAGCTCGGCCTTCTGCAACCGCGTATATGAGTGGACGCCGGCTCCCGGGCAGTTTATCAACGACTTCACGCCCGAGAAGCTGACCGAGCCGGTCACTGACCCGGCCGATGCGGCCAAGATTGCTTTCAAGCGGCTCGACACCGGAAATTTTGTATCGCTCGGCGCTTTCGGTGGATATATCGTCGTCGGGTTTGACCACAGCATCATGTCGTCGGCCGGCGATTATGACTTCGCCGTAGCAGCCAACGCCTTCCTGAACGCCGGCACAGGCGCCGGAGGCTCAAACGAACCGGGCATCGTCTACGTCATGCAGGACAGCAACGGCAACGGGCTGCCCGACGACGTCTGGTATGAACTCAAAGGCAGCGACACGTCTGACGGAGCCACGGTGCGCGACTACGCCGTGACATACGTCAGACCCGACGCCCCCGGATGCAATGTCTCATGGACCGACAACCGCGGAGCCGAAGGCACGGTCGACTACCTCGCGCCGTTTCACAAACAGGACTACTATTATCCCTGCTGGGTGAAAGCCGACAGCTACACTCTATCGGGCACATGCCTGAAAGCCCGCACGTCGCTCGACGACGCCACGGGCTACTGGAACAATGCTCCGTTCGGGTGGGGATATGCCGACAATATGGGCGCCGACAACTTCACAACCGACCGTTTCGGCCAGTGCAACCGGTTCAGAATCAGTGACGCCATCGACGCCGACGGCAATCCGGCGCTTCTGACGTTCGCCGACTTCGTCAGGATTCAGACGGGCGTCAACGCCAAATCAGGCATCCTCGGAGAAGTGTCGACCGAAGTATTCGGCGTCTTCGACCTGCATCTGTAATAAATTAGAAATATTCCTGCTAAACTTAGATATTCAGAGCGGTGGCGCGGTGATGCGTCGCCGCTCTGTGTCTGTTTATATCGGGCTTGTTTTGCTTTAAAGTATATTAATTTGTAATTTTGCCAAACTCAATACTAATTCCGGCAAACAATATAATATATCCGTTTCCCTATGAATTCACTATCCCCCGTCACCGGCGACAAGCCGCGCTATGAAGTGCTCGACGGCCTTCGCGGAGTGGCCGCGATGATTGTCGTCGTCTTTCACCTCTTCGAAACCTACTCAGGCGGCGTAGACAAACAGATCATCAACCACGGTTATCTCGCTGTCGACTTTTTTTATGTCCTTTCGGGCTTTGTCATCGGCTATGCCTATGACGACCGATGGCCGAAAATGACAGTCTGGAATTTTTTAAAACGCCGTCTCATACGCCTGCAGCCAATGGTGGTCGTCGGACTCGTCTTCGGAGCGGCGCTTTTCTATCTCGGCGATTCACCCTATGCGCCCGAAGTGGTCAGAACGCCATGGACCCGGCTGTTGCTCGTTCTCGTCATAGGCTGTTTCATGTTCCCGACACCTCCGTCGCTCGACATACGCGGCTGGCGCGAGATAACGCCCATCAACGGTCCGCAATGGTCGCTGATGTGGGAATATGCAGGCAACATATTCTACGCGCTGTTCGTCCGACGGCTGTCTAAGACAGCTTTGGCCGTACTGGTCGTCATATCGGCACTGATGACACTCGATCTGGCGCTCGATATCGACGTTTTCGGCATCCTCGATGTAAGAAGCCATGTGCGCTACACTGTCATCGGTGGCTACGGCATGTCATCCGAGCAGATTTATATCGGACTGGCCCGTCTGTGCTATCCGTTTTTCTGCGGGTTGCTGCTCTTCCGTCTGGGCAGACGCATGACGTTCAGCCACGGAGGTTTCGGCTTGTGCAGTCTCATTCTGGCCGCTGCACTCGCGATGCCCCATGCAGGCACTCAGTCTGCCCCCTGGCTCGACGGCGTCTATAACGCGACGGTCATCATAGCTGTCTTTCCCCTGCTTGTGCTGGCGGGAGCCGGCAGCAAAATCAAATCACCACGCACAATAGCGCTCTGCCGCTTTCTCGGTGAGATTTCTTATCCTCTCTATATCACCCACTATCCGTTGATATACATACAGTTCGGCTGGGCTACCCGCCATCCCGAAGCATCTGCAGGCACACACATAGCCGTAGCCGCCGGCATATTCTGTCTCTCGATTTTCGTCGCCTACGCCATGCTAAGGCTCTACGACCAGCCCGTAAGACAGTGGCTCACCCGACACTGGCGCTGACACAATAGTCCGAACGGCCGAACGGCTCTTAACGTTTATTAATTTGCCGCTAAGGCATCGATTTAGTAATTTTGTAATACCTAAATTACTACGAAAATGGCACGAAAAGACATACCCGTACTGCTGCTGACCGGTTATCTCGGCAGCGGCAAGACAACCCTCCTCAACAATATCCTCAGCAACCGCCGCGGCATACGCTTCGCAGTCATCGTCAACGACATCGGCGAGGTCAACATCGACGCCTCCCTGATACAGAAAGGCGGCATCGTGGGCCAGGACCAATCGGGCGACCTCGTCGCCCTCCAGAACGGCTGCATCTGCTGCACACTCAAGACCGACCTCATCAAACAGCTCGCCGAACTCGTCCAGTCTGACCGCTTCGACTATATAGTCGTCGAAGCAAGCGGCATCTGCGAGCCCCAGCCAATAGCCCGCACCATCGACGCCATGCAGACCATGGCACGCCCCGAAGACACCGTGCCGCGTCTCGATTGCATCGTCACCGTCGTCGACGCCCTCAGACTCAAAGACGAATTCGGCTGCGGCGACAGTCTCACACGCACCGACATTGACAACGAAGACATCGAACGCCTCGTCATCGAACAGATTGAATTCTGCAACATCATTCTGCTCAACAAGATATCAGAAGTCAGCCGCGACGAGGCCGAACACCTCAAGGCCATCATACGCGCCATACAGCCCGCTGCGCGCATCATCGAGTGCGACTACGCCCGCATCGACCTCGACGACATGCTCAACACCCGAATGTTCGACTTCGAGCGTGTCGCCACGTCGGCCGCATGGGTCCGCGGCATAGAAGGCCACGAAGAAGATGATGACGACGATGATGATAACGACGAACATGACCATCACCACGCCCACGGACATCACGGTCATGAGCACCATCACAATCATGGTCATGAACATCATCACGACCATGACCACGGCGAGGCCGAGGAATATGGCATCGGCACCTTCGTCTACTATCGCCGTCCGGCATTCGATTTCAACAAATTCGACCGCTTCATCGCCCAGACATGGCCCAAGAACGTCATCCGCGCCAAAGGTGTCGTCTACTTCAGTCAGAACCGCAACATGTCGGTACTGTTCGAGCAGGCAGGCTCTCAGAAAAACCTCACCGAAGCCGGCTACTGGTATGCCACCGCCCCGGCTGACGAACTCCGGCAGATTATGGCCGCCGAGCCCGGACTCGTGCGCGACTGGGATCCCGAATACGGCGACCGCATGCAAAAAATAGTCTTCATTGGCCGCGACCTCGACCGTGAGGCCATCACCAAAGCCCTTGACGCCTGTCTCGTGTGATGGAAGAGCGCCCTTTCACATCGAGCCTGCTCGAGGAAGCCGTCACCGAGCTCTCACGGCTGCCAGGCGTCGGCCGCAAGACAGCCCTGCGTCTGGCCCTGCACCTGCTCCGCCGCGACGAGCGCGAGACCGACAACCTCAGCAACGCCCTCACCCGACTGCGCCATGAAGTCAGATACTGCCGCCAGTGCCACAACATCAGCGAGACCGAGCTTTGTCCCGTCTGCAGTTCGCCATTGCGTGACAGCCGCACCGTCTGCGTCGTCGAAAACGTCAAAGACGTCATGAGCATCGAAAACACCTCAAGTTTCAACGGCGTCTATCATGTGCTCGGCGGCCTCATCTCGCCCGTCGACGGCATAGGCCCCGACAGCCTTGAAATAGCCTCGCTTGTCGAACGCGTAGCCGCAGGCGGCGTCGACGAAATCATTCTCGCCCTGAGCGCCACGATGGAAGGCGACACCACAAACTACTACATCTTCCGCCGTCTCGCCTCGCTCCCCGTCAGAATAACCCAGCTCGCGCGCGGCGTCTCTGTCGGCAACGAAATCGAATACACCGACGAAATCACCCTCGGCCGCTCGCTCATCAACCGCATACCCTTCAACGACACCTTCAGACAATGACACCTCTCACAGGCCCACGCCTGACACTCCGCCCCGTCGAACCGGCTGACCTCGACAGCCTGTATATCTGGGAAAACGACAGCTCGGCATGGGGCGTCGCCTCAACCCGTGCTCCCCTCTCACGACGACAGCTCCACGACTACATCGAGAGCTATGACGCCGACATCTATGCCGCCCGACAGTTGCGTCTCGTCATCGAGGAGACAGCATCGCGTCGCGCCATCGGCGCCATCGACCTCTATGACTTCGACCCGCGCGACCTCAGAGCCTTCGCCGCCATATACATCGCCGAAGCCAGCCGTCGACAAGGCTACGGCAGCGAAGCTCTCGGCCTCATGGCCGACTACGGCCGCGCCGTCATCGGGCTGCACCAGATAGCAGCCTTCGTCGCCGTCGGCAATGCCGCGTCACTCGCCCTCTTCCGACATTGCGGCTTCAGCAGC
>ERZ836877.2909-NODE-2909-length-20619-cov-3.392822_pt1 | contig 20619 bp, 7 predicted proteins | sample MGYA00519469_ERZ836877 | MGnify/ENA primary metagenome ERZ836877 (study PRJEB31850, sample SAMEA3708809) | human gut metagenome | biome: human gut; feature: human-associated habitat; material: faeces | place: China | collected 2014 ... | reverse complement strand
GAAAGCGTCAGGTTTGTGATGAATATATGGCTATCTCCAACAGAATGCACGTTGTGTTCCGGATTTGGCGGACATCTCCGACGCCCGAACGGATTATTACATCCGGTCATCCCACACCTTCGCGGCAAATTTCGGCCTTAAGGGCCGAATTTCCCGCTCGATGCGGGGCTTAAATTTTACACGCCACCTCCGGCGGCTCGCGGGAACAGTATTATTTCCGGCAATATAACGCATGTTAATTGTCTATAGGGTATAGATGGACAAGCCCATGTTGTCTAAAAGCGCTTCAACATATTGCGTGTCAATGGACAATTGGTGACTTAGGCGTTTTTACCGGACAGCAATACACATAATATAAAAACGGCGCTGTGCCGGGATTTCCCGATACAGCGCCGTTCTGTTTTTGGCGGATTAGGGGGATCAGCGTACCGCTACGGTAGATGCGGTGGTTCCGGCGGGGGTAGCCACACGTACAAGGTAGAGGGCGGCGGGAACATCCACAACCTCGGAGCCTGTCACACGCAGAGTGGCGATATGGCGTCCGTCGGTTGAATAGATGTCTACAGTGGCGCCTTCCGGAGCCGATATGGCGATCTGTCCGCGTCCGGCTGTGACAGTGGCGCCGTTGGCAGTGCCTTCCACAGAGCCGATGCCGTCGGTGGGCTTGAACACCACATGAAGTTTGGTGTATACTCCAGGCATATCAAATGTGGTGCCTTCGCGCGGAGCCTCGTCGTTGAGCGAGAAGTGTGCCATAGTGTATCCTTCTGCCGGTGTGGCTGTGATGGTTAGCGGCTCGTATTTGGGTACTTTAGATCCGTGGGTATAGATGTTGCCTGCCGCGTCAGATACCACGTATGTGCCGTTGGCGTGTGTGAACATATCGAGATACGCCACATCGCATCCGCCGTTGGTACCGGTATGGCTCGGTGTCCATCCGCGGTCTTCCGCGATGGTGGAGTCGGCACGGTTGCCGTCGTTGGCGTTTTCGCCGTCGCCACCCTGTATTACTGCAAGGTTATATGAAACCTGTCCTACGCCCGGGTTCTGCTCCTCGGGGGTGTCGGGTGCGCGCTGCGGGAGCACATAATACAGGTCGTTGAGTTCCGAGGCTGTCATGCTGTTACCGTTGATATACAGGCGGCGCAGGCCGGTGAGCATGGAGGTGTCGAGGGTGTGTATGTCGTTTTTGGCTACATTCAGCTCCTTGAGGCGCGTATTGTTTGTAAGGTCTACTGATGTGAGCTTGTTGTTGTCCACATTGAGTACTGTGAGGAACGGATTGTTGGAGAGGTCTATGGCCGTGAGCTGGTTCTCGCCGATATTCAGTTCCTCGAGATCGTTGTTGTTGCTCAGGTCGATAGTCTGAAGCATGTTGTCGTTAAGGAACGCCCATGTGAGCATCTCGTTGTGTGTAAGGTCGATTGAGCTTATGCGGTTACCCTTCACATCAAGATACTGCAGATAGGGAAGGCCGGTTACATCTACCGACGAGAGCTGTGCGATGCCCTCCTCCTCGTCTCCGAAACCGTCGCTGTAGGCGCGCAGGCAGAAGAGGTTGGGGGTGTGGCTCAGATCAAGCTCTTTGAGCGCGGTGTAGCTGACGTCGAGCAGTTCGAGGGTGCTGTTCTGGCTCAGGTCGATGGTTGTTATGGGATTCCAGTGGAGATCGAGATATTTTAGATCGGGGGCGTTGGTCAGATCAATGGTGTTCACAGCATTATCCCAGAGGCCGAATATCTCGGCGGCGTCGCCGTAGCCCGCGAGGTCGAGGGCAGCTATATCGCCGTATATGGTCACGGTCTCGCCGGCAGCGGTGCCGTCGATGCGCACGCCTTTAAGCTCGTCGGAACCGGATACATATCCGTTCATTCCTGCGACAGGGATACGGCTTCCGTTACCCCAGTCGATATAAATGGTGCCGTTGTCGTCGAATGTGTTGACCATGAACGACAGTTCCTGCCCCGGGTTTGTATTGAATTTTACGGAAGATTCCTCGTTTACGAAATTGACCTTGATGGTGGCGGGACCGGAAACCATGAACCAGCGGCTGAAGATCTCCTCTCCGTTCACTGTGACACTGCGGAACCGTTTCCCCTCGGCGGGGTAGGGATAGATGTGCATCGGCACACCGGGATAGGCCTGGTCTGTTACGCTCGCTATTTTCTGGAAATATACGGGTTGCCACTGGGCGATGAGGAACTCACCTCCATTGGTTGAATAGCGGTCGAGGTCATAGTCGAGGCTTACACCGAAGTAGGGGTAGAGGCGGTCAAGCGTTCCGGTGACGTTGTTGCCGGTGTCGGTGGCGCCCTGAAGTGTCACAGGCACGCGCTCATGGCTCGAAGTGCCGTCGCCGGTGATGTCGCATTTCCAGAGCATGTCTGCGCTTGTGGCATAGCTGATGTCGGCAGTCTCCCCGTTGGATCCGCTGAGAAGCAGGTTGGGTTCGGGGTTGTAGCTTGCCTTTGCCTGCGGGAGGGTGTGTACGGTATAGTCCACACTCTCTCCTGTCATGCGTTTGTTGTCGCGGAGGTCTATGATAGAGAGGTTCGACGGCTGCACGCCGTTGAAGTCCACGAATTCGATGAGTGTGTTCCTTGCCTTGAATTCAGAAAGGTAATACGCTTCCAGAAGGTCGAGGCGGGAGATGCGCGTATCGGAGATGTACAGGCGGCGCAGCTGCGGGAAGAGGTGTGTGTCCAGTTCCGATATGGGGTTGCCTGTAAGGTCAATGGTGTTGAGATTGCGGTTGTTGTCAAGATTCAGTGCTGCGATCTTGTTGCCGTATGCGTTGAGTGAGATCAGCTCCGGACAGTGGCTGAGATCCAACGACTTGAATGCGCATCCGCTGATATTTAACGACTCCAGTTCGGGGCAGCCGGTCACATCGGCCTTGTCGACCTGTGTGTTTCCCGAGAGGTTGAGGGTGTGTAGTTTCGGATAGTTGCCCATTTTGAAAGGATCCACATCCTCGTCGGTGGTCATCAGCACGTTGTTGCTGAGATTGAGAGAACTCAGCTTAGGCATGCTTATGGGATAGAAATGCGCCAGCGAGCAGTTGCTGAGATTGATGTCGCGCAGATTGTCGTGGCTCTCTTCGGGGGTGCAGATAAATACGGAACCGAGCTGCGGGCAGTCGGTAGCTGTAAGATACTGCAGAGCGTCGAGATCGCGCATGTCGAGGCATATGAGGCCGTCGTTGTCGCTGATATTTAGATTGGTAAGTGTAGCTCCGGCGTTCTCGAGCGATAGCGTTGGGTTTTCGACGGTGCTGTTGCGCAGGTGGTTATGGCTAAGGTTGAGGATGGTCAGCGGGGTAGTGCCTGAGAGTGTGAAATCTGTGATACTGTTTTTTGAAAGGTCCAGCGAGCGCAGATTCGTCATTCCATCCACTTTTGCTGTGGTAAGTTCGGCTTCATTGATGGTAAGTTCGGTCACATCGCCGGATATGGTGATGCTCTCCCCTTCGATGGTTCCTTCGATCCACCGTTGCCATGCGCCATACGACGGATTGACTGTGTGTTTGGTCACGATACCGTTGCCGAAGTCTATGCTCAGCGGTGTGGTGACAGACTTTACATTAGGTAGTATTCTCACTTTTGTGCCCGCCGGCGCTGATGTCGTCAGCGTTATGGTGCCCTGTGCGGAAATGCCCAGAGCGACCGCGGCGGCGAGAAATGCAGTTGTGATGACTCTCTTCATTCGTTAATTATAAAAAATGTGGTTGGATTATCGTGTATTCCCTACTGGAAAGCAAATATACGCCAAAAGAGTGTGACCGGCAAATGAAAGGGACTTGAACCTTTCCCGGTGGCGTATGTTATTAATAGCAAGAGAAGGCATTTTGCTGACGTTATTAAAAAGTCGTGAGATTTAAATGAGATTACCTTCTCGGCCCCGTTCCGCCCTGTGCGGGATGTGGGCTCTTTTTATGTTCAGTTGCTCAGGAGGATGGCTGCGATGAGCACGGGAGCCACCCAGCGCAGTATGAATGTGATGATCCCGGTAAGTGGGGAGCGCAGGGTGCCGCGGTTGCCCAGCTGTGAGTGGAGCAGCCTTCGCGGACCGAACCATCCCACATACAGGCATGTGCCGATCGACACTACAGGCAGAAGCATGTTTGTGGCGAATTTGTCGAGCAGGTCGAAAATATTCAGGCCGAACAGTGTGATCCCTGACAGCGGTCCCATCGACAAGGCGCAGACAGGGCTAAGGATGAGCATAGGCAGCAGAGCCGTCAGCACCGCCTTGCGCCTTCCCATTCCGCATCTGTCGATAAGGAAAGCCACCGAAACCTCGGCGAGGGAAACCGTTGATGTTATCGCCGCTACCAGAAGCAGCAGGAAAAAGAGGGCTGACCACAGCCAGGGCATGTACATCTGGCTGAACACTTCGGGCAATGTCATGAATATGAGTGTGGCGCCGTGCATTCCTTCATCCTGCAGGCCGAATGTCATCACGGCAGGGAAGATGAGGCCACCCATCAGCAGCGCCACAAGAAGCGACAGCAACGCCACGGTAATGGAGGTCTTCGGCAGGTTGGTGCCGATCGGATAATATGAGGCGTATGTCACGAGTATGCCCATGCCGAGGCTGAGTGAGAAGAATGTCTGCCCCAGGGCGTTTACCACCACTTGCGGCGTTATTTTGGAGAAATCGGGTTTCAGGAAGAATTCCAGGCCCTCGGCGGCTCCCGGCAGTGTCAGCGCCACCGCGAATAGTCCAAGCAGTATAAGGAACAACAGGGGCATAAGTATGTTCGAAAGTTTCTCGATCCCTTTCTGCACGCCCCGCAGCAGTATGAATATATTGGCCACTATGACAGCCGCCGTGGCTGCCACAGGCTCCCACCATCGGCTTATCGAGCGCGACATAACGCAGATGCGCCTCACCGCTCTCCATGGCCGACGGGTAGAGCGCGCCGCTCAGCGATTGCACCAGATACTCTAGTGTCCATCCCGCCACCACCATGTAGAATATCGTGATGAGATAGGAGGCTATGATGCCAAGCGCTCCCACAAGCCACCATCCGGTGCCGGGAGAGAGCCGCTTGTACACCCCCACGGAGTCGCTTCGTCCCCCTCTTCCGAGCACGAACTCCCCGAGCATTACAGGCACTCCGAGCAGAAACACACATGCCACATACAGAAGCAGAAAGGCCGCACCCCCGTTTTCCTGTGTCTCCGCAGGAAAACGCCATACGTTTCCAAGCCCGATGGCCGAGCCGACTGTGGCTGCCACAAGTCCTATCTTAGTAGCGAATTCAGTTTTCTTTGCCATGAAGTATTTCTGTTAGTGGGGTGTCTCAAGTAACGGTCCAGAATTTCGGCCGGTTGCTTATGTGCATAATTATGCAATATATATGCCATGCAGTTTGCGTCAGACCTCTACTTCCTGACGGGCAAATGTAGTCATTATTTTTGTGAATACAGTGCTCCGATGGCAAAATGTGCCGTAAAAAGAGTGACAGGAGTGTTAAATGAATATTGGACGAGGGGATGGCCGGGAATTTTCGATTAAGTCAATTTGGCGAATTTGAAATAATGCTTAACTTTGCAACGTCATACGCTTTAGAGGCGTCAAGAGCAATGGGAGTTTGCTGAAAGATAATAAAAACTGCATATTGCAGGCCCATAATGCATATTGCCAATCGTTAACTAATCATATTTCCGTATGAAAAAATTCTACACAATCTTTACATTGCTGCTGTTGGGGATGGTGGGCTTCACTTCCCAGGCAGTGACCGTGACATTGCAGTGCATGTCTTACTGGGACAAGCTGGAGGTGCGCGACGGCGGTGCCGAAGGTCAGCTGATAGAACTTACAGGCGAGCAGAATACCATCACGGTGGAGAACTCCCTCTATATTCTCCTCAATGACGACGAGCTGATCCTGAGCACAGTGAACTACAGCTGGTACACAGCCCAGATTGAAAACAATTCATGCAACATCCCCGTGGAGAATCTGACGGACGACATGTATGTGACCGTGACCGTGCAGGCTCCCAAGTACGTGACTTTCAATGTGTCCGACCCATCGCTCGTGACAATAAAGAAAGGTCAGTATGCCAATGAAGAGTTCGAGCTTACTACAGGTGCCAACCGCCTCAAGCTCGGCCAGTACGACGGTATCTACATCGAGGTCAAGGATCGCGAGAACATGCGCCTCACACGTGTGTACCGCGTTTCCGACAACAAGAGCTATGAAGTGAAAAACTTCCGTGAATGCGCCATGTACAGCTACGACATGAACGACGGCGACCTGTTCGGCTACGTCGTAGTGCCTGCATCTGAATTCTCGGCACCCTCGTTCCGTCTGCGCGTTGACAATCCGGCAGAAGCACGCATCTCGGTAGATTACAATTCCGTAGATGATCTCGTTGCAAACGAATGGAAAGATATGGAGATGAGCGGCGCCCAGGCAAATGTATCGATTTCCCATATCAATTACGGGACAGACATATTCTCCGTAAAGAAAAACGGTGTGGAGCAGAGCGGTTCTTACGGCTCATATTATTTCTCGGCGCTCGAAGGTGACGAGATCGACGTGAAGGTTGATTTCCCCGACGAGGACTACAAGGTGACCGTCGCTACCGAGCCGGCCGAGAACAGCGGTTTCATTACTGCCGTAAGCCTTAACGGAGAGAATATCGACAACTGGCAGGACGAGATGACTGTTCATTGCGGCAACAAGCTGAAATTCACCATGAACAAGGATATGTACGTGCTCAACGGCATAAAGGTGAACGGTGTGGACCAGGACCTCACATATGTATATGAGACCTGGGAATACAAGGCTGTGGAGAATGCCGACATTGTATTCCTCGCAGAGAAGAAACCCACATTCCAGCTTCCGTTTACAGTGAACGACGCCAGCGCGGTGGTAGTCAAGCTCAACTATAAGGAGGTTCCCATCCAGAACGGTGAGAACATTATCGAGTATACATCCGACGCCAACTACTTCCAGCTGGAGCCCACTTTCGGGTCTACGATTGACAAGATAGAAATAATGCTGGACGGTGAAGTGCTCACCGCAGAGGGGAAATACACGGCATATCTTGACCAGAGCATCGAGTGGTTCAATGTCACAGCCACCCCGCTTACCCGCGACAAACAGTTCGTGCTCTATCTTTCCTATGACAACGGTCCCGACCTGTATTATTTCAATATCTTCCGTCAGAACGATCCTTCACGCGTGGATTATCCGAATGCCCTCGGCTACAGCGTGGTTGATTTCGGCTCCTCAGAGAATCCTTTCGCAGTGACATGGTATCCCCGCAATTTCAGCCTGGGCTATCTCAACGGTGAGCCCGCGCCTGCAGGACAGTATGGCGGTTTTGAGCTCAACTTCGAGGACGGCGATGTGTTCAAACTCTTCGACGACAAGGAGCCGCAGACCTACACTGCCGGTATAACAGTCGACGGCGACCGCAACTTCACAGTAAAGAAAGATATCATTGTGGCGGTTGACGATCTCACACAGCCTATTTCCGATTTCGAAGGCACTGCCATCACCATCATCCCCGATCCCGAGCATACACTCGAGGTATATGTGAAGAAAGCCGACGCACCCGCTGCCGAAGCCGATGGCGATGAGGAGGACAAAGGCACTAAGGTAGAACTTGGAGAAGACGGCGTATATACCGTGATACTTGACAGCGACATGACCATTACCGCTGGCGACGAAGCCAAAAACGGAGTGGAATCGGTTGCTGTGGCCACAACACCCGCTGCCGGCAACAGTGATGTATATACCGTCACAGGCATGCTCGTTCTCCGTAACGCTACCCCCGCACAGCTTAAGGCTCTTCCCGCAGGCATCTATATCGTAGGGGGCGCCAAATATGTCAGGAAGTGATAATTCTCAACCGGTTTTGCCGGTGATAGATTAATAATTGTAACGGGCAGACAGTTCCAATTCGTTGGTATGTCTGCCCGTTTGTTTTGTTTTGCAATCAGGAACGTTGTTGTCATTGTAGCATAATGTTAGCGTTTTGTTACTAAATGTTGGTCAAATGTTCCTAAAATGGCAGCGAAAACCGTTGTGTGTTTTTCATAATGTTTGTGAAAATAGGATAAATAGTTACCTTTGCTATCGGAATCAACTCTTTTGGTGCGCTTCCGGTTGCCGGGAAGCGCCGGAAGACCGAAAATCATGCATGATACGGTTGCCGGGATTGCATGCAGACAATAGGTACGGATACAGCGGCCCATTGATGGCGGCTGTCAGAATTCAAGAAAACGCACATTTTTATAAGATAAAAGTGGCGACACCCCAGGATACTATAAAACCAACAGTATATTTTTAATTAGAGTGATCATAAGTCATTCATTATTCACAAATTAAACAGTAAAAGAGATGAAGAAATTATTTCTTCCATTAACACTGGCGGCAATCGGTTTCACATCCTATGCCGCCCCCGGAGATCTTCTGAGCGAGGATTTCGAGGGAATGGACATTTCAATCACCCCCGCCTATGCGGATCTGCAGCTGTCAGACGGGTGGCAGATTGTAAAAAGCAACGATGCCCACCTGATTCCCAACAGCTGGTGCCTTGCACGTGATACGAACAAGGACAACAATGCGATCCTGAATAAGAAGGCCTGGATAGACGCGTCTGTCTCCACTATGTCTGCCCCCGGTTATGAGCCGGAAGCAGGTATCGACTATCTTATCACTCCGGTGCTCGATCTCACAGGACAGTGCGAGCTTTCCTTCCAGTGGGCAAGCTCGGCCATGGCGTGGGATAAGAAGCAGTATGACCTGCGCGTGTATGTGACAGAGGAGGGCGCCTCCATCGACGAGAACTCTTTCGTGTTCTCTATCCTTGATGCCGACATGGTGCTCGAGAGCGGCATACAGCCTACTGTATACGACTGGTATTCCGTGCCCTGGGTGGGATGGCAGAAGAATGTCTCGAAAATCAACCTCACCCCCTGGCAAGGTAAGAAGGTGCGTGTGGCTTTCGCATATGTGGTGACCGGGGTAACCGGAAGCTATTCCGGCAAGATCGACGCAGTGAACAGTGTGGAGCTTGACGACGTGCGTGTATATCCCAAGCAGTCGGCCACACAGCCCGAACCTACCATGTCGGCAACCTCATGGGATTTCGGCAAGGTATATGTAGGCGCTAAAGTGCGCTCTGATGTGCTTACACTTACCAATACCGGCACCGCCGGCCTGCAGATCACAGGTGTGGAGGCGCCGGAAGGCTTCGGAGTGGTTCTTGACCGCCCGATGGATCAGGTGAACCTCAAGAAGAACGAGGGGATGAACCTCCAGATCACCTATGAGGCTACTCTGACCTCCGCCGCCAGCGGCAATGTGGTCATCAAGACCAACGGCACCGACGCTGTCATTGCCGTGAAAGCTGTCAAGGAGATGCTCGCCGCCGACGAGGTATATGAAGGCTTCGAGGGTGAGGCGTTCCCCCCTGCCGGATGGACCTCTCTCAAATGGAACGCCGTCGACGCCGGCATAGAGGGTGACAAGGCCGCCGCTCCCAATGCGTATTATCAGGAGAAGAACTACCTGCGCACACCGCGTATCGACGCATCCAAGTCTGCCGCCAAAATATCTTTCACATATGCCGACATATACAACGGAGAGATGCTGCCCGACACAGAGGTGCAGCTCCAGTTCTCTTCCGACGGCGGTGCCACCTGGAAAACAATAGATGTATTCGACTATGACGATACCCTTAATGCCATCGTAAAGAAAAGCTATACCCAGGAGGCCGGCTCCGATAACTGCTACTGGCAGTTTGTGTGGAATCTGACCTACTATGACTCTGAATATGGCGCCGAGGTGAGCCTCTTCTATCTCGATCAGGTAGTGCTCAACAATATCTACGGTGCAGGAAGCGTTCCGGCAGCCACGTCTGTTGTATCGCCCGAGGACGGCGTTTCCGACATTTATTACCGTGGTGTGACCCTTGAGTGGGCGCCCGCACAGTTCGCTACCGGTTACCGCCTGTATGTGGGTTCCGATGCCGCAGCCACCAATGTGGTCAACGGTGAGGATCTCGGCAACGCCATCAGATATGATCTGCCCGCTCTGGCATACTCCACCACATACAACTGGAAAGTAGTGCCCTACAACTCCAAAGGTGATGCTTCTGTAGTACAGACATGGGCGTTCCGCACCATCGACGATCCCACAATCTCCTCCCTCCCCTATACCGAAGGTTTCGACAACGCCGTGCCCCCCACAGGATGGAATATGGTACAGGAGGGGAACACCCGCTGGATGAAGAACGAGATCAATCCCTACGGAGGCAAGGCTTCTGCCATGGCCAACCCGAGAGAGGGTGGTAAGACCACAGCTCTGGAGACCCCCGAGATAAAAGTTACAGAACCTGCGTTCGCATCCTTCTATTGGGGCGACGGCGTGGCTGTGTCACTGCTGAAAGATGACAGCGGCCAGGTGACAAACAACACCAAAGGCTACGACGGCATATCCAAGATCACTTTCGAGGTGATGGTTGACGGCGACGGCCAGTGGCACGAGCTTGCCATGCTCTCTGACAAGACAAACAAATACTGGATCCGCGAGCGTTTCGACCTCACTCCTTACGTCGGCAAGACCATCGTGCTGCGCTGGGTTTACACCTACGACAACTATATGAAAGCCTCCGGCGCATGCATCGACGAGTTCGCCATCGAATCCGCCACACCGGTCAAACTCTCCTTCAACACCTCCGGATATGACGCAGGCAAGGTGAACCACGACGAGAAGTTCACCACCGAGAACACCTTCACCCTCTACAACGACGGTTCGGAAGCTGCCGAGATCGCGTCGGTGACATTCGGCTCTCCCGTATTCTCGACCTCCCTCAAGGAAGGCGACCGCATCGAGGCCGGCAAGGCCGTGAACTTCTCGCTTGGAGTTGACGGAAGCAATGCCAACCAGGCGATCGAGGACATGATGACGCTCACTACAAAAGACGGCTCGTCGGTAACTCTCCCCGTAAAAGCCGAGGTACTTCCTTCCAACGTGCGTTTCTACGGTTTCGAACGCGATGCCTACGGCTCGCTCTCGCCTGCTGAGATGACCACTGTGGATGTGGACCGCAGAAGCACCGTGGCCCTGCTCATGGTTGACTACGCTCACCGCGGCGAACCGTTCGCTTTCGTGGTGATGAACTACAAGAAAGCCGACTGGAACATATGCTATCCCAACACCGGCGACCAGTGCCTCGTGACTTTCGGAGCCGATGCCGACGGTGTGGCTGTCGAGGACTGGATCATCTCTCCCGCCATGACCGCCACAGACCAGTCTTCGTTTGAATTCTGGTGCCGCGATTATCTGCATGCCGACGACGACCGCTTCGGCAAGGGACACGCATCTGTGATGGTAAGCACCGAGGGTCCCGACGATCTCTCCAAATTCGAGCTTGTCAAGACCTACGAGGTTCCGCAGCCGGAAGTCGGCACTGATAGCTACTTCAAGTTTGTGACAGATCTTAAGAAATATGCCGGCAAGAAGGTCTGGGTGGCTCTCCGCCATACAGTCAGCGACGGTCTCGCATATTTCTACGATGACTTCACATTCAGCAATTTCGACAACTTCGAGACTGGTGTGATGGATGTGGTAAGCACCAAGGCCGATATCGATATCTATCCCACGATGGCTACCGACAAGGTGAACGTAAGCGGCACAGACGCAGCGTCGCTCACAGTAACTTCCATGTCGGGTGCGGTTGTAGCAGCTGCCGAAGGTGTGACCTCAATCAGCGTGGCTGATCTTACACCCGGTGTGTATGTGCTTACCGTCAAGACCGGCAACGCTGTTGTATCGAAGCGCTTTATCAAACGCTGATCCTTATGGCGACCGCGCCCGGCAGCGCGGCGCCTGAAACAAATCAAAGGATGCCCCAATGGCACATACGCCTCGTGGGGCATCCTTTCCTCATTCCTCTTTGGAAAATCAATCATCATAAAATACACGTATGAAACAATCTATTACAAAATTCCTGGCGCTTATGGCGATAGGGAGCGCGTATCTCTCCGCTTATGCGGACGCGGGGCTCAGGATCACCGGGGCGTCATATTCGGCTCCCGGCGATATTTATGCCGGTGAGGACAACCGTGTGACAGGTCATACGCTTTCCGTTACTCTGGAGAACACCGGCGATGTGGCTCTGGCTCCCGGCGACGAAGGCTACACCCTGACACTGTATCAGACTTCCGGCCCGACCGATCTGCAGGTTTTCCCCATCGGAGAGGCTCTGGCACCCGGTGGCACCCTTCAGCTCGAGCTGCCTTGCGACTATTCCGTGGAACCCCTTATCGAAGCCAACAACGGCTCGCTTCGGTTCTGGTCGAAGCTGAGCGTAAGGGAGAACGTAACGTCCACCAACAAGGACATCATGCCCTGGCGCGATATTTACGCTCACTCGGTGAGCTATCATCTTTGCGAGATGAACAGCGGCATAGAGTATGGCAATCCCATCAGCTTCGGATTTGTCACCGAGGCCAAGACACTCACGTACCGGTTGCGTGCCACCGGCACAGGAGATGTGGTTGTAAACTCGGTGGAACTGCCGGAGGGATTCGCTATCACGAATGTCGAGGTGCCCTTTACCGTGACAGGACTTTCAAAAGCTGCTTCCAGCAGCGAGACATTTCAACCGTTGGAGATAACTTTCACTCCCTCGACTCCCGGAGTGAAGGCCGGTGTGATGAAATTCAATGTGGAAGGTGCCGAATCCAAGGAATATCCCGTATCGGCCTCTTATGTGGGTCCTGAGAGTTTCTTTGAAAGTTTCGATACAGAGCAGGGATATGACTATGTGCCCAAAGGATGGGTGCTGTCAGACAACTGGAGCATCGGGTACAACAGTGTCAGCGATGACGACAAGTTCAATCTGGCTCACGGCTCCTCGGAAGAGAAAAATTTCAATTACGCCATCACTCCGCGTCTGCGTTTCGGCCAGGGTGATGCCATGACTTTCCAGGCCGCCCGCCGCAGCTATTCGTCGCGTCTTGAGGTGTATTATTCCTCCGACCGCACAAACTGGCAGCTGCTGAAGTCGATCAACGCATATGGCGAAGGGGGAGCAGAGAGATTCCCGACCACCGACAGGAAATATGCCGATTATGTGATAGACAATCTTCCTGCCGGAGACTGGTACATCGGTTTCAAGGGGATGTATGTGATGCTGAACAATGTGTTCGGCGGAGAAATCGTGCCTGTGGCTCACGACATAATGCTGCTTTCTGCCGAGCTTCCCGCCAAAGTGACTGCCAACAATCCCTGGAAGGCTATGATAAAGGCCAGGAATCTCGCCGACTCGGGCGAAGAGGCCGGCGCTTATTCCGTGGAGCTTTTCATTGACGGAAAGAAAGTGGCGGCCGTAGAGGATACACCGCTGTGGGAATCGCTCGCGGAACAGGAGTTCACAATGGAGCATGTGTTCAACCATCCGGGAGAATATGAGGTGTTCGCGCGCATCACGGCGGGTGATGCGGTGGTGGAGACCGCAAAGACCATTGTCACAGTAAAGGAGGAGAGTGCCGATGAGACAGTGACCGTGGGCAACTGGGACGGCTCGCGCAAGAACTCCTATGTGCCCTTGCGCACCAACTGGTACAACTCGGAGTCGCAGGTGGTATTCACGCAGGAATATCTGGCGAAATTCGGTATAACTCCCGGCAAACAGATCCAGGGAGTGGCTTTCGATGCCAGCGCCTCTGCAGTGAAACAGATCAATACCACCCTTGCCGTATGGCTCACGCAGGTTGACAACGGATCTGCTGATCCATCTTCCCCCAATGATCTGGCTGAGACAGCACCTCTTTTCAACGGGGCATACACAATTGATGTGAAAAACGAGTCGGTGCCTTATGAAGTCATCAACGTGAGCTTCGATTCACCATATATCTATGAAGGTGGCAATCTGCTTATGGCGGTGAGAAGTGCCAACGCCGATGTGTATACAGCTCTCGATTTCCCCTATGATCTGGAACTTAACAACAACTCCATTGCCCGCTACAACGACAACTACGATAAATTCATCGCAGCAACGTGGAGCAGCACTTCCGGCACGCCGATTACCAAATTCATGGTGTATTCGCAGCCCGCGATGCTTGCAGGAAAGGTAGCTGACGCGCAGGGCAACGCTATCGCTGACACAGAGGTGTCCCTCGTCTCCGGCGATGTGCTATACACGGCAGTGACAGACGAGACCGGAGCATATTCGATAGATGTGTTCCAGCCGGCGCTTGTCTACACCATGACAATTGACCATCCCGACCATCCGGTATATTCGGCTGAAGTATCGTTTGCCGACGGCAATCCTGCAGGCGACGTCGTTCTGAAGGATTTCTCGACCGAACGTGAGTATCCTCTCTCGATAAGTGTGGAGAGCGAAGCCGGCATATCCCTTGAAGGTACCGTGTTCACTCTCGTTTCCGAACGATTCTCTATCAATTATCCCTCTTCCGAGACTGTGCTTGACGGAAACGGTACTGCCGGGCTGAATGTCTACGGCGGCAAGCACACCCTCACGGTGGCTGTGCCTGGCATGAAACCTTGTGTGGTGGAGTTCAATGTCAACAAACCGACATCTGTAAGCGCCACACTGGCAGAGGATGTGCGTCAGCCCTATGGCACCGCCTATGAGCTTGACCACGACATCTTCACAGGTGAAAACAATGTGACACTGACCTGGAACGGCGACGAGGCTGTGTTCGAGGACGATTTCGAGGGCCATGAGGCTTTCGCGGTGAATTTCGCACCCTGGACCGGTATCGACGTGGACAACGCTCCCGCCGCAGCCATGTCCGGCGTATATCCCAACCGCGGTGTGGTTAATTACGGCCAGATCATCAACCCCATGAAGGTTGAGCCTATCTGGGATCCCGCGATGTATCCCACGCTGATGGGACGCAGCGGCATGCAGTATGTAGGTTTCGTGCAGACTGCCAACGGTATGCCCAACAACGACTGGCTGATCACTCCCGCAATTGAGCTTGGAGAGGACAATATGCTGCGTTTCAGCATCAAGTCGGCCGATACAGGCAACGCCCGCTTTACCGTAGGCGTCACAACCGCAGCCGATCCCGCACCTGCCGATTTCACCATCATATCGGAAGGCAACTATATCGAAGCCGATTTCTCTGACTGGAAGACCGTGGAGATCTCTCTGGCAGAGTATGCCGGACAGACCGTGAAGATCGGTTTCCACTGCATCTCGCAGACAGGCGCGTTTATATCGCAGCTCGACGATGTGTTTGTAGGACGTGTGGCTGTGAAATCTGCTGCAAAAGCCCGAAGAGTGGCACAGCGTTCTGCCGCCAATCCCAACGAAAAATTCGTTGTGATGCTTGACGGCGAGACTGTGGGCGAGACCGAAGACTACAGTTTCACTCTGGCAGATGTGCAGCCCGGCAAGCATGTGGCGCAGATCGTGGCCACCTATCTCAATGCGAGTGCCGAGCCTGTGGATATCGCGTTCGAGATCAATGCTGACGATTATGTGAAGACAGACTTTGCCGTCACTACCAACAACGAGGTGATGCCGGAAACCGTAAATGTGCTCCTCACCTCTGCAGAAGGCGCGGTATACAATGTGCCTGTGACCGACGGGGCGGCTTCGGTGGCCTCGCTTCCCAAAGGCAAGTACACCGTGGATGTGGAACAGGAATTCTATGATCCGTTTAGCGCCGAAGTGGATGTCGACTCTGAAATGACGGTGGATATCGCTCTGAAAGAGACTATCGTGGCACCGTTCAATATCTCGCATGAAGGTGTGGTGAACGGAGACAAGATGGACGTTACCGTAAGCTGGAACCGTAACTTCGGCTTCGGGGACAGCTTCGAGGACTATGACGATTTTGCTACCGGCGAGTTCGGCGGATGGATGACCCTGAACAACAACATGGAGCCCTCCTATCCGATCGGGCTGGGAAGCATGAGCAATATCGTGAACTTCCCCGGCTGCTGCACACCCTCGGCCATGGCAAGTGTGCCCCCGATGGTATTCAATCCTCATGCCACAGTGCCTGCTATGTCGGCTGATATGGCTATCCTGGCTCCCGACGGCGACAAGACCGTCATTTTCCAGGGACCGCAGAATGCCGCCGCCGACAAATGGCTCATCTCTCCCTGCATTGCAATACGCGAAGGGTATGAAATGAGCGTTCTGGCCAAGGCATACTCCATCTATCCGGAGCGTCTGGAATTCCTGATCTCCACAGATGGCGCCTCTATATCCGATTTCAAGGTGCTTGACGCTGTTGAGCCCTCCTCTTCCGAATGGACCAAGTACTCCATCTCTCTTGGAGAGTATGTCGGCAAGGATGTATACCTGGCCGTGCGCTGCGTGTCTGTCGACGGTTTTATCGTGCAGATCGACGATTTCCGTGTAGGCCGTGAAGGTGGCGAGGAGGTTTCCGTGGCAGGCTTCGTGAAATCTTATGACCTTACCCTCGACGGTGAGGATAAGGGTTCCACACAGGAGACCGAGATGCTCTTCCCGTCGCTTGGCGAAGGCAGATACACTGTGGGGGTACGCTCCGTCTATGCTTCAGGCGCATCTGAGTATGTGACCTATGAATTTGATGTTCCCGAGATCACCGGTCTCGGCGATGTAGAGATGGCAGAGATGGCTGTAGTCGGCGGAAACGGTGTCATAAAAGTGACCGCTGCCCATGCCGATGTCAAGGTATATACTACTGCGGGTGTGGCTGTGGCTGCGTTCACCGTGTCCGGTGAGGCTTCTGTAGCTGTAGCTCCCGGTGTATACGTTGTAACCGCCGGAACTGTTGTCCGTAAAGTGACAGTGAAATAATTCCTGATACACACATTAAAAAAGGCGATGTGCCCCGGGGCATATCGCCTTTTTTATTGTAGTCGGTCGTAGATCAGGGACGCACTGTGAGTTTGCGTGTCAGGGTGCCTGCCTTCACGATATATATTCCCGCCGGGAGGGGAAGAGTGACGCTTCCGCTCGAGCTGTGGAGGATGCGTCCGAGAGTGTCGGTTACAACTACCCGGTCGGCCGGTGATGCGGTCACCGCAATTCCTCCGCCGATGGCGGCTATGCTGTTGCTGGATATATTTTCCGTAGTGATGTCTACGGCTCCTGTCTTCGGATCGGTCACTGTAAGGTTGTCGATGAAGATATACGCATAAGTGTTGATGTAACCTTCCAGACAGATCTGTATGCGCTTGCCGGCATAGGCCGAGAGGTCGAGGGTCGCTTTCGTCCATTTATGGGTGTCGCCATTGCCCATTACGAACGGTTCGCCGGTGTTTGTCCAACCGGTTCCGTCATTTACAGATACCTGTACGGTATTGCGGTCTTCGGGGGCGAGCACATAATAATGGAAGGTGAGTTCCGCAGCAGAGGCTTTGGAAAGGTCTATGCGGCCGCTGAACAGGCGTGCGGAGGTAAGCAGCTCGTTTGAGCCGAGCACGGCGAAACCGTCGTCTCCATCCTGGGCGGGCACATTGCCGTTCATATCCTGTTCGGTGCTCAGCCACCATTCGGCACCGTCATATGACATGCCGAAAACGTGCGACATATATGCTCCGGGGAACGATTCGATGAACGGCAGCGGGTCGGGTGCGCCTACCGGCACCATGTCGGTGGTTAGGCCCACGCCGTCTTCCCCTTTTGCGTTGATCGGGAACACGGCAAACTGTATCAGTTCCTGCATGGCATCGGGTTCAGTAGCCTGATATTCAAAGCGGCAGTCAGTAATTTTCTCGGCGATGATCACCTGGGTGTTGTATTCATATTTCACTATGGTGTAAGTGACATCGCCGGGGTTGAACACAAGGCCGTTGACGTCGGTGGTCACAGGCGACCATGTGAGCACGACCTTGCCGTCGTTATCGCCGCCCGATACGGTGAATTCCGCTGGCATCGAAGGTTTGGAGAAACCTACGAATGCTGATACAAGGGCATGTTCCCCCTCGCCGCTTTCGTTGAAGGGGATTACATCGTAGGTGTTCTCGCCTGCCTGCGCGTCATTGTCGGTGCAGCTCATGGAAGATCCGGGCGCGCCTGTGAGCTGTGCCACAAGGCGTGAGCCGGCGCGCACCTCCACTTTCGTAAGGCTTTCGAGCCGGTTGCCGGCGAGATCTGCTGTTGGAGCGGTGAAGCTTACAGTGGCTTTCAAAGCGCCGTTGAGGTCAGGCACAGCCTTAAGGTCTGTCACCATAGCGGGTGCGGCGGTCGACAGCGGGGCTGATATCTCGATGTTGTCCACATACAGTACAAACTGGTCCGGGGCCGAGCAGCAGTGGATGGCAAAATAGAAAATGCCCTCTTCCGGTGCCCTGAAATTGGCAGTGATGCGCCTGCGCTCGTTCATCACTATCTCCACCGGTTCCACAAGGCAGGTGGTGAATGCTTCGGGGGCGCATGATGTGCCTACGTAGAGAGCAACCTTTTCAGTGTATCTGGAACTTTCGAAACCGTATGCGTCAAATGATACCGTATATATTTTCCCTTTTTCGAGAAGCGCGCCGGGAAATACCAGATAATCGTCGGCGGCAGAGTGGCGGTTGTCATAATAGCAGCCGAAGAATCCGCGCTTGTCCCACTCCCAGGTGTTCCTGTCATTGTTGACGTTGAACACGGTGAACGGTGCCGCGCTGTTCTCTGTTGTAAGTGAGTTGGTGTAAGGGGGCACCACATGGCCGAGTGTTATGCGGTTGGATGCCGTCGGTGCCGCGGTCAGTCCCGAGGCGTTTGCCGCTACCGAATAGCTGATTACCTCAAGGCCGTTCTCCGGGGCGCCGTATGGTTCTGAAAAGCCTGTCTCAACGATTCTGTCGGCCACCACCGTGCCGTCGGAGCGTGTTACGGTATAGGTGAGGTTCTCCAGAAATCCTCCGTTTTCCGACTGTGCCGCAGGCCATGCGAGAGTGAAGCGTGCGCCGTCATACGTGAGCGATACATTTTCTACGGGGCGCGGTGTGTCGGCGCCGATAAAACAGCGGTCGGTAGTGGCCGGGCTGTCACCTGCTTCGTTGCTGACAGTGACATTGAATGTATGGAGACCTGCCCCCTCCACCGTTACCGGCACAGCCACCTGCGCGCCGTATAAGGCGGTGCCTGTGGCGGCTACCCTGCTGTCTGCGGTCACTTTGTATGTGGCTTCTCCGGTGGCCTCGGTGCCGTCCACGAGGGTGGAAGGCATTCTGAAGCGCACTTCTCCGGTGAGCGAAGATCCCTCGAACACTATGGTCACGTCGCGGGGATAGTCGGGTGAGGCGGCCGAGGTATAGGATGGAAAATGCATGCCGAGTATCTCCTCGTTGTAGGGCATGTCGTATACCTTAGCCACATCTCCCGTGGCGGGGTCTATCTCATACATGGCGCTCCCCTCGTCGCATGATGTGGCATAATAGAATTTTCCGTTGCGAGGGTTGATGGCTCCTGACGACTGGTATTTGGAGCCTATGCCTGTCGACGCCACAAGCGAAGCCTCTCCCGATGTCTTGTCGATACCGTAGAGGTCGCCTGAGAATGTGATTCCGTATAATTCACCCTGCGGTGTGGTGCCCAGGGCGTTGAAATGCAGCCCGTCGGGATAGCTTTTTATGCTTCTTACACTGAAATTGGTCTTGTTGATCTGGCCGAAATACAGGGTTTGGGTTCGGGTATTGAGAAAACTTCCGTAGCAGTTGCCGCTCACAGGATCCTGCACCATCGAATAGGCGTGGAACGAGCTGTCAAGTATGCCCATCCCGGTCATTTCGTATGTATCGGCATCCACCACATAATAGCTCACCGTTCTGGTGCCGTAGTCGCTTTCCGCGTCGGCTGTCATTATGGATCCGTCGAAAACGAGTGTGCCGGCATTGCATGCCGCATAATCCGATGTCGTGAGCAGAGTGAAACTGGCGGTTGTGCCGGAGGTGGGTATTTCGTAATATCCGACGGGGGAGTTCTGGTCTGTCCAGGCGTCGGAAAATACGATCGCTCCATGCGCCGGGATAGCCTCGAAAACGGAGCCGCCGGTGCTGTAAGGGATCATCCGCGCAGGGCTTCCGAGGCGTACGGCGCCGGCACGTTCCAGTGCGAATGGTGTCCTCGGGCCGCGTTGTGCGTGTGTGCGCAGACCCTGGGCTGCAGCTGGCGGGGCTACTATGGCCAGGGCGGCTGCAAAGATTGCTGTCTGTAAAATCCTCATTGGGTAAAAATATGTTGTGTGAAAATAATTGGTGAAGCGGAGTGCTCGCAGTAGGGCGCAGCCACATTTTGTTGTGGCATAGAGACAAAAGTACAAAAATAACCGGGGAAAAACGTTGAAATTCAATAAAAAAACGCTACCTTTGCTGCGCCTTATGGCTCCGTTGTGTCCCGACGGCTGTGCAGGCGGTTGTGAAATAGCCCGCAAGCTGTTGTGATATAGCGGATTGAGATTTTTACAAACTATATTTATTAACCATCTTTTTTAATGACTGAAGAAGTTAAAAACTCTCCCATCGCAGATTTCGACTGGGATGCCTATGAGAAAGGGGAGACCAAAAGCGACAAGTCGCGCGAGGAGCTTACACGCACCTATGACGAATCGCTCAACACCGTAAAAGACAAAGAAGTAATCGAAGGTACCATCATCGCCCTCAACAAGCGCGAGGCTGTGGTTAACATCG
>ERZ836877.2877-NODE-2877-length-20838-cov-3.381369_pt1 | contig 20838 bp, 13 predicted proteins | sample MGYA00519469_ERZ836877 | MGnify/ENA primary metagenome ERZ836877 (study PRJEB31850, sample SAMEA3708809) | human gut metagenome | biome: human gut; feature: human-associated habitat; material: faeces | place: China | collected 2014 ... | reverse complement strand
ATTTACGTCTTTGTGTGTTAGCTGAAGAACAATCTCATCGGGGAAAGTATACTGCTGCGAAGAGACGAGATGCTTATCAGCGGGCATGCGGTCGAAAATAGAATCATTGGTATGAATAAACAGTCGCTCTTTCGCACGGGTCGCTCCCACGTAGTATCGTCGCAGAACTTCATCCCTTTGGTCTTTAGACCTCGTTACCAACATATAAACGTCATCAAACTCACGTCCTTTGGCTTTATGAATCGTAGACACCACAATATCTGCGTCTGACAGATCACAGAAGTCCTCAACAGACGATTCGTAGACAAATTCCTTAAAGTCTGTACGATACTTGGCTCTGTTAGTCTGTTCAAATAACAGGAGACATCGTTGGAGGTAATGAAGGCTTGACGAATTAGCATACATGGCGAAAGTCTTGTGTTTGGCATTTTCCCATATATCGTCCGGAATAATCGGCGTTTGTGTGGCACAGTCAATCAATTTTAGGAACATACGAATTTCCGCCATATTCCAAAACCTGAAATCATCCATACTTTGCACAAGTTTACTTTTCACTCCGTGTTTGCGCAGTAAAGCAACAAGGATAACAGCTTCCTCATTGGTCTGAGTCAATACACAACTTGTGGAACCCACTCTGCGGTGTGCCAGCAATTCATCGACAAGTGGCTGATACATTATGTGTGAAGCATGATGATGGATACTGACAAAACCCTCTTTGGGGTTCATGGAAATGATAGGCTCGGTTTTCATTCTTCGTCGTATTCCATTTACGAAAACATTTGCAAAGTCAACAACACGCCGTGAACTGCGGTAGTTTTCTGTCATTTCGATAAATCGAGACCCTGACTTCTTTTGTAGCTGAGTCATGTAGCGAGAATCTGAACCACGAAACTCAAATATATTTTGGTCATCATCACCGACGGCAATAACGCGCATCTCCTCGTTGGCTGACATCAACGCTTGTACCAAAGTGTATTCCTCATTGCTCATATCCTGTGCTTCGTCAATGACGAGAACGGTTTTGGCAATGCGATTTGGCTCAACTTCTCCATTTTCTATCATCTGAGCAGCCTGCGATACAACATCCCCCGCATCATCGAGATTGCCAATTCTGCCCAGCAAATCAAAACAATAGGAATGAAAAGTTTTTATTTCGACAAAATGCGCGGCATTGCCGATAAGATCCATCAGGCGTTGCTTGAACTCTATAGCCGCTGCACGCGAGAAAGTTAGCATCAACAGCTGTTCATGCTTGACATCTTCGAGCAATAGCAAAGATGCAAGCTTATGAACCAAAACGCGCGTCTTTCCACTGCCCGGACCGGCTGCTACTACTATACAACGTGATTCTTTATCGGAGATAATCTCCATCTGTTTCTCCGATAGCGCACCAAAAATATGCTTATATTTTTCCGGCGTGACATTTCGCTCTATTTCACGAACTCGTTCACCTTTAAAATATTTTGCAACAAATCGCCTGTAATCCATGTGGAAATAATCTTGCACATATTGCAGTGCGGCATTGTAGTCACGCACCATCAGATTGGCATATTCGCCGACTATATGGACTTGCTGAATCTTCTGTTTGTAGAACTCGCTGAGCATACGGTAGTCTTCTTGTTTGTAACGCAACCGGTTGTCTTTGATGCGTCGAATATCCATGGCATTATAGAGTACAAGGAAGCCACCCTCAAGTTTCAGAGCGCCTATCTTCGACAGATAGAGCAATGACTCTTCGACATCCTCAAGATGTATGTCCTGCAATACACCGAATATACTCTGACTACTGGATTTTAAATCGTTCAGCAGCTCTACGACTGAAAATTGGATTCCATTCTTTCGGGTCTCCTCGTCTGCAGCCGTGGTGTGCTTATATAACCATTCAATTGTAAACTGGCATATTTCCATACGCTTTTCAAAACGTTTAAGAATTGATTCCATATCTGCTTGGCAAGCCAGCTCTATAATGCGTGCGGCATCCTCTTTCTTACGTGTATATCCTTTAACTGTAAGAAAATACAATAGTGTGCGGATATCCTTTTCTGTCGCAGTCGGGACACCTTCTTTCTGTGCATTGTCGTTCAGCTGCTTGTAAGATATGCGAAGTGTATCGTCCGGTATTTGTCCAAGAATATAACGTTCAAGTTTCAAAAAACGTTCCAACAGGCGTTTCGACTTGCTTTCAGAATCTCCGGTATCATTCAAAAAAGCTGAAATATCTTTTGAATCAGCAAGAATACCTTCCTGCCGCATACGTTCCACACAAGAAACAACCTCACTCCTGCTCATGCCGAGAATGTCGGCCAAATAATCAACACGCGATTCCGCTTCAGCATCCTGAGCCTTTGCAATATATTTTTGAGATATCAGTGACTTTATAATGCGAACAGCTTTTTCAATCTCTTCATTTTCAAATAACAGTGATTCTGTGATACGTTTTCGGGCTTCATCCACGTTCTTCACGGTTATGCCTGTGGCATAGACATGAGGCACATTATTGCCGCGCTCGAGATATCCTGCCTGTTCAAGGGCTGCAAGAGCTGTCCTGACTCGTGTTTCAATATCTGAGACAGAATCGTCCCATCCGGCTTTTCTGGCAATCTCAAGAGCTGAACTGCATATGCGCGACCGATGTTTTGTCAGTTCTTTTACCGCTTTCCAAATCTGTTGAATCTCGCTTATACTCAGTTTGGTCTGATTGAGCAAAATAAAATGTTTATCAAGGTCGGCATCGCTATATAGCACGAAACAGCGTGCTTCAAGATTAGGATCTCGACCGGCACGGCCAGCCTCCTGAACGTAATTCTCTAACGAATCAGAGATATCATAGTGAATCACCAATCCCACATCCTTTTTATCAACTCCCATTCCAAAGGCTGAGGTTGCTACAATAATGCGCACGCGGTCATTCATGAAAGCCTCCTGATTGACAATCTTATCTTCTGAACTCATCTTGCCATTGAAAGGCAACGCCTTGAGCCCATCGCGCGAGAGCATCTGTGCCAGTTGCCTTGTGCGTTTGGTTCGCGAAACATAAACAATGGTAGGACAAGATGATTCAGATATAAGTGAGCGCAATTTCATATATTTGTCCTCATCTGTATCGGCATGGATTACCGAATAACGGAGATTGGTACGGGCAGCCGAAGAGGCAAAAATATTAAGATCAAGATTAAGTGTCTGTTTGAAGTAGTCGCAGATGTCCTGCACCACTTTCTGCTTTGCAGTAGCGGTAAAGCAGGAAACAGGTATGGAATCCCGAATTCTTTTTTTCTTTTGGTATTGACTAATAAATTTACCTATATAGAGATAATCTACACGGAAATCTTGTCCCCATGAAGAAAAACAATGCGCTTCGTCTATAACAAAACGTACAACGTGACGAGACAGCAATATCTTTTCTATTGTCTTCGACCGAAGCATCTCGGGAGCAATATATAGCAGCGACGCGTCGCCGTCCATCACGCGTCTAATAGCTTCGGAACGGCTGATAGGGTCAAGTAGACCATTGATTGTGACGGCATCAGTAATTCCTCTTTCTGTCAGGTTGTCAACCTGATCCTTCATCAAAGATTGCAGGGGCGAGATTACAACGGTGAGACCATGTACCGAGCGTCCCTCCATCAACGCAGGCAACTGGAATGTCAGAGATTTGCCGCCACCCGTCGGGAAGATTGCTAACAGTGACTTTCGCTCCACTGCGGCTTGGGCTGCGGTCTCCTGTAACGGTTCTCCTTCGTAAGTTCGAAATTTATCGTAACCGAAAAACTGTTTCAAATTGACATGTACATCAAGCTCTTTATTGCAATAAGTGCAACCTTCAACGCATTTTGTATGACGTAGAAGTCTTACAATATTTTCTACATTCGGATAGTTATGTAACACCCATGCCGGAGTTATTGAGCGATGGTCAGTTGTGTCTATCAGCGCAAGCGCGTATGCCAGTTCAATAGGATAATGATTCACAAGAGCAGCGATATCTGCCTGATCACATATTCTGCCCGTAAACTCTGAACGAATCGATTCAGCTAAAGATTCTTTTCTGCCGACTTTAGCGCTGACAAAAGCGAGAAAGCCCTTAAACTCTATCTGGCTTTGCAGTAATGTTGAAAATATATACTTCTTTGATGAGGAAAGTTCTTCCCAACGAGCGACTTCATCCATCAATAAATCCCGAGCTTTCTCACAGTCATTGACAGGATTGTTCATTTGGTCGCTTAGCAGCTTATCATCCTTTACCAAATGATGGTAAGGACGTTCAGGAAAAAGCAGCGGCGATAGATATAGGGTATCTACAAACAGATATCTTTGCGTTTCTTCCCCAAATAGATATTTCGCATCATGGCTGATGATATTATGACCGCAGATAAAATCAGCATCTTTTAGGAATGTCATCAGCACTTGCTTATTCGCAGAGTGATACACTGCCCCATCCCATCTGATAGCACCAATATCGTGAATTCGGTGGTCAGTCAGTCCAACCTCGACATCCACTAAAGCATATTGCGTCGCATCATACGATTGATTGGACTTAGTTTCTGCACCACTGAAAGTATCTATTATTTTATTCCAAAAAGACATCAATTTCGGATTTGCGGTACAACTCTATAGTAATTCGCCTAACTTTCTAAGTCTTGAGCGGATTGCTCCAACAGTTCTATTAAATATATCTGCAAGTTCAGATACACTTTTCCCTTGTTTATAAAGGAACCGTAATGCATTGTCGGCTTCGTTTGTCCAAGGTTCATCTATATTGTCATCAAGTTGTTTATGCCTTTCGATATATGGTAATTCTGTATTATTAACATTATTGGTTTGAGTTAGTGAGACTTCTGATATCGGTTCAGGCGATCGAGAAATTCCAAGATGATTGCAAATCAAATCAATAAAACGATCTCCAAATTGCATCTTTCTGCGATTGCCAATACCGTATACGTTACCAAACATAGAAAGATTTGTCGGTTTTCCAGAAGCAAGATAATGTAATGAAATGTCAGAAAGGATAATATATGCAGGCTTTCCTATTTCATTAGAGATTGTTTTGCGCAATGCTCGCATTTTTTCAAACAGTATATTGTCTTCTTCCAAAGAGGTATGCGCAACTGATTGTGAATGAGAGCTCACACGTTTTTGTTTTGTAACACGCAGTTCTTTATGAATGATGACTGACAAATAAGCTTGTTTTCTACCAAACAAGATTTCATTGCCCAATGGCGTAACTTTTATATGGTTATCTTCATTATAAGCAATTTCTATATAACCCATCTGAAGCATTTGAAGCAGATAGTTGAGCCAATCATGGGCAGGTACATCACGCCCCACTCCAAATGTTTTTGTCTTTTCATAGCCATTAGCGACAACAGCTGGAGAAAGACGTCCTTTTAGAACATCCGTTACCACAGAAAAACCAATTTTCTCATTACAACGCTTGATTGCCGACAATGCTTTCTGAACAAGGATTGTACCGTCAAAGTGCTGTGGTGGGTTGTTACATACATCACAATTGCCGCAATGGCACTCGCTCGTTTCGCCAAAGTAATTCAAAAGAATTCGCCTTCGGCATACCTGTGCTTCGGCGTATTCTTGCATGCGATTTAGTTTCTCTACGTTGATATCACGCTGTCCGCTTTTTTCTGCGAAACTGCGAAGAGTCATCAAATCCTGAATGTTATAAAACAAAATTGTCTCTGTTGGCAAGCCATCCCTACCGCCGCGGCCAATCTCTTGATAGAAGTTCTCGATGCTTTTTGGCAGATTGTAATGGATTACAAAACGGATATTGCTCTTGTCTATACCCATGCCGAAGGCAATCGTTGCACAGACTACTTGAATGCGGTCATTGATGAAATCTTCTTGCACTCGACTTCTCTCTATAGACGACAGCCCTGCATGATAAATGCCCACTGAAACACCTTTTGATTTTAGTTTAGAAGCTAAATCTTTCGAGCCTTTTCTCGACAGACAATATATTATGCCACTTTCATTAGAATGTCTTGCAATAACTTCCATTATGGTACGTATTCGCTCATTTTTCCTATATGCTATGCGGACATCAAGACTTAGATTCGGTCGGTCAAAACTACTTATGAATATCCGCGGATCACGCAAATGTAATTGTTTAACGATATCCATTTTTGTAACTTTGTCAGCTGTGGCGGTTAGGGCAATTATCGGCACGTCGGAGAAATACTCAGTCAGTACCCCCAACTGAGTGTATTCTGGCCGAAAATCATGTCCCCATTGTGAAACACAATGTGCCTCATCAATAGCTATCATGGAGACTTTTACACATTTTTGCAGCCAAGGAATCTCTATCATCAGACGTTCGGGCGAAATATAGAGAATTTTAAGTTCTCCACTCTGACAGCGTTCTTTTATACTACTATTAATATGTTCATCATTCCCGCTATTTATAGCATCGGCAGAGACACCATTGGCTTGCAAAGCATCAACTTGATCTTTCATCAAAGAAATAAGAGGAGAAACTACTATGGTAACACCTTCACGCAAAAGAGCCGGCAATTGGTAACAGATTGATTTACCTCCGCCTGTGGGCATCAAGACTAAAGCATCTCGACCGGAAAGGACATAATTAATAACATCACTCTGAAGCGGCCGGAAAGAATCATATCCAAATATAGATTTAAGAAGTTGATTAGCCTTATCCATCTTTTTATTTTTAAGACAATCCTTACACTATGATGAATTATCAAATTTCGGTATAAAGCTACAAAAAGAATCGCAGACTCAGGCATCAACTATCAAAAAAGTGAGAATATTCAGTCAGAGTGTACTAATGATTATTGTGTAATGAGAAAAAAAAGTATTTTTGCAGGGTCAGTCATTAGACTGATAAAGAGATATGAATTAACAAAGAAGCGTATTGCTCTTACTTGTGTTAGAAAACGTAGGAAATTTTCTGAAGATGCAAGGAAGCAAGCGGTTCTCACGTCATAGGGCGTGGGCTGCTTTCCTACATCTTCATCTTTTGGTGTCCTACGACCATCTTCTAAAGTGTGGTAATTCGGCTCACGCTCTCTTTTTATAATAACCTCCGAAGAGCCGCGGATAAATTTATCACATTAGCATGAAACATTTCTTTTTAGGTGCTTTTCTTTTCGCGCAGGCGGTTGTCGCTTTTGGGCAGCATTGCTGCAATGGTGACAGCGCTGTCAGAGAGATTCAGTTTCCTTTAACCGAAAAAGAGACAGAAACAGTGTTTTACTATTTCAACAACGAATGGTTAGCGATGCCAGGAATCGATATTGTTGAGGCTGATTCAATACAAAAGTTCGATGTCAGGAACGATGAATACGGCAATCGTGCGGTTTTCTTCACTGTGTCGCCCGAATATCTCGCACAGTTAAAAGCTGAATTGCGTAAATCTCTTGTTAATCTTGACCCTCGCTGCGAATTTCCCGGTGGCAACGGAAAGCTCAAGGAATGGTTAGAAGCCAATATCCGCGTACCCGAAGGATTCAAAGGTCAAGAAAGAGTATTCGTTCAATTCTACGTTCAGCCCGACGGCTCAGTGACCGCCCCGAAAATCGTAAGGAAAGCGAGCAAGAATGAAGCAGTTAATGCCGAAGCGTTGAGGCTGGCTAATACCTTGCCTAAATTTCGTGTGAAATACTTCACACCTAAAAAACATCGTCTTACATACCTTATGTCCGTCACATTCAAAGAACCCGGTGCAGTTTTTATCAGAGGAGGTGAAGTTTCATTCATCGATCAGTTCCCCGCTATTGCAGATAAAATCACAAAGTTGTACGAGAATTATGTGTTCGGCACTTCAAAAGACCCCGACTTCAAAATATCAGATATTTGTACAACCGGTTTTCTTCAGCGTCTGGAACGGGCCAATGACTCTGACACGAAAAGCTATGCCACATGGCTTTTAAGGTCGGGGATGCAGGACGGCGATGACTCGGAGTCAAAAGTCCTGTCAATAATTCCGGGCGCTGACAACACCGTGATTGTCCATTGGAGCGATATGGGTCATAATGGCTCGACAACGTTTACTATGACTGAGGCTGACGGACAATGGAAAATAACCGACGCCACAGTTCCTGATGGTTTCAATCCACTATAAATTCAAACCCACATAAATAAAATCGCCACCGGGAGTTTAGACTCCGATGGCGATTATTTTTTGTTCGGGCGTGATGTCTTAGAAGGGAAGATCGTCTGATGCGCCTGTGTTTGTGATGTCGGGAGGAGGAGGTACTGTACCGACCATATTGTTGCTGACAGTCGTGTTTACAGCCTGCTGTGGCATCTGCTGGTCTGCGGGCTCTGCTTTCCAGCCACGGATGCTTGTAAACCAGCGGCCGTTGTATTCACGGCTCTCGATGTCGAAGCTGAGTTTTACTGTCTGACCGACGCTCAGAGGAAACTGGTCAGCTTTTTCACCGAAAAAGTCGAAATGCACTTTTTTGGGATATGTGTCGAGAGTTTCGAGAACGTATTCTTTCTTTTTCCAGCTGTTGCCCGCTTTAGAGACACCGCTCTGCTCAGGAAGCGCCAGAATGATTTTGCCTGTAATTTCCATATATTATCAATTAGTTTATTTTTTACAAAGATAGTGAATAAAACTCGGATGAATCAAAAAGACTGACAAATTTATTTCACGCCTTTTGCTCCTTTGACACCGCCGCCCATCGAGAAGATGTTCTGGTCATACGAGACGGTCTTGGTCGATTCGTCACGTTTGCGCTTGAGGGCGAGGCTGACAAGACGTTCCATAAGCTTGTCAAACTTGATGCCGCTGGCTTCCCACAGATAGAACGACAGCGAGCCGGGGATGGTGTTTATCTCGTTGACATAGATGTTGCGGTTGTCGCGGTCGATAATCATGTCGACACGACTGACTCCGTGGCATGAAAGCACGGCAAAAGTCTTGCCTGCAAGATCCTTTATCAGGGCTGTCTCACTCTCGGGCAGGTCAGCGGGAATTCGTTTCTGAGCCGACTGCATGCCGGTCTTGCCCTTCGAGCCGCCCATATATTTGTCTGTATACGAGAGAATCTCACCGCTCTTAATCGGCTCTTCGAGCACCGATGTCTGGTAGTCGTCACAGTCGCCGAGCACCGAGCAGTTGATTTCCTGAAGATTGTCGACCATGTGTTCGACGATGATGCGTGAAGAATACTGTTCGGCGGTGTTGATCTTGTCGATAAGGTCCTCGCGGTCGTGGGCGCGCCCGATGCCGACGCTCGAGCCGAGGTTTGCGGGCTTGACGATTACGGGATAACCGAGCTTTTTCTCGATGTCGCCAATCAGCTCGTCGCGTTTCTCAAACCACTGTCGGTCGGTAAACCACAGATAGTCGACGACGGGAATCCCTGATGCCTGAAGTATCATTTTCATCGTGATCTTATCCATGCCGTTGGCCGAAGCGAGTGTCGAGCATCCGGCATAAGGGATGCCTATAGTCTCGAGGACACCCTCGAAGATGCCGTCCTCACCGTTGGAACCGTGGAGCACGGGAATCACGACGTCGAACTTGGCGAAAACGTCGCTGCCGAACATCGGCTTTTTGGCCTTATAGAGGTTGTAGTCGCCGTAAATAGGTTTCATATACACCTCCTGGCACTTCTCGAGAAGCGAGGCCGTGTTTCTGTAGTTGCTGATCTCGAGCAACGCGTCGCCTGTATACCATTTGCCCTGTTTGGTGATATAGACGGGCACGACGTCAAATTTATCCTTATCTATCGCGTTGATAGCCTGGTTGGCTGAAATGACTGAAATTTCATGTTCGGTCGAACGACCGCCAAAAAACACACCTATGGTTGTTTTCATCGTTATTGATTATAAATAATATTGTAATGCTTATTTAAACGTATCGGGAAGATCATTTTCATAAAGGACAGTATCGCCCGGAGCGACAATCGTTGTCAGAAGCTGCTGTGCTGCCGCGAACGAATCGACCATATGATATTTGGCTTCATCCATGCCTCCGGCTTTAAGTCCGTCGACTATAGCGTCACGGTTATATTGGCCGACAACGATGGCGACATCAGCGCTTGATGCGATTTTCGCGCCGAATTCCCGGTTCAGTTCATACGTGCGGTCGCCAAGCTCGATCATGCCCGGCGTGATGATTATGCGCTTGCCGCCGGTCATGCCCGACAGGACATCGAGAGCCATGCCCGAACCTACGGGATTACTGTTGAAGGCGTCGTCGATGATGACGATGCCGCCGGGTGTGCGTTTGAGGTTGAGACGGTGCTCGACCTGCTCGATCCGTTCGACCGCATATTTGATTTTACGGTCTGGCACGCCGAGCGCACGGGCCACAGCAACAGCGGCCATAAGATTCGAGATGTTACACTCGCCGACAAGGGTCGTGTGGAGTTTCAGGTCTTCTTTGCCTTCCGACACGACGACAAAGTCGGTGCCGTTGGCCGAATATGTGACATCTTTTACAGTATATGCGGCATTGGCGGTGTCATTGACCGCATAACGTATGCAGTCGACATTGTCGACCTTACGGCCTGCAATCATCCTGAAGTCGTCGTTGACGACAGCGAGACCGTCGGAAGGAAGCGCGTCGACAAGTTCGAATTTGGTATCGCGCACATTTTCTATTGTCTTGAACGATTCGAGGTGCTGCGGACCGACGGCTATCACAATGCCTACCGACGGATGCACAAGGTCGCATATCTCCTTGATATCACCTTTCTGTTTGGCACCCATCTCGACGATAAACACCTCGTTATATGGTTTAAGATATTCTCTCACCGTGCGTATCACGCCGAGTGTCGTGTTGAAGCTGCCGGGCGTCATCAGTGTGTCGAAATGTTCCGACAGTATGCGGTGAAGGTAATGTTTGGTGCTTGTCTTGCCGTAGCTGCCTGTGATGCCTACTATTTTCAGTCCGGGCATTGATCTGAGCATTTCAGCCGCCTCGTTATAGTAACGGCGGTTTATCATGTTCTCGACCGGTTTGAGAATAAAATTCGACAGCATGATTATCGGATGCGACAGACAGTAAAGAGCTGTCATCGTCAAGCCGATATAAGTTAACACACTCTCGGGAGCCTTCGCAGATGCGAGCAACGCCACAGTGGCAGTGAGTAACGCGGATACAAGCGATGCCGTCACTATAATTCTGATCGCGCGACGCGTCATCACCAAAGGTTTCTTGTATTTTGCCGTAGCGAGCTTATATGTGTTCCAGATTGCGAAAAGCCCCATCAGCGATAACACTATCTGCCCGGCCGTAATGCTTGCGAGCGCCATGAAGACGAGCACAAGCGCTATCAGTCTCGGGTATGACGTAGTGTCGCCGGATGTCTTTATCCACCGCATATAGCGGTCGTTACGGTAAGAATTCTGCTGAAGCATCATCAGGTCGCGTCGGAGCTCGTAGAAGAGGCTCACGGCGATGATGATGTCGATTAATATAATATAGATTGACATGGTTTTATGCACCAGTGGTTAAAAAGCTTCGCAGCACGGCCGCAAAGCGGTAAGGGTTATCGAGAAAACTGTAGTGGCCGCAGCCGGGGAATGAGACGAGGCCCGAATCGGGAACGAGACGGTTAATCTTCTTCGCCATCTCGAGGGGCGTCGCCGTGTCGTTCTCGCCCCATATCAGAAGCGTCGGGGCCTTGATTTGCGGTAGCACGGCCGTGAGATCTTCATTGACGACCTTGCTCAGCACGGCTTTCATCATCGGACTTGCCGAGGCATAGTCACTCGAACCGCGCGACGAGCGCATGGCTTCGATATGCTTGTGGGCCCGTTCTTTTCCCATAAAGAGATTTATAGCCGTCTTGGCCGCCTTGAATGAATAGACCTTTATGTAGTATGACAGCTTACGTTTGGGTTTAAGACCGGCGGCATCGACGAGTATCAGTTTCTCGACGTCGTTGCGCGACGAATACAATATCGATATACGTCCCCCGAATGAGTGGCCGAGCAATATCGGTTTCGCAATGGTAAGCTTTTTGACAAAAGCCTCAATCAATGCGGTGTAATCTTCGACACCCCAGACTGTCGGAGGCTCGTCGGAACCACCGAAACCGGGAAGGTCAATATTATATACGGTGTGTGATTCTGCCGCCACGACAGCTACTGATGCGAGAGTCGCCGCGTTGCAGCCCCAGCCGTGCATCAATATGATGGGACTGCCGCTGCCGCTGACCTCGTATCTGAGCTTTATACCGTTTATTTCTAAAAATTGTTCCATTTTATTATCAGATTCTCCGCCGCCTTTAATCAAATTGTTTACGCCTGAAGATGAAATTGCGGCCAAGATATTTTTCTCTTACGACAGGATTTTCAGCAAGCTCTTCAGACGTACCCTGATAAAGGATGCGGCCTTCGAATAGCAGATAGGCACGATCAGTGATGCTCAGTGTCTCGGGCGCGTTATGGTCGGTGATAAGTATGCCGATATTTTTTTCTTTAAGTTTATAGACAATCGACTGGATGTCTTCGACCGCGATGGGGTCGACGCCGGCAAACGGTTCGTCAAGCATGATGAATTTAGGGTCGATGGCAAGACACCGGGCAATCTCGGTGCGTCGTCGTTCGCCGCCCGACAGCTGGTCGCCGAGATTTTTTCTCACCTTCTGCAGACGGAATTCGGCAATGAGGCTTTCGAGCTTGTCACGCTGATATTCCTTGGTAGTGTCTGTCATCTGGAGCACGGCGCGTATATTGTCCTCGACACTCAGTTTTCTGAACACCGACGGTTCCTGGGCCAGATAGCCGATGCCGTGCTTGGCACGTTTATAGACCGGATATTTGGTTATATTGAGATCGTTAAGGAATATCTGACCTTCGTTTGGCTGTATCAGACCCACTGTCATATAGAATGTCGTTGTCTTGCCGGCGCCGTTGGGACCGAGAAGGCCGACAATCTCGCCTTGTGTCACGTTGATTGACACATGGTTGACGACAGTGCGTTTGCCGTATTTCTTGACAAGGTTGTCTGTGCTGAGAACGAGCAGGCCGTCATCTGTTTTCTCCTCTGTCTCGACGACAACTTCATCGCCGGCAGGCGTCTCGACATCAAGTATGTTGATGACTTCCTCGTCTGCGTGGTCTTTTCTGAGTCTGTCTAAATTAAAACTGAGGGGCATGTCAGTTGCGTTTTAAGCGGCTCTCGATGTAATCGGTCAGCAGATTGATCGCCACGGTGTTGCTACCGCCCTGAGGCACAATCAGATCTGCAAAGCGTTTCGACGGCTCGATATACTGACAGTGCATCGGCTTGAGCACTTGTTCGTAGCGGTCAATGACCATCTGGGGTGTACGTCCGCGCTGCACGCAGTCTCGCGCGATGACCCTGATCAGACGGTCGTCGGCGTCGGCATCGACAAAGACTTTGACATCCATCATGTCTCGCAGCACTTCGTCGTTGAGAACAAGAATACCTTCGACGATAACCACGTCGCGGGGCTCGACTCTGACAGTTTCAGGCTGCCTTGTGCAGGTGAGGTATGAATAAGTCGGCATCTCGATGGCTTTCCCGGCCTTAAGAGCTTCAAGATGCTCGACAAGCAGAGGCCACTCGATTGCGGCAGGTTCGTCGAAATTGATTTTACTTCTTTCCTCCGGCGGTATATGACTCGAATCCTTATAATATGAATCCTGCGGAATCACAGCCACTTCGCCCGTGGGGAAGCTGTTTATTATTTTATTGACGACGGTGGTCTTTCCTGAGCCCGTGCCGCCTGCTATACCAATTATCAGCATGATTACTTCGGGTTTATTTTAGCCACGAAATTACGAAAAAAAAGCGACACTCGACATTGTTTCTCCATTTTTTACCCAATAATTATCTTTTCGGCAAATCAGAGCGCTTTGAAGTCGAATATATCCCTAATTTTTGTAACTTTGTCAGACTAATCAGAAAATTAAAGTCTTTTTATGATAATAACGAATTCAATCGAGACCTTTGGCCGTTATTGCCTTTTCATGAAAAGGGTGTTTACATTTCCAGACAAATGGAAAGTATTCGGCAAACGCACAGTCTCTGAAATAATCAAACTCGGGCTTGATTCCATACCTCTTGTGCTCGTCATATCGATTTTCATCGGTGCCGTAATCGCGATACAGATGCAGCTCAACATTGCTTCGCCGCTTATACCGGCTTATTCAGTCGGTCTTGCCACCCGCGAAATCATTCTGCTTGAATTCTCAAACTCGATTCTGTGTCTTATACTTGCCGGCAAAGTCGGCTCGAATATCGCATCTGAAATAGGCACAATGCGAGTCACCGAGCAGATTGACGCGCTCGAAATAATGGGCGTAAACTCGGCCAACTTCCTTGTCCTGCCTAAAATAATCGCATTCGTCGGATTTATGCCCGTGCTTGCGATACTCTGTATCGGTACATCACTCATCGGCGGCTATCTCGTCGCGGTTCTCACCGACCTTATCACCGTTTCAAAATATGTCTACGGCCTACAGGCACTCTTCAACGAGTGGTATGTCTGGTACGGTCTGATAAAATCTCTCGTCTTTGCCTTCATCATCGCGTCAGTCTCATCGTTCTTCGGCTATTATGTCAAAGGCGGCGCCCTCGAAGTCGGCAAAGCCAGTACCAACGGCGTGGTATCAAGCAGTATTCTTATCCTTTTGTTTGACGTTATACTCACTAAACTCCTGTTGCAATGATTGAAGTAAAGGATATCGTAAAGTCATTCGACGACCGCACTGTTCTTCATGATGTCAGCGCGACTTTTTATACAGGCAAGACCAATCTTATTATCGGTCAGAGCGGTTCGGGCAAGACTGTGCTGATGAAATCGCTTGTCGGCCTCATCAGGCCTGAAAAAGGCGAGATTCTCTTTGACGGCAGAGACCTTCTCAGAATGTCGTCTGACGAGACAAAGGACCTGCGTAAAGAAATCGGCATGCTCTTCCAGGGTTCGGCTCTCTTCGACTCCGAGACCGTGCTCGGCAACGTCATGTTCCCTCTTGTCATGTTCACGAAAATGAGTCAGGCCGAGATGCGTGACCGCGCGATGTTCTGCATCGAACGTGTCAATCTCAAGGGAGCCGAAAACAAATATCCTTCAGAGATTTCCGGCGGTATGCAGAAGCGCGTCGCCATCGCCCGCGCCATCGCCCTTAATCCGAAATACCTTTTCTGCGATGAACCCAACTCGGGTCTCGACCCCAAGACTTCTATTCTTATCGACGAACTGCTGAGCGACATCACTCACGAGTATAACATCACCACCATCATCAACACCCACGATATGAATTCGGTGCTCGGCATCGGCGAAAACATCATCTTCATCAACAAGGGTTATCGCGAATGGGTCGGTGACATGAGCCAGATTTATTCGACAACCAACGAGGCGCTCAACGATTTTGTATTCGCCACCCGACTCTTCAAAGAAGTCAAGGAATACGTCAAAGACCACGAAACAAAACAGCGTCCGCGATGAGATTCAGAGACATCCCCGGGCATGAAGACGTAAAAGAACGTCTGAGAGCTATGGCCGACGAGCGCCGTGTGCCGCACGCGCTTTTGCTCGAAGGACCTATAGGTTCGGCCAAATTCATGCTCATCAGAGCCTTGGCCCAGTATATCCACTGCGAAAACCATACACCCGACGGAGACAGTTGCGGCAAATGTCCTTCGTGTCTTCAACATCAGACGTTCAACCATATCGACACGATATATTCGTTCCCGGTAATCAAAAAAGCCGGCAAATCGACCATCTCGAACGACTGCTTCGGCGAGTTCAAAAACTTTATCTCAGACTCACCGTATATGGATATTGAGAAATGGATAGCCATGCTCGGCAATATCAATTCTCAGCCTGTAATTTATGTCGAAGAAGGCGCCGAGCTGATACGGCGTCTCAACTTCACGGCCCGTCAGTCACTCTTCAAGATTGTACTCCTCTGGCTCCCCGAACGACTCAAGGAAGAGACAGCCAATAAACTACTGAAACTCATCGAGGAACCCCACCCCGACACAATTTTTCTGATGTCGAGTGACAACTCGCGCGCCATTCTGCCTACGATATATTCACGAGTGCAGCGCATCGCTGTCTCACGGTACAGCGATGATGAGATTAAACATTTTCTGACGGCCTCCTACCCTGTTTCTGAAACTGATGCCGAAACCCTGGCACGACTCAGTTCCGGCAACGTCATCGAAGCGCTCTCGCTTGTCGACATAAGCAGGATGCGCCAGCAGTTTCTCGACTATTTCATCGAACTGATGCGCAAGGCTTACCAACGCAAAATCGGGCTTCTGCGTCAGTGGAGCAACGATGTGGCCGCCCTCGGCCGCGAACAGATAATAAAGTTTCTTGATTATGCCTCGCGTCTTATACGCGAGAACTTCATTCTGAACCTGCATGTCGACCGGCTCAATTATCTGACCGAGGATGAGCGCAAATTCAGCGTCAATTTCGCGCGTTTCATAAACGAGCGCAACGTCTTGAAAATGTTCGAGGTTCTCAATAAGGCCCGCGAGGACATCGCCGGCAACGCCAATCCCAAAATCGTCCTCTTCGACCTTGCCGTCAAGACCATTCTACTTATCAAGCAATAGATTACGGCATACTGATGACAGAAAACGATTTCCTAAGCCAGGTCGCCGCCTATCTGATTGACGATGACAGCCACAGGCGTCAGCTGAACCGGACGACGCTTGTTTTCCCTAACAAACGCAGCGCCTTATTCATGAAAAAGGCACTCCACCGCTCCATCGGCAACGCAGTGGGACGGCCGGCGTTCATGCCGCGGTTCGCCACGATGAGCCGCCTTGTTGCGCGCTTCGCCGACCGTCCGGCCATGAGCCGCCGTGAGTCGTTGTTTTTGCTCTACAACACCTATCGCTCAGTGCTTGAACGTCGCAACCGCTCGGAACAGCTGAAAGATTTCGACCGCTTTGTCTTCTGGGGCGATATGATACTCGACGATTTCGATGACATCGACCGCCATCTTGTCAACGCGGCCAAACTGTTCAAGAACCTTAAAGATCTCAAGGAGATAAACGCCGACTATCTCGACGAAAACCAAAAGCAGATTATACGTCAGATATGGGGCGAGACAGCTCATACCGCTGCCGTTACCGAGTTCTGGACACATACAGGCGACAACGGTGAAGTCGTCAAGAGCTTTATAAATCTTTGGGAAATCCTTGGCGAACTTTACGTAGAGTTTCACCGCGCTCTTGACGAAACAGGCCAGACCACACCCGGCTTCCAATACCGTCTCGCAGCTGAGATTATCGGTCAAATGTCAGTCGAAGACCTTCGCCGCGAGCATTTTGTCTTCATCGGCTTCAATGATCTGTCTCACAGCGAGACAATGATGTTTAAACGATTTAAAGAAGCCGGTGTCGCCTCATTCTTTTGGGATTTTGAATCTCCGGTTTTCAAAGACGGCGAGAATCTGACCATAAGCCGCACTTTCGGCTCGTTGTTAAGGAACTTTCCGATGCCCGATGGCTTCTCGCTCACGAAGCCTGAAGCGCGACCGACAATATCTGTCATAGGCATACCCTCGAATATCGCACAGACAAAACTGCTCGACCCTATGCTCGACCGCCTCGCCGACGAAGGCCGGCTCAATGTCGACAACGCCATCAACACGGCTGTTATCTTGCCTGATGCGTCGCTGCTGATGCCTTCGCTTTTCGCCATCCCCGGCCGAATCGAAGCGCTCAACATCACGATGGGCATACCTTTCGCTTCAACTCCCTTCGCAGCATTCCTCAAATCTATAATAACGCTCCAGCTAAGAGCGCGCCTCATCCACGGCGAATTCCATTTTTATCACGAAGACGTGCTACAACTGCTCTCCCACCCCCATATCCTCTCCTTTGCCTCTTCGTCCGCCGAAAAAATCAAATCATATATTTCGGCCAACTGTCTCTATAATATACCTGCCGCCTACATTGTCGAGACATATCCCGAACTCGCCTACATTTTCAAAGCTGTAAAGCAGCTCGAAAATGTCGACGAGCTCCAGGACTATCTCCATAATCTCCTGACTGGCCTCCGTAACGACCTTTCGGCAACTTCTCTGACTTTCAAGGCCGGACGCAAGGTAGAAGTCCGGCTGCTTGACAATTATCTTGACGAAATTGAGCAACTCGGCGAGCTGATAAAACGCTATCGCATCAGCATGTCCGAAAACACATATTTCACACTGTTTGAAAAGCTCTTGAACGCAAGTCAGATAAACCTTCAGGGCACACCTTTACGCGGACTTCAGGTCATGGGCGTACTCGAGACCCGAGCGCTCGACTTCGACAATCTCATCATCCTGTCGATGAACGAACGCGTCTTCCCGCGCAAAAGCTATATAAAGACAATGATTCCCAACAATCTGCGCATCGGCTACGGCATGCCGTCGATTGACCGTCAGGACAGTCTTTATACATATTATTTCTACCACATGCTGACGCGTGCCAAAAACGTGACGCTGATTTATGACAGTCGCGTCGGTGCGCTCGGTGCCGGTGAGATGTCGCGTTACATCTCTCAGCTCAAACACCTCAATCTGTTCGACCGCATCACATTCGACAATATCGCATTCTCGTCTGAAGTGTCAAACGAGCGGATTATCAAGGTCGATAAGACACCTGCCGTCCTTGACGAACTCAAGACATTTACAACTCCGGGGGGTGCGTTCATATCGGCAAGCGCACTCAAATCATACAAGCGCTGCCGCCTGCAGTTCTACCTCCAGTATGTCAGAAACATGCGCGGCACCGACGAGCAATACGACTACATGACCGCCGCCCAGCACGGCACCATCATACACCGTGTGATCGAACAGCTGCTCATGCCGTTCGAGGGTAAACATGTCGACGCATCCGCGATAGATGCGATTCTCAAAGCTCCCGGACTAATAAAAACGACCATCGACGACATCATCACCGAAGTATTCTATCCCAAGGCAAAAGAAACGGCCGAAGGTCATGATCTCCCGGCCGAAGGTAATATTTTCGCAGGCGTCATCGACCTGTATGTAAGGAAGATGCTCGGCTATGAGCAGACGAGCTATTGCACGCCGTCATTCCGCTATATCAAAGGCGAAATGGCCATCGCAGACCCACAGTGGCGAGTGACTGACGGTCTCACGATAAACTTCAAGATGTCTATCGACCGCGTCGACGAGATTGAGCCGGGACATCTCCGCTTCATAGACTACAAGACAGGCGCCGACAAATCGGCTGTCGGAGACATCGACAGGCTGTTTGTCAGAGGTAAGCATGATTATGACGCCATATTCCAGATTCTGACCTACTGCGAAGCATACGCCGACATGGTCGCCCCCGGTGTATCGATCAAACCTATAATCTATCCGTTCAGAAACATGGTTGTGGCTGACGGCATTGTCATGACAAAAATAGGAAAGGACGAAATCGAGGATTATCGCAGCGTCTCGGCAGAGTTCAGACCACGGCTCAACGAGATGATTTCTGAGATTTTCGACCCGGCCGTTCCGTTTGACCGCGCCGAAGACCCGAAATCCTGTGCATTCTGTCCGTTCCTCGAACTTTGCGACCGACAGGTTCCTGAATTCTGACGCCATGGCCGGACTCTACGTTCATATCCCCTTCTGTCACAGCAAGTGCCTTTACTGCGATTTCTACTCCACACCCGATCGCAGCGCTGTCGATAAAGTCATCGTGGCACTTAAAGACGAATTCATGCGTCGGCGTCAAGATATAGAAGGTCCGTATAAAACCGTTTATATCGGCGGCGGCACGCCTTCAATCCTGTCCCGGCAGCAGTTTGCATCGCTCGCGGCCGCGATTCCTCTCGGCGATTACGTGGAATTCACTATCGAGGTAAATCCTGAGGACGTTTCCGCCGAATCGGCCGCGTTTTGGCGCGACATGGGCGTAAACCGCGTCAGCATGGGCGTCCAGTCGTTCGACGACCGCGAACTCAAGGCGGTCGGACGACGTCATGACGCTCTTACCGCAGTCAGGGCTTACGACTGTCTGCGCGATGCCGGTTTCGGCAACATCAGTTGCGACCTCATTTACGGTTTGCCGGGCCAAAGCCTCGGGTCCTGGCAAAAAAGCCTCGGCCGACTTGTCGATATGGCGCCCGAACACATCTCGGCCTATAGCCTGACCTATGAGGAGGGCACGGCGCTCACCCGACTTCGCGACAAAGGCCGAATCAAGGCTGCCGACGATGACCTATACGCCGACATGTATTACCATCTCATCGACAGACTTGACGCCGCGGGCTATCGTCATTATGAAATCTCGAACTTCGCCCGACCCGGTATGACGTCGCGGCACAACAGTTCATACTGGACGGGCGAGCCTTATCTCGGCCTTGGTCCCGGCGCCTACAGCTTCGACGGCAAGCACCGAATCTATAACAGTCTCTCGATAAAAAACTATCTCGCCGGAGCGCCTGAAGTCATTGAGGACGAGACTGACACCGACATCGTCAACGACGCCATTATCACGGCCCTGCGCACCGACGCGGGACTCCGGCTCGACGCCGTTGCAGATGATTATCGCCGCGACATCATGCGCTCGGCTGAGAAATATCTCGACTCGGGCAACCTTATTCTTGACAACGGCCGCCTCGTCATTAAAGAGCGCTCATGGCTCATCGCCGACGCCATTATGCGCGATTTGCTGGTTTAACGTTACACACCACGCAGTATCGTCATTGACCGTCAGATACATTCAATCGGTCAAACGTTATAAACGTGATTTCTCGGAGTTGCCGGCGCCGGTGCCACGGTAGCGGTCACGGGTAGCGTTGAATCGGTACTGGAGAGTAAGCATTACGGATCGTCCGGGCGTGAAATTATTTTGGACAAGCTTCACGGCATCGTTGTACATCATGGCATTGTTGCCGGATGTGTTGA
>ERZ836877.2876-NODE-2876-length-20846-cov-3.652350_pt1 | contig 20846 bp, 15 predicted proteins | sample MGYA00519469_ERZ836877 | MGnify/ENA primary metagenome ERZ836877 (study PRJEB31850, sample SAMEA3708809) | human gut metagenome | biome: human gut; feature: human-associated habitat; material: faeces | place: China | collected 2014 ... | reverse complement strand
CATCCCGGCTCCGGAAGGTGACCCGGAAGCAGGTACCCAGGTTCTGATCAGCACCATCGACTACAACGAATATGTAGGCCGTATCGGTGTCGGTAAAGTAGACAACGGTAAGATCGCTGTCAACCAGGAAGTGATGCTGATGAACCATCATGATCCTTCCAAGAAGAAAAAAGTAAAGATCAGCAAACTGTATGAGTTTGAAGGTCTGAACAAAGTAGAAGTACAGGAAGCAGGCATCGGTTCTATCGTTGCTATTTCCGGTATCCCGGAGATCCACATCGGAGATACCCTGTGTGACGTGGAAAATCCAGAACCAATCCCGTTCCAGAAGATTTCCGAGCCGACCATCGCCATGCATTTTATGGTAAATGACAGCCCGCTGGCAGGTCAGGAAGGTAAATTCGTAACTTCCCGTCATCTGAGAGAACGTCTGATGCGCGAACTGAACACCGATGTCAGCCTGCGTGTGGAAGATACCGATTCTCCGGACTGCTTCAAAGTATCCGGTCGTGGTGAGCTGCATCTGTCTGTCCTGATCGAGAACATGCGTCGTGAAGGTTATGAATTTGCAGTAAGCAAAGCGGAAGTTCTTTATAAAGAAGACGAACGTGGAAAACTGTTAGAGCCTATGGAACTGGCTTACATCGATGTTCCGGAAGAGTTCTCCGGTACAGTCATCCAGAAAATGAGCGAACGTAAAGGTTCCCTGCAGGGTATGAGCACCGGAAGCGACGGTTCCACCCGTCTGGAATTCGAGATTCCTGCCCGTGGTCTGATCGGTTTCCGTGGAGAGTTCATGACTTCCACCAAAGGTACCGGTATCCTGAACACAAGTTTTGACGACTACGCTCCGTACAAAGGAGATATCCAGTACAGAAAACAGGGTTCCCTGATCGCTTTCGAAGCCGGCGAGTCCGTAACTTACGGTCTGTTCGCTGCACAGGAGCGTGGTACACTGTTTATCGGACCTGGCGAAAGAGTTTACGCCGGTATGGTTATCGGACAGAACGGTAAAGCCGAAGATATCGAGCTGAATGTCTGCAAGACCAAACATCTAACCAACACCCGTTCTTCTTCCGCAGATGACGCCCTGAAACTGACCCCGCCGAAAGTCCTGAGCCTGGAACAGGCATTGGAATTCATCGATAACGATGAGCTCCTGGAGATCACTCCTACCAGCCTGCGTATCCGTAAGAAGATTCTGGATTCCAGACTGAGAAAGAGAGCAAATCTGAAATAATCATAACTATAGATACCAAAAGCGGATGTATCTGTCAGACCGGCAGATACATCCGCTTTTTTCTTTCATTTATGACAATTTCAATCCCTTCACAATTACGAACCAAAATGCCTGTCTGAAAACCGGCTCTCGCATTATCCGCTTACTTCTTCCAGAATCGAATCCCAGCGGAGTCCTTCTTCTTTCTCCAGTTGATACCACGGACCGCCGTCTTTCCGGACAAACTGATTTGCCATATGCTGAACCATACATTCTTTTCCGCCAGCATAGTTCACCTGGATATCCGATATCATTCCATCATAATCTTCCGGATCCACGGAACTGTTCTTTTCCATTTTCAGATGGTTCAGATAGTTTGTGACTGTTTTGATTTTCTCTACATCGGACAGCTCATACCTCGTTTCTCCCGGGCGAGTAGATATGGTGATCCCGGTAACAGAACCTTCCGGCAAAAAACCTTCTTCTATCTGCTGCTGAACCTCCACCTGGCATTCATCTGCGGTTGTCTCCGGATCATATTGCAGTGTGTCCAGGATCTGCATAACCTGTTTTTCATTTTCTTTCCACCATGCACTCTCGCCATATGGATTGATGATATGGATATCGCTCTTTTCACCCAGAAATACAATCTCCTCCCATATGCCAGATGCAAAACCGTCTCTCGATTCTTCCAGGGCTTTTTCTCCTGCCAGCCGGATCTTCTTTTCTTCCAACCCTGTCCCACATGTTTCACCTGGATAATCCTTTTCGTACTTCACCAGAACTTCATTTTCTTTATCTTCCCCTCGATAAAAACTGATTCCATACACAGTATCCTGTTCTTCCGTCTGAATCTCATAGTTCCATTCCTCCGGCAGCTGCAATGTGAGTGTTCCATAAGGACCTTTCAGTGAAACCTCTGTTGCCGGTACAAATGTTCTGGATTTCTTTTGAAAGATCCAGATGCCGGCTCCTGCCAGGATCACCACAACAACTGCCAGAAAGAATCTCCACCGATATAGTCTTTTCTTCATGCTTCCGTCCCCCTGTCTGCCTAATCTTCCACCGTTTCTATCATCGCCTGCAACTCTTCCAGGCTGATTCCGATTTGCAGACTGATCGAATACGAATATCCTCCCTGCTGCCAGATCGCCAGTTCATACGCATCGCTGTCTCCCTTGCAGGTGACTTCTGCCTCTCCCATGTTGATCGTAGTCTCCTGGCTGTATGTGTTGTATACGCCGCTGTTATCTTCATCATCCCCCTGTGATTTTCTGAAATACACTTCCTGATCATCCCCGGTATAGCGGATCTCAGCCAGCGTATCATCATAGGTAAAATACTGGGTTTCCTTCACGGTAAATGGCAGTTCTCCGATCTCTTTGACGGTAAATCCCACCGCATCGGAAAGTTCCTCCGCAGAACCATACTCCTGCATCGGATTTGGCATCTGCACTCCGCCATCTGCCACATCCGTAGTAGTCATATCTTCTTCCTCACTGACTGTTTTGTCCAGATGTAACGTATGAATTCCATAAGCAGCTCCCACGACCAGTGCGCAACACGCTGCAACCGACAGATATTTTGTCCATTTTTTCATGGTTTGCACCTTTGCCTTTCGTTCTCTTTCCGAGACATGGCGCAGGATCTGTTCTCTTGTTTCCGTTGTCAGTTGGATATTTTCCATGATTTCATGATATCGCTTACTCAAAATCATACTCCTCTCTCAGGACTTCCCGCAGTTTCTCTCTTCCTCTCCGAAGGTCAGACCGCACGCTGCTCTCCTTTTTCCCTAGAATCTCTGCAATCTGTGCCGTTGGAAATCCTTCATAATAATACAGATGAATCGCTTCCCGGTAACTTTCCGGAAGTCTCTTTACCGCATCCCACACAAAAGTCAGATCTTCCCGTTCCTGCACGATCAGCTGATCCTCCAGCTGGTCTGCCTGACGGATCTTATTGTAAGCGATCTTATTTTTACTCAGATTCGCCGCCACCCGGAAGAGCCATGCCTTTTCGTGCTTTTCATTTTCAAACACCGGACGGTTCTCCAGATAACGGATCAGTGTTTCCTGCAGGATATCCTCTGCATCACTCATATTATGTACGTAGGTATACGCAAGCCGCAGCACAGCATCTCCATACACATCCAGAATCCGTTCCGCAAGCACCTCTGCCTTCTGCTTCCCGGCAATTTTGACCGCCTTTTTCTGTTCTGTCTCCTTTCGGATCACGGCAAATATCTGCCCGATCTTTTGTTTCTCCTTTTCCACGAACAGATACCACACAGCGATCCTGTCTCTGATCCCTCTTTCCACCATCCACGTTTTGATACCCGTCAACGTTCCGGTCTGATAACCCATCATCGTTTCCCGCTCCTGCCTCTCTTTGTTTTCGGTTTCACTTTCTATACAGTTCAGCCTGCAAAAATGTTGCAGCTTTTTTCAATTTTTCTTTTATCATAACAAAAAAAACGGGTACTGCACATGAAAAATTTGTGCAATACCCGTTTCTCCTATCCGGTTCTTACGTTCCGTCACTTATTATTATTTTTTATTTCTTTTTCTTCTCTTCAGCGCAAATCCGCCAGTTCCCAGAGAGGCAACAGCCAGTCCAAGCATCTCAAAGATGTTGGTCGGGTCCCCGGTCTTAGCTGTCTTGCTGCTGCTTGTGCTTCCTGAAGAAGTTGTTGTTTTATTACCTGTACCAGAAGTTGTTGTGTTGTTCTTAGATGCTGCAGGTGTTGTAGTTGGTGTAGTGGTCGGTGTAGGAGTTGGTGTACTTCCATCCGCTTTCACCAGTGCTTCAATAGCTTTATTCAGAGAAGCGGCTGCATTATCTACACTTGTCTGGTCTTTCTTTGCTTCCAGGGCACTCTTCGCATTTTTCAGTGCTACCTGCAGAACTTTCCAGCTGTCAGCTGTATAATCTGCTTCTTTCAGTCCTTCCGCTGTCTTGATTGCTTTTTCCAGAGAAGCGGTATTTACTTCCTGTGTCGGATCGTCGCTGGATGCTTTCTTATAAGTAAAGCTCAGATCTTTGTATCCGGTTGCGCTTACTACGATCTCGAAGCTGTCACCCTCTGCAAATGGTGCTGCATCTGTGATCAGTGTTCCGTCATCATTAAACAGTTTCACTGCACCACGTCCGCTTGCTGCATAAGATTTTCCATTTACAGATACGGAAGTAATATTTTTGATGTAATCTGCAAATTCTGCATCTGTAGAACCTGCTGCTTTTGTCAGACCAGGTTTTTCCGCATTTTCGTTGTAGGATGCAGGAATTGTTTCTGCATATACTTCAAATCCAACGCTGATCGGTGCGTATTTTCCGCTCTTATCGGTAATGGTCAGTGTGTATGCTCCTTTTTTCACATCTTTCAGGATCAGTTTTTCACCTTTTACGATTGCAGTAGCACCATCTACCGTGTATTCTGCGTCAAATCCTTCCGGAAGAGTCAGACCGGAAATTGTGGTTGCCACACTTGTTTCTCCGTCTTTCAGTTCCGCATCTGCTACAGCAACTGCACTGGTATCGAATTTTACAGGTACATACAGACCTTCATCGCCACCTACCGGGATCTTATAGATACCGTTAGCTGTATAATAAGTCACTTTGTTGATATGCTGTCCCATCATTGCTTTGTAGTGTTCAGATGATGTCGGGCAGTTATGTACGGCACTGGTAAATCCGGTAGCCCATGCCAGTTTAGAAACTTTCCAGATATTTTCCAGATGGCGCATACCGTAATCGCTGCCTTCTTTTGTGCTGACGATCACACCATAGATGGCTGTTCCTGACGGAATGGTATCAGTCAGACCAGCCAGCTTCAGCTGATAATCGCCATATCTGGACTCTGTCAGCAGTTCCGCTGTCACACCTTCTGTGATGGCAGTAGCCGTTCCCTGGGTTGCTCCGAAGGAGAAGGTTCCATCTTCATTTACGGTCAGCTCTTTGTAGTAAGATGGTTTCTCACTCAGTGTATAATAGGAATAGCTTGCGCTCTCAAACAGGGCGTCTTTTCCTGTATAATCCGTTGTGCTTTCCTGTCCTCTGTTGGTAACTGTGATGCTTACTTTTGAATCATCGGTGATCTGTGTATATTTGCTCAGATCCGTACCTGCCGGAACTTTTACCGGGAAGGTTACACCGGTGATCTCATCACCACTTGCATCCACATGGTAAGATCCGCCTGCAAGAGAACCGGTTCTTACTTTGTTCTTGGTTGCAGAGGTAAATGCATCTACTTTTACATCATTGTTTACATCTGCTTTGTAGAACTGATCGTATGGAATATTCATCAGAACATACGTCTCTTTCTGAACTTTCACCAGTGCTTCTATTGCTGCGTTCAGATGGCTGGTAGATTCATCCACACTCTCCTGGCTGGTCGTTCCCTTCGCTGCTGCTGTGAGATCAGCTTTTGCTTCTTTCAGTTCTGTCTCCAGAGAGCTCCAGCTGTCTTCGGTATACTCTTCTTTGTTCAGTGCTTCCGCTTTTGCAACTGCTGCTTCCAGTTTGCTCGTATCGCTGACCGGTGTTGCTGCATGGATATCATCTGCGGTTACGTTGATCGTCATAGTAGTATCCGCATAACCTAAAGCATAGATTGTCACTGTCCATTTTCCGGTTCCGTCTTTTCCTGCCGGCAGGTTACAACGCATGGAATCTGTCAGAGCAAGCTGAATTCCCATGGATTTGTGCATCCAGTTATCAGCTGCAAATTTGGTTCCATAAGTTGCCAGCGGGGTATCTCCATCTCCGTAGTAAGTCCAAACGACCGTCTGCATCTTGGCTCCTACTTCTCCGTAATTTTCTTTGACATCCATACGGATGAAGTCACCATAGCTGCTGGTCTCCTGTACCACCGGTGTAAGGTTTGTGCTCTGCAGTGCCACACCCTGGATACCGGATCCGGTTCCTGTCTGACGTTTTCCAAAACTGAAAGTTCCGTCAGCATTCTTTGTCGCTTTTTTCAGACCATTGGTATTCGCATCTACTTCTGCTACCAGTCCTGAATAGCTGCTCAATACACCTTCACTGTATCCGCCTGCAAGGGTTTCTCCGTTTTCTACTACGGTATATTTTGCTTTGAACGCATCGTAATCTTCTGCTGCAACCTGTACCGGTACATATTTGATACCCTTGATCTCGTAGGTTGCCATCGTCTTGGTTTCGCCGCTTGGCAGTGTGATCGTTCCTCTGCTGAATCCGATAGAGGTTCCGTCTGTCAGCACGATCTTATCTTTTCCATCCCAGTAGGACATCTCATAGGCATTGCCTTCGGTATCATAGATCGTTACATCCTGCTGGAAGTTTCCTCTGTGCAGTCCGTGGTTTGTGGTCGCACGGGTAACGGCATCAAAAGCACCTTTGTCATACTCGCCATGGGTATCTTTTGTATCGGAAGATGCGCCGCTTCCTGCTGCCTGTACGCCCTCTGCGCTCCAGTATTCCTGATAGCTCAGTGCTGCGTAAACATATTTATATTCTTCTTTTGTCTCTGCTTTTACAAGTGCTTCTACAGCTGCGTTCAGTTCCGTAGCTGCTTTTGTTACTTCTTCCTGAGAAATTTTTGCGGTCAGAGCTACTTTTGCTGCTGTCAGTTTTTCCTGCATTGCTGACCAGGAGTCTGCGGTATAATCTGCTTCCGTTTTTCCTTCTGCTGCGGCAATTGCTGCTTCCAGTGCGGTAGTGTCAATCTCTACTGCTGCTGTTTTTTCCGGTGCGGACTGGATAGCTGCCAGAGCTGCCTGTTTGATCGCTGCGGAAGTACGGGTAGCTCCACTTACGGTATCCCAGCCTGCGACGGTATCTTCAGTTGCATCCTGACCTACCAATTTTACCTTGATTCCTTTTCCGTTTGCTTTATCATAAGCTTTGCTCAGATATGTTTTGTTGACATTGGAATCATAAGTATCACCAGGTGTTACCTTGATGTCCTCGAATTTTCCGTCTTTTACGGTAAGGCTTACGGTAACATCATATTCTCTCCAGTCTTCCGGATCATCATCCTCTGTCTGAGTAACATGTCCTGTCGCCGTATACGTTCCGTCTTCTGCCACCTTGCTGCCTGTTACTGCAAATGCTGTTACCGGGCAGAGATCGACTGCCATTGCTGCGGCTACCGCCATCGCCATTGCTTTGGTCTTGACTCTTTTGTTGTTCATAAACTCCTCCTTTTTACCATAAAACGTTATAGTAGCTTATTATCAAGTTAGCCATCTGTATTCTCATTTAGTTGAGAATATTTATCATTAGTTATAGCTAACCTATAATCAAAAAAAATAGACACTTCTGCCTTTTTCTCAGGAATGTACCTGACAGCTGCCCCTCTCCCATCCCTTTCCGAGAGAAGTACCTGTCAGATACATTCCGCCTGGTTATCCGTTCTTTCTTTCCGCTCCCGCGCCCTGGCTGACTGCCGGGAGGATTTTCTGGCTCACCACACCGATCAGGATACCTGTGATCGTTCCCGCGATCATCAGCACCGGCAGGTAATACACCAGCTTCGTATTTTCCAGCACACACATCGCCACGGCGATCTGTCCGATGTTATGGGACACGCCTCCGGCAATGCTCACGCCGATCATGGAAAATCCTTTGATTCGCTTCAACAGCAGCATCACCAGGAAACTTAAGATGCCGCCCGCCAGACTGTACAGGATCGACATGCCGTTTCCAAACATAAATCCCACCAGAAGCACCCGGAGGATCACTACCACAAATACTTCCATCGGTGCCAGGATATACAACCCGGTAACCGTCACCAGATTGGCAACACCTAATTTGATCCCCGGTACACCGAGATTGATCGGAATCAGGCTTTCCACATAACTGAAGATCATCGCCAGTGCCACAAGCATCGCACCGCTCGATACTCTCCGGCTGATGCTTGCAGAACCGCGTTCCTTGTATTCTTTTTTCTGCTGCCCCTGTTTTTTCATCGTCTCGTTCCCTTTCGGAGTATCTTTTCTCATCACTGTCTCACTTTGCAATCGTATCCGGCACCAGATCGTCATCCACTGCCTTGCTGTCCGTATCTTTCTGACGGATCACTTCCACCACCAGTTTATGGGGCAGACATACGATCGTCTGTTTCTGACCGCTGATTCTGCCCTGCTCTTTGCAGTAGCCGTCCGGGCAGTCCGCTTCTTCCATATACGCCTGTCCGTCCTCGATGCGGATCACGTTGTGAAATTCTCCTTCGGTAACTTCAATCGTCTGGTCTTTCTCCAGCGGATAGGTTCCATAGATTTCCCCGTTCACGGTAATCTGTACCTGATCCCCTTTCGTCTCTCCGGTCACATGCATCACCAGAAGCATCACCAGAGCCACCAGCACGATCCCTCCTGCCAGCAGGATATCTCTTTTTTTCATATCTGCTCCTTATCTGTCATTTTTGAAAAAGCGCAGATGTTACAGCCCCAGCCACAGGCAGATGCCAAGCAGAATCAGTGCACGCAGAATCGTAAACCAGAACTCATTTCCTTTGAGTTTCCTGATTCCACAGTGAATGTGCTTCTGCGGACAGATGTCGATACACTTCTGACACTGGAAGCAGTCACCGCTGACCGCCCAGGAACCATCCGACGGAAGTCCGATCTGAGACGGGCAGGTCTTCGTACATGCTTTACATCCTTTTCTACAATTTTCTCTCGTTCTGTGAAGGGAGAAAAACGGCAGTACCGGAAGCAGGGAAAATACTGCTCCCATCGGGCAGAAGAACCGGCAGAAAAATCTTTCCTGTACACACATGCCCACCATCAGAAGAAGCAGGATCACAAGACCGATCACATAGCCTCCCAGACGGAAATTGCCTGCATGGATCATGGAAAATACATCCCACGGGCTGGTTCCCTGCGCTTTTCCATATACACCAGCATAGCACAAAAGAACAATCAGCAACAGTACCAAATATTTCATATAACTTAAAATCCCGACTGCCTTTTCCGGGATCTTCACCGGTTTCTTTTTCATTTTTTTGCACGCCTTTGTATACAGGGCATGCAGTGCATCTCCAAACGCGCCGAAGGCACAGGCAAATCCGCAGAAGAATCTGCCAAATACCATTGTATAGAGACAGATTACCAGAAGCACCGTCACAAACGACGTCATGGCAATCTTTTCCCCTGCACCGATCTGCGTGAAAATGTATTTTACCCCTGCAAATGCCGCAGTATAAACCGATGGGATAAACAGAAAATAAAGAAGCTGGATCAGCGCCCGCAGCCAGGTATGCAGTTTTTTCCTGTCTTTTGCTGTAAGATTATGTATATCCATGATTGCCTCCCTAGTTTGCTGCTTCTTCAAGTGCCTGTGTTACCGCCTCTTTGATACCGGTCGAACTGAATGTCGCACCACTGATCGTATCCACATCTGCACTCTGCGCTTCTATGATCGTCGGAATGATATCTTCCGCCATGGAAAGATATGCACCATCTTCTTTTTCCGCCGATGTTATGTTAATCTCAGAAATTTTTCCGTTTTCAATGATAACTTCCACATCCACCGGTCCGCCAAATCCCTGCGCTTCTCCGGTATAGGTTCCGTCTTTATAAGCGACCTCTGTGGCTTCCTCTGCCTCATTGCCGGACTGTTCCTGTTCCAGCTCTGCCTGCTGCTCTTTGAGTTTTTCCTCTGCCTGTTCCCGTTTGTCAAGTACCGTATTATATCCGGTCAGGCAGACAATGACTGCCACTAAACTGATCGCTCTGGTCCAAAATTCTCCCATCGTCTGTTCTCTTTCCTTTTTGTTTCTTAATTACCGTTTTGCATTATTTAACGCCTGCTGGCATGCATCGATAATCGCCTGGGACGTACAGGTCGCTCTGGATACTGTATCGATGCCATCCAGATTGCCTTTTTTGATAATCTGATCTACCACACCCGCCTTGCTGGATGTTCCGTTGATTGCTCTTCGGATGTAACTGTCGTTATCGGATCCTCCGTCTCCATATATATTTGTTATTCCCACAATCTCATCATCCCGGATCGCCACCGTAGCGAACAGGTTATAGGCTACAAAATCCATATCTTCATCCGGCAAACAAAGCACGGTTACCGGATACTCACCATCGATATATGTACTTTCCGGCACATCCGGTTCCGGAGCCTCATTGCTGCCATCCGAGATTCGCAGTTCTTTCACTGCCTGATTCAGCTCTGCTGCCGCTTCATCCAGCTGCGTCTGCTCGGTTGCATTCTTCAGTGCCTTTCTGGCATCTTTCAGACGAACCTTTACCACCGCCCAGCTTGCGGAAGTGTAATCGCTGCCATTCAGTTCGTTGACCGCATCAATTGCCTTTTCCACTTCTTCGGTATTCAGCTGTACTACATTGTTATCATCATCCGTTTCTCCGTTGGTGACACGTCTTGCCTCTTCCAGCGCATTTTTTACCGCCTGGATCAGACCTTTCGAACTGTAAGTAGCACCCGATACCGTATCCACTTCCGTGCTCTGTTTCTTCATCATCTGTGTTACCACATCCATCGCACGGTTGAAGAAGGTATCATCGTCTTCTTCTCCGATGACAAGAACTGCCTTGAGCGTGTTCTCCTGGATCACGATAGCAACCGTGATATCCCCGTTGTATCCTTCCGCGGTTCCATAATAGACGCCCTCATTATACGGGAGTGTCCCTGTAACCGTTGTTGTAGTATCGTCTTTCTTTTCCGTGTCGCTTCCGTCAGAGGTTCCACCGTTTTCCGCAGCTGTGCTCTCCGTCGCTGCTGCCTGGCTCAGTGCATTCCGCACCGCCTTGATGATTCCGTTGGAACTGAACGTTGCTCCGGATACCGTGTCAATGTTGTTCGTACTCTGTGCATTCAGAATCTGGCTGATCACACCGGAAGCTTTCTGGATATATTCGCTTCCATCATTCGTCTCCACGATCTGGATGCTGCTGATCTTTCCACCACTGATCACAACTTCTACTTTCAGGTTCCCTGCGAATCCGCTTCCGGTTCCGTAATAGGTTCCGTCTTTATAGGATGACGGTTCCTGCACACTTCCCACTGCTTCCGGTGTCGTATTCTGGTTTCCGGAAGTTCCTTCCTGTGAAGAGCCTGTCGTACCGCTGTCTTTTTCTCCGGTCAGTGCATTTTTCACCGCACTGATGATTCCTTTGGAACTGTAGGTCGCACCGGACACGGTATCTACCTTCGTGCTCTGTTTTTTGATAATCTGATCGATCAGACCTTTCGCCCGTCCGAAAAACGGTTCATCATCAGAAGCACTTAAAATCTCGATGGACGCGATCTGTTTGTCTTTGATCTTAACCGCTACCGTGATATCTCCACGATATCCGGTTCCGCTTCCCTGATAGACACCATCTTCCAGATCAAAGGAACCTTTTGCCTGTTCCTCGTCTTCTGCCGTCTCATCCTCCGCATCTTCTGTGCTGGTCTTTACCACCGGTACTTCATCCTGCTGCTCCTGTGTCTCCTCCACAGACGCATTCATCTCATAAACCGGCACCTTATATCCATATAAAGATCCTGCCACACATGCCGCCACAACCGCAGCGGAAAGAACCGGGGCAAACGGTTTGCATTTTTCTATGACTTTCCTGATGTCCATCTGCTTTCTCTCCTTCTTTTGCTTCTGTTTCCTCTTATTTTTCGATCACAGTCACATCCATATCCGTCGTCAGGCTGTCTGCGATTCCTTCGGTCACATACAGTTTGCCATCCGATGTCTCCATGATCGCCTCAAATTCATCACTGTTTTCTCTCCAGAACTGCGCCGCTTTTTCCTCTCCCATGATAAACAGGGAAGTGGAAAGCCCGTCCGCAAGGGTTCCGTCATCGCTGACGATCGTTACGGAGATCAGACCGCTGTCTGCCGGATATCCGGTTGCCGGATCAATGATGTGATGATAGGTTACACCGTCTTCCTCAAAATAACGCTCGTATCCGCCGGAAGTGATCACCGCCTGATCTTCAATCTCCAGAATACCCAGATACTCTTCGGTATCGTCCGGACTCTGGATCGCTACTCTCCATTTGCTGCCGTCGGTCTTACATCCAAGCGCCTGTACATTTCCACCGAGGTTTACCAGACCGCTCGTCACACCGCAGTCCTGGTAAATCTGCATGATCTGGGAAGAAGTATATCCTTTCGCAATCCCGCCGAGATCGATCTCCATGCCATCCTGATCAAAAAAAATTTTTCTTGTATCTTTGTCGTAATTCACTTTGGATGCATCGGCAAGTGCCAGCTTCTCCTTCAGTGTATCGTCATCCGGCACATGATAGTCCTGCGTTGGAAATCCCCACGCCTGCATCACCGGATAAATCGCAATATCAAAAGCACCCTCTGTCTTTTTGTACAGCTCCAGTGCCCGCTCCACCAGGTATCCGCCTTCTTCGGAAAGCGTCGCCTCACCATTCTGGTTCAGCTGATAGATCTCGCTGTTCTCATTTCCGGTAGAAAGGAGTGCATCGAGTGCTTCCACCCGCTCTGCTGCCTTGTCAACCGCCTCCTGTGCATGTTCCCCATACGCCGTCAGCGTCATGTAAGTATCCATGGCAAAGAGATCTTTGGACGCTTCTGTTTCCTTGTCCGCATCTTCGCCGGATGCTTCCGATTCCGTCTCTGTATCCCCGGTTTCCTGCTCATCCTGCACCGTTTCCTCTACTGCGGATTCCTGTTTTGTTGTATTTTCCGTCTCATCTGTTGTTGTCTTCCCGCATCCACCGATAACAAACGCCGGAAGCAGACAGACCAATAGTGCTTTTTTCAGTTTCATCTATTAACCTCATATTAGTTCTTTCTAACTTTCGATAGTATATACTTTTTCCTTTTCTGTGTCAATTCTTAATTTTTTATTACAGATATTTTCTCAGTATTTTTGCTCTGTTGAGAAACTTTCTCATTTTTCATCTGCCTTCTGCGTGGACAAACGCAGTGCAAATAACAGAAAAACCTCCGAATCGGACCTCTTTCTTTTCCATCCATTCGAAGGTTTTTCCAGTCTCTTCCTGTGTCACCCGCTTATTTTAACAGTTCTTCCGGGATCTTATGATCTTTAAAATAATACTCCCGGTCGTGCTCGTTGATCTCACGCAGAACCCGGCACGGATTGCCGACGGTTACCACATTTACCGGCAGATCTTTCGTCACTACGCTGCCCCACCGACTACCGTGTTATCCCCGATCTCCGCAAACAGTTCTTTTAAGATCTTCTCGCTGTGCATCTTTTTCTTGATTTCTTCTACTTTTGCTCTTTGTTTTCCATTGTAACTTCTCCTTTTCCCCACGATGTACCTTTCCGTTGATTTCGCATCCGTACATCCTTCCGTGTTTACGCTTCCTTCCGCGTCAGGTCCTTCACCCATCTGTATTTTTTATAATTGGCAAATACAGCCGGCAGCTTGATGATCTCGTCAATGTTGATCAGCATATACACCGCCAGTACCGGCAGTTTCAGCACAAACGCACTGACCAGACCGATCGGAACCGTTACACACCACATCGTTATTGTATCACAGATCAGTCCGAATCTGGAATCCCCTCCTGCACAAAAGATACCGCCAATATTCGTTGCTGTGATCGCTTTTCCTACCAGATAGTAGGTGCACATCAGAAGCATCCATTTCAGATAGTGATGTGCCTGCGGGGTCAGATCCGTAACCTTTAAAATCAACGGAATAAGCGCCAGAAGCACGCCTCCCGAGATCACGCCGATCCAGACGGCACATCTGCACAGACGGTCCCCGTAGGCTTTCGCCCGCTCCAACTTCCCTGCACCCAATTCGTTTCCGATCAGGATACCTCCGCCGCTTCCCAGTCCGCCGCAGAAGCACGCCATCAGACTTTTGACGACATTGGCAATCGAGTTCGCCGCTACCGCATCCGTTCCCATATGTCCCATGATCACGGAATACATCGTATAGCCGCATCCCCAGATGATCTGATTTCCCATCGCCGGTGCTGTATATTTCCAGAAATCTTCGCGAAGCAGAGAATCTGTTTTCAGCGCAAAAGACAATCGGAACCGGATTCCTCCTTTTCTCATAGATTCCGCGATACACCATACAAGCTCTACCACCTTCGCAAGGACGGTCGCAAGAGCTGCTCCCGCAATCTCCATCCGTGGCATTCCACACAGTCCAAAGATCAGAAGTGCATTTAACAGCACATTCAAAACCACAACTACGGAACTTATCGTTGTGGCTTTCACCGCTTTCTCACTGTTCTTCAACACACACAGGTAAATCTGGGAAATACCGGACAGCAGGTAAGACAGCGCAACCACTCGTAGATACTGTGCACCTCTCTCTATCAGTACCGGCTCATTGGTAAATATTTTCATCAGCAGTTCCGGGATCGTCAGCCCCGCCACAAAAAACAGTGCGGAGACGATTGCTGTAACTTTCAGTACATAGGCAAATACTTTTTCTACCGACCGCCTGTCTCCTTTTCCCCAGTACTGTGCCGCAAACATGCTGGTTCCAATCGTCATCGCACCGAGAAACAGATTCTGTACAAAAGTGACCTGCCCTGCCAGTGATACCGCAGCCAGTGATTCCTGTTCTACTTTTCCAAGCATCAACGCATCTGATGCACTGACAATCGCCAGCATAAACTGCTGAAAGGCGATCGGCAATACCAGACGTATCAGTTTCCTGCGGAAAATATCGTTATTTATATGTATTGTTTCGCTCACGTCTTTCCTCCTGTAGCATAGTTCTGTTCTTTCCGACAGTTTTTAATTATGCTCCTTTTTCTTCGATTTTTCTACTGTTTTTTTAGATGTATCTTCATTTATATCTTCATTCGTTATCACGGCATTCATCCAAATCCCGTACCTTTAAATATTTTTGCTCACTGCTCATGATCGCGGCAGTCGCCAAGGTCTCGTGCAAGCACGGACTTTGGCTCATTGTTCGCGTAAAAAAGAGCCATACCTTTTCAGATATGGCTCCGTAACTTTACTATGTAATTCTAACGCAAGCTTAACTTTTGCAGCTGCCGATGTAAATTACAGTACACGACGAACTGCAACGATCGGTCTGTATGCTGCGTTTCCGCTGATCTTGATACCGTCTCTTGCGTTACTTGCATGTACGATCTGTCCACCGCCCATGTAGATTGCCACATGTCCTGCGTAGCAGATGATGTCACCAGGCATTGCCTCAGAGTAGGAAACGCCACGACCACAACCTGCCATTGCAGCGGAAGAATGTGGAAGGGATACACCAAATTTTGCGTATACACTCATAATAAATCCGGAACAGTCAGCTCCGTTTGTCAGGCTTGTACCACCCCATACATACGGGTTACCAACGAACTGGCATGCGTAATTGACAACAGACTGTCCGGTCGGGTTGTAGGATACGTTGGAACTTGAGCTGCTGGAACTCCCTGAACTGCTACCGGATGAGCTTCCATTTCCCTTGGATGTTGAGCTGGAACTGTTTCCTGTTGTTTTATTGGAACTTGTTGTTGTACTCGTTGCAGAAGGTTTCTTGCTTGCTGCTTCTGCTGCCTTTTTGTTTGCCTCTTCCTGTGCTTTCTTGGCAGCTTCTTCAGCGGCTGCCTTCTTAGCTGCTTCCTCAGCTGCTTTTCTTGCTGCCTCTTCAGCGGCTTTCTTCTCTTCTTCCTCGATCTTCTGGATCTCTGCATTCTGCTGACGGATCAGTTCGGTATACTGAGCTGCCTGATCCTGCGCCTGTGCAATCTGTGCATCATAATCACTGGAAGTTGCTTTTTTCTGTTCCAGCTGTTCCTGCATGCTTGCCTGGCGGTTCTGGTACTCCTGATTCATCTCTTCCAGTTCTGCTTTTTCGCTGTCTAACTGGTTTCCAAGATCTGTTACCTGCTGTACCGTCTCTTTGTATTCCTCCAGACTGTTTCTGTCACTGTCGTACATCTGCTGTACATACTCTGCCTGATTCAGAAGACTGGTAAAATCTGTTGCCTGGAACAGCATCTGTGCCCACGCATCGTCTCCGCCTTTTTCATACAGATACTGGATTCTCTTTTTCATGGCTTCGTACTGTTTCTGTTTATTTGCCTCTGCCACTTCCAGATCCGCTTTTGTCTGTTCGATCTGTGCTTCTTTATCGGATAGTTCTCCATCCAGAATCTCAATCTCTACCATAATATTAACCAGATCAGAATCCAGCTGATTGATTTCAGCGGAAAGTGTCTGTTTCTGGCTTTCCAGACTGTCAATCTTTGACTCCTGTGCCGCAAGCTGACTCTGTGCTGCTGCCTTATCCTGTTTCAGCTGCTCTTTTCTGGTTGCAGCTCCAACAGGAGCAACCTGTGAAACTGTCAGCAGTAATCCTAATGTTAAACAAAGGAATCTTTTCTTCATACAATTCTCCTTTTTACTGTTTTGTATTGTGTGTATACAAATCTGTAATATTTCCGAAACATTCTCTTTACATTCCTTAATATACTACCACAAAATGGTTTCTGACGCAAGTACCTATTCGAAAGTGCTCCCAAAACGTGGATCCTGACCCGTTTTTTTGCGTAAATTAGAAAAAAACACCATCCTGTCAAAGATGATGTTTTTTTTCTTTCGTTTTTCTATTTTGGTCCAATGATCTTTGCCAGTACCTGTTCTGCCGACAGGTTCCGCAGTCCGTCCGGATCCGTCAGTTTGTTGGAATACCACTGGAACCGCTTCACATTGTTGAGATATGCACTTGATGCGATACACAGGTTGAATTTGTTCGCCGCATCTGAAAAATATTTTTTCATATACGCCTGTGCCAGCTGTACCGCCTTACTGTTGTTACTTCCTGATGGCGTTACTGTACCGCTGATCTGAATCACCGGAGGTGTCGCATGCACAATCACCACGCTTCCATCTGAGCACATACCGATAACCATCCATACATGACCATCGATAGCTACCACATCGCCTGGTGTAAAGGTTCCACCAGACACTGTTTTATAAGTTCCCAATCCTTTTTCTGCCAGGTGACTTGGGAATTTGGTAGATGTCGTCACATATGCAGACTGATTTGCCTTTGTATTATATGTATTGTAGATTGTCCATCCGATAAATCCGGAGCAATCCAGTCCGTTTCCATAGGAATATCTGTATTTTGAAAAATCATAGTTACTTCCATGCCGATCATAGAATTTCTTCCACTGCGGGTTCACACCGATTCGCAGGGAATCACCGCCAATATACAGGTCATGACCACCGCCCCATACATATAAGGTGTTACCAACCGGCAGCATCGCTGTCCTCAACAGTCTTGTCAGACTTCCGAGCGGTCCGCTTACGATCTGTGCCACACCGTCCGCATCAATCTCAATGCCATCGATCTTTGTACTTGCAGCCATGACTCCGCTGTCATAAAAATAATACCGCTTATCTGCGATATCCTGCCAGCCGGTTACCATCGCTCCGTTACTGCCAACGTAGTACCAGTTGTTGTTCAGCTTCAGCCAGTTCGTTGCCATGGCTCCGCTTCCGGTCATATAATACCAGTGATTTCCGATATAATGCCAACCGGTTACCATAACTCCTGCACCGTCCAGATAGTACCAGGTACCTCCGATGTTCTGCCAGCCAATTGCCATGGATCCGTTACCCGGTTTCAGATAATACCAGTGCGTATCCTGCTGCATCCAGCCTTCCGCCATGATACCGTTATCATTCAGATAATACCAGGCATTATTGACCTTTGTCCAGCCTTTCTGACGCTGTCCGTTGGTTGCATCCAGATAGTACCAGGTGCTTCCGATCTTCTTCCAGCCCTGTGCACGGGTGCCGCTTCCCGGATTCAGGTAGTACCACGCACCGTCAATCTTCTGCCAGTTTTCCAGCATGACGCCGCTGTCCGGTTTCAGATAGTACCATTCATTCTTAATCTGCGTCCAGCCTTCTGCCATCTCGCCGCTTCCCGGATCCAGATAATACCAGGAACCGCCAATCACGTTCCATCCGGTTACCAGTTCACCGCTTCCCGGGTTCAGATAATACCAGCTGTCATTGATCTTTTTCCAGCCACGCTGCATATTTCCCACTTTCGGATCCAGATAGTACCAGTTGCCGGAAGTCTCCAACCAGCCAACTGCCATCCAGCCGTTCGCATCAAAGTAATACCAGCTGCCGCCGAAGTTTTTCCAGCCACCTTTCGCATAGCTGCCATCCGCCTCCCGGAACTTCCAGCGTTTGCCAAACTGTAACCATTCCGCCTTGTCCGACTCAGTATCCTCATCTTTTGTCTTATCCTCAATCCAGACACCATTCTCATCTACATAATATTTGTCGTTATCCACCCAGCCGTTTTTCTGTAATACACCGGACGGATTGAAATAATAGTATTTTCCTTCCAGTTTCACCCAGCCGACTACCATGGCTCCGCTCGGTCTCAGATAATACGTTTCCTCATTGATTTCTTTCCAGCCGGTCACCATCCAGCCGTCTTCATCAAAATAGTACCAGGTGCTGTAGAGGTATTTCCATGTGTTTTTCGGATAGCTTCCATCCTTATTCACATACTTCCATTTTTCTCCTGTCTGGACCCACCCTGTTTTGACTGCCTGTGTACTGATCTGCTGCTGACTGTTCTGCGCCGCATAACTTTGCAGAGGCATCAGCAATGCAAAAAAGAAAAGCAACAATGCAAGGTATGTTTGTGTTTTTCTGTTTCTTACCAACATGTTTTCCCTTCTACTCCTCCCTATACTCCTGTTCCATCTGCCGGATCTGCTTTGCAATCTCGCAGCTTGCTTTGTGAATACATTTTCGGTATCCGCAATCCACCTCGGTCAGTTCCAGACGGTCACCCTTCTGTTCAAATTCACAGGTCACCATCTGCGCCTGATTACAGGTTCTGCAAAATCCGGAAAAGATCTCCTCCCTGATCATCTGTTCCATCTTTCTCACCGGCTTTCTTCCTATTTTATTGGTTTTCTGTTCCCTTTTCTTTTTGCAGACTCATTCCATGATAATGAATTCTACCTTTCCAGTATAACTTTCTCTCCCGTAAATATCAAGTAAAAATCTTTCTTACGCAGCAAATCAGCACGTGCTCCACTGTTGCGCGAAGCTTCTCGTGAAATCCGCCAAAAGAATGGTATTTTTTCTTTGTAATTCTTGACTTTTTTGCTAATTTATGCTATTCTTTAAAAGAAGTCTGAAAAAGAAGATTCTGGCGACTGACGGATATGTGGAGGAACCACTGGAAACCAGAATCCATATTGGCCGACCGTCTGGGCAGCAATGTAGAACGAAATACATTTGCTGCGTTTTTTATTTTTCAGGATCATTCACCGAAGTACACACCGGGTGATTCCGGAAGCCTTCGAAAAGCACATGAGATACGTTCGCTGAATTTGTCCTGTTTCGCGGGGGACGACGTCCGGTCAGAAGAAAGGAGAAATCACTATGGGATACAAAACAGACATTGAAATCGCACAGGAATGCGAAATGAAACCGATCACCGAGATCGCAGCAAAAGCAGGTATTGATGACAAATATCTGGAGCAGTACGGAAAGTACAAAGCAAAGATCGACTACAATCTGCTGAAAGAATCTGACAAAAAAGATGGTAAACTGATTCTGGTTACCGCTATCAACCCGACACCGGCCGGTGAAGGAAAGACTACAACAACTGTAGGCCTGGCAGACGGTATGCAGAGAATGGGTAAGAACGTTATGGTTGCTTTAAGAGAGCCATCCTTAGGACCGGTTTTCGGTGTAAAAGGTGGAGCAGCCGGCGGCGGATATGCACAGGTAGTTCCGATGGAAGACATCAACCTGCACTTTACCGGTGACTTCCATGCCATCGGTGCAGCCAACAACCTGCTGGCAGCTATGATCGATAACCATATCTTCCAGGGCAATGCTCTGAACATCGACCCGAGAAAGATCACATGGAAACGTTGTGTTGACATGAACGACCGTCAGCTGCGTAATGTAGTAGACGGACTTGGCGGAAAGACCAACGGTATGCCGAGAGAGGACGGCTACGATATCACCGTAGCATCCGAGATTATGGCTGTTCTGTGTCTGGCTAAGGACATCACAGACCTGAAGGAAAGACTTGCAAGAATTATCATCGGATATACATACGGAAAGGTTTCCGAGCAGAAGCCGGTTACCGCTGGCGATCTGAACGCACAGGGCGCTATGGCAGCTCTTCTGAAGGACGCTCTGAAGCCGAACCTGGTACAGACTCTGGAGCATGTACCGGCTATCGTACACGGCGGACCGTTCGCGAACATCGCTCACGGCTGCAACTCTGTAACCGCTACCAAGATGTGCCTGAACCTGGCTGATTACACCATCACAGAGGCAGGCTTCGGCGCTGACCTGGGTGCTGAGAAGTTCCTGGATATCAAGTGCCGTATGGCAGGACTGAAGCCGAACGCAGTTGTTATCGTAGCGACTGTACGTGCTCTGAAGTACAACGGCGGCGTTCCGAAGGCAGACCTGAACAATGAGAATCTGGAAGCACTTGAGAAGGGTATTCCGAACCTTCTGAAGCACGTTTCCAATATCAAGAATGTATACAAGCTTCCGTGTGTCGTTGCGATCAATGCATTCCCGACTGACACGAAGGCAGAGCTTGACTTTGTAGAGTCCAAGTGCAAAGAGCTTGGCGTAAATGTAGCACTGTCTGAGGTATGGGCAAAGGGCGGCGA
>ERZ836877.2871-NODE-2871-length-20896-cov-2.762775_pt1 | contig 20896 bp, 19 predicted proteins | sample MGYA00519469_ERZ836877 | MGnify/ENA primary metagenome ERZ836877 (study PRJEB31850, sample SAMEA3708809) | human gut metagenome | biome: human gut; feature: human-associated habitat; material: faeces | place: China | collected 2014 ... | reverse complement strand
GCAGGCTCAATGGCAATTGAGTGCTTTGGCATAGTAGGAATGGCAGCAGTTAATATGAAAGATGGCCTTGTGCATCTTTTGAAAAGAGAAAGCCTGACAAGGGGAATTCATGTTGAGATCACAGAAGATAATGTAATTACGCTTGATTTTCATGTGATCGTTTCCTATGGAGTGAATATTCTTTCAGTTTCTGACAACCTTATGAATAATGTAAAATATAAGGTAGAAGAATTTACTGGTATGAAAGTAGATAAGATCAACATCTTCGTTGAAGGTGTCAGAGTGATAGATTAAGGAGGAACAATTGTGGCTGTTAAAACGATAAACACCGAATTGCTTCAGAAGATGTTTCTTGCGGGAGCAGCGAATCTTGAGGCAAAGAAGGAGTTCATTAATGAATTGAACGTATTTCCGGTGCCGGATGGTGATACAGGAACAAATATGACACTGACGATCCTGTCAGCGGCAAAAGAAGTAAAGGCGCTGGAGAATCCTGATATGGTGGCGATTGCAAAAGCAATTTCTTCAGGCTCTCTTCGTGGAGCAAGAGGTAACTCCGGAGTTATCTTGTCCCAGCTTCTTCGTGGCTTTACAAAGGAGATCAGGGAACATAAAGAGATTGACACAATTACACTTGCGAAGGCATGTGAACGTGCAACTGCAACTGCTTATAAGGCTGTTATGAAGCCGAAGGAAGGAACAATTCTTACTGTAGCAAAGGGAGCATCCCAGAAAGCGGCAGAGCTTGCAGAGACAACAGAAGATCTGGATACATTTATTTCAGAAGTAATCAACTATGCGCAGGAAGTTCTTGAAAAGACACCGGAGATGCTTCCGGTATTAAAAGAGGCGGGCGTAGTAGATTCCGGTGGACAGGGACTTCTGGAAGTGATGCGTGGTGCATACGATGCATTCCAGGGAAAAGAGATTGATTATTCTGCAATCGAGGCAAGTGCTGGCACAAAGATGGTGAAGCCTTCTGAACAGGCGGAAACAGAGATTAAGTTCGGATATTGTACAGAGTTTATCATCATGCTGGAAAAAGAATTCACAGCGAAAGATGAGACAGAGTTCAAAGCATATCTGGAGTCTATCGGAGATTCTATCGTATGTGTAGCGGATGATGATATTGTTAAGATCCACGTACACACGAATGATCCGGGACTTGCAATCCAGAGAGCGCTGACATACGGACAGCTCTCACGTATGAAGATTGATAATATGAGAGAAGAGCATCAGGAGAGATTGATCAAAGATGGGGAGAAGCTGGCTGCACAGCAGGCTGAAGCAAAAAAGGCGGAGCCGCGCAAAGAAGTCGGATTTATTGCAGTTTCTATCGGAGAAGGAATGAATGAGATTTTCCGTGAGCTTGGTGCTGACTACATTATTGAAGGCGGTCAGACAATGAATCCAAGTACAGAAGACATGCTCAATGCAATCGATCAGGTGAACGCAGAACATATCTTTATCCTTCCGAACAACAAGAACATTATTCTTGCTGCCAATCAGGCGCAGACACTGACAGAAGATAAGGATATTATTGTTGTGCCTTCCAAGACAGTTCCGCAGGGAATTACTGCGATCATTAACTATATGCCGGATGCAGACGCACAGACAAATCTGGAAGCAATGATCGAAGGAATTGGAAATGTGAAGACAGGACAGGTTACTTATGCAGTCCGTGATACACACATTGATGACAAAGAGATCCATGAGGGAGATATCATGGGAATCGGAGACAGTGGAATTCTTGCTGTTGGACAGTCTGTGGAAGAGACAACAAAAGAGATGCTTGCACAGCTGGTGGATGAAGACACAGAGCTGATCAGCCTGTATTATGGTCAGGATGTACAGGAGGAGAGTGCAGAGAACTTTGCACAGGAGATTGAAGATTTATATCCGGATGTAGATGTTGATGTACATTCCGGCGGACAGCCAATCTACTATTATGTACTTTCTGTTGAATAAGGAGAACTGTCAGTAAAGAGACAGAACAGCAGTACTGTATTAAAATCAGGAACAGACCGGGACATTTGGGAAAAGTGTTCCGGTTATTTTGTTTAGGAGACAGACATAAATGAGTAAAAAAGCAGGAGTTGGAACAATCAAAGGTGTAGGCGAAAAAACGGAGAAACTCTTCGAAAAAATCGGAGTTTACACAGTGGATGACCTGATTCATTATTATCCGAGAGGGTATGAGATTTTTGGAGAGCCGCTTCCGATCGGTGAAGTGGAGGAAGGAAAAGTCTGCACGATCTGCGGCAGTGTTTTTGGGCGTGTGCAGGTTTCACCGGGAAAAGGAAGACAGATCACGACTGCATATTTAAAGGATCTGACAGGAACAATAAAGGTGATCTGGTTTCGAATGCCGTTTTTAAGAAATACACTTGGGCGAAAAGGAGCAGTTGTTCTCCGCGGCAGGGTTGTGAAGAAAAGAGATTCCCTTGTGATGGAACATCCGGAGATTTACGATCCGGCAGTCCGTTATCAGGAGAAGATCAACACCATGCAGCCTGTTTATGGATTGACAGCAGGTCTGACAAACAATGCAGTAATCAAAGCACTACGTCAGGCATTAGAACAGGTGCGGGAACAGGATGACTTTCTTCCGGATGAATTTACGAAGAAATATCATTTCCGGCCTTATGAACAATCTGTGCGGGAGATGCATTTCCCGGAGAATAAAGAAGCATTTCTTGCGGCAAGACAACGATTTGTTTTTGAGGAATTTCTTGTTTTTATTCTTTCTCTGCGCCAGATTAAAAATACACAGGACAGGATGAAGAACGGATTCCATTTTGAAGATCAGCCTCAAATCAACGAATTCCTGAGACAACTGCCGTATGAACTGACGGCTGCGCAGCTGCGGGTATGGGATGATATGCAGAAAGACATGAAAAGTCAATATGTCATGTCCAGACTTGTTCAGGGAGATGTTGGATCAGGTAAAACAATCGTAGCAGTTCTTGGATTACTGTTTGCAGGATTGAACGGCTATCAGGGAGCGTTAATGGCACCGACAGAGGTACTTGCAAGACAACATTTTGAAAATATCAAAGACATGTTGGAACAGTATCAGATCCCACTGCGGGCAGAACTTTTGACCGGATCTATGAAAGCAAAAGAAAAGAGAGAAGCTTATGCCCGGATTGAGAGTGGGGAATCATCAATTATTATAGGAACACACGCATTGATCCAGGAGAAAGCAATCTATCACAATCTGGCACTTGTGGTGACGGATGAACAGCATCGTTTTGGCGTAAAACAAAGAGAAATGCTTGCAGGTAAAGGAAACCTGCCACACATTCTCGTAATGAGTGCGACACCGATCCCGAGAACACTTGGAATTATTCTTTATGGTGATCTGGATATTTCTGTGATCGATGAGCTCCCGAAGAACCGTCTTCCGATCAAAAACTGTGTTGTGGATACAGGATATCGTCCGAAGGCCTATGAATTCATAAGAAAACAGGTGGCACAAGGACGTCAGTGCTATGTGATCTGTCCAATGGTTGAAGAAAGTGAAGCAATGGAAGCGGAAAATGTTATCGATTATTGCGAGATGCTTTCAGAAACATTAGGGGATTCAATCAATGTCAGCTTTCTGCATGGAAAGATGAAGGAAAAAGAGAAAGATGAAGTGATGAATGCATTTGGAAGAAATGAAATCCAGGTGCTTGTTTCAACAACAGTTGTTGAAGTGGGAATTGATGTGCCGAATGCGACAGTGATCATGATCGAAAATGCAGAACGTTTCGGGCTGGCACAGCTTCATCAGTTGAGAGGAAGGGTTGGTCGTGGAAAGTATCAGTCCTATTGCATTTTCATGACAGCATCGAAATCAAAAGAAACGAAGGAACGGTTAGATATCCTGAATCATTCAAATGATGGTTTCTTTATTGCAAGTGAAGATCTCCGACTGCGTGGCCCGGGGGATCTTTTTGGAATCCGGCAGAGTGGCGTGCTTGATTTTAAAGTTGCCGATGTATTTCAAGATGCAAAGTTGCTTCAAAACGCAAGTGAAGAGGCAGACAGACTTCTTCTGGACGATCCGGAACTGGAATTCCCTGAGCATCGCAAATTGAAAGAACATTTACGGATAAAACTGGATGAGATCATGCTGGAAACAACATTGTGATGTTTGCGGATTACAGCAATTGTACAGCAATGGAGCAATTCGGCTGCATCAGTGATTGCCAGAAGTTACCAGTTTAAAATTAATTTTCCTCCACATACTAACAGCGTAACAAAGCTAAATAGTAAAGTTACAAAATGCAAAAGGAGGAAAAAGATCATGGCAAGTCGTTCATCTAACAAAACAGCAGTACCTGAGGCGAAAGGAGCTATGAACAAGTTCAAGTACGAAGTAGCATCCGAGTTGGGAGTTCCGTTAACAGACGGCTACAATGGAGACCTCACATCAAAACAGAATGGTTCTGTCGGCGGTTATATGGTTAAAAAGATGATTGAACAGCAGGAGAAGCAGATGGCAGAAAAGTAACAGGCGAAGAAAAATCGTCTGCAGAAGCGGTTTGCATCAGACAGAAAAGCGGTTCAAAAACTGTCATGTACAGTAAAAAGAACACAAGAAATGAAAAAGAGAAAAGCACTCGGCATTGACCCGGGTGCTTTTTTCTGCTAAAATTCACCATAGTTAATGACAGGAGGTGTCGATATTTGAGAGTAATTGCAGGAAGCGCAAGAAGCCTAAAACTGAAGACTCTTGAGGGGATAGAGACAAGACCGACAACGGACCGGATCAAAGAGACTTTGTTTAATATGATAAGTCCGCAGATGTATGACTGTATTTTCCTTGATTTGTTTGCAGGAAGTGGCGGAATCGGAATAGAGGCTCTCAGCAGGGGAGCAAAAGAAGCAGTATTTGTAGAGAAAAATCCTAAGGCGATGGAATGTGTCAAGGAGAATTTGAAATTCACACGTCTGGAGAAGAAGGGACTTACACTGACAAAGGATGTGATGAACGCATTATATCAGTTGGAAGGTGAAAAGGTTTTTGACTTTGTATTCATGGATCCACCGTATAATATGGGATTTGAGAAAAGAGTTCTGGAATACCTTGCAGGATCGGATCTGATCTATGAAGATACGGTGATCATCGTAGAAGCTTCGTTAGATACAGATTTTGGATATCTTCCAGAATTGGGATATTCTTTGATCAAAGAGAAGAGATATAAGACAAACAAGCATGTATTTATTGAGAAAGCCGGAAAGGAAGAAGTATGTTAAAAGCAATTTATCCGGGAAGTTTTGACCCCGTTACCCGTGGACATTATGATATCATTTGCAGATCTTGTAAAATCGTAGACAAATTAATTGTCGGAGTACTGAATAATAAAGCAAAAATGCCGTTGTTTTCTGTAGAAGAACGTGTTAAAATGTTAAAGGAAGTGACGAAAGATCTGCCGAATGTTGAGATTATACCATTTGATGGATTGCTGGTAGACTTTGCGGAACAGATAGGTGCAGATGTGGTTATCAGGGGATTACGTGCGATTACCGATTTTGAATATGAGCTGCAGATGTCGCAGACGAATCAGAGGATGAAGCCTGATATAGAGACCATGTTTCTGACAACAAGTATAGAATATTCTTACTTAAGTTCGACTACAGTGCGGGAGATTGCTGCTTTTGGGGGAGACGTATCACAGTTTGTGCCGGAAGCCGTCGAGATCGCACTCAGAGAAAAGATGAAAGAAAAAAGGAGAGTGTAACAATGAGCAGCCGTATTGAACAGATCATTGAAGAAATTGAAGAATATATAGACAGAGATTGTAAGTTTCAGCCGTTGTCTACAACAAAGATTATTGTAAATAAGGAACATCTGGATGAATTACTTCGCGAACTTCGTATGAAGACACCGGATGAGATCAAACGTTATCAGAAGATTATTGCGAACAGAGATGCGATTCTTGCTGATGCAAAGGCAAAAGCAGATGCAATGATCGAGGAAGCACAGGTTCAGACAACAGAGCTTGTTAGTGAGCATGAGATCATGCAGCAGGCATATGCTCAGGCAAATGAGATCGTAACTCAGGCAACAGCACAGGCACAGGAGATTCTTGATAACGCAACAATGGATGCAAATACAATCCGCGTTGGTGCGATCCAGTATACAGATGATCTTCTTGCAAATGCAGAAAGCATTATCGGACATACTTTGGACAGTTATACAACAAAGTATGACGGATTGATCAATTCTTTACAGGAGTGCTACGATACAGTCCGCTCTAACCGTTCAGAACTTGAAGTTCCATCTGATGACGGATATTATGATGAGAATGGACAGGGAGACCTGAGGTAGTCATTACATTGTATTATAAAAATTTCAGATAGAGAAATGTCAAAAGACTGACTGCCAGTGCGGCGGTCAGTTTTTGTATTATATAAGAAGAAAGTTTAAGTCCTGTACCGGCAATCATGGATTGTGTCTGGGCAACGGAACACCATCCACCAAAAGAGGTAAGTGCGAGAAGCAACGGATAAAGAACCTGGGGGTTGGAAAGACTTTGAGACAGGAGAAGAATTCCGTTTGTCATCTCAAGAGAAGATTTCAGGAGAAGAAAACCAGGTGAACGAATCGGCAGAAGTTCCAATAATGCAAGAAGTACAGAAAAGATCATCAGGTAACCTCCGACTTTTACAAGCGTTTCTGAACTGTTCAGAATACAGGATTCTAACATAGAAAAATTCGTTTTGTGCGTCAGTGGTTTTGAAAAAATGGAATTCTCCTGTGTGAAAACTTCGGACATTTCCGGAAAAATCCAATCTTTATTTTTGATGAAATGTCTTAGAATCCGTTGAAGAAAGCTTAAGAGGATCATAGTTCCGAAAAGAAGCAGTAAAGCGGGAATGCAGAAAGCTTTCTGATGAATTGTATTTAAAACAAGAAAAGTAATAATAAAAGATGGACTTGCATTATTACAGAAGGACAGCAGGTAAGAAGCTTCTTCAAGAGAAATTTTTCCTTGAAGAAGAAGGTCGGCAATGATTTTTGCGCCCATTGGATAACCGCATAAAAAGCCGGACAGAACGGCGAAACTTCCATAGAAAGAAGTTCCAAAGAGCAGATGGAAAGGACGGAAAAGCAGACGGGAGACAACAGCAGCACCATCTGTTTTCAACAAAAGTCCTGTGACAATAAGATAAGGAAAAAGGGTCGGTATCAGAATCTGATACCAGAGAAGCAGGCCATCACAAGCTCCCTGGAATACAGTTTCAGGAAAGAGTAGCATCGTAAAAAACAATGAAAGCAGTACGAGAGCCAGAAGCATAGGAAACCTCCTTTTACAAAAATATTCTATGAAAAGAAAAAAGAAACTATACCGGAGCTATGGAAATATGATATAGTTAAATGTAAAGTATTTTGATCTTGATATTGCAAAGGAGCAAACAATAAATATGAATTTACCAAAAGTATTTGAAGAGAAAATGAAGGATCTTCTTGGTTCTGAATATGAAGCGTATACGGCATGTTATGATGAACCGCGTCACTATGGTCTGCGCGTGAACACAGCGAAGATTTCTGTGGAAGATTTCCTGAAGATCGCACCTTGGCCGTTAGAGCCGGTTCCGTGGATCCATAATGGATTCTATTATGACGGAGATAATATCCAGCCGTCGAAACATCCATATTATTTCGCAGGACTTTATTATCTGCAGGAGCCAAGTGCCATGACACCGGCAGATCGTCTTCCGGTAGAGCAGGGAGACCGTGTGCTTGATGTCTGTGCAGCACCTGGAGGCAAGGCCACAGAACTTGGGGCAAAGCTTGGAGGAACCGGTGTACTGGCTGCGAATGATCTGAGCAGTTCCAGAGCGAAGGGGCTTTTGAAGAATCTTGAATTATTTGGAATCGGAAACGTGCTCATCTTAAGTGAAGAGCCTGGAAAGCTTGTTTCTTATTTCCCAGAGTATTTTGATAAGATTTTGATCGACGCACCTTGTTCCGGGGAAGGCATGTTCCGTAAAGAGAAAAAGATGGTGAAAGCATGGGAAGAACATGGACCGGAGTTTTTTTCAAAGATCCAGAGAAGCATTGTGACACAGGCAGCCCAGATGCTGCGCCCGGGTGGAATGCTGCTTTATTCCACCTGTACATTTTCACCGGAAGAGAATGAACAGACGATTGAATATCTGCTTCAGGAATACCCGGAATTTAAGATCTGTGAGATGGAAGGTTACGAAGGATTTGCAGATGGAATGCCGCAGGTGACAGAAAGCAAGAATCCGGAACTTGAAAAGACGGTTCGTATTTTCCCTCATCGTATGAAGGGAGAAGGACATTTCCTCGCACTTCTTCAAAAGGGTGAAAAACAGGAAGAAGGAAAGAGACTTCCGGAGAGTGGGAAGAACAAGAAGCTTCCGGAAGAATTGGAAGAATTTCTTGGTCATATTGATCGAAAATTCGATTCCTCTCGCATGGATCTGCGTGGAGAGAAAGTATATTATATGCCGGAAGGACTTCCGACACTTCGTGGAATCCGTTTCTTAAGAACAGGCCTACTGATGGGTGAACTGAAGAAGAATCGTTTTGAGCCGAGTCAGGCACTGGCGATGAATCTGAAAAAGGAAGAATATGATCAGGTGATCGATCTTCCATTAGAAGACGAACGCGTTATGAAATATCTGAGAGGCGAGACTTTGGATGTGGAGGATCTTGTGAAGCCGAAAGACAAGGGATGGTATCTGATCTGTGTGGATGGATATCCGCTTGGTTTTGGAAAGCTTGTGAATCAGATGCTTAAGAATAAGTACCTTCCGGGATGGCGGTGGAACTCATGAAACTGAGATTGGATAAATATCTGGCAGACATGGGAATCGGAACACGTACAGAAGTGAAGAAAGCAATCACAAAAGGACAGGTTCGAGTTAATGAAGAGACGGTAAAACGTCCGGAAATCAAGATTGACACAGAAAAAGATCATGTGTTTTACCAAGGACAGATGGTTGCTTATGCAGAATATGAATACTACATGTTAAATAAGCCGGCCGGGGTGGTTTCTGCAACGGAAGATAAAAACGACAGTACTGTATTAGATTTGATTGATGAAAAGCAGAGAAAGGATCTCTTTCCTGTCGGAAGATTAGATAAAGACACAGAGGGACTTTTGCTGATCACAAATGATGGCGAACTTGCACATCAGCTTTTGTCACCGAAGAAGCATGTAGATAAAGTCTATTTCGCCAGAATCGATGGAAAAGTTACGGAAGAAGATGTGAGAAGATTTGCAGAAGGACTTGAAATCGGGGAAGAGAAACTGACACTTCCGGCTCATCTGGAAATTCTGAAAAGTGAAGAGATTTCCGAAATCCGACTGACGATCAGAGAGGGAAAGTTTCATCAGGTGAAACGAATGTTCCATGTAGTCGGAAAAGAGGTTATTTATCTGAAACGCCTGCAGATGGGAAGCCTTGTACTTGATCCGTGGCTTGCATTAGGAGAATATCGAGAATTAACAGGACAGGAACTGGAAGCATTGCGTGACTGTTCATTATTACGTTAAACAGGGAGAAAGCATGAAAGAAAATTTTTTACCAATTACCAGAGAAGAGATGAAAGAGAGAGGATGGGATCAGGTAGATTTTGTCTATGTATCAGGAGATGCCTATGTCGATCATCCATCTTTTGGTCACGCAATCATTACACGTCTTCTGGAATCCAGAGGATATCGTGTTGGGATTATTGCACAGCCGGACTGGCGTAAGCCGGAGAGCAGGTGTTCGGAGAACCAAGACTTGGATTTCTTGTCTCTGCAGGAAATATGGATTCTATGGTAAATCATTATTCTGTATCCAAAAAGAGAAGAAAGACAGACGCCTATACACCGGGCGGCGAGATGGGAAAACGACCGGACTATGCCTGCGTAGTATATGGAAATCTGATTCGTCAGACTTATAAAAAGACACCGATCATTTTGGGCGGTATCGAAGCAAGTCTTCGAAGAATGGCACACTATGATTACTGGTCAGACAAGCTGAAACGTTCTGTACTGCTCGATTCGGGTGCAGATGTGATTTCTTATGGAATGGGCGAACATTCAATCGTAGAGCTTGCAGAAGCACTGGATGCCGGGATACCGGTTGAGGATATCACGTATATAGCCGGTACGGTTGTAAAAACGAAATCATTAGACAGTATTTATGATGCGGAAATCCTTCCGTCCTTTGAAGACCTCAAAGCGGACAAGATGAATTATGCCCGCAGCTTTTACACACAGTATCTGAATACGGATGCATTTAACGGAAAACGTCTTGTAGAACCGTATTCTGAACATCTGTATGTAGTACAGAATCCGCCGGCAACACCACTGACACAGATGGAGATGGATGATGTTTACTCCCTTCCTTATCAGAGGACTTACCATCCGTCTTACGAGGCAAAAGGCGGAGTTCCTGCAATCAAGGAGATTAAATTCAGTCTGATCAGCAACAGAGGATGTTTTGGAGGATGCAGTTTTTGTGCATTGACGTTCCATCAGGGAAGAATTGTCCAGGTAAGAAGTCATGAATCTCTGATTGAAGAAGCAAAAGAAATTACAAAAGATAAGGACTTTAAAGGATATATTCATGATGTTGGCGGTCCGACAGCAAATTTCCGGCATCCATCCTGCAAAAAGCAGATGGAGCATGGCGTTTGTAAAACGCGTCAGTGTCTGTTCCCGTCCCCGTGTAAGAATCTGGACGCAGATCACAGAGATTATGTCAGTCTGTTGAGAAAGTTGAGAGATATTCCAAAAGTTAAGAAGGTGTTTATCCGTTCAGGAATCCGCTTTGATTATCTGCTCGCAGATAAGAAGCAGGAGTTTTTAAGAGAGTTGTGTGAATATCATGTCAGTGGACAGTTGAAGGTAGCACCGGAGCATGTGGCAGGGCCTGTCCTGTCTCTGATGGGAAAACCGGAGCACAAAGTCTATGAAGAGTTTACAAGACAGTTTTATAAGATGAATGAGAGAATCGGGAAAGAACAGTATCTGGTTCCGTATCTGATGTCCTCCCACCCTGGTTCTACTCTGAAGGAAGCAGTAGAACTTGCAGAGTACTGTCGTGATCTTGGCTATATGCCGGAGCAGGTGCAGGATTTCTATCCGACACCATCAACTCTTTCCACCTGTATGTATTATACCGGGGTAGATCCGAGAACGATGCAGAAGGTTTATGTTCCGAAGAGTCCGCATGAGAAGGCAATGCAGAGAGCGTTGATCCAATATCGTAATCCGGAGCTGTATGATTTGGTGATTGAAGCACTTCATAAAGCAGGAAGATCTGATCTGATCGGATTCGGACCGAAATGTCTTGTGAGACCGAGACAGATGCGTGGTTCAGGAAATGATAAAAAAGCCGGCAGAAAGGAACCGAAAAAAGGATCAAAAGGTTCGAATGGTCAGAAAAGACAAAACAATTCTGAACACAGAGGAAGAGTTGAAGGGAAAAATAAGAAGAAATCTATCAGAAATGTTCATTCTAAGAAGAATAGAAAATAGGTACATTTAAGTATCTGACAGACAGGATTCAAGAAAGGAAGCAGGATGAAAATTGCAATCGTAACCGGAGCATCTTCGGGAATGGGAAGAGAATTTGTACGTCAGCTTGGATATTTTTATAAAAATCTGGATGAGATCTGGGTGATCGCCAGGCGCAAAGAGCGTCTGGAAGCGCTTGCGAAAGAAAGCAGAGTTCCTCTTCGGATTTTTGCGGGTGACCTTCAGAAGAAAAAGGTATATAAGGAATTGAGAGATGCACTTGAGAAAGAACAGCCGGATTTACGAATGCTTGTGAATTCAGCAGGATTTGGCAAGTCAGGAAGTGTAGAAGAGATTTTGTCTGAAAAATTCCGGATCCAGACAGATATGGTGGATGTAAACTGCCGGTCTCTTACAAGAATGACATTGCTGTGTCTGCCATTTCTGCGTGCTGGCAGCAGGATCGTCAATCTTGCGTCCGCATCTGCATTTTGCCCACAACCGTATTTCTCAGTATATGCGGCAACGAAGTCTTATGTCTTAAGCTTCTCCAGATCATTGGGAGAAGAACTGAGAAAAAAAGGAATTGTCGTCACAGCAGTCTGCCCGGGTCCGGTTGATACAGAGTTTTTCAAGTTTTCCGGGAAACCGCAGAATATCTTGAAGAAACTGACAATGGCGAAGGCAGACAGAGTGGTTCATCAGGCGTTGAAGGACTGCAGATCCGGGAAGTCAGTCTCCGTTTATGGAATCCCAATGAAATTAACTTACTTTGGAACAAAACTGCTGCCGCATGGATTTCTCGTGCGTATGCAGCAAATATGAATTTAGAATAGGATGAAAAATGAAGAAAATACAAAAAGGAAAACCAGGTTATTTGAATTATAAAAGAAAAGTGGAGATTTTAAGAACGGTTATTTATTTTGTAATCGTTCTGGCAATTTTTGCTCTTGGTTACTGGCAGACACATACGAGGCTAAATCTTCTGACAGTTGTTGCTATCCTTGGATGTCTTCCGGCATCAAAGGCACTTGTAGGTGTGATCGCACGTTATCCATATCAATCAATTGAACTGTCACAGGCGAAGGAAATCGCAGGAAAATCAAAACATTTAACAGTTTGTTATGATCTTATAATTACAAGCAAAGAGCATATCATGCCAACAGACTGTATCGTAATTTCGGGACACAACATTTACGGATACACACATTATGAGAAAGTAAATACAGATGAACTTGGAAAGCATATCAAGACAATCCTTGCGCAGAATCAGTACACAGGTTTTACTGTTAAGATCTTAAATCAGTATACACCGTTTCTGGCCCGCGTGGAGGGACTTGAAAATATTGCTGTAGTAGAGCAGGAAGATACGAAAGCAAGAGAACAGGAAATCCGTAATCTTATTCTGAATATATCAATGTAAAGAGGAAAAGACGATGAGAGAGATCAGCATCCAGAAAAATGAGGCAGGACAGCGCATGGATAAATTCCTTGCAAAGTATCTCAATAAAGCGCCAAAAAGTTTTTTCTATAAGATGATGAGAAAAAAGAATATTACCCTGAATGGAAAAAAAGCAGTTGGAAATGAACAGCTGAAACAGGGGGATGTGATTAAGTTATTTCTTGCGGAAGAGACGATTGAGAACTTTATCGATCATTCACAGTTTTCGAAGAAAAAAGCGTCCTCTGCAAGAAAACAGACAGCGGGAAAGAAGGTACAGTTAGATATCTTATATGAAGATGAGGCTGCTGTATTTATCAATAAACCGGTCGGAATGCTCTCCCAGAAGGCATCCCCGACGGATACTTCTCTTGTGGAGTATTTTATTGATTATCTGTTGGAAAATGGGAAAATCACGGAAGAAGAACTGCATACATTTCATCCATCTGTCTGTAACCGTTTAGACAGAAATACAAGCGGAATTGTGGCAGCAGGAAAAACACTGCAGGCATTACAGGGATTAAGCGAGATGTTCCGTGACCGTACACTTAAGAAATATTATCTTTGTCTGGTAAAAGGGCAGGTAAAAGAGAATCAGAGGATTCATGGTTATCTCGTCAAGAATGAAAAGACAAATAAAGTTACGGTGAGTCAGAAAAAGCCGGCTGAACAGACAAAAGATGGGAAAGAAGCATCAGCGATCGATACCGAATACAAAGTACTTGCACGAAATAGAGAAACAACACTTCTTGAAGTGCATCTGATCACCGGTAAGACACACCAGATCCGTGCACATCTGGCATCCATTGGGCATCCGATCGCAGGGGATTACAAATACGGGAACCGGCCATTTAACGATGCTTTGAAAAAGGAATACGGACTTCGTTCCCAGCTTCTGCATGCTTACCGTCTGGAATTCCCGGAGAACTGCGAGGGAGATATCAAACAGCTTTCAGGAAAGATCATCAAAGCACCTGTCCCGGCCTTATTTGAACAAATCTGTAAAGCGCAGGGAGTGATGTGAGATGGCAACATGGAACTCGAGAGGACTTAGAGGTTCGACACTGGAGGAATTTATCAATCATTCGAATGAAAGATACAGTGAGATGGGACTTGCACTGATGCAGAAAATCCCGACACCGATCACTCCGGTACGTATGGATAAAGACCACAGACAGATCACACTTGCGTATTTCGACAGAGCAAGTACGGTAGACTATATCGGAGCAGTGCAGGGAATTCCGGTCTGTTTTGATGCGAAAGAGTGTAATGTAGATACCTTCCCACTTCAGAATGTACATGAGCATCAGATGGACTTTATGGAAAAGTTTGAACGGCAGGGCGGGATTGCTTTTTTTCTGATCTATTATACAGCAAGAAATGAGCTTTATTACATGCAGTATACACAGATCCGTAAGTTCTGGGACCGCGCGCAGAGTGGGGGACGCAAGAGTGTCCGGCTGGAAGAATTAGATCCTGAATGGTTTTTTCAACTGAAAAATGGCTATTTTGTGCCGTATCTGGATTTAATTCAGAAAGATTTGGAAACGAGGGATTGACAGAATCCTACAAAGTCCGTATAATTACAAACAGGTTTTAACGTGGTAGCACACTAAAGTGAAAAACCAAGAAAAGACAGGAAGGTGAACGAGCCATGGAGCAGAAGTTACATACCCCGGAAGGCGTTCGGGATATTTATAATAGAGAATGTGCCATTAAGTTGGCATTGCAGAAAAAGCTGAATACTGTATTGCATTTATATGGATATCAGGACATACAGACACCGACATTTGAATATTTTGATGTATTCCGCAAGGAAATCGGTTCGACATCGATTAGAGATCTTTATAAATTCTTTGATAGAGAGGGGAATATTCTGGCGTTGCGCCCGGATATTACACCGTCCATTGCAAGAGCAGTAGCAACACTGTTTGAGACAGAGAATTTTCCAATTCGTCTGTGTTATGCCGGAAATACATTTATCAATCATTCCAGTTATCGTGGACGCCTGAAAGAAAATACGCAGCTTGGTGCAGAGCTGATCGGTGTGGATTCTATCGAGGCAGATGCAGAAATGCTCGCAATGGTTGTGGACGGACTTAAGAAAACCGGACTAAAGGAATTCCAGGTAAGTATCGGACATGTTGATTTTATTCAGAGTCTTTTCGAGGCAACGAATCTGGAAGATGAACAAAAAGAAGAGATCCGTACATTGATTGCGAACAGAAACTTCTTTGGTGTGGAAGAGATTCTCGATCATTATGAGATTGCCGATCAGGTGAAAGAAGCGTTCCATCAGCTTCCGGAACTGACAGGTGGACCGGAGATTCTTGCAGATGCAGGACGCATTGCTCCGGGTGAAGCAGCAAGACTTGCGGTAGAACGTCTTCGCCAGATTTATGATCTGCTGAAGATTTACGGAGTAGAGGATCATGTAACTTTTGATCTGAGCATGAGCGGAAGTTATGGATATTATACAGGAATCATTTTCCGTGCCTATACTTATGGTACAGGAGATGCAGTTGTACGTGGAGGACGTTACGATCACCTTCTTGAGAAGTTTGGAAAGAAGACACCGTCGATCGGATTCGCAATCATTCTGGATGAACTTATGAGTGCACTGGATCGTCAGAAGATCAAAGTAGAGACAGGACACCGTAATCTGCTTGTTTATACGGATGCAACGGAACAGTGGGCAATTTCTCTTGCGAGGTCATTTCGTGCAAAAGGAAAAAATGTCGAGATGATGAAGAGAAACTCCTGGGATGAAAGAGAGACTTTTGAAGCGTATGGAAAGCGTTCTTCTGTTGCAAGTATGCTTTACTTAAGAGAGGACCGGAAGATTGAAGTGATCAATCTTCAGACAGGAGAAGGGAAGCTGGTCAATACAAAAAAGAAAACAAAGCAGCAATAAAGGAGCAGATCAATGAGATATTTAACATTTGCCCTTACAAAGGGAAGACTTGCAAAGAAGACACTGGAGATGTTGGAGCGTCTTGGAATCACGTGCGAGGAAATGAAAGATAAGGATTCCAGAAAGCTGATTTTTGTAAATGAAGAACTGGGATTGAAATTCTTTCTCGCAAAAGGACCGGATGTGCCGACTTATGTAGAGTACGGAGCAGCAGATATAGGAGTTGTCGGAAAAGATACGATTATCGAAGAGGGACGTAAAGTCCATGAAGTCCTGGATCTTGGATTCGGAAAATGCAGGATGTGTGTGTGTGGATATGAAGAGGCAGCAGAAAAACTGAAACATCATGAACTGATCCGTGTGGCAACGAAATATCCGAACATCGCGAAAGATTATTTCTACAACAAGAAACATCAGACGGTAGAAATTGTGAAATTAAACGGTTCGATCGAACTTGCACCGATTGTCGGCTTATCTGAAGTCATCGTAGATATCGTAGAAACCGGTTCTACATTGAAAGAAAACGGACTGGTTGTGCTTGAAGAAGTGTGCCCGCTGTCAGCGCGAATGATCGTCAATCCGGTCAGCATGCGAATGGAAAATGACAGAATCAAAGAGCTGATCACAAATTTAAGAAATCTTCTGAGGGAGGAATAGACAAATGCGTATAGAGAAACTGAATGAGAATACGAAGAAGAATCTTCTGGATGACCTTTTAAAGAGAAGCCCGAATAACTATGGGAAGTTTGAAGCAAGTGTTCAGGAAATATTGAATGCGGTGAAAGAAAAGGGAGACGAGGCTGTATTTGAATATACAGAGAAATTTGATGGAGTCAGACTGGATGCAGAGCATCTTCTTGTAACGGAAGAAGAGATCGCAGAAGCATATGAGCAGGTAGATGATGAACTGATCGCTATTATCAGAAAAGCACTGGTGAATATCAGAGACTATCACCAGAAACAGATGCAGTACAGCTGGTTTGACAGTAAACCGGACGGAACAATTCTTGGACAGAAAGTGACAGCACTCCAGAGAGTCGGTGTTTATGTTCCTGGCGGAAAAGCAGCTTACCCATCTTCTGTACTTATGAATATCATGCCGGCGAAGGTTGCAGGTGTAGATGAGATCATCATGGTAACACCTCCAGGAAAAGATGGAAAGGTAACTCCGACAACACTGGTTGCGGCAAAAGAGGCCGGTGCAGATAAAGTTTACAAGGTTGGTGGAGCTCAGGCAATTGCAGCACTTGCATATGGAACAGAGTCTATTCCGAAGGTAGATAAGATCGTAGGACCTGGAAATATCTACGTAGCTCTTGCTAAGAAAGCGGTTTATGGATTCGTAAGCATTGACTCAATCGCAGGACCAAGTGAGATCCTTGTTCTTGCTGATGAGACGGCAAATCCACGTTTCGTGGCAGCAGATCTTCTGTCTCAGGCAGAGCATGACGAGATGGCATCTGCAATTCTAGTTACAACAAGTATGGAACTTGCAGAGAAAGTATCTGCACAGACAGATGCATTTGTAAAAGAGCTTTCCAGAGGCGAGATCATTCAGAAATCCTTGGATAATTATGGACATATTCTCGTTGCAGTGACAATGGAGGATGCAATCGATGCAGCAAATTCTATTGCTTCCGAACATCTTGAGATCGTGACAGCGAATCCGTTTGAGGTGATGACAAAGATCCGTAATGCCGGAGCTATTTTCATCGGAGAATATTCCAGTGAGCCGCTCGGAGATTATTTTGCAGGACCGAACCATGTCCTTCCGACAAACGGAACAGCAAAATTCTTCTCACCGCTATCTGTAGATGATTTTATTAAAAAATCAAGCATTATTTCTTACTCAAGAAATGCACTTGAGAAGATCCACACAGATATCGAGAAATTTGCAGAGGCAGAACATCTGACAGCACATGCAAATTCAATCAAAGTAAGATTTGAAAAATAAGAGAAAAGGAGCTGTGAGTGTAATGCAGAACAGAATCGGAAGCTGCAAAAGAAAGACAAAAGAGACAGATATTGAACTGACGATCAATCTGGATGGTCAGGGAAAGAATCAGATTGATACGGGAATTCCGTTTTTTGATCATATGCTGGATGGATTTGCAAGACATGGACTATTTGATTTAAATGTTAAAGTGCGTGGGGATCTTGAGGTGGATTCCCATCACACGATCGAAGATACAGGAATCGTACTGGGACAGGCGATTGCGCAGGCGCTTGGAGATAAGGCCGGAATTAAGCGATACGGATATTTTGTACTGCCAATGGATGAGGTTCTTGCTCTTGGAGCTGTTGATCTTTCCGGAAGACCGTATCTGAACTTCCAGGCAGATTTTACAGTACCGGTGCTCGGAACAATGGATACAGAGATGGTGCGCGAATTTTTCTATGCAGTTTCCTATAGTGCGGCCATGAACCTGCACCTTAAGATTCTTGATGCAGGGAATAATCATCATATGGCAGAGGCTTTATTTAAAGCATTCGGAAAGGCTCTTGATATGGCGGTATCGGAGGAGCCAAGAATAAAAGAAGTATGGTCTACAAAGGGAAGCCTTTAATGGCGTGACAGGAGGAGTAAGAAGAAATTATGTATAAAAGACTGACCCCTTGTATTTTTATAGAAAGAGGGAAAGCGGTGCAGTGGTTCGATGACAGAACTGTGATCGCAGATGATGTGATGGAACTTGCACGCCACTACAATGAAAGAGGAGCGGATGAACTGATTATTTTCGATCTGTCAGACTCAGATGAAGAACATGATGAGACGATCAATCTCCTCAAACAGATTAATCGTGCGATCAGCATTCCGATGGTTGTCGGAGGAAACATCAGACGTGCAGAAGATGTGAAGAAGATTCTTTATGCCGGAGCAAAACGTGCAATGCTGAATTTTTCGAAGGCATTGTCTATTGAGTTGATCGAAGAAGTATCCAAGCGTTTTGGAAAAGAAAGAATCGCTGTATCATTAAATGATTTCGATGCATTGTTTAAACAGCAGCATCTGATCGAAGCATATAGTACAGAGATGATATTTATGCATCGCCTGGATCTGAATTCTGTTGTAAATGTTACAGAAACGCAGTGTGTTGTTGTCACGGATACGATGGATGAAAACGAGATCCTTAATATTTTAAAGAGTAATGGTGTAAAAGGTGTATCAGGAAGATTCATCAGTCGTCTGGATATGGACTTTAACAAATTTAAAGAAGTTTGTGCAGAAAATGGAATTCAAATGACTTCCTTTGAAAGCCAGATGGATTTCGGTGAGTTTAAATTGAATTCAGACGGATTAATTCCAGTGATTGTTCAGGATTATAAGACAAATGAAGTCTTAATGATGGCATATATGAACGAGGAAGCATTTGAGCATACTGTGAAAACCGGGCGCATGACTTACTATAGCAGAAGCAGAAAATGCCAGTGGATCAAAGGTGAGACATCCGGGCATTTCCAGTATGTGAAATCTCTTGCAATCGACTGTGACAGAGATACAATGCTTGCAAAGGTAGAACAGATCGGAGCAGCATGCCATACGGGAAACCGCTCCTGTTTCTATACAACAATTGTTGGAAATGATTACGATGCCAAGAATCCGGTTCAGATTTTTGAATCCGTATATCAGACAATTGCGGATAGAAAAGAGAATCCAAAAGAAGGTTCCTATACGAACTATCTTTTTGAAAAAGGTCTGGATAAGATTCTGAAAAAGGTTGGAGAAGAGGCGACAGAAGTTGTGATCGCTGCAAAAAATCCAAATGTCGAGGAAGTGAAGTATGAATTATCTGATTTCCTTTATCATGCAATGGTTCTCATGGTAGAAAAAGGGATTACCTGGGAAGATATTACAGGAGAACTGGCTGACCGGTAGAAAACGCTGTATCAGATTTTCCTGGAAGAATAAAGCAGAAGAAACTTTCATAAACTAGAAAAAAAGAAGATGGAGAGGATCTTTCGTGCAGGAAAAAGAATCAGAAGTCCGTAGGCGTAGATTGTGGGAAGAAAATCGCAGACGACAGCGGAATACCGGTATGATAACACCGGCAATTCATCCAAGATATGGTCGTTTATATCGGGAATTATATCCGGATGGTCTGGAGCAAAGTGCAGGAAATGGAGCAGAAGATCTGGATAAGAAAGAAAATAGCAGAGGAAGCTTTACTACCAGATTGATCCTGTCCACTTTTCTGTTTCTTGTGTTTCTTTATGTCAGTCAGAACAGTGTAGAACTTCAAGGGGTAAGCAGCCATGAGATTATAGAGAAGATTCAGGAAAACCATGATATTTTCTTGATAGACTAAAAGTGTAATCTTGACACGGAAACAGTAGGTTGATAAAATATTATTGACGTTTATTTTATAGTATATGAGAGGCGTTGATTGGATTCAGCGCCTTTTTCATTGCATGAGAAGGAGGAAATGAGAGATGATTAAAGTATGGATAGCCGGCTCAAACGGCCAGATCGGCCGAGCACTGAACGACATTCTGGATCCATTAGAGATCGAAGTGCTGAATACAGATCTGGATGATCTGGATATTACAAACACAGAGGAAGTTCTTAACTTCGGTATTGTGAACCGTCCGGATGTGATTATCAACTGCTGCGGTGTTACAGACACCGATCTGTGCGAAAAAGAACCGGAACATGCTTACCGGGTAAATGCACTTGGAGCAAGAAACTTAAGTATCGTCGCAAGAAAGAATGGCGCAAAGATCGTCCAGCTTTCAACAGATGATGTATTTGACGGACAGAGCAAGAAACCGTATACAGAATTTGATGATACGAATCCACTGACTGTTTATGGAGCATCCAAAAGAGCTGGTGAGAATTATGTGAAAGAATTCACACACAAGCATTTCATTATCCGCAGTAACTGGGTTTACGGAAAAGGTGGAAATAACTTTGTTAACCGTGTGCTCGAAGTGGCAGAACAGGGAAAAACACTTTCTGTAGCAGGAGATCAGTTTGGTTCCCCGACAAGTGCCAAAGATCTCGCAAGAATGATCCTGTATCTGATCAGCACAAATGAATATGGAACATATCATGCGACAAAT
>ERZ836877.2869-NODE-2869-length-20918-cov-3.693668_pt1 | contig 20918 bp, 15 predicted proteins | sample MGYA00519469_ERZ836877 | MGnify/ENA primary metagenome ERZ836877 (study PRJEB31850, sample SAMEA3708809) | human gut metagenome | biome: human gut; feature: human-associated habitat; material: faeces | place: China | collected 2014 ... | reverse complement strand
CCCGCCTCTCCCGAGCCGGAACCGGACATCCGCCCCGTGCGCTGGCCCAGCGCCTAGGGCGTTTACCTCTTGAAATATCATATAATTTTCTATAAGTTGTTTATGCGCATAGCAAACCCTGCGATTCGTAAAATAGCGGTTGAGGCATACCTGTCTGGCAAAGCAACCCAGCAACAACTTGCTGATATATTGGGATTCCATAAGACTGCTATTGTCCGATGGGTTCGCGAATACAAAAAAGATGGAAGGCTTGAGCCACAAATTCGAGGCCACATTCTTAAAACTTTTTCCCCTGAGAAAAGGGAACGGCTTGCCGCCCTGATCAAAGATAAGCCAGACCTCACGCTGAAGGAGATCAGAGAGGAGAGGTACTCCCCATCAGATTTTTGACTCCCTGTCTTCTAAGCCGCCTGCGCGGCGGATAACGTTACGGTTCCGGAAGTGACCCCCACGCCCAACTTCTAAGCCGCCTGCGCGGCGGATAACGGCTACCTGAACGGCGAGCCGTACACTATCAACTTCTAAGCCGCCTGCGCGGCGGATAACTCGTGGACCTCAACGCCACACAGGCCGCTATTCTTCTAAGCCGCCTGCGCGGCGGATAACACAAGGCCCTTGAGCTTGACGCCCTGTGCTGCTTCTAAGCCGCCTGCGCGGCGGATAACACCCGGACCTTGAAAAAAAAGTCACCGCAGACCTTCTAAGCCGCCTGCGCGGCGGATAACCACTAGTTAGACGACCTTAGCAAAGGCCCCCACTTCTAAGCCGCCTGCGCGGCGGATAACTAAGCCGCCAAAAACGCGCCCGGCGAGCACGGCTTCTAAGCCGCCTGCGCGGCGGATAACCTGCGAGGTTGTCGATGGCCCCGCAGCCTGCACTTCTAAGCCGCCTGCGCGGCGGATAACGTACAAAGCCGCGGCCCTCTTGGCCGCAAGGACTTCTAAGCCGCCTGCGCGGCGGATAACTTCCTGACATGTGCCTCAAACTCCACCGAGTTCTTCTAAGCCGCCTGCGCGGCGGATAACTGGACGCGGCGACCATGCGTTTCCCGTTGTGGCTTCTAAGCCGCCTGCGCGGCGGATAACAATCTGCACTCACAGAGCGCGAATGGGCGCAACTTCTAAGCCGCCTGCGCGGCGGATAACTTTGGTAGGCGAGAAATGCTTGGGAATCCTTACTTCTAAGCCGCCTGCGCGGCGGATAACGCCAAGGTCCTTCAAGACAAGGGCTATCTCTACTTCTAAGCCGCCTGCGCGGCGGATAACTGGGAAACAATAATACTTATACTCATCAATCTCTTCTAAGCCGCCTGCGCGGCGGATAACGGCGCATGCCCTCAGCTTGCTCCCATGCCCGTCTTCTAAGCCGCCTGCGCGGCGGATAACGCGACGACAAGCTCAAAGATGCGGACTACTCGTCTTCTAAGCCGCCTGCGCGGCGGATAACGGCTGTATAGCGACCTCGGCACCTTCGGGACTCTTCTAAGCCGCCTGCGCGGCGGATAACCCATCTATAGTGATATCTTCCGCCAAACAGTACTTCTAAGCCGCCTGCGCGGCGGATAACGACTAGGGGCTTACTGGACAGCTAATGAAAAACTTCTAAGCCGCCTGCGCGGCGGATAACATTTTTGGGCGTACGCAATTTGTGCAATGCGCCTTCTAAGCCGCCTGCGCGGCGGATAACGTTGTCGATGCTTAGTATGTTCCGTCCACGTCCTTCTAAGCCGCCTGCGCGGCGGATAACATGGATGTCTTGCCGGATGTGCGCATGCTGCACTTCTAAGCCGCCTGCGCGGCGGATAACTGACGCGCAGCGTGATGCCTTTATCGCAGGCTCTTCTAAGCCGCCTGCGCGGCGGATAACTTGATTTGCAAAAGCTTCGGGGGAATTGATGTCTTCTAAGCCGCCTGCGCGGCGGATAACTGTCCCTGTTGGCCCGGCCTTCGCACCGCGCACTTCTAAGCCGCCTGCGCGGCGGATAACCGAATTTCCTCTGCCTCTTGAAGTTCATGTGCCTTCTAAGCCGCCTGCGCGGCGGATAACAGCAAGGCTAAGTGGATCAGGTAGGCCAGCAACTTCTAAGCCGCCTGCGCGGCGGATAACATCTCGCTAGGCGCAACCGCTGGATCTCGCTACTTCTAAGCCGCCTGCGCGGCGGATAACTGACACCCCCTCCAAGTATGCAGAATCCTTAACTTCTAAGCCGCCTGCGCGGCGGATAACATCAGGTAGGCAAGGCATGGCAAGGGCGATCACTTCTAAGCCGCCTGCGCGGCGGATAACTACATCTTAACTTCAGCGAGTTTTGTGTCAGTCTTCTAAGCCGCCTGCGCGGCGGATAACGTCACTGTATGAAAATGAAGATTTTATAATAACTTCTAAGCCGCCTGCGCGGCGGATAACCCTTGCCTTGCCTTGCTGGACAATCCCCACTACTTCTAAGCCGCCTGCGCGGCGGATAACATCTTTTTTCCTTATGTGTTAAATTTTTTCGACTTCTAAGCCGCCTGCGCGGCGGATAACTTCCACGTCGACATACCCTCGATAATCTTCGGCTTCTAAGCCGCCTGCGCGGCGGATAACCTTTTCACCTCGCCGGACTTCTTCGGCATCAACTTCTAAGCCGCCTGCGCGGCGGATAACACGTTTACGCCGCTTCGTGGTATGTCCGAAACCTTCTAAGCCGCCTGCGCGGCGGATAACGAGTACAAAGTCCGGCGCACGGCCTTCCACGACTTCTAAGCCGCCTGCGCGGCGGATAACCGAAATTCCATTTTTATTACTCCGTTCGTTGACTTCTAAGCCGCCTGCGCGGCGGATAACGGCACAGAAGTGGACGTGATCCTTCTCGACGACTTCTAAGCCGCCTGCGCGGCGGATAACTTTCGACGCATTTCAGGACGAAGTGCAAAAGTCTTCTAAGCCGCCTGCGCGGCGGATAACTCCCGAAAAGGCCGCGCCCACGGCCCGGCGGTCTTCTAAGCCGCCTGCGCGGCGGATAACTAGATCGCGGCAAGGAAAAATCCCCGCAATTGGCATAGATGCAGGCTCTTTCGCCTCCGGAACTTCAAATTCCTGCACTACGCACAACTACCTTGCATCAATCATCTTTCTCACACAGCTTTTGGAGGAAGCCAAAAAGGTAGTCCAGCACCTCAGCTTGCTGGCAGCGTTCAATAAGCGCTTCGCGAAACTCCTTCTGCGACTTTTTGGCAGCAACGCTGACAAAAGCCGTCGGCATGACAAGGGCATCTTTGATGACATCCGCAAGATCAAAAACCAACGCCCCCCGACGGGTTTTGCCGTGCAGCAGGGGCAGAGAAAAACTTATGCCGAGCCCACACAGAGCCACAGAAGCATAGCCGTAAGCAATATAGTTGCCATGGTCCAGAAAGCCATTGCACACGTCGGCCTGGGTGGCGCGGCTGTTTTTACCCTCCTCTCGACTAAAAGAAAATTTGAATGCTTTGGACAGCAGGGCATAAAGGCCCTTGGCCCAACGGGCCTCGGCCAGCAGCAGTTCCTGGGTGGACGCGGCCTTATCCACCGCCGCCAGCAGGGTATCTCGCAAGGCCAGGGGAAAGGCCACGCCAGCGGCCTGCAGTCCGGCCTCCCTTTGCCATTGGCGTTCCGCATACCGTGCACGCTCGTACAGCAGCAGGCGGCCCAGCCGCAGCCGCGCCGCGTCGTCCAGCCAAAGGCGCATCCATTGCTGCATATATTCCGTGGGGCGGTACTCGCTTTGCGGCGCCAGAAAGGCCATATCCAGGGCACTGAACAGGGGCGAACCGCCGGAGCCGCAAAAGCCCACCATAACATTAGCCCCAGCCAACCGCCGCGCTGCGGCGTCCGTAATGGACGAGCCCTTTCCCAGAAGAATAAAGGCCGTATTCCGTTCAGGAAGATTAAAGAAACGCTCCAGTTCCCCCTCGTCCTGCGTCGCAAAAACAAGCCGGTCATCCATCTGCAGCACACGCACGTGCTCCAGATAAAAGACATTGGCGCGTTTGGAGAGCATGACCGGCCTTGGATTCCGGCGCGATTTTTCCTTCATGGCATTTTTTCTCCTCTGCGGCCGCCGGGCCACTCCCATGCCGCAGCTGGGGACAGCCCGGCGAGCAGACCTAACGCCGAGCAGGACCTGTCCGTCCCCTCAAAGGACCTCCCGGCAAAAAGGCTTTTCCGCAAGGCAAAGACATTGCCTAGTTGCGCCGCGCGGCAGGGCCATCAGGGCATGTCCGGCACGCAAAAGAGGTTGTGTGCGCTGCACAGGCCATAACTGTTGGGCAGGCATTCGCCCTGCGGCGGCCCTCCCGACTCGCGCCAAACGGCTAGGCTAAAACGCTGCGCCGTGGTTGTGCTGGTAAGGATAAAGTAGTCCATACGCTCCTCCGCCATGGCGGCCATGCGACGTTGCCGCAACTGCCCATGCTCCGCGCCGGCTTTGCGGTCGCTGCGCAGGCTGGGCACCCGATAGCGCCGAAAGGCCGCCCACGGCCCGGCATAATCGGCGGGCACGGCCAAGGGATAACGCAAATGGGCATAATCGCGCAGCCAGGCCGAACGGGACAACGCCTCTGCCAGGCGGTCCAGGTCTGCCCTCCCGCTGGCAAAAACGCGCAACGTGCCCCCACCGGATTTGCGTACGGCTTCCTGCCCGGCGGGGATGGACAGGGCATAGGTATGTGGTTGCGCGGCAAACAGGGGATGCAGGGCGGCCAGCATGCGCCCCCGCAACAGGGGGGCGCTCAGACCCGTGGTTTCGCCCGCGCCTACGGCCTCCAGATCGAAATAGACCAGTGGCTTCATAGCTAGGCGCTCTCAGAAAAAACGCCGCCGCGAATAATGCAGGCCAGCAAAAACATGCCTTCGGGCGTATCCGGGTCCATCTCATCCACCCGGAGCATATACCCGAAGCCTGAATGTTTTTTTTCGTTCCGGAAAAACTCCTGGGCGTCCAGGCTGGCGCCGTTGGGCTCCACGGGGAGGGGCAGTCCTCGTTCCGCAAAGGCGGGGTACCAGGTGTCTATGGTGCGCAGGGCATTGCCCACCTTCTGGTCGCGCAGGGCCGCCTGCCCCAGCTCCTGCACGCTGTGTCTGTCCTGATTTTTTGGGGGTTCGCCCACGCAGTACAGGGGCCGCGCAAAGCCGGTGGCCTTGTTTTCCAGATAATTTTGCGAGGGAAAAACCTCCAAAGCGCCGCGCAGGCCAAAGTCCACGTCCGCCTCCACCCGCAGCACGGCGTCGCCTTCACCCTTCAGACCGGCAAGAATGCGCCGGGCCACAGCCTTTTCGTCATCCGTGCAATTGTCAAAGTCGCGCAGCGGCACGTTCAGAGCGTCAAAACGCACGTCCAGGCCGGTTTTGTCCCGCACGCGCACGTCCACCTGTGCCGCCACGGCCCGGTTGCGCCACAAAAAACGGCCGTTGGCCAGATTGCGCGCATAGCGCTGGGCCAGTTCCTCCAGACCGGCGCAGGCCTTGCCACGCGCGATAAAATCCTGCAGCGCGGCGCGAAAGTCCCGCAGGTCGTCCAGATTGTCTTCCTTGCTCGGCGCGCAGGCAAAGAGCGCCCCTGCCATATCCAGAAAGCGCGTCTCAAACCACACCCGCAGCCTGACGGCCTGAGGGTCCAGCTTGGCGGAATCCGTGGTCTGGATATTGGAAACTTCCGGACGGGTCGCGCTTTTGGCGCTGGAGTCCTCTTTCTTGCCAAATTTGTTAATGTTTTGCGTTCCGCGTATGCCATGACGGATCACGGGCAGCGGTGTGGTGGAGCCGCCTTCAAACACATTGAGGAACAGGGCGTCCGTGACCAGAAGGCAACGTTGGAAAGAAAGCACACCAGGCAGCTTTTTGAACATCTTGGCCATGATAATTTCCTTTTTTGCTAAGAGTGATCGGGGTCCTGCCAGATTCTGAACACGTCGGGCGCAACCCACTGCGGCCGCCACAGCGTCCGCGCAGCCGCGTCCTCTTCCAAACAGCGGCGCAAAGGCACATACTGCACCAGCCCCACCAGCGGTTCCGCAAAAGCGTGGTCATACCCTTCCCGCGCGCCGGCGCGTTGCTCAAAGGGGGTAATGGCCGCATAACCTAGGCAGGCGGCGGCCAACCAGCCGGTCTTGGCCGCAGAGGAAGGCTTGCGGCCCAAAACCTCCACAAAGGTTGCGGCGCGCTGGTCAGCGGCTACCCCAGCCAGCAAATCCTGCCGGTCCCGCACCACATAGCCCGGACCCACCCGCCGCAGGGCCTCTTCTAGGTCGTCCGTCAGTATGGGGGCGCGCAGGCCCGTGATGATGCCGCCGGCCAGCCGCCGACGACGGACCATGCCCGACACGCCCTCTGTGGCGGCCAGATCACGAACACCCACCACCAGTGACGCCTCTAGATGAGCGCAGGCCACGGGCTGCAGGGCCAGCGCATGCTTGTTCTTAGAAGAATAATCAGTGCCGGAAGGGCCGAACGTCAGGGCCGCTCCGCGCCGCAGTTGTGGATTGAAATTCCCATAAAAGTACTGGCCCAGCGGTGAAAGACTGTGCAGGACAAAGGCCAAGGAAAGCACGTCGTCCGCCATATCCACATCGCGGCCCAGAGCGTGGGCCAGGAACCAGGCCGGCAGCACAGGCGGCCCCCCCATGAGAAAGGCGGCGTTGTAAATGTTCGCCCCCTGCACCCGCAGATGGGGAAGAACCAGGTAGTTGATCATCGGAACACCCCCTCCATAATGCCTTCCAGCCCTGAGCGGGCTGCCCCGTCAAGCCGCAGCAGGCTCAGCCCCGTGCGCGCATTGGCCGCCAGCATGCGGGCCACAGTGAGCTCAGCCATTTTCCGTGGCCACTGTGCGCACAAGGGGCGCAGATTGGGATCCAACAGTCCCCGCAATACCGTAGGACGCACCTTGGGAGAAACCAGGGCGTAGACCTCAGGGTCGGTCTGCGGGATCAGTTCTTCCTGCGGCAGCAGATGGGCAAAGGTGATGAGCGTCTCCCTGGCCTCGGCCGCCAGGTCCAGCACGGCCCTGGCAATGCGGGCCACAAGGCGCTCTTCCTCCTGTCGCGTTTCCATAGTGATGCGGCCCAGTCCCTCGGACACGAGCAAGGCCTGCTCCCGAAAGGCCGCATAGTCCCGCACGGCCTGATGGAAGCCCCCCGGCGCGTGCACGTCCAGATCCACGCCTTTGTGGTAGAGGGCAAAGGCCGCCCGCACGGAGCCGCAAAAGCCGGGCGCCCCCACCATGAGCGGACGCTGCATGGAGCGCACCAGGCAGCCCACATTCTGCGGGTTGGCCCCACCGATGCCGAACTGCGCCTGCCGCAAGCGGCGCAACGGCCCTTCCGGGTCGGCCTTGGCGGCTGCGTTGTGGCAGGTCACCAGCCCTGTTTCCGGCGCAAAAAACAGGGCGCACAGGCTGCCGGAGGTAATGGGCGTCATGCTCACATATCCGTCCGCCGCGTCCGCCTTGGGAATGAGCACCTGACGCAGGCGGTGGTCCACTCGCTTCGTGCCCGTGCTGTAGGCTGAAGAACGGGCCTCGCGGATGCCCTCCTTGACCGCCGCCTTCTCCTCGGGGCCTGCGGCTGCGGCTTCGGGGGCATCGGCCAGAATCAAATTGATCTGCTTCATGATTCCCGCTACTGCCGCGCCGCCCTCCGCGTAGTCCAGGGGAAAGGTAAAACCGCCGCCCAGCAAGGTGCGCAAAGAAATATAGGGCAGGTCCAAAGCCGCTTCCGGCTCCAGGCGAATGCCCACAAGTGCGGCATTGGAATTGACCGTCTTGGCGTTGAAATGCACCAGACGCCCGGTTTCTTCCCGATATTTTTCCGGCGTAAACGTTTTCCAGGTGTTGCTCATGGCGCTCCTTTCCGATCGCGCGGTCACCGCTCCTGCGGGTTTCTCCAGATACCGAATCCCCCATCATAGACCAAAACTTCCGTGCCCATGCCGGCGGCAAGCTCCACCTGCATGCCCACTTCAGGGCTTATGCCAGCCGCGCGGCACAGGGCGTCCATTTCTTCCGGGGCAAGGGCCAGCCATGCATTGGGCAGGGCTGGCGTCATGCGCATTTCGCGCTCGTTTTCCACCCAGCCCGCAGCGTCCTCACTCACGTCCCAGCGATAAACCCGGGCAACGTCGTCCTCCCAACGCAACAGCCAGTGCTGCTGCAGGCGGCGTTCACGCAGCCTGGTGCCCGCATACGGCGTTGCGGACATGCGAAAGGCGTCCACGGGCGTGCGGTTGAACAGGCCCGCCCCATCTTCGCCCTGACCAAAAAAACGTCCCACATCCCGCTGCACGGCCTTGTCGTCCGCACGGGCAAAGACCGACCCGCCGCCCAGACGCAGCCCGGCATGTACTGTCAGACTGCCGTTCTCCCACGGCAGCAGCTGGGCCAGATCGTGCCCCCTGTAGTCAGCATACAAATTTTTTGTTTCATACCCAGGGTGCACAAAGGCCGGGGAGCCAGGGCGCCCCTTGCCGCAGTTTTCGCAATGGCGCAGATTGTATTGCAGTATAGCAATATTATATGTGCCTTCAAGCCTCAAAAACCGGTGCCGGTTGACGCGCCCGGCGGCCTGCACCAATGACTGCGCGCTGGAAGGCTCCAGCACGGCCCAGTCAAAATCGTGGTCCCGGCCCACTTCCTCCACAGGCGTGGCCACCACAATAAAGGGCACGTCCGGCCCGGCGGCGCGAGCCACGATTTCCTGTATTTCCACATCGGCACGAATATGTGCATCGCCGTTTTTGCGCCGCAGCAACTGGTCCAGACGGCGTTCTTTGTGAAACCGGCTGATGCGCCAGTCTCCGGCGTGATAGCAGGCAATGCGGGCCCCTGGCAGGGCCTGGGCCAGCGCACGCGCCACGACCACGGCCCCGCGGATATGGGCCATGCGCACCAGCCCGAAAGAAGTCCGCCGCCCGGGAGAAAATTCCCAGGCATTGGCCGCGTGCAGCCTTTGCACGGCCTGCAGCACCGCCGCCTGAAAGCCCTGGGAGCTCGGCTCCACGGCCTGCAAAAAAGCCCGACGCAGAGGTGGGGCCTGCCGCAGCCCGGCGGTCAGACGCGCCAGGTGCGCCGCGTACTGCCGCACAAAATCCTCGTGCCCGGCGGGCAGTTCCTCCGGCCCCAGGCTGTCGTCCACGACAATGACGCCCCCGTCGCCCACGGCCTTGTCCCACGTGTCGACCAGCGCGCCGCGCAGTTGCAGACCGGAAATCCAGGCCGCATGCACGGCCTCGGCCGTGGGCTGAGCCAGCGTGGCCGAAGAACAAATCACGTTGCGCCCAAAAAAGGCGCACAACTGCACCAGGCGCAGCACCGCCACCAGCGCGCCGGACTCATAGCCATCTATTTCATCCAGAATAAGGTCTGAGGTCAGCAGACGCAGCAGGGCCTTGACGTGGTGGCCCTGCCGATCCGGATCCCCCGCTGCTGCCAGAAAATCGATGGTCGAAACCAGCAACGGTGCGCCTACTACGGCCCGTTCCTTGGGGGTGCGCCAAAAAGGCTCCATCCATGCAGGCAGGGGGCCCGTTTCTCCGTGACAAACCAGGGGCGCTTCCGTGTCGCCGCCATATTCGTCCCGCATGCCGTCCGCGTTCCGTTCCCAGTTAAACAGCTTTTGGGTCACGTCGTCGCCGATGACGGTGGCTGTGTCTTCCGGCAAAATGCCGCAATCCTTGCGCAGGGCCTCGCCCGTCTGCAGGGTCAGGCTGCGCAAGTTGAGGGCTACGGCGCAACGCGGCGCGGCCTCGCGCGCCAACAGGCAGGCGGCTCGCAGATTCATGCGGGTTTTGCCGCTGCCCGTGCCCGCCATGTTAAAAACCAAACAAGGTTCCTGAGGATGCGCCTCGCGCCACCGTTCCAGAGCTGCAGCGGCCCGGTTCTGCCAGCGGAAGCGGGGAGCAGCGTCGGCGGGGGCCAGCACCGCCTCCAGGGAAGCTGTCTGCAGCCCTTCCAGGGCGCTGTCCCCGCCGAAGGCCAGCCGTCCCATACGCCAAGCTGCCGTGGCGGCTGTGCGGGCCACAGCCTCCAGATGCCAGAGCAGGGGCTGGTTGCAGCGCCGTTGCCCGTTAACAAAAGACGTATTGGCGGCGCAGACGTCTGCTCCCGGCGGCGTGGGGCAGACCTGAGCGGAGACTGTGTGGTCCGCAAAAATCAAAGCGGGCCTGGCCAGCGTCAGGCAGGCCCACCAAAAGAGCGTAGGGTCCGCGCCCGCGCGTGCGGCGGCCATATCCTGCAGCCTGGCCCGCAGCCCGCGAAGCCGCTCCAGCAAGGCATCCGGCGCGCCGGCATGGGGCTGCGTGTACTCCGGCGGAAGCCCCCCTTCTGTCCGCACATGGGAACCTTTGACGGAAGGAAGGCCCACATGGCAAAAAGACCGTCCCGGCCCGGAGGCGTCCCCGAACAGGCGGTGGTGACTGGCCACAAGATATTCCAGGGCCTCCTGGGCATTGCCCGGCCCCGGTTTGCTTTTGACGCCCTGCAGGCGTTGCAGCAATACAGATGAGCCGCCGTCGGCAAGACTCTGCCAGGCCGCGTTCCAGTCCAGCCCCTGATCCAGAGCGTGGAGCAGACAGACGGAAAGCCACTCGTGGCGTGCGCAGTCGCGCTGCTGCTGCGAGGTGCGCAGCTTGTGCTGAAAATGGCGGGTGGCCTTGCCCAAGTCGTGCGCCAGACCAGCGGCCTGGGCCAGCAGGCACACGCAGCGCAGCCAAGGCGGCGTATCTGCCCCTCCCGACCGCAGCCGGGATACGGCCACGGGAACGCGGCCGTCCGCCGCAAATCTGCCCCGCGCGCCCACAATCCAAACCAGCCGCATGCCCCGGGCGGCCTCGTTTTGGTAGCAGGCCACGGCCGTCTGGCGCGTGGCTGCGCGACGCAGCACAGTGTGGAGCTCAGCCAGCCCTTCCATGGTCATGGGCGCAACCCAAGTGCGCCGCCCTATCCTGACGGCGTAGCTGTCCAGAACGGCCCGCGTTCTGCGCAGGGCGCGCTTTTCGCATTCCGAAACAAAAATAACGTGCATGGCTTCCCCACAAGACGCAACCATCTACGGCCACACATGCAGCGCGGAACCTTTGCGAAGAATGCTACAGCCTATCAGCCTAAAAGTACAGAAAAAGGAATAAGTACGACAACCCTGCGACATTCACGCCGGCCCGGGGCCGCCGGAAGGATGCGTGTACGACGGCTGGGATGCCCTTACAGCACTTCGTAAATGCGGGCAAAGACGTTGTCGTAGACCAGCTTGAAGTAGGGAGAAAAGCGCGGATTGTGGGCGTCGCCCAGAAGCAACTGGACCATGAGGGAATTGTAGAGGCGCGCGTCCATGGCCAATTTTTCGCCGGTGACGCGATTAAACAGAAAGTTGATGTTGCGGCGGCCGGCAAGGAAGGCGTCCTGTTCTTCCCGCGTGGCTTTGGGGTGCGCGGCGAACCACTCCTGCACATAGTCCCGGCGGCTTACGCCCGTTTCCTCAAACACACTGATGGAAGCGGGGTAGATGGCGCTGGTGCTGCCCTCCAGGCGCACTTCGCCGCTGTCGAGCTTGTAAGCCAGAGCCTGGGGCACGATGGAAAGCGCCCCGCCCTCGCCGCTGCGGGTGACAAAATTCCAGCTGCCAAAATTGCTGATCCAGAAGCCCAGACGCAGCATCTCAAAGCTGACCACCAGAAAGACCCGACCCTGAGCCGCAATGAGGGGCGTTTCCGGCGAACGCAGCGTGTCCATAAGGGCCTGCGCCTCCTGGCCGTCCATATCCTCAAAAACCTTGCCGGGCTCATTGCCGTGCTGCGCCGTGTAGCGGATAAGCTGCCGGGCAAAGCGCGGGTTGTCCGTGGCAAAGACCGCCGCGGGCAGATAGAGGGAAGGCCCGGCGTGCTCCGCGCCGTCGGCAATGGTGGGCCGCCGGGCAAAGTGGTGGGCCGCGTAGCCCCAGTCCCACCAGAGCCAGAGCATGGAATCTTCCGGCGTCATGGTGCGGACGCGGGTCAGGGCGTCGGCGTGCCGTCGATTGATCATGGGCCCTTGCGACATAGCGGGAATCATGTCCACAAAAGGCGCCACCAGCAGGGCCAGCACTACGCCGGAGGTCAGAAGACCAGCCACGCTGCCGCGCAGTCCGGCCCGCAGCAGACGCTGCCACAGCCAGAACAGAGGCAGGGTCAGCCCCACAGCCACCACGGGCGCGCCAAACATAACCATGCGTCCGCCCAGCTTGGTGCTCAGCAGGGCCAGGGCCGCCAAGGGCAGTAAGAACAGTGCTCCCGGCCGCCGGGCCACCACCAGAACAAAGCCCAGCAGGCCGACTACGGCAGCCTCCATCCAAGGGTGAAAGTAGGGCAGCAGACCGCTCAGGCTCAGATCCTGCACCTCGATGATGGACTGCGCCACCGAGGGGTAGACCAGCATCGCGCCCTCGCCCGTGCTCTTTGCGTCGCCCGCGTGTTTGAGGTAGGCGTTGGCCTGATTGGCGATGGTTGTAAGGATGTCCCCCTGCAGCGCCAGGCCAATCACGCCCAACCAGAGCAGAACCAGTACCCAAGGACGGCAGAACAGCCGCCGCAGCCGGTAGCCCGGCCGCGTGCCGGCGGTGAGCAGCAGCAGACTGAAGACCAGCCCCGCGGGACCGGCCAAAGTAGGCAAGGCGTAAGCCAAGCTACCCAGCAGCAGCAGAGCGCGCCGCCCGCGCGGGGCCATGACCAGGCTCATGAAGGCCAGCAGGCCCACGTTGTAGCGGATCAGGTAGGGAAAAACCGAATGCCACTCCTGCGTCCACCACGAAACCACGCCGGAGCAGCCCAGCAAAACCACCCACTGCCAGCGCAAGGGGTTGCCCAAGTGCTCCTCGCGCGTGAGGGCGGCGGCCAAGGGCGGCACAGGCCCCTGGCGCCGGAACAGCCGCCGCAGGCTCAGCTGGCCGGCCCCCAGAGCCAGGCGGCGCAGTACCATGCGCGGCAGCAGCATATAGCGCATGGCCCAGCTGGCCGGGGCCAGGGTCATAAGCAAGGGGAAAAAGAGGGTCACCAGATCTGTATCATAGTAGCCCAGCATGGTGCGGGCCAGAAAGCCCGGCGCAAGGGTGGTGAGCACGCCGGCCGCCACGCCCGCTTCCAGACTGCCCAGGGCCCAGACCCAGGCAAAGACGATAACCGCCACCAGACTGGACAGCACCGGAGGGAACCAGAAGCCCACGGCCGCCGGATAGGTGTGCAGCAGGTCGGCCAGGGCCTTGAGCATGACGGCCATGGGGTGGCCTACGGCCCTGCCGAAGCCCTCGGCCCCGGCCACCCAGTGGTAGGCGTCGTGCGTGGCCAGCAGCCACTCTTCACCCAGTCGGTATTCGGGGTTCTGCCAGCAGGGCCATTCCAGCATGCGCAGCCCAAAGGCCAGAGCCAAGGTCACCAGCCCCCAGAACAGGCCCCGGAGCCAGAAGCGCGGCAACGAAGCCGTGGGCGGCGGCACCGCCGCCACTTCAGGGCGTTGGACATCCGGACGTGCGGCGAGGGGTTCGCCGCAAGGCGTCGGGGGTACGGGGGGCTGTGCCGATTGCGCCGCAGAATCCATATCGCAGGTTCCCGTGCCGGTCAGGCGGGCTTGTCCGGGCTGAGCGCCCAGAACCAGCGACCGTCGCCCGCTGCCGCGTAAGACTGCCGGTCCACGCAGCGCCAGGGCGCGGGCAGCCGGTCGGGCACGGGCTCCAGCGCCAGGCAGACCAGCACGCCGTGCGGCCGCAGCCGGTCGCGCACCAGGTCCAGCAATTCCCGCCAGGGCATAAAGGCCCGGCTGACAATGCAGTCTGCCGGGCAGCACTGGCCCTGAAAAAAGTGTTCCACCGTACCGCGAAAAACGTGTGTGGCGGACATATCCAGCCGCGCCAGGGCGTTGGAAAGAAATATGGCGCGCTTTTCGCGCACTTCCACCATATAATCCCCCCCGTCAGGCCAGACCAGCCGCAGGGGCAAGCCCGGCAGGCCCGCGCCCGCGCCCAGATCCCAGGTCAGCGGGGCCGCGGGCAGCGGCAGCCGCCGCAAAAACGGCCCCAGGTGCAGGCTGTCCACCACCAGACGGGTAAAAATATCCCTCCAGGCGTGCGGCCCCACCAGATTCATAACCCTATTCCAGCGGGTCAGCAATTCCAGATAGACCGCCAGGGGCTCCACCGCCGCCTTGGGCAGTTCCACGCCCGCGTCCTCCGCCAGACGGGCCAGGGCTGCCCTGTCCACCGATTCCTGCTGCATGATTGCATGTCCTTATTGTATGCTCCGGCGCTGCAGCCGGTCTTTACCCATATCCTTGGCGGACGGGACTTGCAAGCCCTGCGCCGATAACGTAAAAAAAAGGGCTTGCGCGCCAGCCGCGCACACAGGGAGGATTTTGCATGAACCAGCCCATTCTGCTTTTTCCCGGCCAAGGGGCGCAACTGCCCGGTATGGGACGCGACTTGGCCGACGCCGACGCCGAGGCCATGGACCTTTGGAAACAGGCCGAACGCTGCAGCGGGCTGCCCCTGCGCGAGATATACTGGGAAGGCGACGAAGCCGCCATGAGCGACACGCGCGCCCTGCAGCCCGCCCTCACCGTGGTGGGGCTGAACCTCTGGCGCGCCGTGGCCGGTCGCGTGCACCCCTGCGGGGCCGCGGGGCACAGCCTGGGCGAATACAGCGCCCTGGCCGCCGCCGATGTGCTCAGCCCCCAAAGCGTGCTGGAAATCACCGCCCTGCGCGGCCGCCTCATGGCCGAGGCCGATCCTCAGGGGCTGGGCGGCATGGCCGCCATCCTCAAGCTGGAACAGCCGCAGGTGGAAGCCCTGGTGGAAGAAAGCCTGGCCGAAACCGCGGGCCCTCTGCGCATCGCCAACTACAATACCCCCGCGCAGTTTGTGGTCAGCGGGGCCAAAGCCGCCGTGACCCTGGCCTGCAGCAAGGCCAAAGAACACAAGGGGCGCGGCCTGGAGCTCAAGGTCAGCGGGGCCTTTCACAGTCCCCTGCTGGCCGAGGCCAATAAAGAGCTGGCCATACAGCTGCGCAAGGCCGTGTGGCGCAAGCCCCGCTTCCCGGTGTACAGCAACGTCACGGGCAAGGCCGTGCGGGACGGCGAAAGCGCGCGGGAAACCCTGCTGCAGCAGATGACCTCTCCTGTGCTCTGGATCGACGTCGTGCGTCATCAGTACGCCGACGGCGCGCGCCGCTGGCTGGAGCTGGGCCCCAAGGCCCTGCTGGGCAAGATGGTGGCCCCCTGCCTGAGCGGCCTGGCCGAGCCAGCCCAGTTGCAGATCGACCTGGTCAGCGACGGCGAAAGCGCCGCCGCCCTGGAAAACTGACCCATTACGCGGCGGCCCTGCCCCGCATTGTCAAAACACAGCACAAGGACACCCATTTTTATGCGCGCCACAGAAACCCTGCGCACGGCCCTCAAGGCCATTGTTGAAGAAGAAGGCCTGCCCTGGCCCACCAAAACCGTCATTGAGCCCCCGCGCGAGGCCAGACACGGCGACCTTTCCACCAACCTGGCCCTGCTCCTGGCCAAGGAGGCCAAGGCCAATCCGCGCGATCTGGCCCGGAATCTGGCCGAAAAACTGCTGGCGCGCTGCCCGGACGTGGCCGCCGCCGAAGCCGCCGGACCGGGTTTCTGCAACGTGACTTTCAGCCCGGCATACTGGCACGGAGTGGTGCGCGCCGTGGAGGCCGAAGGCGCGGCCTACGGCGAAAGCGCGGCGGGCGGCGGGCGCAAGGTGCTGCTGGAGTACGTTTCGGCCAATCCCACGGGGCCGCTGCACGTGGGGCACGGGCGCGGGGCCGCCGTGGGCGACAGCCTGGCCCGGCTCCTGCGCAGGGCGGGCTACCATGTGGATACGGAATATTATATCAACGACGCTGGCCGCCAGATGCGCCTGCTGGGCCTTTCGGTCTGGCTGCGGGCACAGGAGCTGGCGGGCCGCCCCGTCACCTGGCCGGAAGAGTATTACAAGGGCGACTACATCATCGACATCGCCCGTGAGATGCTCGCCGCCGACCCCGGCCTGGTGGACCTGCCTGACGCACAGGGTCAGGACGTGTGCTATGAAAAAGCCATGACGGACATCCTCAACGGCATCAAGGCCGATTTGCGGGAGTTCCGGGTGGAGCACCAGCGCTGGTTCTCTGAAAAGACTCTGGTGGAAGGCGGGGCCGTGGCCGCGGCTTTTGACGCCCTAACCAAGGCGGGCTATACCTACGAAAAGGACGGAGCCTTCTGGTTCGCCACCCAGAAGCTGGGGGACGACAAGGACCGGGTGCTGCGCAAGTCCGACGGCAGCCTCACCTACTTCGCCTCGGACATCGCCTACCATCACGACAAGTATGCCCGCGGCTATCAGTGGTGCATTGACGTCTGGGGCGCGGACCACCACGGCTACGTGCCGCGCATGCGCGCCGCCGTCACCGCCATGGGACGGCCGCAGGAAGATTTTGACGTGGTGCTCATCCAGCTGGTCAACCTGCTGCGCGACGGCAAGCCCGTGAGCATGTCCACGCGCGCGGGCACCTTTGAAACTCTGGCGGACGTGCTCAAGGAAGTAGGCGTGGACGCGGCGCGCTTCATGTTCCTTTCGCGCAAGAGCGACAGCCCTCTGGATTTCGACCTGGAGCTGGTCAAACAACGCAGCCTGGACAACCCCGTGTACTATGTGCAGTACGCCCATGCCCGCATCAGCGCCGTGCTGCGCCGCGCTGCGGAACGGGGCGTGCGCCTGCCCGACGCCGTGACGGCTGCGGACCTGACCCCGCTGGACACGCCCGAAGATCTGGCCCTGCTGCGCAAAGCCGCCGGGTTTGAAGACATGCTCACGGCGGCGGCCCGCAACTTGGGCGTGCACCATGTGAGCCACTACCTTACGGAACTGGCCGGTCTGCTGCACAGCTACTACGCCAGACACCAGGTGCTGCTGCCCGACGATGCCCCCCGCAGCATGGCCCGCCTGGCCCTGCTGCGCGCCGTGGCCCAGGTGCTGCGCAACGGCCTGGACGTGTTGGGCGTAAGCGCGCCGGAAAGCATGTAGCCCTCATACGGGCACGCCCCTTGGGCGCGCGGTCTGCCGCTGTCGCGACATAGAACGGCCAATGCCGGAAGCGACACAGCCTTGCCCGCAGGGCACGGCCTCTGCCGCACGCCAAAAAAATCGCCCGGCGGGCTTATTACGCCGAGATTGCCAACGGCCCCCACACCGGGGGCCACAGCACAACCTTTGATTACAGGAGTCGCATGGCCGGTCCAGTACGTAAACCCAGGGTCCGCTCCGCGGGCGGCGCGCCGGAAAAGGAGCGTCGCTTCGCCCTGCGCCTGTCCCTGCCCGTGGCGGGCCTGCTGGCCGCCGTGCTGGTGGTGGCCGTGGGCTGGTCCTTCTTTATGGGCTATATGGTGGGGCGCGGACAAAACCCCGAACAGCGCGTGGAGCAGCTTACCGGCCTGGGCGGCGCGCCGGCCGCGCCGGCGGCGGAAAAGACGCCGGCACGCCCCTTGGCGGACACTCCTTTAAGGGATGCGGCCCAAACGGATACGGCCTCCAAGGCGACGCCGGACGCCGCCCCAGATCCGGAGCAGGCGACCGCTGCAGGCCCGAAACAAGATACGGCTGCTGCTCGGCCGGCGGCCCCCAGCGGCCCGACGACGCCCCCCAAGGCGGATGCCGGCAAAAGCAAAGGCCCCGCAGCCCCACAGCCCCCCGCCAAAAACGCCTACCCTTTTGCCAGGCCCAGCGGCGGCGGTCTGGCGGCCTGGGGCATCAAGCCCGGCCAGGAGGCCCCCGCGCAGACGGACACGGCGGCCCCCGCCAAAAGCGCACCTGCCGCCCAGGGCCAGTCCCGCCCGCAGACGGCGCAGCCTCTTTACGATTTTGTGTTCCAGGCGGCAGCCTTCAATAATGCGGGCGATGCGGACAAACTGCGCTCGCGTTTGGAAGGCCGGGGCCTGCGTACAGGCCTGCAAACGCGCGGCAAACTGCGGCTGGTGCTGGTCAACCTGCGCGGCACGGACCTGGACGCCGCCAACCTGCGGGAAGAACTCCAGCGCATGCACCTGGGCGCGCCGCTGCTCAAGTCCAAAAAGGCCGTTGCGGGCAAAAGCCGCAAATCCGGCCGCTGATCGAGGTAAACCATGACGGCACTTTCCCCCACCGCCCCCTTGCGCGCCCTGGGCCGCGCCAGCCTGCACGGTCTGCAGGCTCTTGGCGGCACGGCTCTGTTTCTGCTGGAAGGTATTGCCCAGATCTTTTCCGGCAGCAAAATTCTGCCGCGCACCCTGCAGCAGATCTACGTTATCGGCTCAAAATCTCTGTTTCTCATTTTGCTCATCGGCATTTTCTGCGGCATGGTGCTGGGGCTACAGGGCTACTACACCCTGGTGCAGTTCGGCTCTGTGGCCATGCTGGGCTCCGCCGTATCTCTGACCCTCATCCGTGAACTGGGGCCCGTGCTCACGGCCATCATGCTCACCGGGCGGGCAGGCTCCTCCATGGCGGCGGAAATCGGCGTCATGCGCATCACGGACCAGATCGACGCCCTGGACGTCATGGACATCAATTCCATGGGGTATCTGGTCAGCCCGCGGCTGCTGGCCTCGCTTATCTCCTTCCCGCTGCTCACAGCCATATTTGACGTCATCGGCATTTTGGGCGGCTACCTCACGGGCGTGCTCATGCTGGGCATCAACGAGGGCACCTACTTCTACCGCATGGCCTTTTCCGTCACGGCTACAGACGTCAGCGGCGGTTTTGTCAAGTCTGTGGTCTTCGGCCTGCTGGTGGCCACCATCTGCTGCCGCCAGGGCTACTATGCCAACCGGCGGCGCGACAGCATGGGGCCGGAAGCCGTAGGCAACGCCACCACCTCGGCGGTAGTCATTTCCTGCGTACTCATTCTGGCGGCAGACTACGTCATCACCTCCTTTTTGCTCTGAGGCGCGCGTGCAGCCCGTAACGCTCAGCGGCCCAGTAACGGTCATCGGCATAGACCCCGGCTCTCAGCGCACGGGCTGGGGCGTGGTCAACGAAGTTTCCGGCGTTCTGCGACTGGTGGATTGCGGCGTGGTGCGCACTGCGGCGGCGGGCAGCGAATTTTGCGACCGGCTGGCTAAAATTTACCGGGATCTGGACGGCATTCTTGCCCGTCTGCGCCCTCAGGAGGCCGCCATTGAGCAGGTTTTTACGGCCAAAAACGCGGCCAGCGCCCTGAAGCTGGGCCAGGCCAGAGGCGTGGCCGTGGCGGCCTGCGCGGCACACGGGCTGCCCATCCGCGACTACGAACCCACATTGGTCAAAAAATCCCTGGTGGGCACGGGCCGGGCCGAAAAAGAACAGGTGGCCTTTATGGTCCGGCGGCTGCTCAACGTCAAAGAAGCCGACAGCCCCTGGGCTCTGGACACCTCCGACGCCCTGGCCGTGGCCCTGTGCCATCTGACCATGCGCCGTTTTGCCACCCGTGTGGCACTGAGCAAAAAAGCGGAGAAAGCCCCCCTGTAACAAAGGTCTGGGCCCACGCCCGGCAAAAGGCCTGGACCCGGCAACCATACGGGCCCCCGCCCCCGGCAGGAAGGTATGGCCGAAATATGCCCCGCCCTGCGGCAAAGGGAAGGCAAAAAATTTCCACAAGGGAAAAGGTCCCGACGCGCCGATCTGCGAAAAACGACCCACGTCAAATTAATGGTGATACGGCACCTTGCGTAAGATGCACTCGGCGCGGTAGAGTTGCTCCAGCAAAACCACCCTGGCCAGTTCATGGGGCAGGGTCAGATCCGACAGGCGGAGTATGCGGCAGGCTCGATCGCGTACCGTGGGGTCCAGCCCCCAAGCTCCGCCCACCAGAAAACAGGGGCGTCCCCGCGCTTCTGTATCCATACGACGCAACAGTTCCGCCCATTGGGGCGAGGTCAGCCGTTCCCCCCGCTCGTCCAGCACCAGCGGGAGGTCCTGGGGTTCTAGGGCCTCCAGCAGACGGCGCCCCTCCTGAGCATTTCGCTGCTCCGGCGGCAGGTCGCCGGAACCGTCGCGCACCTCAGTGCAGTCCAGACGTCGCCAACGGGCAATACGCGCCGTATAATGGGCAGCGGCGTCCTTCCAGAAATTTGTCTTGACCCTGCCCACAAAGACACAGCGTAAAGGCTTTCCCGACATGGCTTCCCAACACGGTTATGTAGATTCCGACGTAACGGCGTCGGCCCTCTGCCTGCGCAACGGCGGCATTCTCATATATCCCACAGAAACGTTTTTCGCTTTGGGCTGCATGGCCGATCAGGCCGCGGCCGTGGACATGCTCTACCAGATCAAAGGACGCCCCGTCCACAAACCCTTGCCCCTGCTGGCCGCCGACACCACCCAGGTGGACCGCGTGGCCCTGCTCACGGCCATGCCCATAGGGCTTGAGCAATTCTGGCCCGGCCCTCTTACCGTGCTGCTGCCCGCCCGTCCCGGCCTGCCCGCGTCCCTGGTTAACCCCGACGGACAGGTGGCCGTGCGGGTGACCCCGCACACATTGGCGGCCACCCTGGCTCTGGAGGCCGGTGGAGCGCTCACAGCCACCAGCGCCAACCTCAGTGGCGGCAAGCCCGCGCAACGCGCCAAAGACCTGGACCCCCGCCTGCTGGCCGCCCTAGGCGGACTGGCCCTCCATGGCCGTGCGGGGCGGCTGCTGCGCGGCGGACCGTCCCCGGAAGGCACGCTGCCTTCCACCGTGGTGGCGCCCTTGGGGCCTGACCAAGGCCGTGCCTTGCGCCTGATCCGCCCCGGCCGGATCAGCATGGCTGCGCTTGCCGCTGCGGGGTTTACCGTGCTGACGGACGACTGAGCCGCCATACGGCTGTGCGCGCCAGGCGCAACCCGCCAACGGCGGCACCCGAAGCCACCTTGGACCGCCGAGCTTGCGAGGCGGGGCTGATG